>JAABUQ010008268.1_pt1 | contig 14677 bp, 9 predicted proteins | sample 5560001 | NCBI WGS metagenome assembly JAABUQ01 (sample SAMN10711888, study PRJNA513371) | rock metagenome | isolation source: Antarctica rocks | place: Antarctica: Victoria Land, Finger Mt nord | collected 2015-12-18 | reverse complement strand
TGTCCGAACAGCGGAGCATCTGGAGCGCGGCTTGATTGCAGTCAATAATCCCACCGCTGTTTACAAGAAAATGTGCTTCGGACGAATGCTCGAACAGCACCCGGAAGCGCTCCTCGTTCCGCACCCGCTCCGTCACATCCATCATGGTTCCCACCAAACGCAGCAATTCTCCACCGTTATCTAAAATCGGTTTGCCGATGATATGGACCCAGCGGATGTCGCCGTTCTGCCGGACAATTCGGATGTCTGTCTCAAAGGGCGTGACATCGGCAAGAGACTGGATCACCAGAGCTGTATGCGCGGCGACATCGTGGGGATGATACCGCGCCAGGATGGCCTCGTGCGGCGGCATTCCGGCGGCAGGGTCAATCTCAAACAGATGGAACATTTCTTCCGAGAAAACAAACTCCATCGTGCGTGCATCCATCTCCCAGCTTCCGATGTGCGCGACGCGCTGGGCTTCCGCCAGACGTGCCTCGCTGCGGCGGACAGCTTCTTCCGTCCGGCGCTGCTCGGTGACGTCATGGCTGAAGGCGGCGACTCCCACCATCTCACCGGTTTGATTTCGGATTGGAGAAAACGTCTGCACGGTCTCAACCAGCGTGCCGTCTTTACGCTTGCTCTGCATCTCCTGAGCGCCGCGCTGCTCGCCGCGCCTGAGCGCCTGGATCGCGGCAGAAGCGGCTCCCGCCTGCTGCGGCGCGGCCAGGACAGAGATGTGCTGGCCGATCACTTCGCCTTCCTTGTAACCGTAGAGCCGCTCCGCGCTTTTGTTCCAGCTCACCAGCGTTCCATCCAGTGTCAGGCCCAGAACGGCGTCCGTGGAATGCGCGACAATCGCCGCAAGGCGGGCGTGTTCTTCTTCCGCCTGCTTGCGCTCCGTGATGTCCATGACCGTGCCAAAGAGCCGAACGACCCGGCCCTCGCCATCCCGCTCCGCCTGGCCTTCGGCATGGCCCCAGCGCATCAAACCCTCGCCGGACAAAATGCGGGCGTCAAACGCATAGGGCAGGCCGTCGTCGAGGGCTTGAAGCACTTTGGCATCGTGCAGGAGAACATCCTCGGGGTGGTAGTGGGTCATCAGCGTGTTGTAGTCCGGCTCGCCGTGGGCAGGATCGAACCCCAGCAGCCGGAACATCTCCGGTGACCAGCCGATCCGGCCTGTCTTAACATCATATTCCCAGCTTCCGATCTTGGCGACCTGCTGGGCTTCCAGCAGCAGCATTTGCTGGTGGCGCAGAGTTTCCTCAGCGGCGGAGCGCTCCGCGATAAGCTGTTCCTGGACGGCGACGCGCCGTGCCAGCTCAATCTGACCGGTGGCCTGCCGGGCGAGGATTTGCAGGGCTGCTGTTTGATCTTCCGTCAACTGACGCGGCAGGTAATCCATGACGCACAGTGCGCCGACTACAACCCCACCTGACACAGTCAGCGGCGCTCCGGCGTAAAAGTGGATGTGCGGGTCGCCGGTGACGAGAGAACCCGCCGTGAAGCGCGGATCTTCCAGCGCGTCCCGGACAACGAGAACGCCGGTTTGCAGAATTGTATGGGCGCAGAAAGCCGCGCTGCGCGGGGCCTCGCGTCTATCCATGCCCAGCACGGATTGGAACCACTGCCGGCCCGCGTCCACCAGGGAGACGGCGGCAATAGGCGCTCCGCAGAGGTGCGCGGCCAGCCGCACGAGGTCGTCAAACGCTTCTTCGGGCTGAGTATCAAGAATAGGAGACTGGTGCAGTGCGTCCAGCCGTTGTGCTTCGTTTGCCGGGTAGGGGGCCATAAATCGATTATTTCATAAGTTCGCCGAAAACTAAGGAGATTATCGGCAGGCAAGCGCCGTTGCGAGAGGCTGAAAAGATTGCGAGAGGCTGAAAAGAGGACAACGCAAAGAGGGCGGGGGCAAGCCCCGCCCCTACGCGAACGGATTATCTCTGCTCGATGGCGGCGGGCTTGGATTGAATGGCTTGGAGGCGGGCCGCGTCGAACTTGAGGCGACGGTCATACGTGTAGATGCCGTTCAGCTCCGGCGTAATGTCCGTGAGCTGCGTGTAGCAGTAGCCGAACATGTGCGGGTTGTCCAGCAGGGTGTCGCAAACTGCCTGGAAGCGCAAATAAAACTCTTCCAGTGTCCTCGGGTTGCCGCCGTAGCCCCAGGCTTCTTCCGCGAGCTTCTGGTCTTCCGGCGCTAACTTATGCTCGTCGACTAACTTCTGGTCTTCTTCGAGCACCCATTTAAAGCCGCCGAACTCGCTGACCCAGTAGGGCTGGCCCTCATATGGCACGGAAATTCTTTTGCCGTCGTTGGCAAACACTTTGCCGGCTGCCATCTTCGCGTGCCTAGCCCTGAAGTTCGCAAAGCCCACAGACCACACTTTCTCGTCAATATAGTCGTGCGAGTCGTAAATGTCCTGCCCGATGACCCGGTGCGAGTAGCCCGACGTATCCAGCACCGGGCGCGACAAATCCATCGCTTTTGTCGCCAGATACATACCGTAAGTGACGTCGTCTAAATCCGTGATGCTATCCGTGATTTTCTGACTGGTCTCATTCAGCGGGCACCACCCGATAATGCTGGGATGCGAATAATCACGCTCCAGCGCTTCCAGCCACTGGGTAATATAAGTCGGCCCCGGCTTCTGGCTGTCGCTGGCCAGCCCGAAACCGTCGCAGCCCCAGTTGCCGAACTCGCCCCAGAGCAGATACCCCATTCGGTCCGCGTGATATAAAAAGCGCTCTTCAAAGACTTTCTGGTGCAGGCGAGCGCCGTTGAACCCGACATCGAGGCTGCGCTGAATGTCGGCTTGAAGCTCGGCATCGGTCGGCGCGGTCATGATGCCGGTCGGGTAGTAACCCTGGTCCAGCACCGTGCGCTGGAAGATGGTCTCGCCGTTAATCTTGACTTTGAGGCCATCAATCGCCACGCTTCGCAGGCCGGCATAAGTGGAAGCGCTGTCTACGACAGACCCGTCCGCGCCGATAAGCGCAATGTCAATGTCGTACAGATAGGGATCAGAAGGAGACCAATAACGACGTTTGTTCTCGGGAATGGAAAGCGTCAGGCGGGGCGCAAGGTCGAGATGCGCGGCGGTCTCGGCAGTGCAAAGTTCCCCGCTGTCATCTCTGAGCGTCGCCTGCACCCGTTGGCCCGGCCTGTTTTGAGTCAGCGGCAAGTCGAGGTGAAACGCGCCGCTTGCGGCGTCCGGCGTGATGCGCGGGCGCTTCAGTGACACTTCCGGCACCGGCTCCATCCAGACCGTCTGCCAGATGCCGGTCGTCCGGGTGTACCAACAGTTGTAGGACTCATAGCGCGTAGACTGCTTGCCGCGCGGCTGGGGCGTCCGCCAGTCGTCCCGCGCCCGCAAAGCAACGCTGAACGTATCCCCGCCGGTAACGTCTTTGAGCAGGACGGAGAACGGCGTGAAGCCGCCCCGGTGGCGCATCCGCTCCACGCCGTTGACCCAGACGGTGGCGTCGTAGTCCACTGCGCCGAAATGCAGCAGAACATGGCGGCCCTTCCAGTCGCCCGGAACCGTGACCACTTTCTTGTACCAGACGGCCAGCATGAAGTCGGTGTAGCCTAATCCGGACAGCTCCGACTCCGGGCAGAATGGCACGGTGATCGTGTCGGATAAAGGCCGCTTCAGCAGGCCGCGTTCCAGGCCGCTGTCGCCGCCGTCAATCTCAAACTGCCATTCGCCGTTCAAACAAAGCCAATCAGGGCGCACAAACTGCGGGCGCGGGTATTCAGAACGCGGAATTGTCATAGGGGTTCTCCTCAGATTTGCGCTATAATACACTTAGAATTGTCAAATGTCCATCACCAATAACACCATACACCCACGCGAAATGCACATGGTCGGCAATGGCACCCGCGAATGGATTGTCAGTGCCGCGCTTTGCCCGGCGCTGGCCGCGCATGACATCACCCTCGCCGGCATCACAGAGGCTGACCCGGATTTCCGCTTTGTCCGCAGTGACCCCACTCTAAGCCAGCTTCTCGCTTGCACCGGCGGTGCAGGCTGGGTCTGGATAAACACCGGCTGGGAATGCTGCGAAGCCGGGCAGGTGTATGTCACTCCGCCGTCCGTGTTTCATGCTTACCGGGCGGACAGCGCCGCGCCGTGGAATCTCTGCTGGGTTCAGTCACAGGGCGACTGGCTGGGCGTTTCTGACTGCCCCCGGCTGCTTTCCGGCGAGACCGGCCCGCTAGCGAGTGCCATTTCCGGCCTGCACCGGGAAGTCATGCAGTCCGCCGAGCCGGGCCTGCTGCCGCCCTGGGCGTTCCTGGTCTCGGCGTATGCCCGGCGCTTAGTCCAGCCCGGCGGCGGCGACCCGCGCCTGCGGCGGCTTTGGGACAGCGTGAATGCCGACCTAGCCGCCCCGTGGACTATCGAAGAACTCGCCCACCGGGTTGCCCTCAGCCCGGAGCATCTGCGCCGCCTCTGCCGCGCCGAGCTGAGCGTCAGCCCGATGCGCCATGTCACGGCCCTGCGGATGCGCCGCGCCGCCGCCTTGCTTGCCGCCGAGGCGTACACCGTGGAAGCCGTCTCCCGGCTGGTCGGCTACGACAGCCCCTCTGCGTTTTCCACCGCCTTCAAGCGCCAGATGGGCGTCCCGCCGTCCGAGTACCGGCAGGGAAAACCACGCGGTACGGCGAACAAGTAATCATGCGTTACTTAGGCAGTATACTGGCTTCCGGCTTTCTCTTCTTTAGCCTTGCGCCGGTCTGGGCCGATGCGCCCAAACATCAGCCTGCCGTTTCTTTTTCTCCCGCAGTGGTTGACTTCGGCCTGGTTCCCTCCAACACAAAATGCACCCAGCTTGTGACGGTAATGTTTGACCGGCACGTCTTTTCGCCGGAACACCTGCCTACTCTTCAGCCGGATCGGAACTCCCAAGCGGATGTTTCTTTGTTTGCTCGCTTTGATGGGCCGGACTTTATTCGTGCTGTTTATCGTGTCACGATAGATGCCTTCTTCCAAATTGGGCCGTTTCAGAATCACTTGATCTTGGTTGACGACGCCAGGCCATCCCCCCTATATCCGCCCGGCCCGCTTGCCGACCTTGCCGGCATCAACGTGATCGGTGAAAGCGTACAGGGACTTGAAGCGCCCACACAGCCGGTGAACTTCGGCGATGTTAAGGTCGGCGCGGCACGGACAAAATCGGTGACAATCGGTTTTTACGCGCCTCCGATGGTCAGCCTCGCGTCTCGCGGGAAACCCGGTCAGGTTTTGTTCCCGCACGCGCCGGGCCTCTTTCCGGGCAGCGCCGGTCTGAAAGGCGTTTTCGCTACCAGCACGTCTCCTGATTTTACGGCCCAAGAATTGACTGGGCTTCGAGCTGGGGTGAATGCGTCTACTTGGGAAGTATGGACCGTGACGTTCAAGTCGCATCTGCCGCTTGGCAGGATGAATGCAGAGTTGCAGTTCCAGACGCAAGACGGCTACTGTGCGACTGTTCCTGTCACTGCCGAGGTGGTAGGGCCAATCAAGCCGGAACCGCACACGCCGAAGAAGCATTAGGAGACACAATGGACATACCACAGATACAATATGAACCGCTGGTGCGGGCGGCGCTTTTAGAGGACATCGGGCCGGGGGACATCACGACGATGCTGTGTGTTCCTGCCGGGACGACTGCGACGGCGACGGTGCCGGCGAAGCAGCCGGGGGTAATTGCCGGGCTAGCGATTGCAGAACTAGCATTCAAGCTGCTGGACCCGAACGCGCACTGGGAAGCATTTGTCAAAGACGGAGCGCGGGTGGGGGACGGAAGAACGCCGCTTGCGGTCGTGACCGGGGATGCCCGCGCCCTGCTGACGGCGGAGCGGGTTGCGCTGAACTTCCTACAGCGGCTGTCGGGGATTGCGACGCTGACGGCGCACTATGTCCGCCTGACGGCAGGCACCCAGGCCCGGATCGTGGACACGCGCAAGACGACGCCGGGGCTGCGGGCATTAGAAAAGTACGCGGTACGGGCAGGCGGCGGCTTCAACCACCGGCTGGGCTTGTACGACTGCGTGCTGATTAAAGACAACCATATCAAGGCCGCTGGGGGAATCGGAAACGCGGTGGCCGGTGCGAAGGCGCAGATTCCGCACACGATGAAGATTGAAGTGGAAACAGCGACGCTTGGAATGGTCGAGGAAGCGCTCCACGCGGGCGCGGACATTATTCTGCTGGATAATATGGACACGGAAACGATGCGCCGGGCGGTTGAACTGATTGGCGGACGGGCGATCTCGGAAGCGTCGGGCGGGCTGACGGAGGCGCGGGTGGCGGAAGTCGCCGCAACCGGCGTGGATGTTCTCAGCATTGGGGCGCTGACGCACTCGGCCCCGGCGCTGGACATCTCTTTGGACTTTGCCGGATGACTGAGTTTGGGCAGCCTCATCGTCACTACGCGGAATGCGGCTCGACGAACGACCTGGCGCGGGAGTGGGCGTCGGAGGGTGCAGACCCTGCGCCGTCGGGGGCGCTGGTCACTGCCGGCTTTCAGACGCGCGGGCGGGGGCAGCGCGGGCATCAGTGGCAGGCGCAGGCCGGGCAGAGTGCGCTGATGTCGTTTGTGTACCGTCTGCCGCCGGACGCAGACGCCGGGCAGCTTGGCCTGGTTACGGCGCTTGCCGCTGCTGAGGCACTTGTTTCGCTTGGCTTCAGACCGCAGCTCAAGTGGCCGAACGACCTGCTGCTGGACGGCAGAAAAGTCGGCGGCATTCTAGTGGAAGTCGCCGCCGGGGTGGCCGTTCTCGGCATCGGCATCAATGTCGGCCAGACCGCGTTTCAGGGCGCGGCTGACTTTGCTTACCCACCGACTTCTCTGCGCCTGGTCGCAGGGCAGGAACAGCCTGTGTCAAGTGTAATTGACGCAGTCGCGCAGTGTCTGGGTTATTGGGAAGAACGCTGGCGTCAAGGCGGTTTTCTTCTTATCCTGGCGCGGTGCCGGGCTATTCTTGCCGTAGGCGCGGCGGTGCGCCAGGGGGACGCTGCCGGAGTGCTGACTGACCTGTCGGAGCGGGGCGCGGCCCAAGTGCAGCTTGCCGATGGAACTTTTGCCGAATGGACAACAGTAAACTGAGCCGGGATGAACCCAAAATAGTGTATAATTATTGAACGTGTCCCGCCAAAGGCGGGGCTGATCGGATAAGGAACGAATCTATGCTAAGGTCTCGCTGGCTGAGCACCTTCACCGTGATTGGCGCGATTTTAATTGTGCTGGGGATCGTCGGCCTCATTCTGGGGCCGCGGTTTGTCTACGACCCCGGTCAGCCGGTCACCGGCAAGGAAGCCTGGTGCTACCTGGCGATTGGGGTGCTGATGGTGATGAACGGGGTGCTGACTCCGGCGGTGGAGGACAAAGAGGCCCCAAAAGGCACGGCGGCAGCTTCTCGTCCGACCGTTCGCTCATCGTCGGTCGCCTCCAACGGCACCGGCAAGTCTTCCAGCCATGACGTGGCGATTTCCGCCGAAAAGAACGATTAAGAACAAATTCGCTTCTAGAGAAAAAGTGAAGATACGAAGGGTGAGGTTGAACGCATTTATGCCAACGGAAGCAATACGCTGCAGCGACTGCGGGGCCGTCTTTAAAGGCGTCCCGGCCTGGCTGAGAGGCGCGAAAGTCAAATTTACCTGTACGAACTGTCCAAAGCGGCCCTCGCGCCTGACGCGCTACGAGCCGCCGGTGGTGTCGACATCGGCGATGAGCGCGGATGCGGATCTTGAGGCCGGAGAAATCGAAGACCTGGACGAAGACGCAGATCTGGATTTGTCGGATGAGCTGGACGAGGCCAAAGATGACAAAGACCTGTAATACGCGCTAATGTAAAAAAACGCCCCGCCAGCATTCTGGCGGGGCGTTTTTGCGTGTGAAGTCCAGAGGGGAGGCACAAAGACCTGCCCCTACGGGTTAATCCAGCGGCTCGGGGCGCAGGGAATGGTCTTCGTGACGCGGGTCTTCCTGATCGGAGCCGCTGTAAGCCAGCGCTTCGGCGGGAATCTGGCGGTGCCAGATGACACGGCCGAGCCAGTTGCTGAAGTTATCAAAGAGGAAGTAGGCACACGGCACGATAATCAACGTCAGCACCAGTGACAGGAGGATGCCGCCGGTGACGGCGACGCCAAGCGACTGCCGGAATCCTGCGCCCCGGCCCAGCGCCAAAGCGGTCGGCAGGGTGGAGACGATAATCGTGAACGTCGTCATCAAGATGGGCCGCAGGCGGATCGGGGCGGCCTCCAAGATGGCGTCTAGGCGCTTGTAGCCGCGCCCGCGCAGGGTATTCGTGTAATCTACCAGCAGAATGGCGTTCTTGTTGACAATCGCGTTGAGGTACACGATGCCGATCATGGCAATCAAGCTTAAAGGCTCTTGGGCGATGGTCAGCGCAATGATCGCGCCGGCCCAGGCCTGCGGCAGCGACAGCATGATGGACAGTGGGAAAATCATGTTGTTGAACAGGGCCGCCATCAGCATATAGGTCAGGATAATCCCCAAGAAGAACGCCGTCGCCAGGTAGCCGATCTCCCGGCCGATCGTCTGCGCTTCGCCGCCGAGCGAGTAAGTTACCTGGCCCAAATTCATTGCTTTTAGCTGCGGCGTGAGCTGGGCGCTGACCGTTCCCGGCGGGTAGCCGGGCCGCAGGTAGGCCGTCACGGCGATTTTGCGCTGGCGGTTCAAGCGGTCAATCTTGACCGGCCCGGAGCCGACCGTGACGCTTGCCACATCGCCGAGATGCACCGGAACATTGTTCTGATAGCCGACAATGATATTGGAGACCGTCGCCGGGTTGTTGCGGTCGGCGTCGGCAAGCTGCACCCGAATATAATACTGCTGGCCGTCGGCGGGGTCGCGGTACTCCGTGTTCTGGTTGCCGGCTACTGAGTCAGCCAGGGCATTGGCAACTTGCTGCAGGCTCAGCCCGAACTCGGGCGCTTTGATGCGGTCCAGCCGCACTTCCACTTCCGGTTGGCTGTTCTTGAACGAATTGTCCACGTTGTAGGTGCCGGGCGTGTCGGCGACCAGCTTCTGGACCTGCTGGGTCGCGGCCTGAAGCTGATTGAAGTCCGGGCCGGTCAGGTCAATTTCCAGGGGCGGCGAACCGCCGCCGAAGCCGCTGACGTTCGCCGGCAGAATCCGTGCGCCGACAATGTTTCTGGTCAGCTTCCCGATTTCCGCTGCGACGTCTACGTCCGCGCGGGTCCGCAGGTGTTCATGCTTCCAGAACTGGGCGCTGTCCAGAATGCTTTTGCGGTCATACAGCGTCAGGTCCACATGGGCATACTGTGTTCCCGTTGCGTTCTGGCCCGGCCCGGCGTCGCCGACTGTGGTAGACACGAACTTCGTGTCGTTCTTGAGGTCCGGCGTGCTCTGGATGACATTCTGGATCTGCCGCGTGATCGCCTCCGTAAACGCAAGCGAGGACCCCGCCGGGGCCTGTACCAGCACGGACACCTGGCCCTGGTCCTGGTCCGGCGCAAACCGGAAGCCCAGATTTTTGCCGAGCAGGCCGAAAATGGCGAACAGGAACAGGTTTCCCGCCAGCACCACCAGCACCGGTCCGCGCAGGAACCACCGCGCAATTCCAAGCGGAACCCGCGCGGCAAGCGGCCTCCCCTGAAGCCGAGGCGTGTAGGCAAATGTCAGCGCGCCGCGCAGGACGCGCCGATACCAATCCTCAAACCGCAGGAAGTTCCGGTCAAACGCCCCGGCAAAGCCGGTGTCATACTCGTTGCGCTCGCCTTTTTTGTACCAGCGGGCCGCCAGCATCGGCGTTAGAGTGAACGAAACGAACAGCGAGAAGAGCGTCGCAAACGCGACCGTGATTCCGAATGAGCGGAAGAACTCGCCAATGACGCCGCCCATGAACCCAATCGGCAGAAAGACAACCAAATCAACGCAGGTCAGCGTAATGGCGGCATAGCCGATCTCGGACCGGCCATGGATGGCGGCGGCGGTCGGCTCCTCGCCCATTGCCAGGTGACGGTTGATGTTTTCTAAAACAACAATCGAGTCGTCCACGAGAATGCCGACCGCAAGCGAGAGGCCCAGCAGCGACAGCGTGTTCAGCGTAAAGCCAAGCGCATACATCGGCACGAACGTGGCGATCATGGAAGTCGGGATCGCAATGGCGATAATAATCGTGCCGCGAATGTTGTGCAGGAAGATAAAGACGACCAGAACCGCCAGCATCGCGCCGAGCATGAGCGAAACGACAACATCGTTCAAGTTGGAGTTGACGGTTTCCGACTGGTCCGTCGAAATTGTAAAGGTGATGTCCGGCGGCAGGATTTTCGCCAGCGCCTTGAGCTGGGTCTTGACGCCGGCCACGGCGGCAAGCGTGTTGCCGTCGGTGGTCTTCAGAACATCAATGCCAATGGAAGGCTGACCGTTCAAAAACGCATTCTGCGTTTGCTCGGAGCCTGTGTCCAAGACCTGCGCGATGTCCCCGAGTGCAACGACCTGGTTGGATGAAACAGGAGTTGCCGGCGTGCTGACAGCTCCAGAGGGAGTCGCCGTGCCGACCGCTGCCCCGCCGCCGGCGGAAACCGCCATGCCGCCGGTGGAAGTGGCCGCAAAGTTCAGCTTCAAATGGCGAATCTCGTCCACACTGGCGAACTCGCCGATGAGCCGGACATTGTAATACTGGCTGCCGGACTGGATAAAGCCGCTGGCGACGTTGACGTTGGCATTGCCGATAGCCTGAGCAAGCTGGCTAATTGTAATGCCGTAAGCCGCCAGGCGGCTGGCCGGAACGGAAACCCGGATCTCGCGCAGGGCGCCCTGGGCGATGGAAACCGAGCCGACATCCGTGGCCTGCTCTAAAGAAGGCTGAACGATGTTTGTCGCCAGGGACTGCAGCTCGCGCTCCGGCCGCCGGTTGCTTTGCATCGCGATGTGCATGACCGGCTGGCCGCTGGTGTCCGCTTTCAGCACGGCGGGGGAGTCAGAGGCTTGGGGCAGGTTTTTACGGATCGCATCCACTTTCTGAATGACATCCGCGTCTGCTGTGTTTAAGTTGGTCCCGAAGAAGAACTGGATCGAGACGGTGGAAACGCCCTGCTCGGAGTAGGAGTCGATCTCTTGGACGCCGCTGACGCCGCTGATGGCGTCTTCAATCGGCTTCGTGACCAGCGTTTCCATTTCCTGCGGGTTCGTGCCGGAGTAGGTAGTCCGCACGGTGACGCGCGGGAAGTCCACCTTCGGATTCAGCTCAGCGGGCAGCTTGAAGTAAGAGATGATGCCCAGAACAAGAAAGGCGGCAACCATCATCAAGATAACGACCGGACGGGAAATGGCGAGACGTGTCAGTCCCATAAGTACCTCAAAGTTTCTAGGGTTACAAGTTCAGTTTACGTTGTTGCCAGGCCCGCGCCGACGCCGTTGGTCTTGCTTTCGATTTTTACCGGCTGTCCCGGCACAAGCTGGCCCTGGCCGACGGTCACGAGCGTGTCGCCGGGATTCAGGCCCGACGTGATTTCCGCCTGGCTGGCGTTGACGATGCCGACTTTGACCGGACGGGCGACGGCTTTGTTGCCGGGACCGACCACGAACACCTGCTGCGGAGGCAGGGATGTCCCGCCGGTCGCCGTGCCTTCACTGGTTGCCGCAACAGAAGTGTTGGTCTGCACCGGCACCAGGGCGGCGACCGGGATGACGACCACGTTCCGGTGGACAGTGGCGAGCAGTGTGCCGCGGGCGAACATGCCGGGGCGCAGCTCGTTAGTTGGGTTCGGCACGGCAACCCGCAGGGTGAACTGGCGGCTGCCGCTGGCGGCGGCGGGATAGACGGCCTTGACGACGCCGTTGAACGAGCGGCCCGGCAGCGCGTCTACCTGCACGGAAACGGGATCGCTGACACTGGTCTGTTCGAATTCAGTTTCCGTAATGGTCGGCTGGTAAAAGACAGTCTTGATGTTGACGATCCGCATCAAGTTCGAGCCTGGAGACGCAATCTGGCCCGGCTCCACGGTACGCGCCGCAATGATGCCGTCAATCGGCGAGCGGATTGCGGTGTAGCTCACCTGCTGCTGGTCATAAATCAGCGTCGCCTGCTGCTGCTGGACGGCGGCTTTCGCCTGCTGCAAGGCGGCCTGGGCGGCGGTGATGTCGTCGCGGCGAAGCTGAACCGTCTGCTGGTTCGCGATGGCTGTCTGCTGGTTCGCCTGCTGCTGCTGAAGCTGGGCCAGCGCAGCGGCGATGTCTTCCGACTGGTTGCCTTGAATGGTCAGCGAAAGCGCCTGCTGCTGGTTGGCATACGTTTGAGCCTCGACCGTATAAGTCGTCTGGGCCGTTTGCAGGTCCGCCTGCGCGATGGCCCCCTGGGCGAACAAGCTCTTGTCCCGGTTCAGGTTGGTGAGCGAGTTGTCTAAATTCGCTTTTGCCAGCAGAAGCTGGCTTTTGCTTTGCAGCACTTGCTGGGGCCGTGCGCCGCCTTTAATCTTCAGGTAGTTCTGGTTCGCGGATGCCACTTGAGCGCGGGCCTGGGAAACGGCGGCTTTGACGGTCTGCGCGGCGAGTGAATAATTAGCCTGCGCCTGGGAAACTTTGGCGATGTTGGAAGAGACATTGGCCTGGGCCTGGCTGACATTGGCCTGGGCCGCGCGGACATTGGCCTGCAAATCGGCGGCGTCCTGCTGGACAATGACCTGACCGGCGCGAACTACCTGGCCTTCCCGGTAGCTGACCGCCGTGACCCGCCCGCTGACCCGCGCCGAGAGCTGTACGTCCTGCAGGGCGGCGATGTTGCCGGTGATCGGGTCACTGGTCGCGATCGTGCCGCGCGTCACTGCCGCGACTTCCACCGGCAGCGGCGCATTGGGGCCGGATGCCCCGCCGCCTCTGCCTTTGCCGCCGCCGTCGGCACTCTGTTTGTGGCCGCATCCCGCAAGCGCGGCGACCGTTGCTATTCCTACAAGTGCCGTTGCGGCACGGTTGATCTTCATTCTGCCTTGTCTCTCCTGAAACTAATCTCCTGCTTAACGGCTGCCGATGGCGCGGGTGAGCTGCGCGAGTGACGTCTGGTAGTCATACTGGGCGTTCACTAAATTGGACCGCGCCTGGGCAAGCTGGGCCTGGGCGTTGACGACGTCTAAAATCGTGCCGATGCCGTTTTGGTAACGGACTCTTGCCAGGCGGTAGGCTTCCGCCGCCTGCTGTGCGCCGAGGCCGGCGGAAGAAGCGCGGGTTTGGGCGTCGTTGATATTCGAGAGCGCTTGACGCACTTCCACGGAGACGTTCTCCTGAAGCTGGCCCTGCGTGATAAGTTGCGAGCGCAGATCGGACTGGGCTTCTTTGATTTTCGCCCGCGTCGTTCCCCCATCGTAGAGGGGAATGCCGAGAACCGCCGACAGGCTGTAAGTGTCATGGGAACCGGTGGTGACATAGCCGTTGTAGTTGCCGCCGGCGACGACGCTTAAAGACGGCAGCAGGCTGGCCCCAGCCAGCTTGACCAGGCGCTGGGCAATCTGGATGTTGTTTCTTGCCTGCATCAGCTCCGGCCGGGCTACATAAGCGGTCTGGGTGAGCCGTGTTTTGTCGAACGCCTGGTTCAGCGGCGGCAGCGGCGGCACTTGCAGCGCAAGCGCGGTATCGGCATCTTGTCCCAGCAGATTGTTTAAGTTAACCTGCGCCAGCGTCAGGGTGTTCCGGGCGGAGCTGAGCTGCTGCTGGGCATTCGAAAGCGTGGTCTGCGCCGTCAGCAAATCATACTCGGCGGCAGACCCTGCCGTGACCCTTGCCTGTGTCACGCGCACGCTTTCCTGGTCCGCCGTGACTTGCTGCTGGTAGACAGTGACCTGCTCCTGGTCACGCAGAACATTGAAATACTGGTCCTTGACCGAAAGCGCGGTTTCGTTTTGGACCCGGATTAGGTCGGTAACATAAAAATCGCGCGTGAAGCGCTCCACGTCCTGGGCCGCCGGGACAAGGTTAAAGATGTCAATGCCCTGGGTGACGCTGAGCCGTGCGCTGTAATTGTTGTTGTGGCCGCCGACGCCGTTGTTGAATGAGCCGTTGCCGGGCTGCTGGCCTGTGCCTGTGCCGGTTCCCGTGCCGGTCGTGTCACGCGGCTTCACCGGCTGCCTAGCGCTTGCGGCGCTGCCGCTTGTTCCACCGCTCGTCGCCGCAGAAAAACGCTGCATGATCGGCGGCAGGTCAGCGCTGCTCTGGCGAGCCTGGGCCGTTGGCCCGGACGTGCCGTAGGTTCCCGTTCCTGTTGTCCCTGTTCCTGTTGTCCCTGTTCCACTTGTCCCCGTCCCAGTCGTGCCGGTTCCAGTTCCCCCGGTTCCGCCTGTTCCTATTCCCGTCGTGCCGGTTCCGCTGGTTCCGCCGCCGCCGAGCGTTGTATTGGTCGGGGTCGTGTTTGTCGTCGTGGCCCCGGTGGTCGTCGTGGTGTTGGTCGTCGTCGTGCCGGTCGAAGTGGAACCCGCTCCGGTTGCGGTCCCGCCGCCGCCGCTGCTGGTAACTCCTGTGGCGTTGCCGCCGCCGGTGTCGGTGATGACCGGGATCACGCCGCCGCCGGGCAGGGTTCCGGTGGCGTTGCTGCCGCCTGCGGCTGTTCCAAACGTCTTGTTGCCGGAATAAGTGTCAACAAGGTCCACCCGCACGACCGGCAGCCCGCCTGCGTTCGCCTCAAAGATGAGCTGCTGCGCTTTCAGCACCTTCTCGCGGGCAAGCAGCACGGAAG
>JAABUQ010008265.1_pt1 | contig 14679 bp, 12 predicted proteins | sample 5560001 | NCBI WGS metagenome assembly JAABUQ01 (sample SAMN10711888, study PRJNA513371) | rock metagenome | isolation source: Antarctica rocks | place: Antarctica: Victoria Land, Finger Mt nord | collected 2015-12-18 | reverse complement strand
GCAGCCCTAATCTCGGACTCAATCTACAACTTCGGCGAGCTCCTCCTGCACCCGATCCTGGCCACGCTCGCCTCCACCCCGCACGCCTGGCTGCGCGACCTCCTCTACGCCTTCAACCGCGGCGACCTGGGCGCGTACAACGTCCTCGAAGCCAACCTCGCCAAGGATAAATCCCTCGCGGAGCACAAAACCTTCCTCTGCCAAAAAATCTCCCTCGCCGCCCTCACCGAGGCCGTCTTCCGCCGCCCGCCCCACGATCGCGCAATGACCTTCCAGACCATCAGCCGCGAGACCAACGTCCAGCCCGCGGAAATCGAGATCCTGATCATGAAGGCGCTGAGTCTGGGTTTGCTGCGGGGGAGTATCGATCAGGTGGCCGAGGTGGCGCGGATTAATTGGGTGCAGCCCAAGGTGCTGGATCCCGGGCAGATTGATGGGATGAGGGTGCGGTTGAGGGAGTGGGATGGGAGTGTCAATGCGTTGGGGAATTGGATTGAGGGGGTCGGGAAGGATGTTTGGGCTGCGTAGAGGGAATGATTCGCATGTGATAGATCGAGGGGGTGTGTGGGAGATGTAGCTGTAGCATAGAGCGGTTGTTAGGGTGGGCAATCCGTTCCCTAGAAGAAGCACGTTGCTACTCTCCCGTTTGTGATTGTATTCGACTGGCAGCATGCAATAATGGCAAGACCCGTTCCGCAGAATCCCACCATCTACACCGGCACCGATCAACCCTCAATCCATACCCGGTCCAGCAAAATACACCATTTCCGCCCCCAGCGAGGCAAGAAGCGAAGCGAAGCTCAATTATTCTATTAACTCCTATTAAACCCACCTCATCAACCTAATCATACACGCCCTCCCCCCCCAACCCCTCCTCACCGCTTCCGGCTCGCAATCTTCGTCACAGCATGCCTGATCGTAACCCCCGCGCGCTCAATCTCCTTCCGCGACAGGCCAGACGTAATACACACCTTCAACGCGGGCTGCAGCTCCCAGCCGACCTCCTTGGCCGTGGCGTGGATGCCCCGGGGCATGCTCTTCACCCGCGTGATCAGTACCCCGTTTGCGAGCGTCTGTCCGGGGAGGGATTAGCAATTGATACGTAGACTCTTTTCAGGACAGAGAAACCTGGGGAGAAGGGGGGAGGGGAGACCCACCTCGTCGACCACATCCTGCAGTAACTGCTCCTGCTCATGAACCCCCAATTTCCTTTGACTCACATACTCCGGCTTGAACACCAGTATCATAACCGGATTCTCCATCGAACTCGTGCACCTCACCCACTCACTCCGCGGATCCAATTGCGCCCACATGGTCCTCACGTTCTCCCTTACGGGGCCCAGCATCTCCGGGTTCGTCTGCAGCATATTCAGCACCTCGCTCGCCGTGGTCGCCAGCATCGCCGGCAGCGCCGCGCTGAATGTGTACGCTGCCGCGGAGATGCGCTGGTGTTCGACGATTTCCTCGGAGCCGGCGCAGAAGCCGCCGCCGGCGCAGAGCGGGCCCGCGAGCGAGCCGATGATCATGTCGACTTCGGCGGCGTCGACGTTTTGGTGCTCGGTGATCCCGCGGCCCGTGCGGCCGAGGACGCCGAAGGACCAGGTTTCGTCCAGGATGAGGCGGAATTTGTATTTGAGTTTGAGCTCGATCTGTCCAATGGCAAACGTGTGAGCCTGTCGTGGGGTTGGGATGGGAGGATGGGGAGGAACGTACGATTTTAGGCAGATCGATCATGTCGCCCACGTTCTCGAACAGCCCTTCCGTCACGATGAAACGGCGCGTCAAAGGTTTCTTCGCCTGTTCCTTCGTCACCCGTTCTAGCACCCGCTGCATATCCTCGATATCATTGTGCTCGTACCACCGCACCGTGCTCCTGCTGATCTGTATACCCTTCCTGATGGCGTAGTTGACGGCGCGGTCTGCGACGATGATATCGCCTCGTTTGCTGAAAGCGGGTATGACGCTGGAGATCGTTGACATGGCTTGCGCGTAGACTATGACTGCTGGAGCGCCTAAGTGCGCGGCGATGTCGGCCTCGGTCTTTACATGGACGTCTTGGGTGCCGTAGAAACCTGGTGGAGAGCAGGGGCCCACGCCGTAGGTGCGCAAGACTTGGACCGCTTTCTCTTTGAGGGTTTCGTTGGTGACCAGATTGTAGAAGTTGTAGGAGGCAAGGTTGGAGACTGTGCGGCCATTTGAGAGCTTGGATTTTGGGCCTGTGGGTCTTTTTGTTTTTTAGTCTTATGGCACGTTCGAGGGGGGATGAAGGCGCACTCACCCGACTATCACAGGCCGCTTATCATTCTCTGCTTCCTCGAAAGGCGTTTGAGGAGCAACAAGAGGCTCTGGTGTCCAGTCCTCCACCAGGTCATCAATTTCCTGCTGGATGTAAGCAAAGGGGGTGGATCTGGGGATTGATGTACGTGCCTCATCGGACAGAGTGACATGACTCTTCTTGTTCGTGGAGTATTTCGGAGCGAGGAGGTATCTTACGGCAAAGAGGAAAAGGAATAGCTCGACTGCAGACCGAACAGGGTCGTTCTGGTAGCTCGACTTCACATAACGTAGGAAGATTGCAGAACCCGGGACTTTCTGGAATTGGGTTGAGAGCTCGTCCAAGAGCCCATTCAGCCAAGTCTGTGCATTCTGCAACTCCATTGTGCCATCTAGATCGAGACGGTATTGGGAAGTAGAAGCCGACATGTATGCGATACCAATTACATTGAATCTTTCTGAAGGAGAGTTGGAGGACTGAAATGAGGCTCTGGCGGCAAATCCCGGTGCGCTATGCTCGAATCCCAAGTGTCTAAGTAGGTGAGTAGATACTTACACAGTACAAGCAATGGTCAAGTACAAAGTACAAACAGTCATGAACGTGAGTCGCCTCTACAATGGCTGGCGATAATGAGATACTATTTATGATGGAACGCTGATCATTGGACGAAGCAAGAATTTATTCTAATTGTAATATCATCTTCCTAATCATCAAAAACACCTCCCCAGTCCCTAATGATACGTTGCAGTCCAAGCTCGTCAGCCACGCCCATTACTAGTTGTCTCGCCTCCCGCCCATCGAGATGATCGAGGAGTGCTTGGGCTGCCGAAGAAAGTACAATCCTTATGTGAATAGCACGAAACGAGTGACGATCGCCTCGAATCCACACGCCTGTCTCCCTCCGCCGGAGGAATTGGTACACAGAATGCCATCGATATGCTATCATTGAAAGGTTTTTAGTACAATGATGGTCTTGACCTGCAGTCAAGTATTTGTACAGGTTCGTCAATTTTGATCGATTCAGCTCCTTTCAAAAGTCACAACAATCATGCACTTGTCGTTGCTGTCGTTGCTGCCGCGCCGCCACCAGTCGTTGCGGCTGCTCCTCCGGTAGTCCCGAGGCCGTTAAGTGCAGATCCAGTTATTTGGTTGCTGGTATCGTTGTTGTTGATACCAGTGGGCTGCATGAGATCCAACGGAAGCTTCGGCAACCCCTTCAAGAACTTGCTGGCAACTATGGGCCCAACAATCAAACACAGGAATATGATGAACATAAAGAAGTAGAGCATAGCATAACGGATGACTCGCCGTTTGCGCAGCTTCGACTGCTTGAGCGAATAGATTGGGGGTCGAATTTGACGGCTGTGTGTTTATTAGCAATGTGAAGCGGAATACATAGAGCTTCTGGAGACGTACCTTGGTCTAAGCCAGAACAGCATGACCGAGTGGAATTTGTCGACATATGGAATAGCAATGACCGGAAGCATGAAGAACAGTAGCATGTGTCCTAGCACGAAGTCTGCTGCAAACATCCCAAGTTCCGTGATTTTGCAGAGATATTCTCGACCAGGCTGTGAGACGGAGTGCCACCCCATAGCATACCACTTCCCAGTCCACCACGCAATATTAGAGTTGTCCGTCTTGAATTCACGAGTGAGCGCAAGAGCAATGATCAGTTTGAAGATGAAGCGTTGCAGAGCGACCACAGCGATCATGCCAAGCAAAGCCTTTGCAAAGATCCATCCCTCGAGGAAAAACATGACTTCGAAGAATGCAAGTAGCATGATGACGGACACTCCGTGAGCGATGGCAGCAAGCACCGATCCGAACTTCTTGCAACACATGCTGAGAACGGGCCCCATACAGCAGGCCATGGCGAACAGACCTCCCAACACACCTGCGTTGATGGCAATTGGTGCGAACGCAACAGCAGCCACCCGGATCAAGGAATTTGTCGCTTTCGGGTTCGATACACCGGTCTGTGCGTTGATGAAGAGGTAGGGAATCAAAGTCACAGCGACCAACAACAATGGGCTGATAATTTCGCTCACAAAGATGTTGGTGAAATGTGCTCTTGGTACATCCCCAGACATTTTGGACGATGGTTCTCCGAGTGTCTTGCGCTTGTAGCCTGTGATACGCGTTCGTGACAATCGGCAGAAAGCGATCCATGAGGAGGCATGAGACCTTGAGTTTCCGCGGGAAAGCCATCTCAGGAAGTCGCGGTAATCGATGAAGAAATCGTTCCATGAGAACTGGTGGGGGTTGAATATGAACGGTGAGACGCAGAATGCAAGCAAGGACACCCAGAAGTATACAAGCTCGACCCCCCAGATCGTCAGAGTCGCGAAAAGCAGCATCATCAATAGTCGAGAGCCCAGATAGATCGAAGGACCAGCGAACCTTGAATAGAGTACGCCGAAAGGAATGCGAGCGGTTGCAAAGCCACGGCCAGTTCCAATGTAGCGAGCACCACCATAAGACAGATCCTGGCTGAGAGAGTTCGCATATATTTGGCACACAAACACCTCGAAGATTGGCGATAGTGAAGCGAAGTGTTTGGCTAGACGGGTGGCAGCTCTCCAGAAACCTCGTTCTGTCAACTCCTGGACTACCAAGGGTATGAACGAGATGAAGAACACGATGAAGATTGACACGGTACAACGGAAGACCCAGTCGAGGATCGGAGCAATATTAGCACATCCCGTCGGCTTGATCGGATCAGTATCTGGCTTGTTTTTGTCGTAGAAACAAATGATGGTTTCGTGACGAAGGGCTCCCAGATTGATCAGACAGATCATGAACATCTGGACCGAGAAGATGATGAACAAGTTGTTGATGTGGAAACCAGGATGAGCATAGTAGAAAGACAAGAAGCGGTCCAAAGGCAACTGTGTGCCGAGGTAGTAATATTCACGGGACAGCATCTGCTCACCCATACCGGTGCCAATTTTCGTTGTGAAGTTAAGGATAGATCCAAATCCAAGATCACGACCCTTGCCGCATTGATAGTACTCACAGTGCTTTATGCGTCCACCGCGTAGTAAAGCGTTCATGCCAGCGTAGATATCCTCGTTGAGATGCAGGCCCTTTTGTGCTTTGGAAACACCACCTCGAGTGGTCATGAAGATGCCGTTGAGAAAATCAGGATGACCGTAGTGAAGTTTACCACCGATCTGGGCAAGAGTACGAGAGAAGAGGGTACCGAATGTTTGTTCTTTGCCAGCGGCGACATCTCCCAGAATGCCAATATTCTCCGAAAAGATGTACTCACGAGCACCCAGGATGGCTACAGGGGCAACGTCGCTTTGGGGGATGCCAGGCGTGTAAGGAGAGACGTTGTCGGAGGTCATTTCTTCGAATTCTGCGAGCACACTCCGAATTTTGAGACATTCCTCAAGATAGTTGTCTTGATTAGCGTCGATGAGCTGGATATACTCGCCACGGTAGAAGATGATTGAGTGGTTCTGGTTGTCTGATTTGCCGTCACCCAAGATAGGATTACCGGAAAGTTGAACACGGAACTTGGGGCGACGCATGCCGTTGTCCATAAGCTCAGAATGCCCATCAATCAATGCAGAGTAGATGCGAGGCTCTTCACCTTCGTTGACCGGTGGCTCTTCATCCAAATAGGCAATTTGCAAGTCTGGGTACGCGCGGAGAAGGAATTCGGTGTTCTCCCGCTCCTCCTTATTAAATTTGGCATATCTTTGCATGGACACCACGATCTTGAACTTGCGCCGGGCCATGCGTTCGAGTTCACGCTCGAGCTTGTCAGAATTACCTCCGAACATCTGAACGACTTCAGGATTCTCAACACGATATAGGAGCTTGATGGCGCGGCTATAATTCATAAACCCGGAGATTGTGCGGTAAAGCGTTTGAGACCTGAGCGAAGCCCATATTCTTGTCCGAAGTGTGTACTCAGGGGCAGCAGATTTGAAACCAATACAGTAGAAGGGAAGATCGTCGATCTTGCTCTTTGCAGTGTCCTTTTCGGTCTTCTCGTAGTCGCCATTAAATTGAGAGGTTTCGTCGGCGAGAATCTTTGTGTCTTTAACAAAGCAGTCCCACTCGTGTGGATGCAATTGCTTAAGATATTCCAAAAGCGTCACTCTCGAATATGGTTCGTCCTCACGAATGATCTCACGTAGAGAAAGGAGAATCTTTTCGCCGTAATGGGGAATCAGAACGGTGAACGTTGGCATGTTGTCTACCGGGAGTGGCTCGGGGATCGGCGTTGACAAGGACTGTGCAAAGAAGGAGATGCGTCGCTCAGCTTCGCTCTGTGCTGGGAAGAACTCGGCCTTGAAGGAGTGATCCTCTTGGGAGACGAAGAACGTTGGTGCACGCAGCGTCCTCTTGCCCTCCTGCTCTGATGGTACTTGGTGGTACAAAAGCTTTTGCACGTGGTCGATAGCCAGGAGATGTTCTCTGTACATTGAAATGACAATTGCATTCCAGATCTGGGAGATGAGGACTTTCGGCTTGTACTTAATCTCCATGTCCGTGGTAGCAAGAATTTTCGAATAGACACGTTTAGGTAGCCGGGAGAAAATGTTCCTCCATGGAGTCCAAATCGACACACCAAGGTAGAAGGATCGAGCCACTGAGAACACGCAATTCCAGATAATGTACCAGAGGTACGAATCGAGGAAGAACAGGCAGATGTCGGTGACGAACATGAGACCCAAAAGAATCTTCGGATGTTGTTTGCAAAGAACTTGGCCAATGATCTTGTCCCCGGCGCATTTGCTAATCTTCATGGTCGAAAGGATCCTAATCGGATCACGGAAAGACAGCGTCAAGAAGAAATAGGATTCCGAAAGCTTGGCTGCGAAAACCAGAACCCACAGCCCGTAAGACATCCACAGGTCGTTGCCTGTAAGACGAGGGAAGCTTGCTGTGAATGTTTGGCTTGCCACGTACTGTCGAGAGTTCTTCTTCATATAGCTTCCAAACAAGCCACCAATTGGCATGATGGCGAAGAAGAAGAAGGTTGCAAGTGCAATAAAGAACTGAACAACTCCTAGTATGTGGGCGATCTGAGTGTCCTGGTTGACGCCGAAGACGTAAACGCTCGGTGCAATGTTAAGGACAAAGATACCGATGAGAAAGAATAAGCGCTTCGTGAGATGTTGAGCACCGGCCCATCGACGAGGAACATACGCCCATTCCGTGATGGAGGCGACAATCATGATGAATGAAGCCAGTGTTCCACCGAGGGCTACTGCGGACCATTGTGCAGCTGCTGTCGGTGCTGTTCCAAGTTGCTGCTGGTAGTGGCGAGTGTAGAAGGTCGGAGAGTTGAAAGCGGTGTAGAACCAGAACACAGTCAAGTGGATGACCCAAATGCGGTTGAAGTTGATGATCATGTGGAACCACGACCGTGTTTCCTTGTACGTCTTGAAGAAAACCTTCTTCCAGGTGACTTGACTAAGCTTCATGTATCGCTCTCCAGGCGGTACATCGACAATCCTAGTCTTATCCTCCATCACGATTCTCTCGATACCCTCAGGGTACCAAAAGAGTTGGTTTATATCGTCATAGCCTATGACATGGCTATGATCTCTCTCCCGACGGACATACTTGCCTTCGTAGATTTCGTAACCTTGATCCCGGCAGTACTGATACAGAGGTGTGATCACGGTGTTGAGGTAGGTGAATTCGTCAATTGGCTCAACGCGGTTCTGGCATTCCGGGGTCGCTAGATAGTCCAGAGCACATTTGTAGATGAAGCAAAGACACTCGGGCATGAAACGAACTTGGTTGGCTTCACCCCAGCAAAGAAGAAACAAGGCCAATTGACGCACACGATCGTGTTGAGACATTCTGTTCATGCGAGACTTCCAGCGATACTCTGCAGCTTCCAAGCTGTTGTCGCCCTCGAGGTTCTCCAGGGTCTGGTCTTCATTTTGAGGATCATTTCCAGACTTCTTCTTCGCAGCTTTTCGGGCTTTGCGAGTCCTACGATTTGCTTTGCCAAGCTTCATGTTGGCAAATCCGACTGCATCATCGAGATCGAGATGGGCCGCGAAATACCATCTTCGGTAGTTGGCGTTGTCGCCTCCAATGTAATCGGCGTGAAGAGTGAGCAGGGCCTGGTTCGGAGTCATGCGAGATGCACGTGAATCGAGGAGCGTCATCAAATGGTCGTACATGTTCCTCATGCTGTCTCGCTGGAATCCAAATTTGGCGGTCAAGTCCAGGAAGATGTCCTCCACTTCTTCTTTGGAGACCGGGATCGCAGCTTCTGAAGTCCAAGCTGGGTATGGCTCACGAGAACGCTGGCCAGCCGGGAGCGCATTCTCATAGCCCATCCCGTAGATCGGTGTTGACGCACCGGATGACCGGTTGGCTCCATAGGAGATCTGGGACGAGGGTGGGCGATATCCGCGCCCGCCTCCTGCGCCGTCATTGTAACTGTTATAGCGGCCTTCATCGCCACGGCCATAGTAGTCCATATCAGTGGCCTTTGCCATGTCGGATCTCATTGTGAAATCGCTGAAGGTCTCGGAATCCTCCTCGGAGTCGTGGCCACGACGCCTGGGTTTTGATCCATAGCCGCCTTGAGGGTGACCGCCGTGCTGACCAGCAGCTGGGGTGCCTTGGTCGTAGTATTGATCATTGTAGTAATCATCCTGATAGCCTTGCGGCTGACCATCGTAGTAGCCACCCTCGTGTTGGTACGGGTTGTTTGCGTCGGCATTGTAGTAACCGCTTGGCAGTGTCAATGGTGTTCACACAAGATTTCACAGATCAAACACTTACGCTTCGTCGTAGTAGCCACCATTCCCGGCATCAGCCTGATGATGGCCATACTCTTGGTGGCCTCCTGGCTGGTAGTCTCGGTGCTGGTCGTGATAGCCCTGGTTGTGCTCGTCTTGATAGTATGAGTCTGTGGCTTGAGCTTGATGGCCGTAGCCATCGTCGTACTGGCCTTGCGGATGGCCAGACATGATGCAGCGATGGACTTGAGATCACTGAGGATGTTAGCCAGTGAAGAATGTAGAAGCTTTGATAAAAGGAACAGTCTGACAGAATACGACGTGCATGCAGTAGATGAGGAAGTCGGAATGTTTACCTCAAATATTAGCCATCAGCTTGATTGAGATGGTGGTGAAGTATTGTTCGTGGTTGCAGACGAGTTGGAGTGTGTCGCGTAACGTGTGTCTCTGAACCTGAAACTCGGTACGAAAAGAGGGAATAGTCGATCGACCCCACAGTATCTCGGAATTATGAAGTTATGATTAATTGGACGTTGCTTCTCTTGTTCGATCAAAGCGATAGAGAGTCGACAATGATAGTGGGTTGGGCCTGTGAATTTGGAAAACGAGAGTGCAGAAAGGATGGGGTGTTGACGATTCAGTTGCTCCGCGCTACCAAATTTTTCGCAGCCCCCTTTCCCGAGCTGACCAGTGACGACTGAGACCCTGGGCTTCTGTTCCCGCGTGCGTATCTCAAGCGAGCGATTGGTATCGCCAGCAAGGAGAAGACGGCGAGGGAGTGAAGAATGGAGAGGAAGTGGTAACGAAAGACAACAGTGACGGTTGGAGTGAGAGTAGGGGAATAGGGAAGAAGGGGGCTTTTGCGGCAGGAAAAGGGAGAAGCAAAAGTGGAATCATGGAAGCACGCCAACTCTGCCACTAAGGAAGCAGTCGATCTTTTGATGATGACCACTCCTTGATTGGCCAAGAGACCTGGTGGCCGGGGTTGAGGAACTTACTAATGCACTATTCCGGTTTCCCGTTATCTTACATTACAAAGCGTTACTACGGAAAACCTTGAAAGATTCCATTATTTCTACCGCTCGTATATTCTATCTGTCTAGGTAGATCCCAGTCGCTGCATTGGGACACTCCATTACCTTGTTTGCCCTTATCGAGCTTGTAGAAATCGTGTAAACCTCCTATTTCTTCAGCACCGAAAGTCGCTGTATCTTGCTGGATCTATTATCCTACCCAAGGTTGCTTGATAACATAAAGGCAATACTGTACAGGCCTGCAATGGGATAATTGATGTTCTCATGAACACTAACAAAAGTTGTCCACTGAAGTATACGTATGCGGAAAGCAGTCCTCCGACTCCGCCCTGGCCAGTAAGGCCATGTCATAATGCGACGACACCGTCAAAATGATATGGTAATCCACTTCCTTCACCAAACATCACAATTACACTGCACATCCTTGCTTTCCAGGGAATGACCGCTTTTCCTATTTCTGGGCTTTGGATCGAAGAGCATCAGGTCCAATTGTCTCTCTTTACCCATTTGAATCATGGTCTTCTGCTCATCTTGCTTGAGCTCGTGTTGCAGCGATTGAATTGGTGGAGGGGGATAAAAATAGTGCATTTGGGTGGCGATTCGACTCAAAACGGTCAAGTTCAAGGAGTATTGGATCGACAGGGGTGGGAATGCGAGAATCATTCGCTGGCCAGGCTGGAAGAGGATGCACGAGGCACAGTAGAAACAGATGTGTAAAATACCGCCCTTGCAAAACAGTACACAGTTGGCGCCATGTTAGGCATACGGAGTTCACCCCCCTTTTTGCGATGATAATCGTGACTTCGTATTCCGCAAGGCCTCCGGCTTTTTACATGGGTTATTTATCGTTGGCTTGGCACTAGGGGGCAACGGTGTACAAACAACAAATGGAAGGCTGACTAGCATCCTCACGGATGACGGTTTCATGTGTTATGGCACAATGGGTAATTCCAACGGGCCAAGGCCTCCCAGTCGGATAGTGAAGTCGATGCTCCATAAATAAATAGATGCTCCGCAGTCATAGACGCCAATCCCTCTGGCATTGTGGTGGCGAAACAGTCAAAAGTTTTGGGGGGGTTGGGGGGATTGCGCGTCGCATGAAGCCACTCTTGGTGTGATTGGGCTGTCGGCATCCATAGCCAGCAGCTGAGACGAGGCAGAGCCTCCAAGCCCCAACAGGGTGAAAAGGGCCACCAGTCTACCCCGTTACCACACACCACCAAAACAACCCGTGCTAATGCTGTTTTGCCGTCCAATCCGTCTGAAACTCTTTCAAACTCCTATCCTCGTTTATTCAATTCTTACACCCCATCATCACTCCTGGCTTCTTTTCAGGTATTGCATTTCCTTGTTGAACCCCCCTCTCACAGCGACAGCAACTCCGCGTTCGTAGGGAAGGAAGACTCTCGTTCAGTCGTGGTTCCCCCCATCACTCGTTTTCCTCGGTGAAACCAACCCAAATCCTTAGGCACACCAGTCGTGCAAACACGTCGCATCAACAACATCTCAAATCTCCTTCCCAACCATCTCCTTCTTTGCATCTCCACACCCTTAGCAATAATGAAGACGTTCGGATTCCGCTCAACAGCCCTTGCGGCTGCCACTTGGCTTGCCGTTGCATCAGCGGCTGATCTTGATCCCATTGTTATCAAAGTATGCCCACGTGGAGGCAAAGTCAATGAATATCCACTGACATCGGCATCGTAGGGATCTAAATTTTTCTACAAGACCAATGGCACCGAATTGTGAGTTGACGCAAGCCTCACTCCACACTACAATAATGCTTATCGTTTGTTAGTTTCATCAAGGGAGTGGCATATCAACGGGACTTTGCAGGGAACGGTTCGACCACAACAACAAGCGGTGGAACTGGCTATACCGATCCACTGGCAAATTCGACGGCCTGTGCCCGTGATATTCCCCTCATGCAAGGACTCCAGACCAACACGATCCGAGTGTACGCAATCGATCCCACCAAAGATCACTCGCAATGCATGCAAATGCTCAACGATGCCGGAATCTATGTCATTTCTGATCTTGGGGAGCCCGCCAATTCCATCAATCGCGACAAGCCTGAGTGGAACGCGGAGATTTATGCTCGATACACAAGCGTGGTCGACAATCTCGCCAAGTACACCAACACCCTGGGCTTCTTTGCCGGCAACGAAGTCTCTAATGCCCCGAACAACACCATTGCAAGCGCCTTCGTCAAGGCTGCTGTGCGCGACATGAAGGCCTACATTGTTTCCCAGAAATACCGACCCATTGGTGTTGGCTATGCCACCAACGATGACGAAACTCGAACAGAACTGGCCAACTACTTTGACTGCGGTTCTCCGTCCGACGCTATTGACTTCTGGGGCTACAACATCTATTCGTGGTGTGGTAAATCGTCTTACTCAGCGTCATCGTACCAAGACAGGACCAAGGAATTCTCCACCTACAATGTTCCTGCGTTCTTTGCAGAGTACGGCTGTAACAAAGTCGAGCCTCGAACATTCGACGAAGTGGGTGCTTTGTTTGGTTCACAGATGACCCCAGTGTGGTCCGGTGGTATCGTGTATATGTACTTCCAGGAGGCCAACGACTACGGTATGCTTGTCCACTTACTCTGTCAGCCTGCTTGGGTGCTAATGCTATCTAGGACTCGTTTCCATTGGCTCTGACAACCAGGCCACGAAGTTGACCGACTACACCTCGCTATCAAGTGCAATCGCCAAAGTCACCCCGTCAGGCACCAACTCTGCCTCTTACAATCCATCGAACTCACCACAAGCTTGCCCAACACAAGACTCGTCATGGGAAGCGGTGACAAAGCTCCCGCCGTCACCAAACACGGCGGTGTGCGACTGCATGGTGCAAAACTTGACCTGTGTTGCCAAATCTTCCCTAGACAGTGCCACCATCGAGAAGGAGTTTGGCATCGTTTGCGGCCCTGACCTTGGGAGCAACTGCGGCGGCATTCTCGCGAATGCAACCACTGGTGCTTATGGTGCCTACTCCATGTGCAATGCTACGCAGCGTCTCTCCTACGCCTTCAACCAGTACTATTTGAATCAAACAGCGACGAATACAAAGAACGCCAACCCCTGCGACTTCTCTGGAAGTGCCCAGAAGGTCAGTCCAAAGGCTGCCTCGAGCTGCACCGCTGTAAACAATCAGGCTGGTGCCGCTGGAACGGGATCGATCACCAATGCACCGTCTGCCACTGGCGCGTCTGGATCCGGCAGCTCTTCATCGAGCAAGGGTGCCGCAGGTGTTGTCGGACCATCCGAGCTTGACTTTGGTATTCTCAAACTCGCGGGATATGTGATCAGTGCAATGCTTGTTGGTGCTGGGATGGTCATGATGTGAGGTTGACAGCAAGAATTTTATGAAACATAATGTCTACCGAAAATCCAGGCGTTTGGGAATCAAGGGCGCACAAGCATTAAGACAGGGTTCAGCACTCATTTTTAGCACCCACATTTGGACACGCAAAACCCCAAAAAGATGTTGCTCGCTTTGAGATGGAAATGCTTCGGCAGTGGTGGCAGGGTTGGGCATTCTTTATGACTCTTAGTAAAAGATTGTCAATGTTGTTATAAGATACAGAATGCATTACGTTTTAAGGCTCTCAACCTTCATACATTGTCGTTCACTACGAACACCAGGTGAAAGGATATAGAGTCCATCAGGGAACAGTAAGTAGACGTGCGATTCCGAATACCTAGGTCATGGAAAATATAAGGTGTGTACTGTATTGATAGAAGGGATTTAGCCATAGACAATAGACCAAGGGGACAAACATTCTGGGCACCCGAGGGACCATACAAAACCCACCTAATGATCAGCCTAATACTCGAACGAAGCCTCCGCAGTCCATTACAGCAGTGTCATCGTATAGTCATGTAACCATATGACCGTCTGTTTTTCCGGTGATTGGTAACACAATGGGTACCTGAAAGCAGCCTAAACCGGTGCCTGTTCTGCCTGCTGAGAGGACAAACACTTATACCAGCGGGCAACCCGCTGCGGTTACTTACTGAGGCAGGACGTCAATCATTCAATACCTGACGTACCTTATTATTACCTATATTGTATCGCCCAGCACTTCCTCACCTACAACCAACCATGGCGACGACCTTCAAACACACTCCCCTCTTCGGCGGTGCCATCACCGCCGATATCCCTTCTGATTTCGGGGATGTAAGGTAAGTTAAATGTCCATTCAAGCATATCATCTTCTGCTCGTACCAAAAAAAATTTGCTCTTCGCATTCATATCTCCAAATTAAAAAATCCTCAGCATAGCAGCTCCCTTGCCTCCTGTACATCCCCACCGTATCCAGCCCACCCCAAATTCACATCCACTCCCCCCCCCTTTTCTCCCCCCCCTTCCTCCCCCCTCTCCCACGCAAATTACCCCCACCACTCAAACCACCTCATCTTCCCCACTAACCCCCCTTGCCCCCACAGCTCCCTCCGCCAAATCCCCGACAACCAAGAAGTCTACCTCCACACCACCGGTTTCACCTCCCTAACCATCGACCTCTGCGAGCGAGTCACCAACCCCGCCTCCGACACCGACGCCTTACACTACCACTTCTCAGACCTACTCGACGAGGGGGATACGGCCACCGTTGTGGAAACGGGGGTTAGGC
>JAABUQ010008264.1_pt1 | contig 14683 bp, 13 predicted proteins | sample 5560001 | NCBI WGS metagenome assembly JAABUQ01 (sample SAMN10711888, study PRJNA513371) | rock metagenome | isolation source: Antarctica rocks | place: Antarctica: Victoria Land, Finger Mt nord | collected 2015-12-18 | reverse complement strand
AAAAAAACAGTAAAAAAAAGAAAAAAACAATAAAAGAAAAAAAACAAGAAAAAATAATAAAAAAAATAATAGGATTAAATTTTTATCCTCTTTGTACAGCAACTCAATTGTTTTCGGAGCAAAGTGTTAAATTTTTCCTTAGGTTGGACTACGCTCTATCTGGTAAAGGTACTGTTAATATAACTTTAAATAAGTTAGGTAAATTTGTTATTCAATATAGATTATCCGGTTGAGATACATTATTTTTTGTATTTGTTCCATATTTTTATATGCTTTACGGAGCAAAGTACCTCGCGATCCATAAATTAACCAAAATTTATGTATTAAAGAATTTAATTAAAAACGATCCAGATATAATGTTAAAAGTTTTATTGATAAAACTTGCTTATTCCTTAACCGCTCATACATCTCGTTATAAATTAAGTTTGGGTTGCTCCGCAAAGACAAATTAGCTTCCTATAATCTCGATCCGGCTTTATTGAATAACTTGCCAAATCTTTCTTACCCTGAAAATACTATATCTCCTCCTTTGCTATTTATATTAGGGTTTTTACTCTTTTTTTCTTTTTCTATAGAAAAAGACGAAAAAAAGAAGAGGAGATGGTACTTTACATTTAAAATTGGAGTGAAAAGATAAAAATAGCACTGTGGTAATTATTCCTTTATTTAATATTATTCAATCTAATGTTGAATCTAATAAAGAGATTATGCAAACAATGACTAAGGCCTTAAATAGTCTTGGACTGAAGGCTTATTTAAGTAAAGGTAATAAAACTTTCACTTTAACAGCTAAAGGCATAGATAATGTATTTAATGTTTTCTATCCTTTATTAGAAAAATATTCACACTTTTTATATTGAAAACTTGATAGCTTTAATTTATTAATGTGAGTAAAACTCTTGATGAATGCTGGAGGACATCATACCTATTTAGGACTTAATGCGCTTATTAATAAAGTATATAGTAGTAGAAATGAGCGATTTACAGATAAGGAAGTCTGGGCTAGTCGATTAAATCATTGATTAAAGGCAGTTTCGGAGTGTAGAGCTATAAAATATTATACATATCCTTTATATACTTCAACTAAGGTAATACGAGGGTGACAAGTTCGTTTCCCTTCTACTTTAAAAGTACCTGTTAAATCCAATAAAGCGTTTATATGTTCAAGCAATGGAGGTAAAAAAAAGGCTCTTCAGCTAGCTGTACAGTATAGGGATAAAGTTATTTCAGACTTAATTGAAAGCTTAGATTAGTAAAATTATACTAGTACTTATACCTTTAGGCAGATCTGGGCTAACCCAATGCAAACACCACCAGCGATAGGCAAAAAATTTTTATGATTATCACCCTCAATATTTACTATATATTATTTTGCTGATGAAATAGCAAAAAGCAAATTAGAAGATAAAGTTATTTTAAATAAAAAAAATAGTGTAACTATTGACTATTTAAACGAAGATGAAAGTGTAAATGTAAAAAATTTATCTTTAGAGCTTAAAGGAAATAATGACACTCAAAAAGGCTATGTCATAATCAAAGATAAAAAAGAAGAAATGACAAAACTAGAACTTATTGATCTAATTGAATATACTAAACAAAATATTATAGATAAAGATAGACTAGGAACATACGATAATAATTATAAACAAAATTTTAGAGAATTAGTAAATGGAGTGTTTCAAGCAGAAGGACACATTGGAGGATATTTCCCTTCTGCTTCTCGTATTACTTTTAGACCTCTTGTTTATATTAGTCAAAATGCTAGTGACTCTAGTATTGAGTTTTTAAGTCTTTTCTGACTATTTTTAGATAAAAAGTTTGAATTTGTTATCTCTCAAAATGAAACATCTAGGTATTTTCACATAAGAGTTTTAAGTCGTAATTGAGATTTTATAATCTATAAATTAATTCCTTATTTATCTTTGGTGTATAGTGACAAACATATAGGTTTTTTAAAACTTAATGATATATTTAATCTCCATAAAAAACCTAATGTTTTGAAAATGAGTAAAGTTAAAGTTATATCATTAGCGTACAGTTTAGTAAATTCTCCTGGCGAAGCTAGAAAAAATCAGGATATTTCTGATAAAATATCTGCAGTTTTAGGTAAAGCTATTAAAACTGAATACTCAAATATTATATATCCTGACAATGATAAGCCTTTGAGTATACTATTTGTATTAGGGTTTTTACTAGGAGATGGTAACTTTGGCATAAGAATTAGAGATACAAAAAAGGGACTATGATTTATTCCTCTAATACGTTTAGAACAAAAGTGTACTTTAAATAACAGTAATTTATTTAATAATATAGTTAAATATTTGAATAAATTAGAGATTGATGGTAGAATTTATAGCTACTGCGCCGCGCAAGAAAAAAGCCATAATTCTAGTCATGTTGTTCTTACTATAGATAATAAGACATCTTTAAGTAATTTTATTAAATCAATTAAAAAGCATAGAGAGCTGTTTTTTTGAAAACAAGAACAAATAGACATAGTTATGAAATCGCTTATAATTATCTCTGTTGCAGCAAGACATTGAAAACAAAGTCAAATATCTTTATTACAATTTTTATACAATAAAAGCGATAATAATCGTAAGTTCAATCTTAATTATTGAATTAAAAAATTAGATGATTTGTATAATGAAAGAAACAGATTCTCGCTTCGCGAAGCGACAAGTTCAAATGAATTTTACATCACAATATCTAAAGATAGAGCATGGGCAGTAAACTTGCCCACTGCTTTAAATATAAAACCAAAAACCAAATATTTCTTTTTTAAAACGTTTAATTTTTCCAAACAAAAAGCATTACTTGCTGCTGTAAACTATCGAAATGCTCAACTAAATAATTGGTTATTACTTAATGGATTTACAATATAATATATACATTATTAGTCAATTTAAGCTAATCTTAATCTCCTATTTGCTTTTTTCAATAAATAAGCTAATATTAGTTAAATATTAATCATAAAATCTTAATACTGTTGCCTTAAACGTAAAAATTTAAGAAAAAAAAGGGTGAATTGTATAAACAACTTAGTTATTTATTATTTTAGTTAATTTTTTAAGAAAAAAATTAGCGCTATATAATGTTTAACCTAGTTAATATGCAGCGAAGCTTGTTATAAGCAATAATTATAAACGGTATTAATATATACGGTGAATTTTTACTAACAAGAACGTTCAACGACTGGAAGTTGAATAGCTTAAATAATAATACTTCCTCGAGTGCCCTTCATCTGGCTTTTTGTATAAAAAGAGATGATGAGATAGTCTGAACCTTGTTGGAAAACATGGAAATAAAGAAACAACAATCTTTATGATAACAAATTTTGAGTTCCAGAGTGGTAGTAATAAATGCCACTTAATCTCGCTATATGCTGGAAAACCCTTTAATGTTATAGGCTTTAATTTTATATTTTGCATTTAAAAGGATAATCAGCAGGAAACCTATAAATTTAATTTTTTAAACTGGGATCCTCAGAGACTGTTCGCGAGATATTTATCTTAAAACTATTATTATAAATAAATATACAGTCCAAACAATAAATAAATTTATTGAAAAAGTTTAATTTAAATTCGTTTAAAAAGTTTTGAGTTATAGATCATAAAATTAATTTTATATCTTAGACACTTATTAAATTTAATCTAGTTAAGCTGACAGTATTAATTTTTTTAATCGTAAAGCAAATCTTAAAAACAGCTATTGTTTAAACCATTATTAAATTAAACTACACCTCTGATTAGTTTAATTTAATACAACAAGAGAATAGCTATATAATATTTGTAAAATAAAATCAGATTTTTTATCGTACATTATTAAAAAAAAGGATGTTATATTTTTGATTTATTACCTTTCTATGCTATATTAAGAAGTATACCTAATAAATTAATAGGTGTTATTGCGATGTTTTCTGCTATATTAATTTTATTAGCTATGCCTTTTAGTGATTTAGCTAAATTAAGAGGTATACAGTTTAAACCTTTAAAGAAAACTTTTTTCTTTATTTTTATCGGAAATTTACTATTATTAATGGTATTAGGAGCTAAACACGTAGAGAGTCCGTACATAGAGTTCGGCCAAATAACAACTTTAATTTATTTTGTCTATTTTTTACTTCAAATACCTATGAATAGTTTATTTGAAAATAGTATAAGTGAATTCTATACTAATTGTAAAAGTCCTTTTTTAAGAGCTAAAGATAAGACTTTAGCTTTATATGATAGACATCTGTATACTAATTCTAAAAGTCCTTTTTTAATAGCTATAGATAAGACTTTAGCTTTATATGATAGACATCTCTATTTTGAACGCAAAGATTTGGATGATTTGCGTAATAGTAAAGCTAGTGACAAGCTAGCTATTTTTGAAGTAGCTGTAAATAGGCAATCTCTGCATGTTTCTATAGAAAGAGTATATATTAATAACTTATTAAAATTACGTTCTAATAACTAATACTTATATTTTTGATTTATTACCTTTCTATGCTATATTAAGAAGTATACCTAATAAATTAATAGGTGTTATTGCGATGTTTTCTGCGATATTAATTTTATTAGCTATGCCATTTAGTGATTTAGCTAAATTAAGAGGTATACAATTTAAACCTTTAAAGAAAACTTTTTTCTTTATTTTTATCGGAAATTTACTATTGTTAATGGTATTAGGAGCTAAACACGTAGAGAGTCCGTATATAGAGTTTGGCCAAATCACTACTTTAGTTTATTTTGTGTATTTTTTACTTCAAATACCTATGAATAGTTTATTTGAAAATAGTATATCGGAGTTCTATATAAGAATAAATCAGACTTTTTCTAGACTTTACAATTATACGGATATAAATGGGAATAAACTCGGCAAGAGAAATAGTCCACCTAAAGCACACATATTTGTAAGTTTACCTTTACAAAGCTCTTTCTTTTTTAAGAGTGGAGGGATAGGGTTAGCATATTTAAGCATAAATCCAGCTAAAATTAATATTATATATATAGCTATATACCCTATAATAATCCTTATTAATATAATATGTAACTTAAATTTAGAAGAATTCTTGATGAATTTTTCTGAAAGTATAGGTGAGAATCTTTCTAGCCATATTTTAATGGCTACCGGCGTTTCAGATACTGGTACACAGGCTGGATCTCCTCCTGCTCCAGCAGGTTCTCAACCTGCTGGTGCTGGTGGAACAGGTGCAAATAGTGGTTCACAACCAGCTCCAGCACCAGCTCCAGCTGGTGGTGGTAATCAACCAGTTCCTGGTGACGTATCAGCTCCAGCACCAGCTCCAGCTGGTTTTGAACCAATTCCTGGTGTCGTATCATCTGGGCTAGACCTATTGGAAGATACCTACGGGAGGCTAGAGGATTCTGTAAAAGAAAGCAGGGAGCTTCTCCAGGAAGTAGATACCTTTCTAACTGAAAGCCAAAGAGATTTATTTGAACTTTCTGAAAAACGAGACAACCTTGAAAATAGCCTTCCGACTTATGAGGAGCAATTAACAACAACTCGTGTATTATTTGGAGGTACAGACACTTATCCTGTAGAATTTCTTGCACCAACTGATCACATTACAGATCTTCAATGACATGATACTAATAACAAATTAGTGAGATCAGTTGATAAAATAAATCGTGAGCATGGTGAAGTCGAATATCTGTTTGAAAAGGCGACTGAAGAATCTTCAGATGAATTAGACTAATCTGAAGATTGATGAGGAGATAGTGATTAATTTAAGCTATATAAAATATTTTTATTGTAGTATATATCTTACTTTTCTTTAGTGTTTATATTAAGGTTTATATATTCACTCTGTAACTATATCTCTCTATCTTTTTTTCTTTAGTATTTTTTTCTGTGAAGAGCCCTTGTGTTTTTTTTTGGTTTATTTTTTATATGGCTTTATTTAAAAAACTCAAAATAAAAGTTATAAATAAAGAGATCTAGCCATTAAACTTCGGGAATAGGTTTTGTATCTTTGTTTGCTCATTCACCCTTTTAAGTATGAGAGCAGTATTTGCATTATTTAGTGCATGATACTTCTTAATTCCTAATATACTCGGATTAGAGTATAATATCTTTATAGGTGACTTTTTTCCTTTTATATTTATTAGCTCTCCAGGGTATGGCGAGGCGTATCAGATATTACCCATTTGCTATAAATTTAGTAAGTAGTTTTGCTTTAATTATAAGTGTTGCAGCTCGAGGACTAATTTTATATATATTATATGTACAATTACTTGAAGCGAAAGCTGCCTTATAATATAGTATATTAAGTTTAGATTTCTATACAGATATACTACAAGGTTTCTTAAAGTGAGCAATTAAAACTAATAACTTTAATTCTAGCAAATAAACATAGTAAATATAAAGTATACTATTTTTTCTAAATTAAATACTAATATATTTAATAAGAATAATCATATAATAATATTATTTTTGTATGTATATTGATCGTTATTTACTTATTAAGTAATGATCGTTATTTTAAGTAAATAGCCCTCTCGGGAGAAGAATATTCTAGGTAATTTTTTCTATAAAAATTATAAGTCTAGTTAAAGCCCAAGTAAAAAAAAAATCCTATACTAATATATTTAATAAGAATATTCTTATATTTAATAATATTACCTCTGTAAATATATTAATCCTATTAGGAATTCAGAGAAGCAGAAAAGAAAGGTCTTGGATTTATGAAAAAGCTACGCCAGGGACTATCGGTTAGTGCTCCAATATTCTCGCGCTTTTTTATAGAGCATTAAATTATTGGTAATTTAATTGGGTAAACTTCAAAAACAACCATCCTTTCTGAGATGTTTTTTATTTCTTATTAAGATAATTGCTCACTTAAAAAGTAGGTAATTTACTCATTTTGGGGTTATTATGGGATATTTACTCTTTTTTTGTTATTTTAAAAAACAGTAAAAAAAAAGAAGAAATGATAAAATATTACTAATAAATCTTTTACCGTTTGAGCTCTATAATGAACTGACTCAGAACTATGTTTAGTAATATTTCCCAGCTAGAATAGCTAACAATATTTTAGATCAATATAATGGTTTTAATTCCGAAGCCATATCTGATGGTTTTGTTTTTTTTTATTGCTATTGCGCCGCTAATTAATTAAACATAAAAAAAGCAAATTATTTAATTAACATAGATTATAACATGGAATCTTTCATACATTTATTACATAGTCCCGTATTTATCCCTCGGTTTTTAGGTTTAACTGGTTATCTAAATATAAATAAATTACCTTTACACTGTACATATTTAAATAAAATTTTATACTCACTCTAGATTTAATTCGGTGAATTAATTTGTAAAAGATAAATATCTAATACAACTTATAAGAATAGTGTTTTACACAGATAATAACTTATAAATAAATGAGAAATAATAGATGAATTGTAGCACCAGATCTCGGGGACAAACCAGCTGACGTTGTGAGAACAACTACAGTTACTACTGGTCCTTTTAATGATCTAAATATACCTTTTATGAGACCAAATACTATATATGTAACAACAGATTTCTCTCAAGAAACTACAAAAGCGGAGGTAAAGAAAAATACAGCCAACGATTCTAGTACGGTTAACGGAAATAATACTACAGGCAACGCAACTAATAGTTCAGCAGTGGGGAGTGATACTACAGCTGCCGGGAGTGATACTACAGCTAGTGGAGGTAATACTACATCTAGCGGGGGTAATGGAGATTTCAATAGTCCTTTAGATCAATTTGTAATAAAAAAATTACTAAGCTTAGACGCAATAGACGCGAGTGTTTCTTTAACCAATATAGGTCTATATCTAACACTAGCGAGCTTAATAGTGTTAATTGTGTTTTTAATAAGCAATAATTATAATAAAATCGTCTCTAATAGCTGAAGTGCAACGCAGGAGTCTGTATATGCAACACTACACAGTATAGTAGTAAATCAAATAAATGAGAAAAAAGGTCAAATGTATTTCCCATTTATATTTACATTATTTATATATATCTTAAGTAACAATTTAATCGGAATGGTTCCTTACAGTTTTGCATCTACATCACATTTTATCCTTACATTTTCTTTAAGTTTTATGATAGTTTTAGGTGCAACATTTTTAGGGTTTATATATCACTATATAAAGTTTTTTTGTATATTTGTACCTGAAGGTTGTCCATTACCTCTAGTTCCTTTATTAGTTCTTATTGAATTTATCTCATTTCTTGCGCGTAATGTTTCTTTAGGTTTAAGATTAGCTGCTAACATAAAAAGATGAGATTAGGTACTTCATTATTATTGTGTTTAAAAACCAAATTCCGGGGAAATCCTAAAGCTCTAATAACTAAAGATAAGACGGAAACTTCTTACCTGGCCTAATTAATCATTGGGGTATAGTAATATCATTAGAGATTCTAGTAATAGGAATGGGTGATCGCGGATCTAAATCAGTAATAATTTAAATGATTATTGTAAAAGAGCAACGAGTAGACGGTTCTTCCATTACATTAAAATAAAGGTAAGGTGTACTCTAGTCGCCGGGAAAGCCGGTTCTTGGAAGAAATTAAGTAAATCAGGATTAAAGATATCACAATAGCCTATCCTCATTTTTTAATATTTATCCCTTTTGTTTTTACTCCCTTTATCAACTCGAGAGTCGACGAGGAAGAGGGCATCGAAATGGAAAATAAATATAATAACTATTTTATTGTATATGGACTTATATAATCTCTCGCTTATTTTTGCACAGCCAATATGTATAGTTTATTTTGTAACACTTTGAAGAAAGGGTAGAGTATATAAACACTTTTAAATAAGGGATAAAGTTTATATATACCTTTAAAGTTGTGAACGGCTTATATTATCTTTTGTTAAGAATTCTACTAAGTGGTATGTAACATCTTATTGTTTTTACTTATACAGCGTTAGATCACGTAGCCTGTTTTATCAAACTAAAAATTATGCCTTTTCTACTAAGTGTTTATGACCAATTGCCGTAAGGGCGTTTTCAACTTCAAAAAGCGAAGGTTCCTCTTCTACAGACTCTTCCGGTTTAGCTGTTTTCTTTGATGCGGATAAAGACAAACTAAATATCCTTAATTATGTTAAAGGTTAATCTGGAATTTATATCTGAACTAATAAATTGAACGGTAACAAGTATGTAGGGAGTTGCTGCGAAGGAGGCTCATCTATAATAAGAAAAATAATAATAAGTAATATAATAACAAGTAGAATAATAACAAATATAATATAAGTTCGTCTATAACTAAGGATACATATATTGTGATTACGAGAACATAGATATTTTTCAAAATCCTTATCTAATAAAAGGTATACCTGTAAGTATATTTTAATTCATCGTAGAAATTACTCCCAGGTTACAAACAATCAATCTACGATAAGCTGCAGCCTTACTCCTGTTGTAACATATCCTGATGCTTTTTTTCTTGTTTTAAAACAAAAAACAGTAAATCTACCATACTAAATGATACTAAAAATAAAGCAGGAATTTATCTAAATTTTTTTATTATTAGAAAAAATAATAAAAAAATAATAGTAAACAAAGTAAATGGTAACACCTATATAGGTAGTAGTGTAAATCTGGCTCGAAGACTTAGAGTTTATTCTGATTTTTCTTTTCTTTCAGTTATAATACAAAAAAATAAAAGCCGAATTTATAGTTCAATCTTAAAGTACGGTTACTAAAATCTCCAACTAGAAATATTAGAATACTGTACAAAAGAAAACGCTATAAGTAGAGAACAGTATTATCTTGACTTTTTAAAACCCGAATATAATCTTAATTCTACAGCAGGTTCAAGACTAGGAAGTACTCATTCGGAGGAAACAAAGCGAAAGATGAGTAACTCTAGTGTAGGGCGTAAATTGACTGAACAAACAAAAAATTTACTTAGTTTAGCTAATAAAGGTATGAGTAATCCAAACTTTGGTAAAACTCACAGTGCAGAAACTAAAGCCTTAATTAGTTTAGCTAGATTGGGAAAATCTTTTCTTTCATAATCAATTAAAGATAGAATGAGTGTAGAGAGCGGTACAGCCGTAAGGGTTTTAGATTTAAATACGAATTAAATTTCAGTGTATCCTTCAATAACTAGAGCAGCTAAAGCAATGGGTGTTACATGCCCGCCTCTTTCAAGAAGGCTTAAAAAAGCACAAGGTTACATAATAGTTAAAAAACATTTCCAAGTTGAAAAGGTAAATGAAAACTCTGAAAAGTAGCTTTAAGACGTAGGCTTTTGGAATATTACAATGTAAATAGACAGCTAAACGAAAAGAGTATGCCTATTAACGTTGCATTATTAAAGTACGGTTATACTAACTTTAGTCTGACTATCTTAGAATTTTGTAACAAAGATAGTCTTATGTCTAGAGAAAAACACTTTTTTGAAGTACACTCTCCAGAGTATAATATATTAAATACAGCTGGAAGTCTTTTTCGAGGATATGGATGAAAACATTCTGAAGCTACAATAGATAATATGCGTATCGCTGCTTGTAAGACATTCAAATCTCCGGAATTTTTAACTAAATTATCTAAAGGTCAATCTAGTGGTATCAAAGTTGAGGTAACTGATTTGGTAACAAATATTACTACTACTTACCATGCCATTAGAGCTTCTGCTCGAGCTTTAGATATTGACAAAAGATATATTGAACATTTCATTTACTTGGGTCAAGATAAACCTGTTTTAGGTAGATATACTTTCAAGTTAAACAACTCAGTTGACGAAAGTACAAATTTAATTATCGCTTCTACGGATAAAACCGTAGAAGCGAGAAGGTTCAAAAAACTTCTATGAAAGTGGAGGTTACTAATGTCGACACTAAAGAGGTTACAATATACTCTTCTATTAGTGCTGCTGCTAACAGCCCTAAGTTTAATTAAAAGTGTTGTTAGAACAACTTTACTGATAATAACCGTAAGATATATATTAACTCGAGGATAAAATTGTGATTCGTTTATTGGTTAACAAATTACTAGATATTTTATCTTTCATTAAAACTTATCCTTCTGATATGGAAGAGAAATTAAGTTTAAAAACATCTATTTATAGTCCAAAAAGCTTTCATTGAATTATCTGTCAAAAACGAATTGGGCATACATCAACCAATTTAAGTAATACACACTTTAAAGGGGAAATAAACATAAGAACTATCTCGACTTGTTCATCTGAATTTGAACCTACTTTAATTTATACTAAACCTGATGAGCATAAAGGATTGATCGCTAAACAAAATAAAGGTAAATCTGGTGTTTATCGTTGAGTTCACAATAATTCAGGAAAAAGTTCTGTAGGTTCTTCTACTACAAACTAGACTCTACCGGCTTGGTTATTTTTTATGGTGCGGAGAAAGACAAATTTAATCTCCTTAAATATATTAAAGGTAAATGCGTAATTTCCTCGCACGCTACGCGCTAATTGGTGCGCGTGTATTAATAAATTGAAGGGTCAAAAATATGTCGGAAGTCTAATCTAGAATTAGTAGAATAAGAATAAAGAGGTAAAAGTTCGTATAGGAGGAAAATACAGAGGATAAATTTGTGAATACGAGAGCATAGATCCCTAGTATATTTTTACACAAATAAAAGGTATACTTTTAAATATAATGTAACTCAGCGTAGAAATTACTCACAGGTTTCAAATGATAAACATCAGGAAAGCGTTATTCCTGTTGTAATATACTCTGACGCTTCTACTGATAAATCTATTATACTCAAAGATAATAATAATAAAGCCGGAATTTATCTAAATTTTTTTATTCTTTTTACATTGTAATTTTTTTTTTATTATCTTTTTGTTATTGTTTTTTTTCTATTGTTTTTTTCTTTTTTTCTTGTTTTTTTCTATTGTTTTTTTCTTTTTTACTGTTTTTTTCTTTTAAAAGAAAAAAACAATAAAAGAAAAAAACAGTAAAAAACAGTAAAAAAAAAGAAAAAAACAGTAAAAAACAGTAAAAAAAAAAGGAAAAAACAGTAAAAAACACTTAAAAAAAAAGAAGAAAAAGGTTAAATCTGGGCTTATTTTTCCTAATGGTAATTGATCTGGTTGATACTTTTCTGAAGAGTTGAAGTTTGCACAACTTAACGGTTATAAAATTAAAGTTATAAAAGGTTATCAGTTTAGTAGAGAAGCTAATGTTTTTCGTAGCTATGTAGACCATGTATTTAAGCAAAGATCTGAGAGTAAAGATCCTGTATTAAAGAACATCTGTAAATTGCTTAATAATAGTTTATTAGGTCGATTCGGTTTGGACTTAGAAAAATTTGTCACTAAAATTGTAGATGAAGATTTACATTCAGAAATATTAGCAACTAGAAAAATATCTGGAAGTCATCCTATAACAGATAAATACTGAATGGTTACTTTTAATCCTGAAATAAGTAAACCACTTTGTGATACTTTTAAGGTAGATATTGTTAAGGCTACTAATAAAACGAAACTTTTTATGGATAATTCTTCATAAGGCCATAGACATGTATCTGTAGCTATTTCGGCGGCTGTTACCGCGTACGGTAGAATACATATTAATAATGTAAAGAAACATATTTTATCTCAAAAAGGTAATATATATTACAGTGATACTGACAGTATAGTTACAGATATAGAATTGTCTAAAGATCTTGTAGACGAAAAAGCCATAGGTAAGTTAAAACTTGAACATTTAGTACATAAAGGTCATTTTATATCTGGAAAAACATATTGTTTACTCCTAACTAGCGGTAAAGAAGTTATAAGATCTAAAGGAGTGATAAGAGATGAATTAACTCAAGACGATTTTATAAATTTATTAAATGGTAATACAGTAGTAACACTTAAAAAAACGTATGTTAAAGATTATTCGGCAGGTTCTGTTGTAATAAAGGAAATTACGGTTGAATTGTCTGGAGACTCTTACGAAAAAAGAGAGAAGCTTTATAACTGTGATCTTTGAACAGACACTAAACCTTTGATAATTGATATAAATGACAATATATTGTACACAAAACCATCTATAACAGTTAAATCTTTAAAGTTAGTTTTATACAACATTAAGTCTTTGTTCTTAACATTATACAGAAATAAAACTACTTTGTTAACAAAATATAAGCCTAAAACTATGGGGTGAACTTACTACATACCTAAAACTATGGATTGAATTTTCTATCCTTCTATGTATTTAAATCTTTATACTAAGATTTACATGTTAACTTTTTACAAAAAAAGTATTTCGATGTTCTTGACATTATTCATAACTAAAGCTATAATCTTAACAGTATACATAATTAAATTTATGTTGTTAACTATCTACATAGCTATAATTTTCTCGTTAATCTTATACATACCTATAATTTTGGCGTGAACTTTCTACAAACCTAAAACATTGGAATGAATTTTCTATCCTACTATGGATTTAACACTTTATACTAAGACTTACAAGTTAACTCTTTATAAAATAACTATAACTAAACCTATGTTATTAACTTTATTCTTAACTAAAGTTATTACTTTAACAATATACAAAACTAAAACTATTATGTTAACTATCTACAAACCTAAAACGTTGGAGTGAACTTTCTACAATCCTAAAACAATGGATTGAATCTTCTATCCTTCTATGGATTTAACACTTTATACTAAGACTTACAAGTTAACTATTTATAAAAGAACTAAAACTAAATCTATGGTCTTAACTTTATTCATAAATAAAGTTATGATCTTAACTATACGTAGATACGAAAAAAAAGCATTGACTTTACGAACAATCGTGTGTAACTCATTGATTTTACGTAATGATAATAGCTGTATCGAAAAGAGTTCAATGTGAAATAATATATTAAATATATTATGATATTTATTTATTACATTATTAGGTATATTTTCTTTAATATTTTATTTCATAAATATAGGTGAAAATCCTGAGGATGAATCTATTATTGAAGATATTAATGTAAATGAAACTGTTATAGATGATGACAATACAGAAATTGAATTATCGAAACCAATTTCTCATAATTCGAATATTGTTATTAGAACAGTGTTCTCAGAATCAGATTCTGAAGAAACTGAATCATCTATTCAATTAGAATCAAAAGGATCAGAATCTAGTGTATCAGAATCTATAGGTTCTGAACCTAGAGGGTTGAAAAGAAAACGTGAATTGGACGTTACTGAATACGAAGATATTACTTTTGATGAAGACGAAATGGATCTAGATTCTCACATGGATAAATTACATTTCTCTGCTAAAGAATTTGAAAATAAATCTATCGAGAACCACGTAAAAGGAAACAGTAATAACAGTGACGCACCTATGCATCCTTCCAATGGTAAATGAATAGATGAAAACAAAGACTTAGGTCTTAGTAGACTTTTCTAGTGTTTTTTTCTTAAGAAAAAAACAAAAAACAAACAGGAAACTAATCTCGAGAAAGCAGACTCTGTAGAAAGTTTGATAGATAAGTATTACAATAACCAAAATTCTGATGATGAGTAATATTGTTTAACGAATAATATATTATATCTTCTACGGATTTATCCGTAGAAGCGCTAAAAAAATATAAAAAAAAAAAAAAAATAAAAATAATCAAAAAAAAACCTACCCGTAAAATATATACGCTTCTACGGATTTATCCGTAGAAGCGAGCAGGATAAAAAATTTTTTCTCTTCTTCTTTTTTTTTACTGTTTTTATT
>JAABUQ010008263.1_pt1 | contig 14684 bp, 5 predicted proteins | sample 5560001 | NCBI WGS metagenome assembly JAABUQ01 (sample SAMN10711888, study PRJNA513371) | rock metagenome | isolation source: Antarctica rocks | place: Antarctica: Victoria Land, Finger Mt nord | collected 2015-12-18 | reverse complement strand
TAAATAAAATTAATATAAAAGCTAAAATAGAATTATAAATTAAAAATATATATATTAAAAATAATATAATATTAATAAATAATAAAATATATATAATTTAAATATATTATTAACGTAAATATATTATTAAATTAAGCTATATTCTTTATTATTTTATTATTTGTTATTTTTATTTTTTCCTTTTCCTTCTTATTAAAAGATAAGGCCAATATAATAAATAAAAACTTAACCTAAAAATAAAATATATATATTAATTATAATATATATATAAGATATAAGCAAAATATAAGAATATATATCGAAGAATATATAATATTATTTATATTATTAAGATTTTCCTTAATATTTTATAAGGTTTTTATTATATTTATTTAAATATTTAATATAAAAAGCTTTTTTTTACCGCTTTAATAGCCTATTACTTATTAATAAATATTTAATATTTTAATAAAATTATATTATTTATATATAAATATATTATTTATTTCTTTAAAACTTTTATTATCGGTAGGAAAGGTATAGAAAATATAATATAATATTAATAATTTATTAATATTATTAATAACCTTATAATAATTTAATAATTAATATTTATATTTATATATTAATAGCGAATAATATATAAAAACTTATTTAAATATAATTATATCGTTAAACTATATAATAATTATATTTGCAAAAAATAATTTTATAAGAATCCTATTTAATTTTATAAAAATTAAGACTATCCTTTATAATATAATATAAATAATAAATATAAAGAAGCTTTAATAAAATAAATTTAATAATAATATTATAACCGGTAATTTTAATAAAAATTAATTATAAATATATTAAAAATATATATTTTATATTAAATTAGAAAATTTATATTATTAAATTTAAAAAGCGAATATTTATTTATTAAATATATTTAAGGCGTAAAAAGAAAAAAACTCTTTAAAAATAAGAATAATAGGAACTTTAATAAGAATATATATTTAATATTTTAAAAATATAAGCAATTTATTATCTTTATATAAATTAAATATAATATTTTATTTAAAAGCAAAAAAGTCTTAATAACTAGATATAATAACTTTTAAATATACCCTATTTTTAAGCTGCTTTTTTATTTAATAAAAGCTGCTTATAATAATAAAATTAAATATAAAAAAAAATATATTAAAATAAAATTCTTTTTTTCTTTTAAGATCAAAATCCTTTAAATTAATAATAACGCCCTTTAAACGTTTAGGAAAATCGTATATAATATAATTATTATATATAATAAACGTAATATTTTTAAAATTTAATATATTTAATAAAATAAATAAGCTTAAATAAAGAATTAATATTTTTAATATAAAAAGAAAAAAGAATAAATATAAATATTGTAAATATATAAAAATTATATATATATAATATAAGAAAAGATAATAATAAACAAATTATAATTAAAATATTAAGGAGAAAAAAGATATAAATAAAATAAATAAATAAATAAATAAATATTATATTAATATATTTATAATTATTAATATTACAAACTTTATATATATAAATCGTTATAAAATATTAATAATAATATATTTAAAATATATTTATTATATAATATATTAAAGCAAAACTTAAATATATTTATATATAAATATTAATATATTATTATTATTTATATTAAATAATATATATATAAAATATTGCTTTTATATAAGTTATATATAATAAATATATATATAATATCTTTCTTTATTTCTTATAAGGTTAAGGGTTTTCTTAATATATTAATATATAACTCGAAATCAAATCTATAAAAGGAGGAAGTAATTATTAAAAATTAATATTTAAATTATCCGAATTATTATATATTTAAGCCCTTAAAGATTTTAAAATATAATATTAATAATATTAATAATATATATATATTTAATATATATAATCTTAGCGTTAAATATATATTAAACCTTGGCTCTTCTTTTTTCTTTAGAAGTTAGTTTTATTATAGAATAAAACCTCCCTCTTGATCTCACATTGCTACCAACCCCTAGCCTAGGGCATTACAAACCCCTTCTTTGCTATATATAATTTTTACCCGTATTTCGATAGTATTAAGGATAACGCTGCTAAGGGGAAAATACCCGTAATAAAAAAAAGAGTAAAATAGCTATAAGCTATTTATAAAGTAATAGAAAAACGTTAATAAAAAGTAATAGAAATATAAACAAAGTATTATAATATAAAATATAAAACTTAATATTTTAATATAAACAATTTAATATTATTATTTACGAAGAATTTAAAGCTTAAGAAGTTAAAGAAGAAGATTTTAAATTAATATATTAATTTATTTTATATTTTCGGCCTTATTAAAAAGTAAATATATTATCTTTCCTTATTTATAATATACCGAATTTATCTAATATTTAATATTTTATTATTAAAACTTTATAAATATAAGTAAAATAAAGAAATTATCCCTAAATTATCTTTATTAGAACTTATAAATAACGAACCTAAATAGGAAGTTAAGGAAATATTAAGCTATATAATAGAAAAGGGAATAATTTTCTATAAAGTTAAATAGAAAAGTTAGCTAACGAAGTATAATTAATAAGTAATTAAAGAAAATATAAGTAAAATAAAAAGTATATATAACGTATATAATAAGTAATTAAAATAATAATATAGATATAAATAATAGGAATAGCTACTTTTAATTAATTAGAATAGCTTAAGGCTAGAATACAATATAATAATAACTAAAAATAATATAAATATAATATAGCTATATTTATAATATAGGCGTATATTTAATTTATTCTTCTTTATTTATAATATTTTCTATTTTATTTTCCTCCTCCTTTGCCTTCTCTAGCTTCTTTTTATTATTATTATTATCTTTATTATCTTTTATTATAAGCGCCTCGATTCGCTCGAAGCCGGTTTAAAGATAAGTATATTAATAACGGTTCGTATTCTAAATATAAGGTAAATATATAAAAACTTATTTAGGAGTATAAGATATTATAAAGGCCTTTAAGAATAACCTTTATACTCTAAAGGGATTTTGCGATATTTATTTATACTTTAAATATAAAGGGCTTTTTCTTACTATTTTAGCGGTTTAAAGTACGTTAATATACTATAAGCGTTTTATTAAAAATATATATAATATATATAAGCGAAACGCTTACCCGATTTTTAGCGGTACTACTTATTACGGTATTAAATTAAATAATATATAAGGAAAGTATCTAGTTAGTAGTTTTTATTACCTTTAATTCTTTTAATAACTATTTAATTCTTAGCCTAACGTTACTCCTATATATAATATATAAAGAAAATATAAAAATATATACGGATATAATTATAACGCTATTTAATATAATATTCGTATTTCTTAAAGAGGCTACCGGCCTTATTTTACTTAATCTTATAAGGATTGAGATTTTTTTTATATATTCGATAAAGATAACGATAGCAAATAAGCTCCGAAAGTATAAGGCGAATATTAATATTATATACCGGCAATATATTAAAAGGGGTTTATTGTGAGGCTATACGCAGGTCTTGGTATTGCGTATATGTTCCGTATATGCTCCGGTACGTAACTAGAAGCTACGTCAGTACCAAGCCTGTTAAAGCAACCTTGTATCTACTTTGCTTAAAAGCTTTACCTTATTACCCCGGGGGTCTTCTATTCTTTTAATAATAGCCGTTAGTTTTTCTATCCTCCTAGAGGATAGGGTTGATAGCAATTACCTATTTATTACGTTCAGCTTGCGCTCTACTATCGTAGCAGCTACGTCTAGTTATCATACTCTACATTGCCATTTACTATACACCCTAACATTTATAAACATATTAGAAACGTATATATAATATTAGTTTATAATATTTATATAAAAAAGGCTAAGGAGCGAGTATTTAATAAAAACTCTATAAGCTTAAGCGTATTTGCTATATATAAAAAATATAAAAGAGACGTTAATAAGAAAATTAAAGGAAAAATATTATTATATTAATAAATAACTAAAATATATATTGAAAGGATTATTATTACGGCTATATAATATAAATATAAATATAGCGCGATTAAATATTATAAGAGAAAAAGATATAAAAAGGCTAAAAGCTAAAGAATTAATATAACTTATTATATTATTTATACTTAAATTAATTAATATATATAGAGATATAATTGCTAGCGTTTAAAGTATATTATTAATATATAAAAAGCAAATAACGAAAGCGTAATATTATATATAAATATAAATATAAATATAATAAGTATAACGAATATATTATATATATAAAGAAGTATATTAAAGAAATAGAAAAGCAGGCAGTCTTTAATATAAAGACGGAATACTAAAGAAAAAAATAAAAAATAAATATATAAAATAAAAATAAATAATAAGGAAACAAGCAGCAATATTATTATTATAAAATAATAAAAAGTATAATATATTCGTAATTATAACGTAGTATTAACGAATATAATATTATTTAATATAAATGTAATATTAAAGTTATATTAAGTTTAATATTAATATTTATATATTACTTAATTAATATTTTATTTCGTATAACGAATATAATATATAATATATCTTTCCCTATTATCTTAATAAGTTAAGGGTTTTTTTAATATACTTACGACGATTCGAAGGCGAATCTACAAGGAGAAGTAGTAATTATTAAGGATTAGTATACCTTTTAAGGCAATATTTAGCTTAGCTATATTTAATATCGTTCCTTGCTTAGTTATATATAACATAGCTAACAAGAATAATATATATAATAGTCTTACGTAAGGCTAGCATTAAATATACAAGATATTCCGAACTCTCTAGCTTCTCTAATAGTTAGTTCTACTATAAAATAAGAACTCTTATTCTTGATCTTATATTACTATAAACCCCTAGCTTACGGTTTAATATTATATATCAAAAACGTATATATTATATTTAATATTACGCTGCAAAATTTACAAATAAAAAAGTATAATTAACTCGCTTAAGTAAGATCTAACCTAACCGAAGAAGTATATATATAGTAAAATAAAAGTATATATATAATAAAAAAGAATATATGAATAGTATAAGCTTATTTCTACCGTCCGTTAATACTAAAAACTACTACTTAGCTTAGCTTCCGTTTACCTAAACTTAGTCTTTTATTTAGCTACGTTATAAGTAGAGACCGTAAAGTACTACTACTTATATAACTTACTTCGGATCTTATATAACAACTTTGATAAAAGAAATTATAAAGAAAGATTATTTATATATATATCGATAAGGTATTCGTATTAACTAATACGAATACCCCCGATATTTTGGCTTTTTGGGCCGGTAGCCTAATGGTTCGGTCCTAGGTTTTAACAGAGACTTCCTATATAACTAAATTCTAATATATAAATACTATTTAATTTTTTCATAAGGGCTTTATTATATATAGTTACTGATGCAAATCTAATACTGTCTTTTAAAGTCGAGCGTAAAATCGTATTTTCTATTATCACGAAAATACTCCTTATATTCCGATTACTACTGATTTATATAATATTAAAAACCTTGCGAATAATAACTTTCGTATAAATATATCGCTTCCTATATAAGAAAAAACGTTCGATTTATAGTTTAATAGCGACGTATAATATTAAAACGGATAAGTAATATTTCGATAATATATAAATAAAGAAGCTTTAGTAGAATAAAACTAATTTATATTATATAATTATTAAATATTTAAGATTAAAATACTTAAAACTATTAATATTTAAGTATATTTAATTAATTTAAATCTAAATAATTAAGACGCTTAAATTATTAAAACGGAAATCCTTTACATAATAATTAATTAAACTAAGAGCCTTATATATATAACTACGCTTTCTTCTAAATAGTTTCCTTTATATTTAATATAATCTTTATTTTAATTGCTATGTTAAGATTAAGTATTTAAGACTTAATTAAATATTACTTTATCCGTACTCCTTAATACTCCTCTCTTAATAGAACCTAATCCGTAAGACTTTGTTAACTTATATTATTTAATAGTTAGTTAACTGGAGTTGCAATATATAGAGGATTGCAGAAATATATAAGGAACTAAACTTAAATTAAGCTTACATTGTACTTCTAGAGGATTTTTTTTTGAAATTTCCTAAGAGATATAAAAGGCGACTTCCTTATTTATAAGAAGATATTGTAAGTTAGGAATAACGATAATAGTATATAACGGATATAACGGTAGCGAAGTCCGCATTTAAAGCGATACAATAATATATTAAATAGTTAGTTGAAGTAGAATAGTAAAATAGTAAAATAGTAAAATAAGAGCTGAAAACTAAAAACGTTGGTAAGGAAAGCCAAAAATGCAAATCCTAAAAAATGTTTTTAGTTATTACCGGAATATACTAATCGTCAACCCTGCTTCCCGATTTAGTATATATACAGTAGAAGTACGCAAGTCCTCCAGGCTTGATTGGCAAGCTCGATCTCGCTTTGAGCTTCTCGATGATATAAGTCCTGTGTTCACCTCGCACATAGCCGTCACAATATCTATACTACTATACGTAACTTCAATTTATCTGCCCTGACGATTTCATCCTTCCTGGCGTCTAATTCATCAACATTCCAAGTCGCGCTCACGTACCGCCCATTCAGCCAGGCTCTTTACCCTCTAATGAGCCATACCACGAAACCAGCGCAAAGATCCGGCGTATCTTTCATTGCTATTGTGGATATTAGCGATTATAACAGCCGTAGCTCAAATCCGGAGACTTACCAGCCAGCACTAGCGGAGTTGGATCCTTCATGATCTCAGTTGGAACGCCACCAGGATGCAGAGACACGCAGTTGATCCCCTACCTTCCATACTCTGACACCACGAATTCGAGAGCTTGATGAGAGCAGATTTGGAAGTCTGCTAGGCCGACGCCCCTGGAATGACGAAGTGGGCCGCAAGTAAAGACGTGTCTATAATATCTACAGCAACATTCTGATTCTTCGCCGTCTCCACCAGCAGATGGAGGAACCACTCTGACATCAAATATGTGCCCTTGACGTGCAGGTCCCAGGTCTTGAAATACGTCTCGGCGTGCCCATCTGTGATCGGTTCCCACATATTGGTCACGCCCGCATTGTTGATCAGGACATCGAGCCTCCCCATCTCCTTCCTGACCGCTTTAGCCATTGCAAGAACTGCCCTCTCGGTTGTAATATCGACGATGGGTTTTCAGACTTTGACAAGCGCATCTGTAACCTCGGTGTTCCCATCTCTTCTGCTGTAATCGTTCGGGCCTAATATTCCTAACAGGGACACTACTGGGGTACTGGGGTTTGGTTCATAGATAGGTAGAAGCATGGCGAAGCAGATAGAATAGGCTTTCGGGGGTGGAGTAAGAATTGGTGTTATTGTTTAGTGGGGATGTGTAAGTGTGTAATAGTCGTACCCTTTATTTTGCTGGTCTCTTTTGTCTAATACATTATTACAGCCTGACTAAATCTTATTATCCGGACGTAGTATCTAATATTGACCCTGGGGGCTGTAGAGTTATACCTATTAGAAACCACGGTCACTGCTTTAAGAGGGATGATACTGTACCTACCTATCTTATATAGGTTGTTTTCAATAAGTATTCATAGAGATGGCTTGATGATTGTTCGTATATGAAGTTTAATTCTCAAACGAGTATCCCTAATTTCTCCTTTAGCTTTGCGATGCGTATTCGTTCCGGAGGCTCAAGCCAGCTCTCTATTCTCACTGCGCCATGCGCATATAGCATATGTAGAATCTGTTCAGCCTTCTCTAGGAATTTCCGATTGACGATGGCGCGGAGTACATTCCCAGGCCCCCGGGCTCCAGCCTCAGCTTGCACGGTGATGTCGGCTCCTCTGTCAAGTAAGAGCTTGACGATACCAACATTGTGCTGTATACATGCGCACAGCAATGGTGTTCCGTATTTTCCAGTCCCTACATTCGCATTGATCTCGGCCCCGGAATCGAGGAGAAATGAGGCTATTTCTTTCCTGTTTCTGTAACACGCAGCGTTCAGTGCACTGCCATATTCTCCGCCATAAGCACAAATACTGGTCTCTTCCTGCGATATCACCCCCTCCACGGGGCCATCTTTTCGTAAGAGAAGCTTTACGACCTCGAGATTGTTTTGGGCACATGCGGCCTGAAGAGCAGTTCCGTATTTTCCACCTCGGATGTTTCTGGGAGCTCCATTGTCCAGTAGAAAGTCTGCTATCGCGTCATTATCGTGATTTTCAGCACAGACTGCTTGGAGCGCTGTTCCATATTTGCTGCCCGGGACGAACGTGTGAGGATCTGCACCTTCCGATATCAAGAATCGTATGATTTCATCGTTGCCGTGATGAGCGCAAGCTGCTTGTAGCGCAGTACCGTACTTACCACCGAAGGCGTCAATCTCGGCTCCTTCTGATACCAGCAACCTGGCAAGCTCTACGTCTGCTCGACGTTTCGTGCAGGCAGCATGGAGTGCGCTGCCGACTGCTCCATTTGTCGTAGTGATGTCCGTGCCCTTGCTTAAGAGATGTTGCGCTACCGCGTAGGTATGAGGCGAAGTAGTCTTATCCAGGCACGCTGCAATCAAAGCGGTCGTATAGGCCCCACTTTCTTGATTGACTTGCGCCTTCGCTGATGTCAACAATTGCACCACGTTCAAGTGACCTTCTCTTGCTGCTGCCTGTAGCGCGCTTGCTTGATGTCGGTTTCCACGGTTGACATCCGCGCCAGCATCTATCAGCGCCTTGACAATATCCACATACCCCAATCTCGATGCTTCCTGCATAGGGCTGCCAAGTCTCCCGTATTCAGTATTGACCTCTGCACCGTGAGCCAGGAGAAGCTTAACCACTTCCTCATGGCCATAAGTTGTCGCCTGCCCTAACGCAGACCCATGATCGCCATTCTCATTGATAGGTGCGTCAGAGTCAAGTAACATTTCTACCATACCAACAACTCCATTCATTGCCATCATAAGCAGTGGAGAGGGATCTTCTGCGCGATCTGCACCGAGAGGGAGAATATGCTGTCGAAGCCAAAAGGTGTAAGTAGTGCGATCAGGGCGAAATAATTCCAGGCACAGGCGTCCCAGCGGTCCCCTGTGTGGGCTCAGATTTTTTGCATGCCGTGTCCAGTGCACTACTGCGTACGAAAGAAGTGGGTGCATGTTTCTGGCTTCATGATCAGGCAAATATAGATGGCTTTCTTGATCGAATTGCAAGAGATATGCGAGACACGTGGCAGCAATGGATTCGTTCGACCGGATTTCGGATATTGAGTATTTTGCGGCTTTTTGGTGTTGTATTCTTTCCGAAACGAGGTATTCCTTGACAGAGAAATGTGCCAGACTTACATCCAAGGAGTTGGAGGCTCTATTAGCAAGAAGAGGTTTTGCGACCACTAAACTAGAGCAGATCGCAATCAGATCTTTTGGTTCGGGAAAGAGCGCCTCTTCGTCGAACCAAGGTGGACCTTCGGTGTTGACTGCAATTACTTCTGCCAGTTCTTCAAGCTTCAAGGGTCTTGCTGAGTAAGTGAGCCATTGTAGGATCTTGAAAGCGTATTCGCTATACTCCTCAGGAATGCCACAGAGTATCCTATCGTAAGTGTCATCCAATGTCTTCGGCAGAGAGACCAAAGCCTTCCGAAGAGTTGAGATATTGGGGCAATACTGAAGTGCATCGAGCTGACAGACAGTCCAGCGAAACCTAACAAGTCAGGCACAGTCAATACTCTAACGCTTTTGTGTCAAATTGTGGCCAGCAAACATACATTCCATCTGCTTTCTGCATCAAACTTGACCGGATCTCCTCCTGGACACTAGGACTTTTGCGCCATCTATGCAGCCGAGAGTCATTTTGCAACCTTCCACAGACATATAACGAAATATCTTCACTGTTGTGTATCTCAACCTTATTAGCTGGTTCGGCAAGATCCCCCATTACTTCTTCGATGCTTGGTAGTCCTCGACTTGTGAATAGGAGATGAATTCGAGGATTCTTCCAGCTTTTAATGCTGATTATCAGCTTCAACAACTCGTGCAGATCAGAGCATTCGTCGAGTGCATCCACGACAATGTACGTGTGACTTTCACCTCTAATCATACTCTCTAAGGCCGCCATTAGACTCTCAATATCTGGCTGACGTTGTCCATCTATGCAAGATGCAAAGAGTGACTCTATTTCGCCGAAAGTGTTGGACGATCGTCCGACTGATTGCGTGATCAGAGACCGGACCATCTGCTCCGACTTTTGTTTTCCGAGGTCGTTGAAATCAAAGAAAAAGTATGCCAGATGTGTTTTACTTTCGTGATGGCACTCTTCGATCAATTCTGTGATGACCGTAGTGGACAAGACGGTCTTTCCGCAGCCTGGTTTGCCATGAAGCCAAAGGACTGCGTTGTCTTCGTCTTTCCACCGTAGAAATACTTCACCGCTGGTGAACCAGGTCCCCGTTGTCGCCTGTCTGCTTCGACGACCCTGTTGATAATTCGTGGAAGGATCAGGAGCTGAAAGCCAGGCATCAATGGCTTTCTTGCGAGAACCAAGCTGCGCCGATTCAATTTCACAGTGCACCTTTGAGGCAATATGTTGGGTAGAATCGAGCCCATCCTGTAACTTCAAGCTCACATGTTGTAGAGAGTGTATCGCTTCTTTCGAGTCCTGCATCGCGTCATTTGTCGCATTAAATATCCTCTGAATTTCAAGCGACAACGCCCTACGAAACAGTCAACAGCTTGGAGAGCAATAACGGCAGTGTTTCGAGCCTTACAATTGATCCGCAGTCATAGCAAATAACAGAACATCTCGAAATCTTCCAATTCTCTCTCGAGCCTTCTCCGTCTCCTTTCCTTTTAGAGGCCATCGCAGAACCTGTACGAGCGCTTTACGTTTGGGCCCAAATCCATCGCACCAACTGGGGGACTTCAGTACCGCCTCCAAGTCTCGTATTTCGTGAGAGCAGAGTGGGAGCGGCCCTTCAGACCCACAAAGCTCTGCAAAAGCGGGCAACCGCGTGTTCGGTGCTGACTGCGCGAACTCAGCTTGCTTGGCGAGTGGCTCAAGCTGTTGCAGTACGTTTCGTAAACTTTCAAGCTCTGATTTCAATCGAGGGAGCTCCCAGGAAGCACCCTTGACTGCGGCACTGTAGTCGTAGCAAACAGAGATTACCGAGTTGGTGATCTGGAGCACGGCAATCACACTCGCAGCCAAAGCAAGACCCTCGGCCACTTTGAAAAGGAGGTGCTAATCTGTGTGGAAGTGAAAGAAACGAGATAATAGATACATGTACACTGAAGATGCGGCGGGAGCCAAAAGGATTACGGAGACGCACGCCAAAAGTCTTGATTTACGCTAGTAAGATTTAGGGCTAGGGCTATTATAGGCTCCTTAAAGCTCGACCCCGAGTAACGTACCTAACAATCTATCGGCTAAGGACTTTGGGGTCTTTTCCGGGCAATGATACCCTAAAATAAACCCCCGTACCGTATCTTAAGCTCAAAAAATTTAGGTACTACGGGGGCGCTTTTGTCTAGGCAACCAGTCACTCCAGTCCAGGGCTCAAAAAGACGCTGAGCCTAACCGGTACTAGCGCAAATCAAGACTTTTGGTGTGCGTCTCCGTAGTTCCCACTATGCTGATATGGGTAGGCCTGGGAACGCCAAGCAATCGCCCTGCTAGCCAAGCGATTTATATCGGATATATATCGCTATTCATTTTCCACTGCTAGAATGACATTATTTCGGTGTTTTCAGGGTCCATTTTTTAGCGTCTTCAGGGGGGATATAGGGGCCAGCAGGGGGAGAATAGGGCTATGTCTATGGGGGGGTTGAATAGGGCTACAGTATTTCACCTCGGCTCGAACAGCACCGTGCGCGGGGTACCACCAGGCCTCGGGATCGGCTCACAAGGAATCATATGCGAGGAATCTTCATGTTTTCATATTACTCTATGCCGGCTTATCGCTCAATGATACAATAAGGGTGAAACTTGCGGCCTTGCCGTAAGTATCCTTTTATCTAACTGGTCAGGGATTCCCCGCCGTGGGGGCCTAGAAGCCCGAAGCGCCTGGACGATCCCCTATTCCGCGGTGGAAGATAGAGAAGAGTGTCGCCAACGTTCTACACTACAAACAAACACTCTAAGCCCAGAGCCTCTACGGATAATACCAAACTATGTTGTCCCACGGGTTCTACAATTCGGCATGCTTTCTGTGAAGTCAGATGATCTCGTTCGATGAAACTCGGTACATTCGTGTTCGGAGCACGAAGATGCACATGGTGCGAGCACTGACCCGCTCACAATGAATATGCACCTACTGAAGCTCCCATGGCTTTGACTTTTGCCAGATCAAGATCTCCGTACCCGAAATAAGAATGAGAAGAAAAATCAATGGTGCGGGTCGAGCGCCTCCATCTTTCCTCCCGTCCACCTCAAACATGTGCCCCTCTCCGGCGGGATTCACTCCTTTTATTTACTTCAGAATGACATGTTTCGGAGACTTTCCACCTCTCCACACCGCTCCCCATCCGCTTTCATTTCTTTGGGAACCAGTCATTGGTGTTCTAACTTAGATGCCACAGATCCCAATCTTATTGTCTGGCGGCTCACCTTTCTCCTGAATGCTCCTCCAGGCCTCTACTCCGTCGAAACACGAGATGAATATCCACCATAAGCACATAAAGGCACTGGCGCCTGGAGTGAATGTTTGTCGAGTGCTTCGTATACCTATCGTTTCATATTCGTCCTCCACGGCTGGGGTTTTTCCCTCTTACGTTCTTTTATACCTTTTAAGCTAAATTTGCTCAGTATTATATTCTTTCTGCAGAAGCCGACGTTCTTTACCTACTAATTACTCGTTTATTTTTATTATATTATGCTCTATAAGTATAGTACTATTCGTAGCAATATTAGTATCTGGCTCCGTAATTATATATCGAGCCAATCCTACTTGGCAAATTATTCCTAATACGGCCAAAGTAGACGGTATCTTCAAAGGCCCGGATATAAAGCCGGCCGATTATAGCGACCCCCTAACTTGCTTAACCAGTAGCAACTATAGGGCTTTCTTAGGAGCCGATATTCCCTTTGGTCGCCTTTATAGCAGAATACTTAAATATTTTTATAAAGGACAATTAAATACGCCGAATAAAGGATAAGATATATTAACGTAAATTGTTCTATATTTATCGATAAAGTCAAGTTTAATATAATAGTAGTAACTAGGAAGTAGTCAATTCTGCTAAATAAAGCGCTTATAAAATTCCGGATAATATATTCTTTAATAGCAAAATCGTTATTTACTTATATTTCTTTAAATATACAAACTTTAGTTGTAATTAAATCAAAGATAAATATAAAATATATATTGACTCTAACAAATAAGTTATTATATACAAGATAAATATATTTCTTTCTAATCAGAAGACTCGGGTATAAATATAATATTAAAGGTTATTAATATTTACGACCTAGTCATATACAAAACCCATAATAATATTCAAATTTCGAGGACAAAATATAAAATTTAGTCTTATTAAGGTATAGTCGGGGATAACAGCAAAGTAAAGAGTATCGATAAGCCTGTTATGTTAAGGTATATAGTATATGGCAATATAGAATATAATAACTAGATATATCTGCTACGATAATAAAGCGTAAGCTGAATACAATAGATAAATAATTGTTATTAATTTTATCTTCTAGGAAGATAAAAGAATTAACAATTATTATTAAAAGAATAAAGAATTTTTAAGGTAATAAAGTAAAGCTTTTGAACAAAGTAAATATAAAATTATTTTAATAAACTTAATATTAATATAACTTCTAATTATATACCGGAATATATATAATTTTATAATTATCCCCTTTTTAAAGTATTAGTCTCTAATATTTTAAATAATAAGATAATATTTTTATAAGTTTATTAAAAACCTTTTATTATAAATATTGTAAAGGGAAAAGAGTCCTAATATATTTTATATAATTTCTATATATATAATATTTTTATTATATATATATTTATAAATATAATATTTCAAATTCCTTTTAAATTTATAAGAAATATAGAAAAAAAAAGTATATAATATTATAATATTTTAAATATTATTTAATAAATAAAATAATTATAATATAAATATTTATTAATTTATTATTTATTATTATATAAAATTCCTTTTTCTAATATTATACCGGCGTTATTATATTAATAATATAGTTTAATATATAGAAAATTATAATATTAAATTTTTTTCTTATATTTATTTATTTTTTATAGTTATTTTTATATTTATTTCTTATAAATATAATATAAAGTTATATATATTCTAATAATATTATAATAAATATTAATTATATATAATATTATTATTATTATAATTATTATTATAAGTAAATATTCGTATATATTCCGATAAGTAAGCGTTATTAATAAGATATAATAATAATAATAATTACTTATTTTATTACTACGTAAGTTATTAAAGTTATTATACTCCTAATATTTCTCGTATAATTATTTTAAATATTATAAATATAATTAGGTCAAGCTATTAATATAATATATATATATTTATATAACTATAAGAAATATATTATATATATATTTATAAGCTTTATATATTTTTAATACTCTTTGTATTAAATATAATTAATCTTTTATTTAAT
>JAABUQ010008262.1_pt1 | contig 14685 bp, 15 predicted proteins | sample 5560001 | NCBI WGS metagenome assembly JAABUQ01 (sample SAMN10711888, study PRJNA513371) | rock metagenome | isolation source: Antarctica rocks | place: Antarctica: Victoria Land, Finger Mt nord | collected 2015-12-18 | reverse complement strand
GCAGCGTCAGCGTCTTTGGTAGACGGCTTGGCGCCACCCATCCGAATCTCAGAAGTGAAGGAAGCCATACTAAAGCCCCCAAAGCGCTTCAAAATACTGACCCGCAGTCGCAAGTTAGGACTAGCAAACCACAGCCGCTCTTCAGAAGACATCGTTTCGTACTCAGTAATCAGTGTCAGTGCGTCATCGCTGCCCATAACATACCGACCAGCAACTGGTGTCTTCTCGGCGTAGCCCATTTCCCGCAGCAACTTGCCGCTGTGGAGATTATCTGGATCGGGCACTGACACCAGCACTGTAGAACCAGTGTGTTTTTCTTGATCCCATTCCATCGTGCCGTTCCAACTGACTCTAGCTCCACACAGAGCGGTAGCGGGGTCAACTTCGTACTGTTCACAGAGTTTGACGACTTCAAGAGCGTCCGCTGCCAGCATCTCAACCGTAATGTCTGACTTGCCCCCTTCTGACTGCTTGAAAGCCAGATGGTGACTAGTGCGGTGTGAGAACCACTTACCAGAACTCAGCTCGAAGAACTCTTGGATATCCATGAATCAAATTTTCCGGGGGTAAAAAGTTCTTAAAATACTATCTACTAAGGTAGCAGGACGCAATTGCAAAGAGAGGGGGTGAAGAGGTGAGGGGGTGAATGCTCTTTTTTTGGGTAAAAACCCCGCCGTTCGTGAGCGAAATCTTTTTGGTAGAGAAGGTTGAGGCCCCGCCTCTTATGGGGAGATTTTTTCTCCCCCTCCTTGACTGGGTACCTCAGCTAGCCGCTTGAGGGAAATCGTGGCAGCCTCGGCAACATGAGGATGACTATCTTTTTCCAGGTATTTCAAGGCTGAGATACTCTTGGAACTGGGGAGATTACCCAGTGTCTCTGCTAGACGTTGTCGCACTAGCCAGTCATCTGACTTGGCAAAGCTAAGGATAGAGTCAATCGCCTCAAGATCTTTGATTTCTCCCAGCGCCGCGATCGCCGCTTGTTGCAATATCACTTCCTGACTTTTTAATGCCTGCATCAGCACTTCATGAGCTCTGGGGTCTTTAATATTACCTAGTGATACTGCTGCACTGAAGCGAACCAGCCATTGAGTGTCTTCATAAAAAGCCCGTACCAAGGGTTCAAAAGCTCTTTGATCGCCCAAATATCCTAGTGCGCCAGCTGCATCAGCGCGGATGCCGTAGTCCGGATCAGTTTCGAGTAAGCATACCAAAATTGGATAGCATTCGTCTGTGTGTTTAATCCCCAACGCAAATACAGCCATTGAGCGAATTTGCAGGTTGTCGTCGTCCAACACCTTTTTAATCAAGGGGACAGCAACTGCCGATGGGAAATGGCGCAGAGAGGCAAGTGCTACCATGCGTTCAGCTGAATTCGAGCTTTCTAACCGTGCGGAGATTTCCTCGATACTTGGATGAACCATAAAGCGCCTTGATTGACTCCTCTATAGTTTACAAAATTTTTCCCTCCTGCTCTCTTATTCAGGATATACCAAGTAGATCTAGGATGGCTCAAATGGCTCAATTAGAGACACGAGTACCTGATAGTTAGGAACCGCAATCTCCTGGTGATTCCAACCAAAATTACAAGTGCCTTTGGCAATTACTTTCCCTGGTTGCATAGTACCATTGTAATTAGCTCGGCAGACAAACAGCGGAGTCCCGTCGGCTTCATACCCACTGTTCACCGTCGTAGGTGGGAAAGATTGCCCCTGAGAGATGGAGACCCAAACAAGAGGCTCATTCTCAGGGTTGACTAACCAGCTAAAGCCAGAAAATGATTTGGTTGAGGGAGCAATGGCAATCTCCTGGTGATGCCAACCAATATTACAAGTCCCATCGGCGACAACTTTGCCAGGATATAAACCACCTTGAAAATAAGCAGAGCATAAATCCAAGGGAGTCCCGCCGGATTCGTACCCACCCTGGATAGCACCAGATGGTGGTATCATCCCAGCCCGTGCTGGAGCGGCCACAAGCGATGTGAGTAAAGCCAGCTCAGGGTAGTGATATGGAAGTAGTGGTAAGGATCAAGTCCTTGCCAGCTCTGCATTGTAGCCATGAATGAAGTACCAAATCGCCCCAATGTGATTGTTGAGCTTTTTGGAAAATGGTAAGCTTTCTCTTACCAGTCGAGAAATCCGCTGTCTGAAGGTATTATTCAACCGTTCAATATGATTAGTTTGACCCGTTTCTTTACCAACAGCTCGATGACGTTCATGGGGAATAACTGTTTTGTAAGCCTGCCAAAAATCCGTATAAGCGATGGCAAATTGCTGATAAACGGCTGGTAAAGAAGCCCATAATTGACGAGCCGATTTTGGAGTTCTGTCTCCTACAAAACCACCCACTATTTTTCGGGTATCACGGTCGATTGCTAGCCAGATGTAAACCTCATTTTTCTTACTATCGACAAAAGACCACATCTCGTCACATTCGATGGTCAGCCAACAGCAGCGATTTTCCCGAAACCTCTATCCGACGCGGGACGCGAGCAAGCCTTTGATTAACATAATCTTGCAACCAAGACCAGCTTACGCGAGTAACTCTGGCAATTCCTCGGAGCGATATTCTCTCCAGTAATAGTCTATCAATTAACTGTATTGTTTCAGATGAAACGGTAGTTTTAGTAGGATTGACAACGAATTGGCGACCACAGCTTTTGGATTGATTTTTTGGCTTGCCCTTGTGAACTGAACCATTTTTAATCAGGTGTCGAGAACCACAGGCAGGACAGACTCGTTCTGGGAGTTTTTCACACTTATCCTGGGATAATTCTACCGTTTTTCGTACTATTTTAGACAACAACATCACGAATGAGAAAAGTAAGAATGCAAAAATAGTTGTCATCAAAAATTCTAGTTTATAGGTGATTATTCGGGAATTAATTGTATTAGTTAATATTGTACAAGATACTTACGGGACAAGGGTTCCGTCTCACCACTACTTCCATATCACTACCTAATGGCGGATGTCGCAACCCAATGAAGCAGAAAAACCTGATAGCAATATTAGGAAGCCCCCACAAGAAATCGCGAAGCGATTTAGTGGCGGGAGGATGTCACTGAACTGTTTTATTTTTCAGAGTCTGGCAATTGATATACTTGCTGATATACTTGCTGATATGGCTCATGACCCTTATTGGGAGAGAGTTCAATGATTGCCTTACCTGGAGTTGCGATCCATTGCCAAATCTATGAGAGTGCAACATCTCTAGTGTATCGGGGTATCAGAGCGCAAGACGACCGGGCGATTGTCATCTTGCCGGAGTCATTAATATCAGCCCTACTTACTTTGCCAGTTTGTTCAAACGAGCTACAGGTATTCCCCCTCATCAGTATGTGATTCGACAGCGGGTAGAGCAGGCAAAACTGCTGCTCTCGAAAACGGATTTCATGATTGCGGATATTGCATTACAAGTGGGGTTTTCCAGCCAAAGCCATCTAACTCAACAGTTTAAGCGCCTAACCAGTATGACACCGAAACAAGTTTGCTAAAACCATAAGAATCTGACAAATCATTGTAAGAATCTGAAAGCAGTTAAGCATTGGAACTCAGTACACTTTAGATAGATAGAACAAAGAGAACCTAATGCAGTCAGCACTCCTCAGACAGCATACGAGTGCTCAAGCTTTTGCCACTCATCATCATCAATTCCTTCTTCAAGGAGTTTTCTGTTCTCAACACCGTTTTGCAACACAACCGTGAATTGCTCTGGGTTTGGGATGACGAGTTAGAGACCAACAACAGACCGTTCACATCACCAACTATCTAGCAATCAGGAGAAATTACAGTGACTATCCCTCATGGACTGTTAATGAAGCCAGGTCAAGGGACTTCCCTCTCGATTGTGGGAGATGTCCTCACCTTCAAGGCAGTGGGCGAAGACACCGCTGGGCAATACACCCTTGTCGAGGTTCGAGTCGCTCCTCAAATTGGACCGCCGCCTCATATTCACCATCGAGAAGATGAAGCGTTCTACATCCAAGATGGCGAACTTGAGTTTCAACTGGATGACCAAATCGTAATTTCGACACCCGGAACCTTTCTTTATTCGCCGAAGGGTCATCTGCATAGCTTTAGGAACAATACCACACAGGGCGCCAAGATGTTGGTATGGTATATGCCTGCCGGAATTGAAAGATTTTTTGCCGAAATTGGCGTTGAAGTAGACAGTCCAGACGCTCCATCAATCCCAGCTACTCCTGCTGCAATTGAGAGAGTTTTGGCAGCAGCGCCTAAGTATGGCATCGAATTCAAGACCGAACCACATCAAGAAAGTTTTGCAACATAACCTCAATCTCTATCTAAAGTAAGTCGAAAGGAGGGAAGAATGAGTGAGCAGATAGCCGCAAGAACGGATGTGACACCCCAGAAGCTCGAGCAAGTCTGGGAGAACCACCTTTACCAGGAGTTTATCACCAGAGATGTCGAGGCTGCATTGGCGACCATGACTGAGGTCGCGTCGATTAACGGCGGGTGGACACCAGTAGCCGTCGGCAAGGAGGAGGTGCGAGCATTATACAACGATTTCATACCGTCATGGCCCGATGATGTGCAATTTACCTCGCTGAACCGCGTCATCGGGGAGGGGCAACTGGTGGAAGAACTGCACGTCACCTTCACGCACAGCAAGCCGATGAACTGGTTTCTGCCGAACGTGCCCCCGACCAACAAGCCAGTGGACATCATCTTCGTGTTGATCGTGCAGTTCCGTGGTGAAAAACTCACCTCTGAGCGGATTTACTGGGATCACGCGACTGTGTTGCGGCAAGTGGGGCTATTGAATTAAAGATAGTCATGAGTATCAAACCATCTAAAGTTGGCATTGTGGGTGCGGGAAATCTAGGCGCAGCGATCGCGAATGCATTAGTGCTGCTTGGCAAATCTGCGACTATTGTTTTGTTCGATCGCAATTTATCCAAAGCAGAAGGACAAGCCTGGGATATTAGCGATGCCATTCCATTGCTTGCGGAAATGGATGTGATTCCTTCCAATCGCTACGACGATTTAGCTGATTCCGATATTATTTTGGTCACGGTTGGGGCATCGCATAGACCTGGACAGACGCGGCTAGATTTATTGAGTGCTAATGCAGCCATGCTTTGTCCGCTCGTGCAGGAATTAGATCGCGTGGCACCGGATGCGAACGTGATTATCGTCAGCAATCCTGTGGATGTTCTGACACGGATTGCCATTGAGACATCAACGCGTCCGAAGAATTTAATTTTTGGCTCAGGAACCGTTCTGGATACTGCCCGACTACAGTATCAGCTTGGCAAGGTTCTCAACATAGATAAGTACGATGTGCATGTGCCAGTGATTGGCGAACATGGGGATAGCGAGTTCCCGGTTTGGTCAAATGCTGCCATTGGCATGATTCCGTTGACGGAGTTTCCTTTGCCCAAGGGCACATCACTCGAACAGATTCAGGCAGGACTTACCCAGGTCACGCGCGATCACGGCAATTCTCTAGATCACCTTCCCCAGGCTTCAGCCAACTCCCACACTTTTTTTCGCTTCTCCTAATAGAATAACCCGTTCTGTCAAGCTAGCGCGTCAGGAATGCGGCGAGCGCTCTTGTATGGCTTTCTTAATCGTCGAGGCTTGGTTAAAGAAGCAGAGCGCTTTTTGGGATTGACCAACCTGTTGGTCAGGGCAAATGCATCTAAATTCCGGATATCTTACAGTTACCTTCTGAGGTTATTGATTTACTCAGTAATGCTGGTCTGAGAGACGCAGAAGACCATGAGATTTTTGAGGCAGCGAATCAACTCTAAGGAAAAATCGCCATGACGATCAATCAAGTGGTGAGGGCGAAGGAAACAAAAACCCTGTCCGGTTTCGGACGAGGTTTTTGTTTCCTTAAACAGCGCTCTTGGTTAATCACATGGCAGACATGACATCCCGCGCGGCAGCTAAGGTCTGGTCAATATCTGCTTCTGTATGAGCAAAAGAGGTAAACCCAGCCTCAAACTGGGACGGAGCTAGGTAGATACCGCGCTCTAGCATTCCGCGATGAAAGCGGCTAAACTTGCTCAAATCTGATTTTTTGGCATCCTCATAGTTGTGGACTGGTCCTGCGGTGAAGAACATGCCAAACATGCCGCTGATTTGACCACCGCAAGCCGCATGACCAGTTTCCTGAGCTATTTGTAGCAACCCATCCGCCAGCTTCTTGGTGACGCGATCGAGATACTCGTAAGTGCTAGGCTTTTGCAGCAATTCCAGCGTCTTAATCCCAGCAGTCATGGCGAGAGGATTACCAGAGAGCGTCCCGGCTTGGTACATTGGCCCAGCAGGTGCCACCATTGACATAATGTCACGTCGTCCACCATAGGCTCCCACTGGCAAGCCGCCGCCGATAATCTTCCCTAACGTCGTCAAATCGGGTGTAATGCCAAACTTCTCTTGGGCACCACCGTAGGCAATTCGGAACCCGGTCATCACTTCGTCAAGTACCAGTAAAGCCCCGTGTTCCTGAGTCAATTCCCGTAAACCTTCTAGGAACCCAGCAACGGGGGCAATAAACCCAGCATTACCTACCACCGGCTCTAGAATTACACCAGCAATCTCGTTGGGGTTTTCGGCAAACAGTGCTTTGACGGCTTCTAGGTCATTGAAGGGAGCAGTTAAGGTGTTGCTGGTGGTGGATTTGGGGACTCCAGGCGAGTCAGGTAAACCCAGTGTGGCAACACCAGAGCCTGCCTTAACTAAAAACACATCAGCGTGACCGTGGTAGCAGCCTTCAAACTTGATGATTTTGTCACGCCCGGTGAAGGCTCGCATCAAGCGCAGAACCGCCATACAAGCTTCTGTGCCGGAGTTAACAAATCTTACCATTTCAATGCTGGGAACGGCATTGATCACCATTTCTGCCAGTACGTTTTCCAGCACTGAGGGGGCTCCGAAGCTGGTACCTTTTTCCAAGGCGGCGTGCAGCGCCTCAATGACTGCTGGATGGGCATGACCGCAGATGGCTGGTCCCCAGGTGCCGACGTAGTCGATGTATTGGTTGCCATCGATATCCCAAATGTAGGCACCTTTAACCCGGTCAAATACAATCGGTTGTCCTCCCACGGATTTGAAGGCGCGGACTGGGGAACTCACCCCTCCTGGCATCAGGTTTTGGGCGGCGGCGAAGACTTCTGCGGATTTAGTCGTTTTAATCGTGGTCTTTACCAAGTTTCTCTCCTGGGTTAGAGGTTAAAAGGTCTATCCTTAGATTAGGTAACCTTTGTGCAAAACTTCTATATTAATTGATTATCCTAACTGGGAAAAATAAGATATATGCTTGCTTCTGAAGCCAATTCATTAAACAAAGCTATCCCACTATCGCAAATTCGCTACGATGAGCGGGGACTGGTGCCAGCTATTGTTCAAGACTATTTGGATGGCACTGTCTTGATGATGGCATGGATGAACCGGGAGTCGTTGCAAAAAACCCTGGATACAAGGGAAACGTGGTTTTGGAGCCGTTCCCGTGCAAGTCTATGGCATAAAGGTGCAACTTCTGGTCAGATTCAGCAGGTGCGATCGCTACGCTATGACTGTGACAGTGATGCCTTGCTCATCGGTGTGGAACAGTTGGGAGATGTTGCCTGCCACACTGGTGAGCGCAGTTGTTTTCATCAAGTCAATGGGGAAATTGCCCCACCGCCAGCGGATACGTTGTCCCAGTTATTCGCTGTGATTTGCGATCGCCGTGACCACCCATCGGCAGGTTCCTATACTTGCCAGTTGCTTGACGCTGGCGATAACAAGATTCTGAAAAAGCTGGGCGAGGAAACAGCTGAAGTGGTAATGGCTTGTAAGGACGATGACCCAGAGGCGATCACGGGTGAGGTAGCCGACTTGTTATATCACACCCTCGTTGCCTTGGCACACCATCGGGTTGATTTGAAAAATGTCTATCGCCAGCTGCAAGAGCGTCGTCGGTAGAGAATAGTTGTAGAACACCACCCCGCCCCCCGTGTTTCTAGGGAAACAATGAACCATGAACAAGATCTTTTCGCAGCTCCGAGATTTTTTGAGCCTGAATGAGCCAGTGGAATCCGAGTATGAGACACCAGAACAAGATCGTCGCCAGCGTCGTCAGGTGCGAGAGCACTTTGCCGTTGCTTCAGAACCAGGAGTGGGAGCAACAATGAACAATGTGGTTGGGCTACCAAGAGCGGTCAACACTGTGGCGGAAGTTATCGTCATAGAGCCGCGCTCATATGAAGAAATGCCTCAGGTGATTCAATCATTGCGGGAGCGCAAGTCCGTGGTGTTAAACCTAACAATGATGGACCCGAAGCAGGCGCAGCGCGCAGTGGACTTCGTTGCAGGCGGCACCTACGCCATTGACGGGCGTCAACAGCGAGTCGGTGAGAGGGTCTTTCTGTTTACGCCCACTTGTGTTCAAGTTACTGCTCAGTCTAGTCTCGTTCATCAAGTAGCACCAGCTCAAGCGCTGCAATCCCTTCCAGTGACAAAATAATTCGTAATTACAAATTATTCTGTCAGGTGTTGCTGGACTGCTAGCACTAGTTGTTCAGTCCAGTAGTGGGAGAGTTCAGCAGACATTCTCTCATTCAGCGTACATTTAACTGAAGCTTAACAATTACTTAACTTGTACACTCTACACTCTAAATTTAAGAGTTATGCTTTACGACTAACAAAAACATCTATAAATAGATAGATTCTATCCCTGCTTTTGCTGGTTGTGGGGAGGGATGTAAACTTAGCTTTCGTTGTTTTTCTTGATCGTTCCAACTGGCCGAGTAGCAGGGCTGATCGAGAGCTGGTTCGCATGCTTTTTCTTTATGGAGAACACGACATGCAATTTTTCGGGGAAACATTAACTGTAGGCACTATTTTCTTTCTGGTGGCGGCAGTAGGACTTGCGCTCTTTTTTGAAGCGATCAACGGTTTTCACGATACTGCCAACGCAGTTGCCACGGTCATCTACACTCACTCGCTGAAGCCAACCGTCGCTGTCGTCTGGTCAGGTGTGTGGAATCTAATTGGAGTGATGCTCTCAAGCGGGGCTGTCGCTTATGGCATCGTGGCGCTGCTGCCTGTTGAGTTGGTACTTAATGTTGGCACGGGTCCGAGCTATGCGATGGTGTTCTCTCTTTTGATCTCGGCGATCATTTGGAACTTTGGAACCTGGTATGTGGGTCTACCAAACTCGAGTTCACACTCCCTGATTGGCGCGATTTTGGGGGTCGGTTTAGCGAATTCACTATTGTCGTCGGGCCATAGCTTAAGCGAGGGCATAAACTGGCATCAGGTGCAGCAAGTCTTCACCTCTTTGTTGGTTTCGCCAGTCATCGGATTTGTCGGCGCAGGACTGCTGCTACTGCTAGCGAAGGCATTAATCAGACGGCCAGAGTTGTACCGTCCAGCGGACGAAAAGAAGGCACCACCGCTCTGGGTCCGGGCTTTGTTGATCCTGACATGTACTGGTGTCAGCTTCGCCCACGGTTCGAATGACGGGCAAAAAGGTATGGGTCTGCTCATGCTCATCCTAATCGGCATCCTTCCGGGTTTATTTGCACTGAATATGGCAGCCAGTGCAGCGGATGTCGCTCAGTTGGCCGCGATATCACGCTCTGTGGAGGCAGTGCTCGAGCACCATGCACCTAAAGTATCCCTCAGCGACCAAGACGCAAGCAATGTGCTGTCGAATTTCACCAAAACGACAGGCAAATTCAGCGATAAAACCTTTCCAGCGCTTGCTCAAAAGAATCAGGAGATTACAAACAGTTTGTCTAGCAAGGGGAGTTTCAAAGATCTTTCAACTAAAGAGCGCAGCTCCCTACGAACCAATATGTATCTCGTTTCCTCAGCAATTGGCAAGCTGAATAAGGAGAACAAGTTTACCGCTCCCCAAGAGAAGCAGACTCTTGCGGACTACCAAGCCAGTTTGGATAAAGAGACCAAGTACATTCCCAATATCGTGAAAACTGCCGTCGCCTTAGCACTAGGTCTTGGCACAATGGTTGGTTGGAAGCGCATCGTGGTGACGGTGGGTGAAAAGATCGGTAAAGAACACCTTTCCTACGGTCAAGGCGCTTCGGCTGAGATCGTGGCAGCGTTAACAATTGAGGCTGCCGATCACTTCGGTCTGCCGGTCAGTACCACACATGTGCTGTCATCTGGTGTGGCAGGCACGATGGCGGCGAGCGGTTCTGGGCTGCAAATGGAAACACTCAAAAATATAGCGCTATCGTGGGTGCTGACGCTGCCAGTAACCACGCTGCTTGGTGCCGCTATATTTTCTGGAAGCTTGTTCATCGTCCTGCATTTGGCAGGAGTGAAATAGAGGGCATAGCAACCGATCCCGAATATCTAAGTAAACTTCAGAGCTTGGTCGAGTCTCTAGATTTTGTGACCAGTGTCCGGATCAACCCAGCGGTCAAATCGATAGCAAGATGACGTAAGTCCAGCTATTGGTTTTGCTGCTGGCACAATCATAGGGTATCCACTCTTGAGCGGAAGCTAGCGATTTTGGGGAGTTTACTGGGTTGAGTACGGTGAAAGGTGAAATCAAGTATAGCTCTGAGCGGCTGGCTGTATTAATTGACGCCGACAATGCTCCAGCCAGAGTGATTGAGCCCCTACTCAAGGAAGTAGCCAAGTATGGAACTGCCTATGTCAAAAGAATTTACGGGGATTGGACGAGCCCACAACTCAGCAGTTGGAAACCTAAGTTAAACCAATTTGCTATCCAACCAATTCAACAATTTAGCTATACGGCTGGCAAGAATTCAACAGACAGCGCCTTGATCATCGATGCGATGGACTTGCTCTATACTGAAAAATTCGATGGGTTTTGTATCGTCTCCAGTGACAGTGATTTCACTAGGTTGGCTAGTCGAATCAGAGAATCAGGACTAGTTGTTTATGGGTTCGGTGAAAAGAAGAAAACACCAGCAGCTTTCGTTAGTGCTTGTGACAAGTTTATTTACACCGACATTCTGGACCAGTCAGAGGAAATTACAGCAGTTCATTCGGACGAGAGTCCCTCTAAGGAAAAGAATACGCTCCCATCTACAGGTCTTTCAGTCAATACCTCAGAGGCTACAGTTAGCCCACTTGAAGCTAAGGAGGAACTGGCCCAGCTCCTCAAAGATGCTTATGAAGCAATTGCTGAAGAGGATGGGTGGGCAAACTTAGGTCCTTTTGGCTCACAACTCACCAAACTATCGCCAGCTTTTGATCCAAGAAACTACGGTTACAAGAAACTGGGAGACTTGGTTCGAGCTACTAACATGTTCGAGGTTAGAGAAACATTGCCCGATAAGAGTTCGACTGTCAAGGTCTTGCATATCAGAATGAAGTGATATCCTTCGTATCTGCAAGAGCCGGTGACCCGCCTGGAGCGGCAGGCGGGGTGTTGCAGCAGTGTTTTAAGGCGTTTTAAGGCCGGACCATCACCTTTATAGCTTCCCTCGCGTCCATTGCAGCGTATCCAGACGGAACACCCTCAAGGTCAACGGTAAGATCGAGTACAGGGGATGGGTCAAGTGTACCTGCGACCACGTCAGCGAGAAGCTCGGGAATATAGGCGCGGGCTGGCGCGACCCCACCCTTCAAAGTGATGTTCGACATGAACATGCTTGGGAGATTAATCGTCTCGCTCCCGTGAGGCACCCCTACGTAGCCGATTGTCCCACCGGGACGGGTGATTCCTATTGCTGTTTCCATCGATGACTCATTGCCGACACATTCAAGCACTGACTCCACACCGCCGCTGGTCATTTCAACAACGGCAGCTACCGCCTGCTCGCTGCGGCTCGTCACGACATCAGTAGCCCCAAAGCGTCGCGCCAGTTCGAGGCGTTTGTCGTGACGTCCAAGGATGATTATGCGCTCGGCACCGAGTCGGTGCGCTGCCAACACTCCGCATAGCCCAACAGCACCATCGCCGATCACTGCCACAGTACCACCACGTCGCGTCCCAGCCGAGACTGCGGCGTGGTGACCTGTTGCCATGACGTCGGTGAGCGGGAGAATTGCGGTGAGCATCGCGTCGTCGCCCTCGACTGCAGGAGGCACAACGACGAGCGTACCGTCGGCAAGCGGTGCACGCACCGCCTCAGCCTGTCCGCCGTCGTTGGTTTGACCCCAGAAACCGCCCTTGATGCATGAGGTCTGAAGCCCTTTGCCGCAAAACTCGCAAGTGCCATCGGAGAAGGCGAAGGGGGCGAGTACGCGATCGCCTCGCTTGATTGTGCTGACGTCGGTTCCGACGTCCTCGACTACACCCATCCATTCGTGACCCGCCCGCCAGCCCGGCTTCCATTCGTCCAAGCCACGGTAGAACCACAAGTCCGAACCGCAGATGCAGGCGTGGGTAATCCGCACGATCGCATCGCTGGGTTGCTGAATTACAGGGTCGGAAACGTTCTCAACTCGAACGTCACCAGGGGCATAATATACTGTTGCTTTCATGATTAAACCTTGGCTAGTGTGACCTTATGAGGCTGATTTTGATATTTGCCTTTCCTGTCTTCATAAGTTGTTTGACACTGTTCTCCTTCAAAAAACAATAATTGCACAACTCCTTCGTTTGCGTATATTCTACAATCGGCGCTTGAGGAATTCGAGAATTCCAGGGTTAATGCCCCAGTCCATGATGCTTCTGCTGGAGTAATATTAGCTATTAAACCTACTCTTGCATAGGTGCTTTTCCCCAGACAAATTGCTGTTACATTAGGAGGCATTTTTAATTTTTCTAGGGCTACACCTAAGCCATAAGAGTGCGCGGGAATAATGAAAAAACTTCCATAGTTATCATGTTGTAATGGAACAGGCTCTAAGTTTTTTGGATTAAAATTTTTGGGATTTACAACAGTTCCAGGTATGTGTTTAAACACTAAGAGTTCGGACGGTGCCAGACGAAGATCGTAGCCATATGAAGATAATCCATAACTTAATGCGGGAACAACTAATCCAGAATCCAAAGTAACTTTTCTAACCAAACTAGGCTCAAATGGCTCAATCATTCCCTCTTTGGCTTTTTCTATTATCCACTTATCATTTTTTAGCATTGATTTAACCTTACGACGCTAACTAGGTTCTCAGCTTGAGCTTGCTCAACCAGCAACTGTTCAAAGGGTAATCGTACACCAGCTGATCGTGGGTCGTAACGGCAAAGCTTGCCTTCTCTTCAGTTTTCAGGCTAAGTTTGGCTCAAAGGGAGGAACCATGCCCTTTTCAGCCATTTGAATAATCCAAATATTATTTTGGATCGCGGCTTTACAGGTAGTCTAATGAGTGCATTTCTCAAAGTCGGTAAGTACGACGGATTTCTGTAATTTGATCGGCAACGTCCAATATAGCTTGGGGCATCTCCGGCCCAGTCAAAATAACATCGATGTGAGCTGGACGTTTTTCAAGTAGCGCTAAGACTTCAGATTCTGGAATTAAACCAAAGTTCATCGCCAAACTCAATTCATCCAGAACGACTAGGGAATACTTTCCCTCAAATACCACTTTTTGAGTGTGCTGCCATAGCCCGAGCAAAGAGCGAGCCTCTGTCTCATCTAGCTGTGGGGTGTCAATGTAACGGGGTAAGTCACAACGAATCCAATCTAGGTGGCGTCCCATCTGGATTGGACGCTCGTGACCTTGACCAATTCCACCTTTGAGGAACTGAACGACCAGAACTGAGGTCCCCTGACCAGCAATTCTGAGGGCTTGAGCCATCACGTTGGTAAAGAAGCTGCGGTGGGAGCAGGTAAATACTTGCACCAGTCCTTCAACAGGGTAAGGTAGGCTACAAGCTGGATCGAGGATTGGGGTTTCTAGCTGGACAACCATATGACGATATAAAGAAAGAAGATGAGAATTAGCTGCTACAGAGGAGATTAGCTGATATGTAGTGTACTTTTTGAGTTATTTTTCTAATCAAACACTAGATATACATGCACGTCAACAGCACGGAGATATTTGCCTCTGAGTACATCAGTAGCGCTCGCTTCTGGAAGCCGAAGGGTTAAGTGCTGTATCCTATTCGAGGTATTATGAGGCAACGGCAATGTCCTGGCAGCGTCCAGATAGTAGACAACCCAACCAACTGCGTCCCATTAGCTTTGAGATTGGCTTCACCCGGTTTGCAGCTGGATCGGTGATCGCCAAGTGTGGCGATACTCAGGTGCTTTGTACGGTGACTATCCAGGCTGGGGTGCCTAGGTTTTTGGTGGGAACTGGCAGGGGATGGCTAACAGCTGAGTACCGAATGCTGCCTGGAGCCACGCCCCAACGTCAAGAACGGGAATTCTTAAAACTGTCTGGACGTACCCAAGAAATTCAGCGGTTAATTGGACGGAGCTTAAGGGCGGCACTGGATTTAGAAGCACTGGGAGAATACACGCTGACGGTGGATGCGGACGTGTTACAAGCGGATGCTGGAACTAGGACTGCAGCCATTACTGGGGGGTTTGTGGCGCTCTTTGACGCAGTGGAAAAATTGTTGCAGCAGGGAGCGTTAGAGCGATCGCCTATCTGCCATCAAGTCGCAGCGATTTCAGTAGGGATGATTGAGGATGAGCCTTTTTTGGATTTGAACTACATTGAAGACGTCGCTGCCGCCGTTGATTTCAACGTGGTGATGAATGAAAATCTGGCCATTATTGAAGTTCAGGGCACAGCTGAAGCAGGAAGCTTTAGCCGCCGCCAGCTGAATCAAAT
>JAABUQ010008261.1_pt1 | contig 14685 bp, 13 predicted proteins | sample 5560001 | NCBI WGS metagenome assembly JAABUQ01 (sample SAMN10711888, study PRJNA513371) | rock metagenome | isolation source: Antarctica rocks | place: Antarctica: Victoria Land, Finger Mt nord | collected 2015-12-18 | reverse complement strand
CACGCAATGTCACACTTGTATCCAGGGTGGCTTCGTAGTCCACCATCTTAAAGATTCGAGGCATAGCTGCTCATTGTCACTTGCCTCACTCTGACACATCGGTGTTTCTCCGACAACCTGCTAGTCGAAAGATTGAAGGCTGGGTGTGCACAGGGGCAGCTGGAACTAGGTGGAAGGCATTTTGCTGCTCTCAAGACGAAGCTAGGCGATCGGGTAACCACTGCGGTGGAACCGTGGACAGCAGCCGCACTATAAGCTTGCGTAGAAAACTCACGCTATTTCCTCGTTTCAAGACTTAGCCGGAAAATTCAGGCAAGCGATTCAGTCAGCTATTTTCCTGGAGATTACGCTGCTCGGCGGTTTGGAGTTGGACTATACTATGTTTGCGACCATAAGTGAAGTAGATAATTAAGCCAATCGCCAGCCAGACAAACAATCGCAGCCAGGTATCACCAGGGAGAGCAATCATCTGCGCCAGGCATACCAGTGCGCCTAAAATTGGCACTAAGGGCACCAGTGGCGTTTTGAAGGGCCGAGGCAACTCAGGTCTGCTTTGGCGCAAAACCGGTATGGCAGTACAAACAATAACAAAGGCAAGTAAGGTGCCGATGGACACCAACTCTCCTAGTACACTGATGGGTAATATGCCAGCAAAGAGCATCGCGACGATTCCCGACACGATGGTAGTTGCTGCGGGCGTTTTAAACCTGGGATGAAGCGCCGCAAATCGAGGTGGCAACAAACCATCTTTTGCCATTGAGTAAAAGATTCTGGGTTGCGCCAACAACAGGACTAGAACAACCGAACTCAAACCGGCGATCGCACCAATTTTAACCACAGGTCGTAGCCAGTGTAGCGCTGCACCAGCGGCATCAACACCTACACCAATTGGGTCAGGAACACCCAGCTTTTGAAACGGTACAATCCCCGTCAGCACTAATGAAACAGCGACATAAAGCAGCGTGGAAACTATCAGCGAACCGAGAATGGCAATTGGCATATCTTTCTGTGGGTTCCGTGCTTCTTGGGCTGCCGTCGAAACCGCATCAAAGCCAATATAAGAAAAGAAGATAACTCCTGACCCCCGTAAAATCCCGCTCCAACCGTAATGTCCAAACTCTCCTGTATTCGGAGGAATAAATGGCGTTAAGTTTTGAGGATTTATGTGAGAAATGCCAAAAAAGATAAACAGCATAATCACACAAATCTTAATAAATACGATGACATTATTAAACTTAGCTGATTCGCTAATACCTATAACTAGAAGTGTAGACATCACCGCTACAATGAACATCGCTGGCAGATTCAGCGGGGCTTGGGTTAGAGCTGGAGGAATTACAATTCCCAGATCTTTTAGAAAACTGACCACATAACCTGACCAGCCCACTGCAACTGTTGAAGCGCCGAAAAGGTATTCTAGAATTAAGTCCCAGCCGATAATCCATGCCACCAGCTCGCCCAATGTGGCATAGGCATATGTATACGCGCTGCCTGCAATTGGAATCATCGAAGCAAACTCGGCATAGCACAGCCCGGCAAAGCCACAGCCGATGCCCGATAAAATAAAGGAAAGAGTGACAGACGGGCCAGCATACTTAGCTGCTGCTTGTCCCGTTAGTACGAAAATTCCAGCCCCAATAATTGCTCCAATGCCCAGAGCAGTCAAATTTGCTGCACCGAGCGTTCGTTTCAGCCCTTCACCATCTTGATTAGATCCCTCTTGGATTAAGTTATCTACTGATTTTTTAGCAAAAAATTCCGTTGACATTGTTACTCCCAGTATTATGGGTCGTGTTGTTAAAAATTGTTTCATTCCGTCAAATTTGAGCTATTCAGTAGCTTCTGATGCCGAAAAAATGCATTTTTCAAGGTAAAAACTTTAACTTGAAAATTGTCACTTTTTTATGCTGGCAAATTAGACCTCTTACATAAGTCGGTTTAGGGTACGCAACTTAAATAGTAACCGTTCACGGGGGGGTACATCATGCGCATAAACGTCAAAGCCTTGCTAAGCAAAAGCTTTGGGTTTTATGCGCATCAAAATATCGTACCTAAAATGTCTAAAAGACAATTTGCAGACCAGTATAGCACTTTTGACTACTCACAATTATCCGGTATAAATCCAATCTAGACTGGTTTTCGTACTGATTACGTGTGATTTCATATTGGACGTTTTTTTGATCCCCCCCTGAACGGTTACCTTAAATACTTATACGACCATGTTTGGGCATATTATGCAAGAAGTTGGAGGTGCTGCTAATCTGTTGATGAGGCTGTTAGAAATTTAACAGCTCAAGCATCTCAAACGGAAGATAAACAGAATAGCGACACCTCCCATTCTGCCTAGTTGATATTTTCCCAGCTCACAATGAAAATAAACTGAAATTACCCCAAACATTTCCTCAGATAATTCTTCAGTAAAATTTAGTATTGTCTCAGCCAATTCTCATACAATTGTGTAGCAGCATGACTGTCAAACTGGTCAAATAAACATAAGCTAGTATCTGTGTACAATGGCTAATGCTCTTCTTGCGTTCTTTTAAGAGAGTTACACTAGGCATGAAATACAAATTTCACCTGTTCGCTGACTTTTCCCAGTTTTATCTTCAAGATGAACAATCCTCAGGAGACTTGTCGCAGAGTTGGACAGAACAGACGGTGTCCGATATGTTAGCAGTTGCCCCAGGTGTTATTGGAGTTGGTACGGCTCGGAGCATGGAGGTACCCGTTGAAGTAGAAGTGCTAGATTCTCAGCCTAACAACAATTTTGATGAATGGGATCATGTTACAGAGGCTAGCTTGGAGGTACCTTGGGGACATATCGTCATTGCTGGTTGCACTGACTATTTTCCTGATGCAGCGCGTTTAACAGTTCAGCCAGGAAACTACAAAGGTCGAGTATACTATGGTGTTTTAGATAGCGTTGACGAATCACGCTTGGAAGGGGATGACCATTACAAAGTTGTACTTTGGCTGGATGCGGATACCTCAGAACCAAAAGTTTTAAAGAGGTATAAAGCTGCTTAAACTTAGTCCATCGATATCTAAAAACTGTTAACATTTTACCAAAGCTTGCGCCAGAAGCCCGATTATCGCTGGCGTTAATCGGCCTGACATCTGCTGTGCCCCCATTTTCAAAGAACACTGCTTGTGGATACTCATCTAGGTCTTGACCGGGGCGAGCTGGCGTTGCTATTAGCAGCAAGGTAGACTGACCCTCCCTTGCCAGGATCAGAATCAGAGTCCAAAATGCCTCTACTTGTATCTATAGTTAATACTCATACATTCAATTGTACCTAAAATACCCTAGTTGACAAAGCGCGAAACTCTAGCGAAAATAGAGGTGCTAAACCATAGTTGAACTCAACGGGCAGTGGCAGTGACTCTGGTTTCCCGTCCAGGCTACCTAATCAATGGAAAATTTACAGATGGAAAATTTTTACTGAATTGGTGTGAACGGGAGCATCCCAAATTTCTACAAATACTCTGTCTGATACCCACTAAAATCAAATTTGAACATATTTCAAATCTTAGGTAATTTGATGATGACTAACTTCTCCTGGACTAAACAGTGGTATCCAATAACTCCCATCAGCTATCTGGAACCCTCTCATCCGACCCCCATTACTTTGCTTAAGAAAGATCTAGTAATCTGGAAAGACAAACATCAAAAATGGGTAGTAATGGATGATACTTGCCCCCATAAATTGGCGCAGTTATCTTTAGGAAGTATCAATGAAAATGGAAACCTAATGTGTCGTCATCATGGTTGGTGTTTTGATGGATCAGGAAAATGTATAAATATCCCCATGTTGAGTGATGAAAAGGCTTTAAAAACTGCTTGTAAGAGTGAGCGATCGCAAGTAACAACATACCCTACTCAAGTGCTACAAGGATTACTATGGATATGGGCAGATAATAGTTCTACTGCTTTTGCAGATAGCATTTTAAAGCAACCTGCGGTGATGCCAGAATGTGAGCTTGATACCTCGTTGACCGATTGGTTTATGTCAGAAGTCCCTGTTGGTTACACTGTCTCTGTTGAAAGTAGTTTTGACCCTTCTCACGCCCAATTTTTACATGAAGGACTTGCTGGATTTTCTCCGAAAAGAGCTATCCCCGTACAACATTTTGAAGTATTTGGAGAAATGTCTGCTGAAGATGGTTTTACTTTAAAGCATTCTGGTTACAATATTTTTAACAAAGATATGGATGCGACTCGTAAGTTCACTCCACCCTGTTCTAATACAACAACCTACAAATATTCTACCGGTAAATCTGCTTTATTTCAGTTATATTTTGTGCCTACAAAATCAGGTTATTGTAAACAAATTGTTAAGTTTATTGCTGATAGCCCTCCACAAAAACGTAATTTCTGGTTTGAGCTTCTGCCCAAATATTTACAAACTGGGTTAAAACATTCATCTAGTTATAAGTTGAGTAACCAAGATTTATCAATAATGCACTCCCAAGCTGTTAACGAATCTGTGAGGAATAGGACTTGGCAAGAGTCATATTTTATGCCTTCAGTAGCTGACGTTGGCATCGTTACTTTTCGGAAATGGTTAGATGATTTTGCCGGTGGTAAACCTGCATTGCAGGGAGTAGCAGAAGCACCTTTTCAACAATTAAGTGACGATCAATTATACGATATCTGGCACAGACATACAAAGCATTGCCCTAGTTGTCGGCAATCTCTAGTTTTAATAGATAAAGTCAAAATTTTTTGTCAAAATTTGACAATAGGATTGACAATTTTAGCGTTGCTACTAATCGTAATTAATCTGCCTATAAACATAGTTATTATACCAGTTTTACTTGGCATATTAAGTTTAATTTATTCCTCTAAATTAGATTCAATTCGAGAACGCTTTCTCAGCAGTATTCCCAAAAAAGGTTTACCCGTGGTTGAATTATAGATTCTCGATGGAAGGCGAACTGGCCGGCTATGCTACCGGTCAGTGCTGCTCAGCCCCGGCGACGATGCCATATCAGAAGAGCGACGGCGCCAACCGCAAGGGGCGGCAGGCTGGCCGGTTCCGGCACTGCGGTGGCCGAAAAGCTTGTCAGGTTGGCATCGAGCTGGGCGAGAACGTTGCTGTTAGCGCCCTACTTGAGGAAAAGTAATTTTTGCTTTTTCCATCAACGCAGCATTCTCTTGACTCAGATTTCGTATTTCTGCTTTGAGTATTTCTATTTGCTCCTTGTACCATGTATTACACGATTAATTTTTGGGTAGTGGTAAATATGCGGAATTACAGGTAATACCTAACAGTGGTAACAACTCGACTCTTTTTATCACGTAAGGCTGTTTTCAAGAAAAAGGCCGTTTGATTGTGCAAAAGACCCTCCCACCAGTTACGTGTCACCAAAGCTGTAATAATTATCGTTGACAAAACGCCCGGATGATGAATTTCATAATCACTGACAAATTTACAAATCGGAGATATCAATGAGCGATAGGGCGAGTCCAAAATCACTAAAGGAATATCTGACTCTAGCTCTTGCCACTTTTGTTGTAGTTGTTCTCGATCTGTAGTACCAATATCGACATGGATGGCAACAATCTCATCCGCAATGCTGCGTGCATAATCAAGTGCTTCTACCGTTCCAATATGTAGTTGGCCTACTACAACCACTGCTGGATGGGTTACGACTTCCACTTTAGGTCTAGGAATGTAACCTCTAGGCCCTATTTCCTGAATACTGACCTGCTCTGCCACAAATTGATAGTGACGATGAATCGCTTGGAATAGGCTCACCAACAAAGGAACTGCGACTACGACTATCCAGGCTCCCGCCACGAACTTTGTCCGCAAGATCACGAGGAGAACGACTGCCGTAGTAATGGCTCCCAAGCCATTCATCATGGCTCTAGGTTGCCAACCTGAGCCACGCTCTCTGAACCAGTGACGTACCATCCCAGCTTGGGAGAGAGTAAAGGAACTGAACACGCCTAAAGCGTAGAGGGAAATCAGCCGGTCAACACTGCCTCCGAAGATAATCAGCAAGACAGCACCAAAGATGCTGAGCAAAATAATGCCATTAGAGTAGACTAAGCGATCGCCCAACATTGCTAATTGCCGGGGCATAAAGCCATCACGAGCCAAGAGAGAAGAAAGCCTGGGAAAGTCCGCATAACTGGTATTGGCGGCTAAAATTAAGACCAACAGTGTGGCAAATTGGAGATAGTAGTATAACAGCCCATCGCCGAAAATATTGTGTCCCAACTGAGAAAGCACGGTTTGTTGACCTGTGGGATCGGGAACAATGTTATACTTGTTGGCTAGGTGCGTGATGCCCAAAAACATTGTTCCTAGAATTAGACCCATGTAGATCATTGTTGTCCGGGCATTTTGCGACTCTGGTGGCTTAAAGGCTGGAACGCCATTCGATATTGCTTCTACCCCAGTGAGCGCTGTACAACCCTGAGAAAATGCTCTCAAAATCAAAAATATACTAATTGGTTCTACTGCTGACTTGAGGACGGGAGGACTCGCATGTATTTGTCCAGTAGCCTGGTGATAAAAACCAGCGGCAATCAGGATAAAAACACTAATAATAAAGGCATACGTCGGCACCATAAAGATCTGTCCCGATTCCCGTATACCCCTCATATTCGCCAGCATGACTAAGAAAATGAACAGCAAGCAAATGGAAACCTTGAACGGTAGCAGTTGTGGAACCGCTGAGTTTAGGGCATCTACTCCAGAAGCGACACTCACGGTTACCGTTAGCACATAGTCGAGCATCAGCGAAGCCCCTGCCACCAGACCTGGATAGACACCCAAGTTTTCCATGGCAACAATGTAGGCTCCACCGCCACTCGGGTAAGCGCGGATGGTTTGTTGATAGGAAAGGGTAATTATCAGTAGTAGCAGCGCGATCGCTCCTGCAATCCATATAGAGTCACCGAGAACAGCCGCGCTCCCTGTAAGCACCAAAACCTTTAGGATCTCTTCGGTAGCGTATGCAACAGATGAGAGCGCATCCGAAGAAAGAACCGCCAAGGCGGCGAAGTTGTTTAAGCGTTCGTGACTACTAGCACTTGTCGGTAACGATCTACCGATTAAAAATTCTTTAAGCCGAGAAGACGATGTCATACAAAATGAATCATCAAATGAAAAAATCTTTGGTCAACGACAGCCTAAACTATATCGGGTCGAAACACAAGTCACTGGATGTACCGCACTTTTCGCGAGCGCTACCAAACGCTCGCATTGTTATTGCGAACTGGGTCTGAGCGTCCTGGACGTATTCTCTTCAAAGAATCCCAGATGGCCGTATCCAGCGTTGTTCACCACCTACAAAATGTTCTATAAGCTTATGTTGCTGCCAGAGAACGAAATTTAGTGAGGATATTGCTGTAATGTGAAGTTTAGTTTTGGTGTGACGCAACGCTCGTTCTTTTCATCCGGTGGCAGCGTTGAGACGTGGGATGCAAACTTAATTAGGTCTTGGCGGTCACGCTTGGGTAAAACGACGGTCATTAACTAGCCTCACTGCTGTGGTTAGTCATGGGGTGCCTCTACTGACTGGCGCCACCACGAACGCAATCGAGGCACTCAACAGGGCTATAGCCACACTCCAGTAAGCAGTTGAGTTGACCGTGACGACCCTCATACTGAAATCAAACATCCGGTCATCTAGTTTCTCTAGCCGCTTCTCGATTGCGTCTAGCTTCTCTAGTCTCTTATCAATTACATCTAGCTTTTCTAGCTTCTTATCAATCGCCTCTAGTCGAGCCATGATGCCGGACATAGCTGATTCGACCTGGTCTAGTCTGTCAGGTTGGCTGATTGTCATTATGTGGCTCCAGTTGTGTAATTATGTGTTTCGGATAGGAAGTCACCAGGCTGAACATCAAGCGCCATGCAGACTACTTCCATAACGTCTCCACCAGGTATATAAGTAGGGTCGTTATAGAGTCGGTAAGCAGTGTTCTGGCTCAGGTTAGTTGCCTTCCAAAGCCAATACCGTGTTTTCTCTCGACTATCTAGTAGTTTTTTGATTTTGTTTCTCACTGGCATACTTCAATACTACTGATGCTAATCATACTTGCATTACAGCGTATTGTCTAATTCTAGTATACTCAGTATAGATAGTATACTAGATATAGCGAAGCTAAAAGCCGCCGCGTCCCCTGAGAAATTCAGCGACGGCTACCCCTAACCGAGGCAACTACCAATGGTATCAGGATTGTCTAGAGGATGAGGGTTACAGGCGATTTAATCGGATGAGTTAATGTAGGAACCTCCAATTTAGTTTCACCCTGACTTGATCGCAGTTGTGTGATTGCCCAGTAGGGCGATCGCTCCCCACCACCATCGCCACATAAGACTAGGACAAGGCTAGCCTGAGCAAGGCGGACGCATACACAGGAGCTTAAAACTACTCGGCATGAGCTTCGCAGTGCCGAGTAGTCTGCTGGGATGCCCTTGGCGTCAGCTAGATTCACTATTTGCGCAGTCTTGTTGGCTCGTAACTATGCGCTTGCTCCAGGGAATATCTGCACCTTGACTAACATTTAGGATATCCCCTGCCAGGTCTGTTCCGCACTTTAGTTTGCAGACAACCTTTACTCCCTATTGCCCCCTCTTTTTCAAGTACGATTTATACAAAATAAGGTGCATTTACCCTGCAAAACCTTCCTATTTACGTGTATTATCTTGATGCCTACATAGCCTCTAATAGCAGTATAATTTGTCAGGTAAGTTAAATAAGAAATAATGACTAAAAGTTATTTATTTTGGAAAGCCGCAGTGGGAATCATTACGGTGGCATCGAGCCTGATTCTGCCAACAATAGTGAGTGGTGCTGACGAAGAAGGTCAATGGAAGTTAGGTGGTCAGAACTTAAACAATACCCGCTATCAAAAGACGGAGAAAGATATTAGTCCAGTCAACGTGGCGAAGTTGTCACCCAAATGGGTTTTCACTACGGGTGGCGACATCTCCGCGACACCAGCAGTCGTAGATGGAGCTCTATATCTGCCTGATTTTGTTGGTAACTTCTTCAAGATCAACGCAAAGACTGGTCAACAGATTTGGTCTAAGAGTATCGCAGACTACATTGGTATCCCAGCAGTGTTACCAGGCGCAACTCCAGGAACGATCTCACGTACAAGTCCAGCGGTAAACGGCAACAAAGTGATTATCGGTAGCGAGTCAGGAGCCTTCCTGATCGCAATTAACAAAGATACAGGAGCGCTAATTTGGAAGACAAAACTTGACAATCACCCCGCCGCCGTCATTACACAGTCACCGACTATTTATGGCAACCGTGTGTACGTTGGGCTCGCCTCCAATGAGGAGGGACTTGCCAAAAATCCAAATTATCCTTGCTGCACCTTCCGGGGCAGCATGACGGCGGTCGATTTGACTACCGGAAAGCTCTTGTGGAAGACCTACACCGTACCAGACAACCGTGGTCAGCCGGATGGCTACTCAGGCGCAGCTGTGTGGGGCAGCACACCAGCAATCGACCCCAAGCGCAATTCGGTATATATTTCAACAGGCAATAACTACAATGTGCCCCAGACGGTAAAAGATTGCATCGCGAATCTCTCTTCGCAAACGCCCAGTCATGAGTCGCAATGCCTCGATCCCAATAATAATATTGACGCGATCATGGCACTTGATCTCCATACCGGCGCGATCAAGTGGTCGAATAAGCTGCAGGGGTACGATGCGTACAATCTTTCCTGCATCAGGGGCAGTGCGGCGAATTGCCCTGATCCACACGGAGATGATTATGATTTCGGCCAGGCTCCAATGCTCTTTAGTGTTAAAAATGCAGTCAAACCGCACGAATTAGTCGGCGCTGGGCAGAAGAGCGGTGTCTTTTGGGCGCTTGACCCGGATACCGGCAAAGTCGTCTGGAGCAAAATCGTTGGCCCTGGTGGCCCATTGGGTGGAATACAGTGGGGCTCGGCCACGGATGGTCAACAAATTTATGTCGCGAGTTCAAACTCCCTATCCCAAGAGTACAAGCTACAGCCCTCGGGTGAGACTACCAAAGGTGGGTCATGGAGTGCGCTCTCAGCAGCGACTGGCAAGATTATCTGGCAGACTGCAGACCCAGCAGGTGCGAGCGATCAAGCTCCAATGACGGTAGCAAATGGAGTGGTGTATGCTGGCTCGCTGGCATCAGGGCAAGGCTCGAATAACATGTATGCATTGGACGCAAAGACTGGTAAAATTCTCTGGAGTTTTAACAGCGGAGGATCGGTGATTGCAGGTGCTGCGGTGGTCGATGGTACAGTGTATTGGGGCTCCGGCTACTCCCGTGGTGGCACAACGAATAACAAGCTCTACGGATTTACAGTCTTGCCATAGCGCTTGAGATTAAGTAATGTCTAAGAGGGTGTTTGAAAACTTTTGAGTTGATAGATGTAGAAAATGAAATCATAACTTTAGTTGAAACTCGCTCTGGTTAAAATGTAAAAAAAACATACATTAGATTAATCCTGATCCCAGTGTCTGCGAGTAGTCGAAATTAATAGAAAGTATGTCTACAACACTGATCGAAATAAGCCAACTAGTCATCCATCCAGGGCAGAGCATTACCTTGCAAAACGTTTCCTGGCCGCAGTTTGAAGACATCCTGGCAGAACTGGGTTCCCATAGGTCTTCAAAAATAGCTTACTACAAAGAAATCTTAGAAATTATGGTGCCGTCACCAGAGCACGAGTATTTCAAAACGAGTTTTGGCGGTTTAATCGAGGACTTAGCTACGGAGCTGGGACTAGATTACGAAAACTTCGGCTCGACTACTTGGAAGAACCAGGACGTTTCGGCAGGTGCAGAGCCTGATGAATGTTTCTATATCCAGAGCTTTCCAGTAATTCAGGGTAGGTTTAATATCGACCTGAAGCAAGGCGACCCTCCACCAGACTTGGTTCTGGAGATAGACCTTACAAGTAAGTCTCTGGATAGCTTACCAATTTACGCTCGACTAGGTGTTCCCGAGGTGTGGCGGTACGACAAAGGGGAGATTCATATATACCATTTAACAAATGATAAATATATTGAATATGAGTTTAGTCTAGCCTTCCCAGACTTTCCGGTAAAATTCTTGCCTGACTTCGTTAAACAAAATCTGCCACGAGGAAGAAGATTGATGAGGCAGGATTTTAGTTACTGGGTGCGAAATATGTTGTGTTTTGACGATGCTAACGCCGCCATACTTTGACGGCGTTAGCGTTTTTCTCCACTTTCTATCTCTCAACAGGAGTGTACGCCCTAAACCCTTACCCAGTGACTGACACTAATTTCTGATCTATGTGGCTGTTCCTATCCACTTGTACTGTTAGCCATGCGGGAGGGTAGAAAGCCAGAGTAGCATTCCGGACGGCGTTTATTGCGTTCTTCGATCTGTTTTTCTACCACTTCTAGACGGTCCTGCAAGCTGGTAAGAACATCAATGGCTCGTGGATCTTGAAAACTATTCACGCCGAAATCTGTAAATGCCTTTGGATCGAGCTTAGTGCCAATCTCTGCCATAACGTTGACCTGAGCCAAGGTTGGCTCAGCGCCAGGTAGGAAACTAGTTAGGCTATTGGAGTCCATGACCATACCTTTGACTGTAGGAATGTTCCGATAAATCGCTCCGGGCATATTAGGAATAAAAGACATATACTGGTATTGAATCCAGGCAATGGCTGAGTGTTGTGGACCTGCGGTGAAAATAATTTGTGTCAGCAGGTCAATCAACTGGTCACGGTTAGTCAGGCTAGGTGGCAATGAAACTACACCAAAACCTCCATCACTAATGGGTTTACGTAAAGCTTGTAGCCAATTTTGCAGCTCGAAATCCTCACGGACATCTCGATTTGATCTATAGTAAATCCCGACATATCGACTGACATAGTCGAATAGGGCATCCCAGACCAGCAACCCGTCATCCCGATAGGGAAAATCTTGCTTGAAAGAACGGTCATCAACACCGCGCAGGCGTAAATTGTTCGGGAGAGCAAAGTTACTGAAGTTGTTGAAAAAATCCGAGATACCAAGAGTTGTAAGGCTGAGTGCGCTTTCAAGAGTGAGTCCAGCAATGATATCCACATATCCCCCCGGATTAATCAGTACCTGATCGCCAAGAGCATTGATTGCCATTGTGAACTCAAAATGGGGCTTTAATAGCACATTCACGGGATGGCAAGCAGCTAGTTCGCGTACAGTAGCTAATGCGATTGGTTCTAGAGCAAGATGGGTTTGACCCAAGTGACGTACCAACTCATGGAGATAAAGATCAGCCATCTGAGCGATCAGCTTTGCTAAAGTCCAGTCCACGCCATCCACAGGCGTACAAAGCAGACTTTCTTTAGGCACCTGTCCCAGTTGGATGGCAATAGGGATTAGGCGCCAACCGTCGCGACTGCGATCGGCAAAATAGAGCGCGATTGGGGCAGTTAGAAATCGGTGCTCTTTCGGAGTAACGGTATCGGTACTGAGTATTGCATAATCGGTGACGAACAGACTCCCATCCTGGATGGCACTGTTAAGAGTTTCCCTAACACGTCCCCCGGAACGTGCAGCACTCAGCACAGTTTGAAAAATCTCATCCGTTATTCCGAGTTTTTCGTGGAGACTGTAATTGAGTGCTAGAACATTGGTTAGTTCCATTGGATTGGGACCAGAAAGCCGCTGCAACGTAAATGTAGCGTCGCTCATGTAGGTATTGGCAACATCTGGTAGAGGCAGGACACTAAAGACGGTAGCGTAATCTTCTAACGTTAGAAAAGGCTTAGGGCTTTGTAGAAATGCCTGTTGATTCGCTACAAGTTTCTGCTCTAAGATATTCCGATTATTTTTATACCCCTGATCAAAAAACTCTTGGGTTGGTAAAGTCGCCACGCGGGCAGAGTCCGGTAGCGGAAACGCCAGCTGATATTCTTGGCGTGCTGCCAATAGCTGCTGTTGACGCTCTTGTTGGGTTGCCAATGGATTTTTTTGAGGTAAAGTCGGGATGTGCGGATTGGCAGGCGGTTTGGGTTTTGAGGGTTGAGTGTCGCCTACTATTAAGTTTTCCAAGCCTGGGGTACAAACTAGACCGATTAGCGCCAGCATAGTACGGCGCGATAGAACGTATTGCTCGATTAATTCTTGGCGTCGTTGTTGTCGAGTTGGCCTACGCATTACGTGATTTCCCATGAAAATGAGACTTTACGCTCCCCGGCAATCATAGGGGGTCACTCAGGGCAACCGGAGCTAAATTTTACAAAAATTTATATACAAATGATCAGCCTGTGGAGCAGGGCAGCAGCTCATAATAGCTCTATTTTGATTTATGAATTACCCCATAACGTTCATCTAAATAGGTGACTAATTCAGCGAAATCCCAATAGTGTATCGCCTGCAACAAAGTAATGGTTTCAGCTCGTTGCCATGTGTCTTAAATAACTCGATGCCCCTTTATAAGCTAGCTTAATTCCGTCTAAACCTTTGGCTTCAAATTTTCGACAAACAATTGCCGGTTGGTTGAAAGCCATCCGGATCTACAAGACTCAAGGCATCGGCGCATTGCTATAAGTATGCCAAGCCTTTCTCGGGTGAAGTCATTGCTGAAGGCATCTGTGATTATGTTGGTTCTGCTCAGCACGCACCCATGCATCGAGATAGACTTGTTCAAATAGGTCTCGTTGGGCATGGCTACCGCCAACCTCGTACAGGCGTGGCAAAGTTGGCCTGAGTTGTGCGATCGCTCGAACCCAATCTCCTTTGGCATGGGCAGTCATCCCTCGCGCAGCTGGCAGTGCTACCTCAGCCCACGTCTTTTTGATATACGGCTTAACCGTCTTGGCGTAGGCTTGCATGCTCAAAAGCATCTCTGTTACTCGCTCAGCTTGACTCGCCCGTGCCAGAGCGTAAACATAATGCAAATCTTGAAACGGCAAAGCATGTTCATGGATTCGCGGGGTGAGATAATCTGCAAGTTCCTCCCAGCGTAAGCCGACATCTACACCTCTTAATTCCAGCCGCAACAGCAGTGAGATAGCACCGATTTGGTCTTTAGAAGATTGTTTCCAAGCGCGACCCCAAATCTGGGTGTCATATAGCGCTAACACTTTCTGAATCTCTGGTTTCTCTAAGTAATAGAGGGCAATGTGCCACCAATTATGCGTGTACATGAGTGAGTTGCACTCCTCCCAAGTATCCGAGAGGCTTTCCATCCACGCAATTCCCTCGTCGAGCCGACCTTGTGTTTCCATCACATGAGCCACAGCATGATGCGCCCACGGGTTATGACGGTTCATTTGTGTTGCCCGTCGCCCCGCTGACTCAGCTTCTTCCAGGCGGTGACACTGTTCTAGACCGAAGGCAATCATGCCGTGGAGGTAGTGATTTTCACGATTAGCGGGTAGAACTTTTTCGGCGATTTGCAGCAGACCCTGTTTGTTTCCTAAGTAGAAGTAGTGGTACTGCCCCCTCTGGACGGAGGAAAGGTCGCGTGGAAATTTCTGGGCGATCTCTTCATGGTAGGCGATCGCTTGATCAATGGCTCTTGTCGCCCAAGCCGAGATCGCCGAGACATAAAGCTGCTCACGCTCATTTGCTGAAGCTAGTGCAGTTCGGCAGAAGTAACGCACCAGATTAGACAGACTCTGGGTAGCCTTCAAACTTCCACAAAAATGGTTTAGCCATCGTGCGGTTGTAGTAGGCAATAAAGTCTAAAAGCTTCTGC
>JAABUQ010008260.1_pt1 | contig 14687 bp, 15 predicted proteins | sample 5560001 | NCBI WGS metagenome assembly JAABUQ01 (sample SAMN10711888, study PRJNA513371) | rock metagenome | isolation source: Antarctica rocks | place: Antarctica: Victoria Land, Finger Mt nord | collected 2015-12-18 | reverse complement strand
AATATACCGATGATTTGCTCTTCGCTGAATCGGCCCTTCTTCATGGTTGGATCCTCCTTCGTCGCTTTGCCGCCGAAGCTGAGATCCTCAATTTTACGCGGTTGAGTTTATCGAAGGCACGTCAGGTCTACCATTAGGTCAAGTAACTCGCTCGTTAGGTAATTGTGGTCTTCGGACAGAAAAAGAGTCAGTGATTTTATGGGCTCAGCCGAGTCAAATTTGATGCGCCTAAAGCAGGATCTTCCGTCCGTGCCTTCATCCTCCATCGTCAGGTCAGGGGAGAGCTCATATTTGTCCGAAACGTATCTAATGAGCTTAGCGGCGTCTTCATCCGTCAATGGTGGACACACCTTTTGCGCATAGCAAAAGCTGCCGCCAACAGAAAATGGATACATTACAGCCAGAGAGGTAATGACACCAACTTTTGCAACTCTCCGCGCCGCAGCAAAGGCCGTGGTATCCCGTCGAGTATATGTGCTCATATTAAAGTAGTTCAAGCACGTCAAGCAGCTATGGGTTCGGGCACTGGTTACAGCTTGTTTGACAGCCCTGTTGCTCCGCAGAACAGGCTTGCGTTACATACTGAGAACCTGCTTGGCACGCATTTAAGTTGTTTTGAGAGAAGATGATGCAACTCTGCTGGCAACCGACGACGCCGTTCTGAGTCGTTTGGTCGCAAGTAGAGTTACATACGTTTAGGTCGATCATTGCATTTTGACTGCAAGAGGCACCGCTCTGACTGTTGGCGGTGCATGATGAATATGCTTGATTGCATTGTGAGTTGCATGAGTTAAAGCTACAACCACTCCCACCGTTACCTGATGAGGGCTGCATCGTGCTCACAAGCATCCATTGCTGAGCTTGACCGCCATTCGCTTGCCACTGCTGGATCTGTGTTCCGGCAATGCGCGCATCACCTGTTGCATCAAGAACAAGTCCGCTCCTCTGATTTAGAATTGTGTAATATGGTGTGCCTACAATCGGGATCGGTAGCCAGTTTTGTTGAGGAGTTTTCGTCGGCGGATACCACTGTATCAATGCGCCGTTGTTCGTGGCACCACCGGGAACGTCAAGAACACCATAGGCACCTCCGTCAGTAGTACCGCCGATTGCACTGAACGATGTTGGGCTTCCGATAGTGAAGTAAGGTGAATTCGGCACAGGGAACAATTGCCATTGCTCGTCGAACATCGTGGAACTCGGCTCCTCCAGAACCTGACGGGTTGTGTGTTCGAGGGCGAGTCCCGTCCCCACATTCATTATGAAGTACGTAATGATGGACCCGGGAGTTTGTATGGGGAGCAGTTCCCAGTTCTGTTGCGGAAAGTTATTAGCGCTCCATTGCTGCACAACTGTGCCACTGGCTGTCGAGCCCCCCGGTATATCTAGAACTAAACCGGTATAGGCATTCTTGATATTAAAGAACGATGTCCCTGGGACTGCACTTAGAATCCAATTTTGTTGCGGGTATCCGTTTGCTAACCACAACTGCATACTAACCCCATTCACAAATGAGCCTTGCGGGACATCCAGAACATAACCAGAATTTTCCGAATGAAGAGTGTACTCAGAGGAGTTTGGGATCGGGGTGAAAAACCAAGTTTCGGAAATGGCACTACTTAGAGGGCTCTGACGAACTTGTGCGCCATTGGCAGTTCCACTCACATCCAGAACAAGGCCGGTCCCGGCATTGACAATTATGTAACCAATACCAGGGGAAACTTGTGCAGATGCGCTGAGTGGCGCTAGTGCAACCACTGTTAAATGAGCGAGCATCCAAGGCCAGCCGCACTTGAGGTGTCCGAAAAACATCGCAACATATGGTGATTTCATTTCGTCCTTTCCAGAGACTTAATGGATTAATCGGTGGAGATAGCGCAAGCATATGCATTCAAGACTTCTCAGTCAACCAGGAGAGCTACTAGCCTTTCGGAGGGACTTCTAAGCTCATCAATTCATATTTGAAGAAATGCACCACTGACTCGAACACAACTCTCCCGCCGCATTCGCTGCAACGGCTCAACAACCTGGCTATTGCACTTGATCATCAAAGCAAGCACAGCGAAGCCCTCGCGTTCTATCACAAAGCCCTCACGCTCAACCCCGGCGATCTCGCCACATCGAAAAATCTAGCCATCTCGCACTTCCGCCCAGGAGTACAGCGAAGCCTGGCCTCTGCTCGAAAATCTGTCCCGCCGCCAACCAGATTTTCAAACTCTCGATCTCGCAAGCTTCACTCTTTTCGCATTGGACCGCTACAACGAATCTGCTCGTTATCTCGAACAGGCGAACCAGCTCAACCCCTCCGACCTCGCCACTCTCGATCTATTAGGCAAAGCCTACCTGCGCATCGAAGATTACAAAGGCGCCACCGGCGTCTTCACCCGTCTCATGCAGGTGAACCCCAATTCCGCCGAAGCCCACGTCATGCTCGGCATGGCCTTTGATAAAACCTCGCGCGACAACGAAGCGCGTGCCGAATACGAAGCCGCGCTTGCCGCCGATCCCCGCTACCCCGGCATCCACTCCGGCCTCGGTCAAATCGAGTGGAAGCAGGGCAACTTCGAAGCCGCTACCGCTCAATTCCAAGCTGAACTGAAGCGCTATCCTGACGATCCGGTCTCGCATTGCCTGCTGGGCGAGATCTTGTCCAAACAGAATCAGCCCGCCGCCGCTGTTCCCCACTTCGAAGCAGCCGCCCGCTCCAATCCCAAATACAAAGAGGCTTGGTACGGCCTCGGCAAAGCCGAACTAGCGCTCACCCAGCCCGCCACGGCAATCCCCTCGCTCGAAAAAGCGATCGATCTCGATCAGAACTATGTCCAGGCTCACTACGCACTCGGCACCGCCCTGCGCAAACTCGGCCGCACCCGCGAAGCGGCGGAAGAATTCAAACAGGCCGAAGCCATCCAAGCCAAACAGCGCGCCGCCTACAGCAAAAAATTATCAGCCGCTCCACCCGAGTAAGCTTATTCCTTCACGGAAGAAGTTGCCGCGCGCTCCAGTCGCTTTGCCTCTTGCCACAACTCTTCCATGCGATCGAGTGGCGTTTCCGCCGGCGTCCCGCCCGCCGCTACAATCTCCCGTTCCACGAATCCGAACCGGCCCCGGAATCTGGCATTTGTTTTTCGCAGCGCCTGCTCCGGATCTACTTTTAAAAATCTCGCCAGGTTCACAACCGTGAACAGTAGATCGCCTACCTCGTGCTGAATTTCCATCGCGTCGTGCTTCTCTCTTGCACTCGCTAGCTCCGCCGCTTCTTCCTGCAACTTCTCCAGCACGCCCGTGATATCCGGCCACTCAAATCCCACTCCGGCCGCCTTGCTGCTAATCTTTTCCGCCTCCACCAGCGCCGGCAAACTCCGCGGCACGCCGTCCAACACCGATGCTTGCGCAGCTATTTCCTGCTCTGCTTTTTCCTGCTTCTTGATCTCGTCCCAGCGCTGCTTGACATCGTCTGCCGTCTCCGCCAGGGCGTCACCGAAAATGTGCGGATGCCGTCGGATGAGTTTCTGATTGATGCCATCAAGCGCATCCGCAATCGAAAACAAACCCTGCTCGTTCGCCATCTCAGCCAGGAACACCGGCTGCAGCAGTAAATCGCCCAGTTCCTCCGAAACTCCCAGCCAGTCCTTCACATCAATCGCGTCCATCACCTCGTACGTCTCTTCCAGCAGATAAGCTTTGATCGTTTCGAACGTCTGCTTCCGGTCCCACGGACAGCCCCCAGGCCCACGCAGCCGCGCCATCACCCTTACCAACTCCGCAAACTTTTCTCCCGCCCGTTCAGCCATCTCAGCCACGTCATCCATCACGCCTGATAGTAACCAGTGCGATCATCACCAGCACAACCTCTGCTACCCGACGACGCCAAGGCTTAACCCCTTAAGCGTTTTCATTCAAGGGAAATAGCTTGGGGTGCCGCGTGATCGAGGAGCTACCCGGGAAACAGCGGGCTTATGTTGAATTGGACACCAAAATCTTCGCCTAAGTGACCGTAACCGCCACACTGAATGAGCTAGCACGACTCGGTTGCGCTACGAACTTCGTCGCTAAACTGATTACTCAAAGGAGGCTAAACTTAGGGCATGTCGCCGATGGTTTCATGCGGGAGGTGGTCGAAGACCTGATGAGCAAGTTTGGAATTATAAAGACCGTTTCTCGTTTCAATTTGCTTTCACCACCACCACACAAACGTGTCCTCGCTCTTGACGAAAAGTAGGCTGAGATTAGGACGACGCATTGCGAATAGCCTGCGGGAAGTACGACCTGAAAAGGCGCAGCCGGATGAAGATTTTCACGATCGGGTTTACCAAAAAGTCAGCCGGGACGTTCTTCACGCGGCTTAAGAATGCCGGGGCCAAGCGCTTGATTGACGTCCGGCTGAACAACCTCTCACAGCTTGCTGGTTTCACGAAACGAGACGATCTGCGTTACTTCACCAAGGAATCTGCAACATCGATTACCTACATCTCCCCGAACTAGCGCCTACTGCCGATATCCTAGATCCTTACAAGAAGGCCAAGAATGGCGATTGGCAACTATACGAGCAACAGTTCTTGGGCTTGATGCGGTCGCGGCATATCGAAACTATTTCGCGCGAGATTTTGGACGGCGGCTGCTTGCTTTGTAGCGAGGAAAAACCGCACCACTGTCACCGTCGCTTGGTTGCCGAATACCTCAAAGAACATTGGAACTCCGTGCACATCGAGCATCTTCCTTAAGCTCCATACAGTGTGTGCCCCCCAGGTTCCATTCTGACGTTCCGCAGTTTTTTAGGCGATTCGTAGGTCGGAGGATAACTTTTCTCAATGGCCCGCCTGCCAGTCTACTTGCTAGTGTCGTGTTTCCAAAATGCCTTTACATACGGCTGGCCACCTCAGAGCCGTGACCATACGATAGCGAGTGTTACCGCAACTGCTGCTGGCCGAGGCGCGACAGTCATGGAGCGCTCCAAACTACCACTCTTCTCGCTCGAACCGCGATGGAACTGGAGCGCTAGTGTCGTGTTTCCAAAGAGCCGTGACCAGACGATAGCGAGTGTTACCCCCCAACTGCTGCTGGCCGAGGCGCGACAGTCATGGAGCGCTCCAAACGGCCACTCTTCTCGCTCGAACCGCGATGGAACTGGAGCGCTAGTGTTGTGTTTCCAAAATGCCTTTACGTACGCTTGGCCGCCCTCAGAGCCGTGACCAGACGATGGCGAGTGTTACCCGCAACTGCTGCTGGCCGAGGCGCGACAGTCAGGGAGCGCTCCAAACTGCCACTCTTCTCGCTGGAACCGCGTATGCAGGAGTGGTGAACAAACTTCAGAAACACCACACTAGGGACCGGTTTTGCTGACAGGCGGCTCGGGCTTTGTCGGCTCACACTGTATCGTCCAGCTATTGACCGCCGGTTACCGCGTGCGAACCACAGTGCGTTCGCTGAAGCGTGAGGCCGAGGTGCGCGCCATGCTGAAGGTAGGCGGCGCCGAACCGGCAGAAGCGCTCTCATTTGCCGTCGCAGATTTGATGTCTGACGCGGGCTGGGCAGAGGCCGCGACCGGTTGCCAGTACGTCGTCCATGTCGCCTCCCCCTTTCCCCCGAACCTCCCTAAGCACGAAGACGAACTGATCGTGCCCGCGCGTGAAGGCGCTCTCCGCGTGCTGCGCGCCTCGCGCGACGCCGGCGTAAAACGCGTGGTGCTGACCTCCTCATTCGCTGCTATTGGTTATGGCCACAGGCCACAGGATGCACCGTTCAATGAGACGAGTTGGACCGACGTGAATGCCGCCGACGTAAGTGCCTATGCGAAATCAAAAACATTGGCCGAGCGTGCGGCTTGGGATTTCATCGCCCGCGAAGGCGGCCACCTGGAGCTTTCTGTGGTAAATCCAGTAGGAGTGTTTGGTCCGGTTCTCGGGCCGGACTACGCCACATCAATTCTCCTGGTCCAGCGCCTGATGGACGGCTTTCCCGGCTTGCCTCGCATCTCTACCGGCGTCGTCGATGTCCGTGACGTAGTCGACTTACACATAAGCGCCATGACTCATCCCGCCGCCAAGGGCGAGCGCTTCCTGGCAATCGCGGGCCATTTCATGTCGATCCTCGAAGTCGCGAAGATCCTGAAGAATCGCATGGGCGAATTAGCCAAACGGGTTCCAACCAGGCAATTGCCCGACTGGCTGTTGCGCACCGGAGCATTGTTCGATCCCGCCATCAAAGGCATACTGCCTGAGCTTGGCAGGACGAAGAACGCCACCAACGCAAAGGCCAAGCGCGTACCTGGCTGGGCGCCGCGTTCAAATGAGGAGTCCATCGTTGCTACCGCGGAAAGCTTGGTGCGGCTCGGGCTCCTGAAGAGTGCCGGAAAAAAACGCTAGATGTCCGCAACCCGGAACAATCTCTCCGCCTGCGCCTCATCAAATATATGTGGATGCCGCCGAATCGGCTTCCGATTAGTTGCCTCGAGTGAATCGGCAATTCGAGAATAGCCCTTGCTCATTCACCATCTCGGCCAAGAACACCGGCTGCAGGAGTAAGTCGCCCAATTCCTCCGCGAGCCTTGGCCATTCCTCTAAAATCGATGGAGTCCATCACCTCGTAGCTTTCGTCGAGCAGATAAGACTTAATCGTTTCGATCGTTGCTTCCGGGTCCCACCCACAACCGCCCGGCGCGCACAACCCCGCCATCGCCTTCACTAACTCCGCGAACTTTCCGTCTGCCCGTTCAGCTATTTCATCCATCACGCCTTCATGGTAACGAGCGCGATGATGTAGACAGAACCTCAACTGCACGTAGCGCACGCTAGGCCGAAAGAGAACGGACGAGGTATCAGTCGGCGCCAGTTAGGGTCAGCCATCGTCCTCTGTAAAGATATGAAATCGTCGATCCCTTCTCGCAGATGCCAACGTCGATTCCTTGATGGTCGATCACCGGAGGTCTAGGTCCTCCGTAAGCTCGATAGTGTTCCATGATGTAGGCTTTGCCAACCGCGTCTATTGTCCGCCAGCAAGGTGCGTTCAAGAGCGGCTGCCTTTCCAAAACGGCGGGATGTGATGGGCTTCCGTTCCAGTAAACGAGAATCATCGACGTATTCTGCGGTCCAATGTCGCACAGGACGGCCCAGTCAGTTTGCTTTGGATCACGAAACGTCCCGCGGATGACATTCTGTAACTTGCGGGAATCCAAAGGTTGTGGAATGGTACAGCCTCGGTGACGCAAATCCTGCTGTACGCCATCGGGCAAAGCTGCGAATTTCGAAATGGGAGCCTCACGAATTGATTCCTGCGCTGTCGCTCCCAGGCTGCACACTGCAAAGCACATTGCGAAGAGAAAGTTCATGTCGTCTGGTCTTCTTTTATTACACAACCCAGCCCCGTCCCACGGAGACGCCTCCTGCTAAAAGCCGAGATGGAATGAGAAGGCCGGTTCCCCAATCGGGATGCGATAAGCTCCCGAAGAAAGCGCACTCGAAGTGCAAAGGAGACCGGCCCGTATGAAGAAGAATCACACCGCTGGAGGGAGTCCGAAGGGGAGCAGAAAAGAGTGCCCGGGTTATCTTCCACAACTCCGTTCGGCGGCGGCCGCGGGGTCCGATCCGATCTAAGTCGCCTCGACTGAAATTAAGATCCAGATCTCACTCTGCGATGGTGAATTGAAGGTACGGTCTGGACACGCTGGTGATGATGTCTCGCGTATCTTCGTCAAGAGTCACGCGGCCTTCCCCATCGCGCTCGGGGTGCCCCACCGGCTTGAAGTCGACGTCTACCTTGAAGTAAGGACAGTCCTGACTGACGAACGTTCTGTGTAACCCGGTTGACAACCCTCCTTCAGTCTTGAAAACATTTAGCAGCTGGCTCCTCGTCATGCCCGGCTTGATTGTTTCCATCCGTCTGAGGCAGTGCTCAACCCAAGCCACATGATCAGATGCGGGTAAGGGCCGTCCCGACTGGGCCAGGGCCGGTACAGTAATAGCGCCAGTTATCACCGACACCAGAAAGCTTGAACGCGTCAGCATAATTTCCTTCCGTCTACCAACCTACCCCTTCCATGACTCGAATTGGATTCGGAGGCGAGAACGGTAACCGGGTTATCGGAAACCGGTTTCGCAGCTCGAAATGGTTTAACCGCATCTTCGGAAAGCTTAAGTTAACGCTATGGGGCCAGCCCCCTTGCGCGATTCCCCGTCGAAGATCGCGAATTTTTATAGTTGACAGGAGCACGCCTTCTCATGGAAGCCGCGCGCGTGTCAGCAAGCGCTTCACGCCTTCTTAGTGACCAGCGGGGCGCGTAGCGATAACATTGTTTTTTGTATGGCAGATTCTCCCGATTTCCCCATCCCTCCGGCGAACTTCCTCTTCCTCGTCGAATCTATCCTGATGCAAGCCCAAATGCAGCTCGGCTTGCTCAACTTCGCTGAAAACAGCGACGAAGAGCCAGAACTCAACCTGCCCCTGGCCCGCCATTCCATCGACTTGCTCGGCGTGCTGCAGGAAAAAACTAAGGGCAACCTCACCACTGAAGAGCATCGCCTCCTCGAAAATGGCATTACCGAACTGCGCTTCCGCTTTGTTCAGGTCTCCGACCGGGAAAATCGCAAAAACGAACCCATGATCTCTTCCCCCGAAGCCCCTTCCATTCAAGTCCCTTTCACCGAGAAAAAGAAAGAGGACGACCGCCCCCTCATCATCACCCCAGACGGCGGCAAGGGGTCCAAAACCGAGTAGATGCTCGACCAATTCGAGCATGCCTCCATCCTCGTGCTCGGCTCCGGTACCAGCGTCGGCGTGCCTATGGTGGGCTGCCGCTGCAAGGTCTGCATCTCCACAGATCCTCGCGATAAACGCCTGCGCCCCTCCGTCCTGCTCCGCCTTGGCGACAAGCGCGTCTTAATCGATACCTCACCCGATTTCCGCTATCAGGCTCTGCGCTTCGACATTGATCGCATCGACGCCATTCTCTACACCCACGCTCATGCCGATCACATTCTCGGTCTCGATGACGTTCGCCCCTTCAACTTCATGCAGCAGGGTGAGATACCTATCTTCGCCTCCGCCGAAACCTGGGCCGCCATTGAACGTACCTTCAAATACGTCTTCGATACCTCGCCCTCCCAATCCAGCCGCCCGCGCCTCGCTCCCCACATTTTCAATAACGAACCCATTTGCGCCGCTGGGTTCCTTTTTACGCCTATCCCCGCTTCGCACGGCAAGGGCACCGTCCATGGCTTTCGCTTCGGCGATTGCGCCTATCTCACCGACCACAGCGCTATCCCCAGCGATAGTCTGGAGAAGCTGACCGGCCTCGATGTCCTGTTCCTCGACGCTCTCCGCCACAACCCCCACCCCACCCACTCCACCGTCGAAGAATCACTCAGAACCGTCGAGCTCCTAAAGCCAAAGCGCGCTTTCTTTACTCACATTTCGCATGACTTACTTCATGCAACCGTTGAAGCGCATTTGCCCGCTAACGTCCACATCGCCTACGACGGTCTTGAGATCCCCATCGGGCCGTCCCGCACGTTATGAGCGACCTGAGTTTAGCTCCCGTCGTCTTTCACTCGCTCGAGGAGGCCCGCGGCCGCTTCGGCCCCTGCTCGCTTGCCATCGGCAACTTCGATGGCGTCCACATCGGTCACCAGGCTCTGCTCTCCCGCGCCACCCAGTTCGTTCGGCAAAACGGGCTCATTCAGGAAGCTGGGTTCGTTTCGCAAAACCGCCTCTGTGCCGCCGCTCTCACCTTTCACCCCCACCCCGCCACCATCGTCGCGCCCCATCGCGTGCCGCCCATGATCGCGACGCTCGAACAACGCCTCCGCTTCCTCCACCGCGCCGGCGCTGAGCGCATCCTCGTTTTGCCGTTCACAGCCGAAACCGCCCTTCTCTCGCCCCGCGAGTTCGTTCGGCAAATCCTGCTGGATGTGCTCGATACACAAGCCGTCTTCGTCGGCGAAGGCTTCCACTTCGGGCACAAACAGGCCGGCGCCCCTGCTACGCTCCAGGCGCTCGGAAAGGAATTTGGGTTCGTTTCGCATTTCATAGAGCCCATCGTCTACCGCGGCCAGGTCGTCTCCAGTTCCGTGATCAGGCGCTATCTTTTAAATGGCAATGTCTCGCGCGCCGGCCGTCTCCTCGGCCGTTGCTTTTCGCTCGAAGGTCCGGTTGTTTCCGGCCACGGCATCGGATCGAAGCAAACCGTGCCGACGCTAAACCTCCGTCCGGCTCCAGGGCAAATCGTGCCGCCGGGCGTGTACATCACGGAGACTGTCGATAGCGCTACCGGCCGAAGCTGGCAATCCATCACAAACGCCGGTGTTCGCCCCACCTTCGGTGGCGAAGAGCTCACGGTCGAAACCTTCTTGCTCAGCCCGTTTGAAGGTGCTACGCCCGAACACATTCAAGTGCGCTTCCGCCGCTTCGTCCGCGCGGAACGTCAGTTCCCCACCCCCGAAGCGCTGAAGGCGCAAATCATGAAAGACGTGGGCCGCGCACAGGCCTACTGGCGCCGGGTCCTAGATGGTCCGAAACCTTGACCCTTCGATATACTGAAGTCGCTCCAGGAGAAAACGTTATGCCGCAGATTTCCCAAGGCAAAATCCAGCATATGAATGCGCTGTCCAACAACAACGGCGTGATTGCCGCTGCCGCCATGGACCAGCGTGGCAGCTTGCGCAAATCCATTGCCGGCGCCAAAGGCGTGCCTCAGGATCAGATCAACGACGACATGATGGCCGAATTCAAAGTCGCCGTCTCAAGGGCGCTGACGCCGCACGCCAGCGCCATCCTGCTCGATCCTGAGTTTGGATTGCCGGCCGCCAGGGCGCGCTCCCACAATGCTGGTCTCCTGCTCGCGTATGAGGAAAGCGGCTACGACAACAATAAGCCCGGACGCATGCCCGACCTTCTTCCGCATCTTTCCGCCAAGCGCATCAAGGACCTCGGCGCCGACGCCGTTAAAATCCTCCTCTACTACTCGCCTTTTGAAGATGCCGATAGAAACGACATCAAGCAGGCCTTTATCGAACGAATCGGCTCGGAGTGCGACGCCGAGGATATTCCGTTCTTTCTGGAGTTCGTCGTTTACGATCCGCAAGGCGGCGATGAAAAGGGATTGGAATTCGCGAAGAAAAAGCCGGAATCCGTCATCAAGTCAATGGAAGAATTCGGCAAGCCCCAGTACAAAGTGGACGTATTGAAAGTCGAAGTCCCCGTCAATGCTGAGTACGTGACCGGCAGTAGCGTCTATAAGGGGCAGGCCGCTTACAGCCGGGATCAGGCTCTCGATTACTACCGCAAGGCCGCCGATACCGCTCAAAAGCCTTTCATCTACCTCAGTGCCGGAGTGACCAATGCCCAGTTCGTTGAGTCGCTGAACATGGCGTCAGAAGCCGGAACGGATTACTCCGGCGTGCTCTGCGGCCGCGCTACCTGGAGCAGCGCCGTGCCGGTTTACGCCAAGCAGGGCGTGAAGGCGCTTGAAGATTGGCTGTCCGACCAAGGCGTGAAGAACATCAACGCAGTAAACGACGCCATCAAGTCCGCCAAGCCGTGGCAAGCCAAGTACGGCGTTCCGGTAGCAGTCTGAGATAAATTCTGTCGATGACGTTTGCTTCCGTTCCCCAAGCCATCGAAGATTTCAGGCTCGGGAAGATCCTCGTGGTCGTGGACGATGAAGACCGTGAGAACGAGGGCGATCTCACCATCGCCGCCGACAAGATCACTCCCGAGGCTATCAACTTTATGGCCACTCGCGGGCGCGGCCTCATCTGCCTGGCGCTCGATGCGGACATTTGTTCACAGCTTGAGTTGCATCCCATGTCCGCCATCAACACCGCGCGCTTGGGCACTGCATTCTGCGAAGCCATAGATGCCGCCGAGGGCATCACCACCGGCATCTCCGCCTATGACCGCGCGCACACCATACGCGTCGCCATTCAGCCCGGCGCCCGTCCTCACGATCTTGCCCGTCCCGGACACGTCTTTCCATTGCGCGCCCGTCCCGGCGGTGTGCTCGTCCGCTCCGGTCAAACCGAGGCGGCTGTCGATCTCGCCCGTTTAGCCGGTTTAAACGCGGGCGGCGTCATCTGCGAAATCATGAACGACGACGGAACCATGGCGCGAGTTCCGCAGCTTACCGGGTTCTGCAAGCAGTACGGATTCAAAATGATCTCGGTGGCCGATCTCATTCGCTACCGGACACAAACCGAAAAGCTGGTTGAGCGCGACGCTACCGGGCACATCCAAACCCCCTTCGGCGCTTTCAAGACGATTCGCTACCTCAGCCGCACCGACGGCGGAACGCATCTGGCGCTTATCCACGGCGATGTCCAAGGCAAAACTAACGTCCTCGTTCGCGTCCACGCACACTGCGCCTATGGCGACATCTTCCGTTCTGTGGACTGCGACTGCAATTTCCTCGTGACCGAAGCCCTCAAGACTATTTCAGGCGCCGGCAACGGCGTTCTTATCTATCTCCACCAGACCGGCCCAGGCATCGAAACGGTGCGCCGCGACGGAGTCGCGGAACTCTTGACTCACGGCCGCGGCCAATCCACCTTTCTACCCTCGGAACGTCATCCGCCATTGCAATACGATACCGGCGTCGGAGCTCAGATTCTCTCTGACCTCGGGCTATCCACGATTCATCTCCTGACGAATCATCCACGCAAGGTGGTGGGCCTTGAGGGATTCGGTATCCAAATCACCAGGCAGGTTTCCTTTCCCCAACCGGCGGAAAGGAACTTAACCACCAATGTCGATCGCGTTTAAGCTCCCCCGCTTTTATCCAATCCTCGACACAGCGGTTCTTTCCAAGCGGGGTTGTTCGCCCCTAGTCGCAGCTGAAGTCCTGATGGAAGCCGGCGCGCGCATCCTTCAATACCGGCACAAAGATGACTGGACCCAGATGCACTTCGACGAAGCCAGGCGAATGTGTGAACTTTGCCATCAGGCAGGCGTGCTCTTTGTGTTGAACGATCGGGCGGACTTCTCCCGGCTTCTTGGCGCGGCTCTCCACGTCGGGCAACACGATCTTCCGCCCACTGCCGCACGCCGCGTCATAAGCGACGAGGTGATTGGCTTTTCCACTCACAACCGACAGCAACTTGCGAACGCAAACCAGGAACCCGTCGAGTATCTGTCGCTAGGGCCCATCTTCGCCACGCAATCGAAACTCCAGCCCGATCCCGTGGTCGGCATCGAAGGCTTGCAGGCTTTGCGTGCATTGACGTTAAAGCCGCTATGCGCCATCGGCGGCATCAATCTCGATAATGCGCGCGACGTGCTCAATGCGGGAGCAGACTCGCTCGCCGTCATTTCGGGTATTCTGCCCGAGAGCTGTGAACGAAAGCCACTCCGGCGCCGGGCGGAAGAATGGATTCGCCTGCTAGCCGCATGAGGTTTCTCTGCGCGCTCGCCCTGCTTGCTCTCTCTCTAAGCGCGGCGCAACCGCCCGCATGGAGCCTGGTTCAGAACGCAGACTTCGAAATCTACTCTCAGGGCGATAGCGCAAACGTCCGCGCCGGCCTGCTGTGGTTTGAGCAGCTCCGCGCCTTCTTCGCTTCGACAGGCGTAGGCTTGAACGCGCCTCGCCCTGTCCGAGTGATCGGCTTCCGGTCCGTCAAGGAGTATGACTCTTATCGACTGCGTCCAAGCGCGGACGCTTACTACATCGGCGCCGATAGCCGCGACTACATCGTGATGCCGGCGCTCAATCAAGACAAGTTCGGCATCGCAGCACACGAATACGCGCACCTCGTGTTGCATGCCGGTGGGCGGCATCTCCCCGCTTGGCTCAACGAGGGACTGGCGGAGTTCTTCTCCACAGTGCGCATCAGCAGCCGCGGCTGCGAACTGGGCGGCGACATCCGCGCTCATTCGCAAACCTTACGCTCCCGGACCTGGATGCCCCTTCCGCAATTACTCGAAGCGGCAACGGAGTCGCTTGCCGGCCGTGAGCAGTCGAGCTTGTTTTACGCGCAGAGTTGGGCTCTCACCGAAATGTTGCTGGTCTCGCCCGGGTACCGCACGCGCTTTCCGGAACTGATCGCGTCGCTGAGCTCTGGAGTCGATAGCGGAACAGCGCTCACACGTGTGTACGGCAAATCGCTCCAGGCAATCACAGGCGACATGCACACTCACGCGACTAGTGGCGCGACGCCCCTCGCAGCTCCCGGCCTCACCATCGGAAGCATCAAAGCGACATCTTCAGAACTGACGCCGTTTGCGGCGCGTTCCATGCTCGGCGATCTACTGCTTGCCACCGGCGAACTCAATCGCGCGGAAGCGCTGTACAGCGATCTCGCCCGTGAGTCTCCACAGAATGCGGAGGTTTCCGCGGCACTGGGTACAATCGCGCTGCGCAAAGGCAACCTCACAGGCGCCAGGCTCAAATGGAAGCTGGCAATGGAGCAAGGCATTACGGATGCCGGGCTCTGTTACCGCTACGCCCTGATCGCCGGCGACGCAGGCGTTTCCGCAACAGAGATTCGGCCCGCTTTAGAACGCGCTATCGCACTCAAACCTGATTTCGACGACGCTCGCTTCAAGCTGGCGCTACTCGAAAGCAATTCCTCGAACTGACGTGGCTCGATTTTGTCAGCCAGTCATAACTGAGGATTTCAGTACTTCGGCAAACTCGTTAGGCGTGCGGTAACCCAGGCTGCTGTGAGGCCGCTCGCAATTGTATTCGTTTTGCCACTGTG
>JAABUQ010008259.1_pt1 | contig 14688 bp, 14 predicted proteins | sample 5560001 | NCBI WGS metagenome assembly JAABUQ01 (sample SAMN10711888, study PRJNA513371) | rock metagenome | isolation source: Antarctica rocks | place: Antarctica: Victoria Land, Finger Mt nord | collected 2015-12-18 | reverse complement strand
AAATTCTGCTGAACACCAAGTCCTGCCTGCTGCCTAACTCTGCACTCACAGCAACGAACACCATCTTAGAGTGCAATCCTCAAGGACCAATCATCAGCGCCAACATAACTCCCTCTGAACGGATACCAATCAACTCAGCTAAAATATTCACAATCAAGGTGATCGTAAACAGAACCAATCCGGCATACATCAGCGTTGATTTTTGGATTCCAGTTGACTCCGAAAACTGACTGACGATTAGAGACGCGATCGTATTCGCGGGTGCGATCAGTGAGAAATTCAAATCGTTGCTGTTGCCAATCACCAACGTTACCGCCATCGTTTCCCCCAACGCTCGACCCAACGCCAGCATAATGCCACCAACAATACCCGAAAATGCGGCTGGAATTAGGACGCTAAAAATTGTTTGCCAGCGCGTTGACCCGACTCCATAGGCGCCCAATCGCAAGTCAGAAGGCACCGCAGCCAGAGAATCGCGAGAAAGCGCGGTGATAATGGGCAGAATCATGATCGCCAAAATGACACCCGCCGCTAACATTCCAGGTCCGACAGGTGGTGTAGAAAACAAAGGCAGCCAGCCAAAATATTGATGCAGCCAAGCTTCAATCGGTCGCAAAAATGGAATCAAGACATAAATGCCCCAAAAGCCATACACAATGCTAGGAATCGCGGCTAATAGTTCCATGAGAAACACTGAAACCGTTCGCACTGATCGCGGCAAGAAATTCTCGCTGAGGACGATCGCGCAAGCTAACCCTGTCGGTACGGCTAACAGTAGTGCAATCAAGGAACTTACCAGCGTTCCATACATCATGGGAAAGACCCCAAAATTGTCCTTGACGGGGTTCCAAGTGGTAGTGGTCAGGAACTTCGCGCCGAACTTTTGAATGGCTGGAAATGCTTGAATCCCGACGACGATCGTAATCCAAGCCAAGATTGCAGCGACTCCGATCGCCGAAATTAATGTGAGCCAGGAAAAGCCTTTGTCTAGTGAAATTTCGGTGGTTGATCGCGGTTGAATTTCAGCTTGAGAATCACTCGTTGCGGCAGTCATGATAAACCTCAATTGAACTTAGGAGGGCACTCGATCAACATCAAGCTTGAATCTGATTTATGGCGTTTTTTACTTTTTCTAGAACATCTGGAGGTAGGGGAACATAGCCTAATTCTTCACTGTACTTTCGTCCATCCGCGAGTGCCCAATTCAGCACTTCTTTCAGCGTGTTAGCTTTATTGGCATCGTCATATTTTTTGTACGCCATCATCCAGGTATAAGTGACTAATGAATAGGCTTCTTCCCCATCGGGATCGGTAATAAAAACCCGTAAATTTTCAGGTAGCTTTGCCGTATCGAGTGCCTTCGTTGCCGATTCTGTAGTCGGCTCAATGTATTTCCCAGCTTTGTTTTCTAATTTGGCGGTCGGCATTTTCGTTTGCTTGGCGTAGATATACTCGACATAGCCGATCGCGCCCTCAATTTGTTGAATCTGTGCGGCAACACCATCATTTCCTTTACCACCCAAACCGACGACCCAACTCACCGATTTTCCATCCCCAACTTTTTCTTTCCATTCCGGGCTGATTTTACTCAAGAACTTGGTAAAAACATCAGTCGTACCGCTACCTTCTGAGCGATGAATCACGGTAATAGGAGAATTGGGTAGATTGACTCCCGGATTGAGTTTAGCGATCGCGGGATCGTTCCAGTTCTTAAGTTTGCCCAGAAAGATGTCTGCAAGGGCTTGGCGTGAGAGTTGAAAACCACTTTTAGCATTGGGTAAATTGTAAGCGAGAACAATGCTTCCAGCCGTCATCGGTAACAAAATTACGCCTTGTTTAACCTTCTTAATTTCCTCATCTTTCATCGCCGTATCACTGGCTCCAAAGTCTACGGTTCCTGTCGTGAATTGTTCGACTCCCGCCCCACTGCCAACTGCTTGATAACTTACTTGAATATTCGGTTTTTGTTTGTTGTATTCTGAAAACCACCGTTGATATAAAGGTGCCGGAAACGTGCCTCCAGCGCCAATTATCGTAATGGTTGAATCTTTTGCGTTTGAACTACCCATGCAGGACGTTGCAACAAAAGAGAGCAAAACTAAACTGATGAAAAAAGCTCGTCGAGATAGTGATCGCCGAATGGAGCGAAGTTGAATAAGCATGAAAATTTTGTTTTCCAATTCATAATTTTAGACGGTCATAAAGTAAGCGCGATTACTCTTTTTGTAGCAGTATAAAAGAAAGATATTTGATAGTTTGGTACTGATTTAACAAAGCTTTTCTGAACTGAAAACTTTCTTGTATCGCAATAACAAGTAACATTAGTAGAGTGGCGTAAAGCTGAGGTTAACAAAACATTAATAACCCAAAATCTGTATCTATAGGAATAGAGAAAATTGATCTCTTAAAGTCGAAAATAACTCTTTGGATAGACAGGGGGTATAAGCAGCATCCGACCAGAAAACACCGTTAAGGTGTTCAGTTTATTGATCAGTCTGGTTAGAAGCGGCTCTGTATAAAGCTTTTGACAATGACGTCTTGCCAGTCTAGCATTGCCGCTGACTGGTTAAACTGGAACCACAACCACAACGATGGAGACCACGCGAGAAACGTGGTGCTTTGCGAGAAGTGCTGGAGCTACCGCCTTACAAAGCTCCTGAAGGCAATCAACTTGTGCTGTTCACAAAACTAAACACCTTAACGGTGTTTTCTGGTCATCAGGGGGTCGCAGAAATTGAAGATGCTTATAAATTGCTCTCCCCCCTGTTGGGTGTAAAGGTCGCAAGTTTGCTCTTTGCCTTGGCTTTACTCGCTTCCGGTCAAAGTTCGACCCTAACGGCAACTTTAGCTGGACAAATCGTCATGGAAGGCTTTTTAAATTTACGCATCACTCCCTGGTTACGCCGTTTAGGCCTAGATAAGCGCGAAGCTGCTACCAGGGGCAATGTAGCCCAAAACCCTTATAGAGTAGGGGTGCCAACTTAATATTTTTGGCGTTGGTGCAGAGCATAAAGCTATTCTGCACCAACTACTTTGATTAATTTTGGTGGTTCATAAAGCCTAAAAGCTTAATATGTCGTTTATAAGACGCTGCTTTGGCCTCATTAATTTAAACTAGTAGACTTCGGCGTAAATTACGCCTACCCGAAGTCAACCTGTCAAAGCTTTGCCTTTGGATGTCCACTGAAATGGCTTTGCCATCGTCCGGTTGAAGTAGGCAATGAAATCAAGGATACGAGCCTTCAAATCTGCCGTACTGGTAAAACTGGCTCGTCTGAGAAGCTTGTATACCAGGATACTGAACCAAATTTCAATCTGATTCAACCAGGAACAATGTTTAGGGGTAAAGTGAAACACAATCTGGTGGGAGGGGTCACTCAAAAATGCGGCTCGTGACTGCATGGATTTGAGGATGCCACTCTTGCCTTTGATGCCTAAATCCTCACTGCTGCCTTCGCGTTGAGCGACAAAGCAAACTAACGATTCAGATTGATGAATGTTCAAGCAATCCATGACCAAGTGCCATTTGGTGACATCTGGAGCTGTTGCCAAGGTGTGTTGGATGTGGGCAAGATAGTCGGTTTCGGTTCGAGTGTCTCCAACGGTCGAAGCAATAATCTGCCCACTGGCAACCTCGAAACTGGCACTTTCCGGTTTGTGTGCCATGCCGAATGTACTCAAACTCCTGGCATTGCGGTTTACCCGGTCGCATGGGCAAGTCTTGAGATTTCCGTTCCAGCGCTTGAATCCCTGTCATCTCGTCGAGACTGATAGTGCGTTCTCCAACTGATTAAGAATTAAGTCGTCTATTCTCAACAGAACCCCTAAAAACCCCGGCTTATTGAGAATATGACCTGACTCGCCAAATCTATAAATAAGTTAACAAAAAGGAAACCTTAACTGACAATGGTTTGAGCAATTTTAATTTTCAATAAGCACCGCTTATTGAAATGAACAGTTCTATTTGCTATTCGGCTACGAATAGTTGCAGAATAGACTTGGTTTTACTATTTCCTCTTTTGAGGCTGTCAGGAGTCGGGACAAAGTCTTACGGCTGACTCCCGGCTTTTGACTTTTATAGGTTTACTGTTTGCAACGGATGACAATAAAAAGATCACTGCTACCGCCAGCAGAATAGCTGGTTGAGAAAAGAGTCACTTAAAACCCAGATTTCAAAAGGACTTTGTGAATGGTTAAGCCTCTGAATGTGAGGCAGGCCATTTGCCAGGATTAACGTGTTATCCTGATTCCAGAACTGCTGCTTGCACAGCTTACATTATTTAATGAATTGTCAAATATTTTAACAATTAAATTATCCTTTACAGATAAGGGCTTGAACAGTTTTTGTGAAAAATAAGTATCTTTAGTGGCGACGGAGCGTCACCCTTTCTTGCTGCCTTAGTGATAGCGTATATGGCAATGATTTTATCAATCATGTTTTTTTGTTTGACGCTGAAGGAGATTTTATTCGCTTTCACCGTCTTGCTGGCTCACATAGCTAGCAACTTGGATTAGCTAAATGTAGGATTTAGTAAAATAGACATGGCAACTAAATTTCCCAAGTTTAGCCAGGACCTCGCTCAAGACCCGACAACACGTCGGCTGTGGTACGGGATAGCCACAGGGAACGACTTTGAAAGCCACGATGGCATGACAGAGGAGAATCTTTACCAAAAGATCTTCGCGACCCACTTTGGTCATGTGGCAATCATCTTCCTGTGGACCTCCAGCCTCCTGTTCCACGTCGCCTGGCAAGGTAACTTCGAACAGTGGATCAAAGATCCGCTGAATGTCCGTCCGATCGCCCACGCGATTTGGGACCCCCACTTCGGTAAAGCAGCAGTAGATGCGTTCACGCAAGCTGGTGCCACCTATCCGGTTAACATTGCTTACTCTGGTGTCTACCATTGGTGGTACACCATCGGCATGCGGACAAACAACGAGCTGTACACAGGCTCAGTGTTCTTGTTGCTGCTGGCGGCGATATTCTTGTTCGCCGGTTGGCTGCACCTACAGCCCAAGTTTCGTCCCAGCCTGTCCTGGTTTAAGAGTGCGGAGCCACGGCTGAACCACCACCTGGCAGGTCTATTTGGCGTCAGTTCTTTGGCTTGGACCGGTCACCTGGTTCACGTTGCGATCCCGGAATCGCGCGGACAGCACGTAGGTTGGGATAACTTCCTGACGACCCTGCCACACCCAGAAGGATTGAAGCCATTCTTCACAGGGAACTGGGGGGCTTATGCTGCCAATCCCGATAGTGCTGAACATCTGTTTAGTACATCCCAAGGTGCAGGAACGGCAATTCTCACCTTCTTGGGTGGTTTCCATCCTCAGACTCAGTCCCTGTGGCTGACGGATATGGCGCACCATCACCTGGCGATCGCAGTGATCTTCATCATCGCTGGTCACCAGTACCGCACGAACTTCGGGATTGGGCACAGCATCAAAGAGATGCTGAACGCCAAGAACTTCTTTGGCATCAAAACTGAAGGTCAGTTCAACCTGCCGCACCAGGGGCTGTACGACACCTATAACAACTCTCTGCACTTCCAGCTGTCTATACACCTGGCAGCGCTAGGGACTGCTCTTTCTCTAGTCGCACAGCACATGTACGCCTTGCCTCCCTACGCCTTCATTGGGCAGGACTACACGACGCAGGCGTCGCTCTATACCCACCACCAGTACATTGCTGGGTTCCTGATGGTGGGAGCGTTCGCCCACGCCGGAATTTTCTGGGTGCGCGACTACGACCCTGAGCAAAACAAGGGCAATGTGCTGGATCGAGTACTGAAGCATAAAGAGGCGATTATCTCACACCTGAGCTGGGTGTCGCTGTTCTTGGGCTTCCATACCCTTGGTCTATACGTCCACAACGATGTCGTGGTTGCCTTCGGGACACCCGAAAAGCAAATCTTGATTGAACCAGTGTTTGCCCAGTTCATTCAGGGCGCTCACGGCAAAGCACTGTACGGCTTCAACGCCCTGCTGTCAAATCCAGATAGCATTGCTTCCACCGCTGGTGCCGCCTGGTTACCAGGTTGGCTGGGTGCTATCAACAATGGCACTAACTCCCTGTTCTTGACCATTGGCCCTGGCGACTTCCTGGTACACCATGCATTCGCGCTGGGTCTGCACACCACTACCTTGATCCTGGTCAAGGGTGCGTTGGACGCCCGTGGTTCCAAGCTGATGCCCGATAAGAAGGACTTCGGTTACGCCTTCCCCTGCGACGGTCCTGGTCGGGGCGGCACCTGCGACATCTCCGCTTGGGATTCCTTCTACCTTGCTATGTTCTGGATGCTGAATACCCTTGGTTGGGTCACGTTCTATTGGCACTGGAAGCATTTAGGCATCTGGCAAGGCAACGTAGCTCAGTTCAATGAGTCGTCTACTTACCTCATGGGCTGGCTACGCGATTACCTCTGGCTGTACTCGGCTCAGCTAATTAACGGCTACAACCCGTATGGCATGAATAACCTGGCAGTTTGGTCCTGGATGTTCCTGTTCGGACACCTGGTTTGGGCAACTGGTTTCATGTTCTTGATCTCCTGGCGTGGTTACTGGCAAGAGTTGATTGAAACTCTGGTATGGGCGCACGAGCGCACTCCGCTGGCGAACTTAGTTCGCTGGAAGGACAAGCCCGTTGCGATGTCCATCGTCCAAGGTCGTCTGGTTGGTCTAGCTCACTTCACGGTTGGCTATATCTTCACCTTCGCCGCCTTCCTCATAGCCTCAACTGCTGGTAAGTTCGGCTGATGACATTGGCTGAAGCAGCACGTTGTAGGTAATTAAAGAAAATCCCCTGCCTTCGGGTAGGGGATTTTTGTCTGAATTTGTCTTTTACGTCGCGCAGGTTACGGTGAACTTTTTATTTTTGAAGTTGTATGGAATATCACCAGCTAACACACCATAGGAGTTTCGAGTGTCTATTTCCGAAATTACTCAAATACTTCTGGCAGCAAAAAACAATAAAGGATTGAGCTTTGCTGATTTAGAAAAGATGCTTGGACGTGATGAGGTCTGGATTGCATCTGTGATTTACCGTCAAGCCAGTGCTTCTGAACAGGAAGCGAGCAAACTAATTTACGCATTAGGGCTTGACCCGGCTTATGTTAAAGAACTGACAGAGTGTCCTGTTAAAGGACTCGGACCCATTGTTCCGACTGACCCCCTAGTTTATCGGCTCTACGAAATTATGCAAGTGTACGGAATGCCACTCAAAGCCGTAATTCACGAAAAGTTTGGTGACGGCATTATGAGTGCGATTGACTTTACCTTAGATGTCGAGAAAGAAGAAGACCCTAAAGGCGATCGCGTTAAGGTCATCATGTCTGGTAAATTTTTGCCCTATAAGAAGTGGTGAACTGCCCAGCTAACAGAGGGGGAGAGGGGGTCCCCTCTCCCCTCAAGGTTAATTCTGCTGAGAGCTGATTAGTCTATTGGGCAGTTGACTTACTTTTGGCGCTCTTACTAGCTTTACTGCCTAAGCTACCACCCAAGCTGCGGAAATAAACACCACCAACGGTGAGTAAAAACACAACATAAGCAACTGATTGAACGAGATAGAGTTTTTCTCTGTAACCAAACAGGGCTTTAAGAACAATGCCAGGGAACTGATCATCGGGCAGGATTTTGGAGGTATCCCAAACTTTTGGTCCCAAAATGCAAGAGGGATCTTTAGTAAAGCGTTCGTAATAAAAGCAGAGAGATTCAGACTGACGATCCATCTGTGCCAAGCTGGCAACAGCGTCGTCAAAATGGTTTAAGGCAGAAACCACCAGCCCAGCCACAATCAGAAGCAATAGAACGCCCATTACTTGGAAAAACAGGCGGATGTTAATCTTGACGCCCCACTTGAACAGCAAAACTCCGATGCCAGCGGCAGCAGCTAAGCCAGCAAGAGCACCAAAGGCTGGGATTAATCCTTGTTGAAAATTGGCGGCAATAAATAGAACAGTTTCAAAGCCTTCTCTCAAGACGGCAATCAAAATTAAAGTGAAGACACCCCAACCGCCACTGGCGTTCTGTTTCAGGGCAGTTGATACGGCTCCTTCAACTTCGTTTTTTAAAAACTTTGCCTGCCGGGTCATCCAGATCAGCATCCAGCTAAGCATGACGATCGCAATGATGCTGAATACTCCTTCCAGCAACGGCTCAATCACAGGTGTGTATTGCGGATTAACTGCACCTAGTGTTTTAATCACCCAGCTAAACAGAACACCTACCAGCGCACTAGCGGCAATTCCCACCCCAACACCGGCATAAACCCACTGGTTTAGCTGGCTCTGCTGAGCTTTTTTCAGGCAAGCTAGTACAATGCCTACAACTAGGGTGGCTTCTACTCCTTCTCGGAGTGTAATTACAAAAGTAGGTAGAGCAGAACTAAAATCCATAAGTTTTCTCTCTCAATTCTTATAACTTAGCTGAGGTATTAGAGTTGTTTACCAACTTTTGAGAGTTCTGCTCAATAGTCTTAATCAACTGGGTCACTTGCTCAGGGGTATTCACTGGGGTAGCTGGAGCAGTAGCGGTTGGCCAAGTTTTAGTAAGTTCAGCCATACTTGTTTCGATTGCTTTGTGAGTTTCGGGATGCTGTTTCGCAATTTGGCTATAAATCCCTTGGTAGAGTTGGTTACCATAAGTGACAAAACCAAGAGAGTCTTGGTACTCAATTACTGCTGCTACTTTTCCGTTGGCGATCGCAGCTCGATATTCAGAATTTGCCGAATCCAGCAACCCATTAACTACCTGTAGCACAAAGCGAGGATTCTGACGTTGTGCTTCGGGCAAAGCCTGGATTGCCGTATCAACTGCTTGCATCGAAGTCGTAAAATTAGTGGCAACCTTGGGATTTTTGGGCTGGGATTTCACTAAATCTTGCAAACCGATCAAATTATCCTTGAATGCTTTGACATTGCGTTCATTCAGTTGGTCTTCCACATCAACATAAATCTCTTCAACTGGATGACCAATGTGGGGCACCGCCTGGTTAGGTTGTTGCAGATCCAAGAGCTTTTTAGCAACTATGAGATGCCCTTTCATCAAGCCCAGCTTAGTCATATAGTCAACATCTTTAGCAACACCAGTAAGTACCACATCTTGAATAGTGACTAGGTCTTTAATTTGGTTGAACTGCTCCTGAGTGAGCACCTTTTTTGAGACCAATTCCTCAGGGTTGCCGTAGGGACGATGACCTTGAATATTATTTGACAGCGCTGGAACACCTAATTTTGCTTCCAACTTATCCAGCTCTGACAGAATCGCGGTGTTTATGTTGATCTTAGCCTTGCCACCGGCTTCACTGCCAACGGTAGTTACTACAGGACTTGAACCGGTATTAGACGACTGAGCTAAGTTATTACCCGGTGCTGACTGACTACAGCTGATTACAACACTTAGCATGGCGGTGGCAATGGCAAGAAACAAGAAACGAATAATAGACATAATGTTAATTTTGCAAACCTTCAAGATCTCGCTAGTAAAAACTTTTTTAATGCCGTTGAAAAATAATAGCAACTATACTTGACTGATAACTTCAAACTGACCCATACAACCGTTCTCAGCAATCACATCTTGATGGGGATGGAACATATACTTGCCGGGATAGCGGTAGGAAAATTCCAGAATGTGACGCTCAGCCGTGCCCATCGTGAGCACATCTGTTTGCTCACTGGGGGTCAAACTCATCCCCGTGCGATAAACCTGAAAATAATTGGCGTGTAGATGAAATGACGCCGCTGCATCTAACTCAATCATATTAAGGACGTAAAGCCGGATCAGCTGATTTTGGTAAATGGGAATGGGATGCATCATGTAATAGTCAGGTAGACCATTAAAAGCATAAAATTCATTCCGGTTGTCTTCATTCACGTCATACCCAGCCATAATCATCACCATCTCATCAGCTGGAGGACGCCCGGATGGCGGGTCGATGATGAACATTCCGTACAGCCCCTTACCAATATGGCGACTTACAGGCGCAGTGTGGCAGTGGTACAAATGCACGCCAAACGGTTCGGCGTCAAACTCATAAATAGCTGCTGCGCTGTTCCTGACTGGGCGGACACCATCTACTTCGGCAGGGTGAATACCATGAAAATGTAGAGAGTGGGAATGACCCCCCTGGTTGAGGAAAAGGACGCGGACGCGATCGCCCTGTTTTGCCCTTAGCGTCGGTCCGGGTACACGACCATTAAAATTCCAACTATTGAAAGAGACGGCACTATTAAGCTGAATCGTGGAATTTCCAGCAATAATCCGAAATTCCCGGATAGTGCGTCCATTTTCTTGCTTAACGGTGCCATAGTCAAAATCCCGCAACACAGCCATGGGGTTAGTACCAGTGGTAGCTGTTGACCCATTACTGAGAAAGGGTGGCACTCTGACTGGAGGCGTTTTTTCTGGTTTGAGGGTCTGCAAGGCGATTGCAGCACCCGTAACACCTGCTCCTGCTAATCCGAATTTCAAGAACTGGCGACGGCTCCAGGGTTTGACTCTCCCTGGCATCAGGCGATTTTGCATGGTATGGACAAACGTTAAAGCAAGTTAGTTGCAATTGTTTTGCAACTATCCACAGTCACCAAGTATAAGACTCACTCAAATTATTGTCAATTGTTCTCAATAGACTCTGATAAGCATCTTGACAGTAGTTGAGCTGTGGGTCACGAGCTACTACCAGCTAAAAAACAATCGTAGAAGTCAGGAACTTTTTAGACAAACTAAAGTCAAAATCTATTGGAATATCAATAAGTGCCTAGCAGCGAAGCTTCTTGACCGCATTTAATTATTCAAGACAACCCATGGCTAGTCAGACTAAGCTCTGCTGTGGTATCAGCCGAGAAAAGACTTTATAATTTTTAATATATAAGAACTTCTCTATGAACTTCAGCAAATCCCGCTTACTTAGTCTGCACCGCGCTCTTGCACCCGTTATGGTTCTGCCGTTACTACTAACTCTGATCACAGGATCGCTGTATCAAATGGCAGATCTTGGTAATAAAGGGGACACCTTTGGTTGGCTGTTGGAGCTTCACAAGGGTAACTTTGGCAACCTCCACCTGGAGATCATTTACCCATTCCTCAACGCCTTAGGATTGCTCATTCTGGCGATAACTGGAATTACCATGTGGCTCCAAAGTCGCCGCCGCCGACGTTCTACATGATGCTTTTAATGCCTGCCTCACCCCATGCCTGCAATGGATCGAGAGCATGCCCAATTACTCGGCAGTGAGCCAGGCCATCCCAAACGTAATGCTTCTGGACAAATGGTGTAAATGGTTAACTGGCAGTCAATTAGCTGTAATCCAGCTTTTTCGGCTTGCTTTAGCCCTTGCTTTAAGATTGAGTCGTTGTTGAACTCAATCGTTTGACTGCACTGAATGCAGACCAGGTGATGGTGCTGATGCGGTGAAGCAGCATGAAGTTCATAGTGTTTGTGTCCCTCTGCTAATTCCAGTTCCCGCAAAATTCCCATCCGCGCCATGAGCTTGACTGTTCGGTAGATCGTGGACAGACTCACTGACTCTCCGCGTTGCAGCAGCAGGTCATGGAGTTCTTCTGCACTTAAGTGCTGCCCTTGGGGGAGATGTTGAAAGATATGCAGAATAGTTTCCCGCTGCGGTGTCAAACGCCAGCCCTTGGCGTTGAGTTCTGCTTTCAAAGAATTAGATGTGTCGGGAGGCATATTCAACCTCTCTAAAAAAGAATTGGTATTGACAATGATAGTCCCAATTCCAGGCTGATTGCAAGAAGCAGAGCTTATTGAGAATATATTGCGCTAACTTGTCTGCCTCCTACAAGCAGCCAGTTCACAAAGGTTTTGGCCTTGAAACTAACTGCCTTTGTCCTAATCTAGCTTGGTGCCCACGGAGAACAAAGAGGACTCAGTCCATTTTGTGATGTGGGATTACTGCCTTGAAGCAGGAATTAACAGAGCAACCTCAAGGCCAAATAGAGCTTATTGAGAGTTAATAGCAAATTTATCACAAGGAGTTTTCATCTATTTTGTGGGTGTAAATAAGTGATATCTAGGGGCAAATCAAGCTCTGTCGAGCTTTAGACTCCTATTGCGACTAGCGCTTTATATTAATTTACAAAATTATAATGACAAAAAAACGCAATAGCTGTGCTAAGCTTTTTTCAAGCTTATTGAAGATAAATCTCAATAACTCCAGTAAAATCTGCCGCTATTCTAAAAATTCTTACTAAGGAGGTAAAGCGCCATGACAACCATGGCTAACTAAGACTTGACTGTTCCTCTCTAACCATTTGCGGTTGAACTAGTTCAACCGCAAGCACTTTCAAGCGCCCAAGTCCTTTAATCTGGAGCAACCTTATGGTTCAAGCGATGAATATGCACCGAGCCTTTCACCTACAGCTATTGCCAATAGAAGCATTGCCACACCGAGTAATCAACCTGGAGATAGTTCAACACTCCTATGGTAGAAAAACTCTGTATCAACAGAACTTGATGAGTTTGGGGGCTGAGGTAGAACTGCTAGAGATTTGCGATGCCACAGATGTGACGCTCACGGTGTTAGAAGGCCAAGGTAGCCTGACTCTGCATGAAGAAGTTGTGATCTTAGAACCAGGAATGTTCGTGTTTATCCCGGCTCAAACGCCTCACACACTGCGGACACAAGCCAGTCTTGTTTTCTTGCTGATTCGTTGTGAACCCGATCCATTTGCCAGTGAGTCAGCCTGGGTTATCAATTTGTAAACTATGTTCCAGGCAATCTGTGATCGCGAAGCGAGACGCGACAGCTTCCTTCGCTGCGACAACATTAACCAGAAGCGGCAGAAAGTTCTATGACAATTTCTGATTTAGTCCTGTTACCCACAAATCACTCATGCCAGAATTCATTCAGGCGTGGAGACTTGTTACCACTGCAACCAACTCTTCTGTGGGAAATTGAAAGTGGATTCGTTCGCACCACAACGTGGGATGAAGAGGGGCTGACAGCAACTCTGGGGCTTTGGGGACCGGGGAATGTTGTCGGGAAACCTCTGTCTCAAATTGAGCCTTATCAGATTGAGTGTCTGACAAATGTGAGAGTAAGCAGCCTACCGTTTTACAGCGATTACTTGCAAGATGCCATGCTTTCACATATCCAACAAATGGAAGAACTTCTCAACATCATGCACTGTAAACTGGTTCCACTCCGCTTGCTGAAATTCTTCACCTGGCTGGCTTACAGGTTTGGTCGAGAAGTTGACCAAGGACGGCTGCTCGATCTGCGCTTGACCCATCAAGCCATTTCAGAAATCATTGGGACAACACGAGTGAGTGTAACGCGACTGCTTAACCAGCTTGAACAAGAAGGAAAGTTGAGCCGGCGTCCCCAGCACCGCATTCTGCTGAGAGACTTCTGAACTTAAAAAAGAGTTTGGTCTGTAGCTGAAACTGACGATCGCATTTAGCGCTTAGTAGTTAGCCAAGCTAGCTAACTGCTAATTTTATCAAGGGAATTTTCATGTCTAAACTACCGGATATACTTTGGTTAAATACAAGCCCTAGTTTGCAACGTTTTGATCGACCTTTGCTGCGTTACCTATCTCACCAAGGAGCAATTGCCCAGTGGGAATATTGCCAAAGTCAGGACGAAGCCTGTTCGTTAGATGTAGTGAGGAAGCTACTGGATGACTATCTCAAATCCTGCAATCAACCTGTGCATCTGGTTGGTCACAGCATTGGCGGTTTGGTAGGGCTACTGTATGCCCGTCAACATCCAGAAAAAGTACGGTCTTTAACACTACTGGCTGTGGGCGTTGATCCAGCTATTAACTGGCAAGCCCACTACTACGTCCATCTCCATTACCAGTGCTTACCGTGTAGTCGCCTGTCTGTTCTTACTAATATGGCTTATAACCTATTTGGCTATCAGGATAAACACACTATCAAGAGTATAGTGAGGATGCTGGAGCAAGATTTAGATTGCTCACCCTCGCCTCACTCTCTGTTTCAACAGCTGAGTGTGCCCCCAGGCGGAGTCTCAGTGCCGTTGATGGTCTGTGGCAGTAAGGACGACATCATTGTAGACCCCGATGCATTGCAAGGATGGCGGTCTTGCTTGAAAGAGGGCGATCGCCTGTGGTCATGTCCGCAAGGGAGACACTTTTTTCACTACTACCATCCGACTCAAGTAGGACGAATGATTCTCCAGTTCTGGCAATCTCTTAATTGCCGCTCACTGGCTGTTTTACGAAGCTAGCTATACAAACATATCCCCCAGGTAAAACTATGCATTTTCGACCAGGAAAACCCCGGCCAAAAATAATGCAAAAATATTCACTTTGCATTTCTCTGCGTATTATTGGGCTGGGAGCCTCTAGTTACTCCTACATCCATTATGGGTAATTAATCGGATTTGATATTACGACTGTAAAAATACTGAGTATGCCTACACACATTCCATTATTAGCATGGCTTGGAAGTGTTACCGGATCTGGACTCATCCAGAAATAAGGAGCGTCTAGAGTGAAAACACTGAGCTTTGCTAGCTGTTGAAGCAGATAGTTCAGTGTTTTCACCGTATCCACCCAGGTGATGATTAGAGAGAATTACGGCTACCAACGTAAAGCGGGACAGTGGTACCAAGAGAGGCCAGGCGAAGAAAAGCCACCGTGTGAGTCTAGACTAACCTCTAGACAACCCGAGAGTGAGGCAAGAAATGAAGTTACGCCAACGTG
>JAABUQ010008258.1_pt1 | contig 14690 bp, 14 predicted proteins | sample 5560001 | NCBI WGS metagenome assembly JAABUQ01 (sample SAMN10711888, study PRJNA513371) | rock metagenome | isolation source: Antarctica rocks | place: Antarctica: Victoria Land, Finger Mt nord | collected 2015-12-18 | reverse complement strand
TGTTGAGTTTGGGAATGCTTGGGGGGGATACTGAATTTGGGAATGCGGCGGAGGGGGATTCGTGGGGGTTAGGGGGAGGTTGGAGGGGATGAGAGGAGGGGACGGGGTGGGTGGGTAGGAGGAAGAGGGTGGTGGAGGGAGGTGAGGGTGGGTGCTTGTTGGCTTCGTTGAATGAGAGGGCTAGGGGCCTTGTGGTTGTAGAAAGGGTGAATGGTAGGTGGAAGGAGAGGATCGCGATTGTTGAGTTTGTTGAACGAGGGGGCTAGGGGAGTTGAGGTGGTGGAAGATCGGCATGTGATTTGGTCGATGGGGTAGTGTGATGTGGAGGTACGGGATTGGGATTAAGTTAATCGTGGTTGGGAAGGTGGGGAGGGTCATCTCCTTCATGGTAGGGTATATTGGAATCAGACGGGGCATGAGGGGAAAATTTTAGAATGGTGGAATGGAGGAAAAGGTATTTTGTGAAGAATGTTGACATCGAAATTGATTATGCTTGGAATGAAGGCTTGAGGCTAGTCAACTGGAGATGTTCAGGATGAGGATTGAGATTGGAGACTGCAACAGCTTTTTCGTTTTGTAAGATCGAATTTTCTATTACCAAAAGAGACAGTGGCTGTATAGGGAGTTCTCATACGCTTTACTTTGCTGCGAATATCGTTTTGGGAAAGCGTGATTTTGCTGGAAACAGCTTTCTGGGAAAGGATGATGAGTAAATGCAAGGCGGCATGTCTTCGATATATAGATGACCTACCATGGTCAATCTGTAGCCGAGAGAACCGATGTTGTCTTTGATGATAGAGGATGACAACAAACTAACGCGTTGGGAGAAGCAGCGACAGGCTCCTAGCCAGAAACACCAGGTCCTATCTAGTGCAAACGAGAAAAGCAAAACTTTGAAGAGAGCCTACAGCCGAAGGGCCTCGTAGTCGGAAAGAAACTGAAAATGACTTCGATGCACCTCGAAGCCTGGCTTTCAATGCCTTGCATGAAGTACACACGCACGTGAACAGAAGGAAAACCATAGGAAAACCTTGTTCTCACTACGAGTCCCTTGCAGCAAGCCACTTCGTATCTTGTCAGCGTCGCCGATCAGGTCTAGAACGATTCTAGATTCTCGACTGTTGAAACAGGATTTGAAAGTGCGCGGCAAGTTGAACAGGAAAGCTGAAACAGCCCCGGGGTGATTATCAGCGCATTACCAACATCCACCCTTGAGATTTTGGTGAGGATGCACGGATGGTAGCCTCATCGTTCATGCAGGGGGGTAGGTCTGAGGAAGGGCGTGCCAATCCAGAAGGGAGGCTTGTGGTATTCCGTGCTGGTACATGTTGGAGCCTTGAGCGAAAGTTTCTCACACTAAAGCTCGACCTGTTTGGTGCGTGACGAGGTTGGTACACCTGCCAGGTGGCAGGTGGCAGGTGATACTTCTATCGTGTCTCCACTTGTTACCTTACCGTGGCGTCCAGTCTGCGTCTGGCAAGCATGACCGAAGCTACTAGATTCGTTCAGAGTGCGATATGGATCCTGCGATAGGATCTGCATGCAGCGATACAGGTGCTAGTTCCACGCCGGACCCGGGAAGCCATGCAGAAGGGGTGAGAGGGTGTGATTGGTATCTAGTGTGTGCAGTAGCAGTCAGCAAAGCCACGTTGACATCCTTTACGGACTGTAGCCCGAATTTTGAGGGTCGAGTCATGTTTGCAACTGCCACGGTTTCTGCAGCGGTGTCTCATTTTGTTGCGTGGCCTTTGCTGATCTTCATGTTTTCGCAGCACATTTGTCTTGACATTAGGGGGGGCAAACCTACCATCCATGCACACGGATCTCAAATCCCGGTCCAGGTCTTCCACCATCCATTTGGATTTCCGTGCCAACTATTATCCACATCGTCCATATCATTCTCTCTGATTGCGGCCGTGGAAAGCTGATCTCTGCTGATCCTGCCTTCTAGTGCATGCTTTAGAAGAGTCATGGAAGCTGCCGATCAGCTTCTACCGTTTCCGTTGTCGATCTCGGTAGATGCATCGTCCGCTGATCGATGGCACCTCGTCTCGGCTAAGCTAGAAGGATCCTTGAGGCCTTCTAGAAGCTTGCCTCTCTGGGTTAGGCTGGCTCGTTTGAAGACGGAGGCACCGAGATCGTGCGTTTGGATTCTGTTCCGCTGATGCGCTGCAAGTGGTGTTGGGGGCCGAGATTGAAGGAGGAGACTGATTAGCGAGAGAACGGACGTTTCGATGAGTCTGACTTGAAATGTGGAAGTTGGAGGGGAATGGAAGCAGGTTGGCGGCTTGGTGGGTGGGTCGGTGGGGTCACCCATACGTCATCGGAGACCTTGAGTAAACGAGCCCCAAATGACAAGTAGTACAAAAGGCAAAGAAGCGATATTTGGAGCGATGGTGAAGGTATATGATCAAATTCTGTGTTCAGTCAATGCGAAGTAAATATCTAGTTAGAATAGTATACACGGTAAACTGTTTTCATTCCCAGGAAACCCCCAATTCTATCGTCATTTTTCGGCATGAAAGAAACCCGACCCCATATCCCAAAATCTATTGGTATCATTATCAGTAAAAGAAGAGAAGTAAATGGTCCCTCATCAAATAAACATGTACAGCCGAGCAAATCAGTCCTTCACCCAAACAAAATCTCCTTTTCCATACTCTGCGCCACGTCTCGCCACTCGACATCTCCATGTCCGGCATCACTCCTACGCCAGATCTCCTCGCACACTTCCCATGCAGTCACAATGTTGTTCATCCCTTGACGTGTCTCGAGATGCCTGAAGACGGTCCTTGCAACGTTCCGGTCCACATCTTCCACGGCCTCGCACGCGGCTGTGAAAAGGGGCCAGACGAGTGTGGCCATTGGCCCTGAAAAGATGACTACACGTAGACACGCCTGCAAAGTTTGTTTTGTAGGCGTTTGTACTTTGGAGCCGGTGCGAGGGTAGGATAGTAATTGCCGGTAGAGGAAGACGAAGCAAGCTTGCTTATGGGCTTCGGCGTTGTTCATGATAGACTGTAAACGGGAGTCATCGGCCGGGTTCTCAAGCGTAATGACCGATGGAGGAATTTTGGGAATCCATTGCTGTAAAGCGAATTCAATGCTGGCGGTATTGGTCTCGAAATCTGCACATAGGTTGGAATTATTGTGGCCTGGGCTGCTTATGTCTTCCTTGTCAAGGCTTCGCTTCACATCCACGAGGCTGGCAAGTCGGTGAATAACAGGCCATAGGTCTGCCACCAATCCGAAAAGGGTGTCCACTGAGGCCATTGCGGAGCGATCGTGTACAGAGACAAAGTCCTGAGCTGTGGGTACCAGTATCGTCCCAGACATGGGCGAAGAACCGAAAGAAAGCGCAGAAGCTACATCGAAATATCTAAAAGCCTGGCTTGGGTCAGGCTGGATTCATAATGGGCGTTATGCACAACTTACTCGTTCAAGGAATGCACTGGTAGGACCCCGCTTCGTTCTCCGTTCTCGCATGATCGACAGTGCACCCCTCAAATGGCTGTTCAAGACAGTCGACGAACCAGAGCGAACAATCTTCAAACAAGTTAGCAAAAGCTTCCCAAATTCTACAAATTCGACTTACTTCGTAATAGAGCAAAAGAATGATAACCGCAAGGACCTCATCTCGATTTCCTTCGTCGTCTTTATGAGCGATAAGGCCAGCTAGGCCCTGCAAAGCCTTCGAATGCAGGTCCAAAGCCCGTTCCTCCACCTGAAGGCCCCGGTGCTCGAGGTGGGCACTCGAAATCGCGTAGATGGCGTTCAGCAGGGGCGGGCTCTTGCGAGCCATAGGCAGGACCAACTGTCTGAAGGGGTTGCCAGAATCCTCCTTGAAAACAATGAGATGGCTTAAAACATTGCAGAAGTGATCAAGCAGACCTCTACGAGACTCCCGACTTGTGTATTCAGAGTATGGTGGCAGACTAGGCGATTGAGCATGGATGCTCGGTGTGTGGAGACTCGGTGTGAAGTCGTACGGCGATCCGCCTGACTGAGGCGAGAGAAAGGCACTCGTGGGGTCTGGATACGAGCTACTCCGAGAGAGGGCGCTGGGAGGCTGAACAAACATCTCTCTTGTTGTCATGACGTCCTCGTCGAACGGCTCTTTGGCAAAACCATCCAACGGATCCATATGCATATGCTTTACCTCTTCGAGAGTGGGCTGGGTCCTTGCAAGGCTGTCGAAAGAGGTAAAAGGTGGCAGAGGCGAGCCCATATCAGGGAAATGATCACTGCCGCAACTCGATGCAGAGTCACTGAATACAGAGTCCGCGCTGTGGACTTCCCAATTCTCAGCAATTGCAGGGAGAGGTGGTGTTGGCGACGCTGAGAGAATGGAGGAGCTTGAGCTGGAGTCTTGCCGGAGAGCTTGCAACCGATCATGGAAACCAAAATGTTGTCCTGGGTTGGTTGTCGGAGGTCGCATGCCCATATGTTCGGGATTTGAGACGGTCCTTCTCCTCTTTCGAGGCTTGACTGGTTCGTACTCGCACCGCAACCCTCTCTCAAGACAACGATCGCATTGTGGGCGTTCCTCGTTACATTTCTTTTTCTTTTCCTTGCTGTTGCATCATTACTAGGGACACTTTTTTTTCAACTTTTCAGCAGATGAAGCTTACCAATGAACGCAGCCTGTGCACAGGAACAACAACAACAACGATCAGCATAGTTCTCGCAAGCTGCCTCAGTGAAATTCCGGATAGGATTTGCTTACCAGCTCGAGAGCGCCTTTTGGGGATCTTGGCGGGGACTGGCCTGTGGTACAGCAACATCGCGGATGGAGAACAATCATACATAAATGAGGTTGATGAAGACAATGTAGCCTAGGCAGACTACAAGAGGTATTGGGGGTTGGAAGTGATATTAAAAAAAAGTTGAGGGCCGGGGGGCGGCCTTTAAGTGGAAATAGCTTGATAGGTGCTGCTCGTATCAACGTCTATAGCCTATCGATATGATACACGAGGCTTGCAAGCTTAAAACGAAAGAGGGAAGGGGTGGAAAGTTATAGGCGCAATGTTTTATACCGGTCAATGGGGATGTCTTGCGGGGTAAGTCAGAACGTTTGTGTGGGGCACTGGAGAATTTGAGCTTGGGGCTTTTGGCGTCCAGTGAAAAAGGGCAGGGAGAGGTGCCGATGAGCAGGAATAGGGATTTGCAGGGGTTTTGCCGCCATCAGCTGGCCTTTCATGCACAATTACACTTGCCTTTCTCACGCTTTCACCTTTCAGGGGTGGGGGACGGGGTAAGCCTGATGCTGCAAAGCGATACGTAGTCTGTCCTCCTGCAATCGGAATGGCGGCTTCCACTTCGCTGGACCGTGGTGTGGATGTTTGGTGGCTGCAAGGATTTGGGGGGTGGAGTGCATGGAGAGATGCTAGAGGCTAGAGCCTGCCTGCTAAAGACACGATCTTCACGGCTTAAGGCTGGTTCCAAGGCACTAGCCCGCATCCTGGTCCGAACAATTTTAGTAAGTTGATTAGTGAGTGCTAAGGAATCAAGGATCTGTACTCCGTTCCTAAGTGACAGGCCCCAAGATCGTGGTCTCATGGGAGTCATGGATGGTAAGATTCTTAGGGCCTTCTACTGTTCCACACCCAGGGTTGATCGGCACCTCCGCTGCCGGGGCCCATTGGGAATAGTGTCAAGATCATCATCAACAAGTCCCCTCGTGATATGCGGTGATTGACTGATCACCGTCCTTCTAGAGTCCTTCTAGAGGATTTCCGAATGTATCCAACAATCCATGCGCAAAAACTAACCTCCCGAGGCCAGGAGGCCAACTTGGCCTGCTTAATGCACAACCCCGTTCTTATCTCGCATTGCGCGGGGTTGAAACCACACCGTCTACCATGTGGCCTGTGGTAGTCGAGAACAAGCGTACCTTGACCCCATCATCACGAGGGAGTAAATGCCTTGGGATGAACAAGAATAGTCCTGAGACAATCCCGAAGGCATAAAAATTAGGAGCGTTTCAAAATCTTGTGCATGAGCAGTAATGCAGGCTTTGCCTTGAGGGTGCCTATGGGAACTCCTGCACGAGCGAAATATTATTCAAGACAAGCTGAGCCACTACTGAGGTCACTACTCCTGAGGCCAAGGATGCTTGAGTCCAAAGGTTGTATTTAGATCTGAAACCGGAAAGCCGCACTCTAGCCACGCTTGGTATGGTGGTCACTGGAAACTGGTCGTGAGAATATTGAGGGACTGGAGCCTCCGAAGAGCCATGGTACCCTCAAATTTGCCCTACGCTGTATGGCGACATCGTACTGATTTAATTCACAATGCTTTGGTCGCTTCTACTTTGGTCGTTCAGATGATTGGAAGCAGCGTTGGTCCATGCCTCTTGGGGCTATTGCCGCGCAAACGAAATCCATGGAACACACCAAGAATGTTCCATAAAGTCGCACTACTTGATTGGCTCGATGCGGCCGCTGATCTGCGTCGATCTGATGAACGGCGTCGCAAAGTCCTATGCCCCACGACATCTCCTTCGTTTCTGCTTGTCAACTACTTTCCAATTCCATGGTGATGCAACGTTGTTCACATCCAACACCAATGTTTGCAATCTAGGCGACGAAACAGCCCAGACCAAACCAAATCTTGACGCGTAGAATACATGGTTCGATGTTGATCTGGGAGCTGAAATGTCTAATGCGATGTAGCACTGTGAGCCACTCAATCTACTGCACTCGGTCTGTCAGCTTCCAGCCTCGAAACGACGTGACAAAGTATGATTGTTCTAGGCTGAAGTGGGCATCGACCGCCAATGGATTCTTCTCTCGGATGGATCTGGAGACCTATACCTGTAGGGTGGAGACTCAGCTAGAACTATACTTACTTAAGAGAATAGATCAACCTTGATGGAGTGATTGTGTCTCACGAATGTCAGGATGACGCGTTTTCAGATGCTGTCTAATTTAATGGATAGTAGAAAATTGCTTCATGCTGATGATCGGAGATGGAGCTGGAGACATCTCAAGATCACACCCTGTGATCATGAAGTAGGTTCATTATCATGCCATTTAGAAGCGACGTAAGGAATCCCAATCGACCATTCCGATAGCCTAACCTGACCACTTTCTCGACACTGGAGGCTTTGAAAGAAGGTTGACGAAGTGTAGCATCCACTGAGTGCCGCCAGAAGGCCTGTAAACCCATGCTTTAGCGAATCCACAGAGGTCTGGAGATGAGATAAGATTGTCGCAAATAGATCCTCAATACCAACAGATGAATGGGCGAAACATAGAAGTTATCACTTGTATGTTTGCACTCCCTCACCACTCATCTTCCTGGGGTTATATAGGTAAAACCTCGAGTCAAAGCTTCGGCAAGCCTCAACCTGGCCGTTCCCCGTAAAGGTTTCAGAGCACAGAGCATGTACCTATGCATAGGCTTGACAGATGCAGCCTAAGAACATGTCAGTCATCTGTTTCAGTGGAGCACTAGTTAGACTATTTTGATTCGGCGGGCACAACCCCCCGCATCTCTGCGATTTGCCATTTTCGAGAATCTTTCCTTGGAACGTCATGTCATGCGTACTCAAGCTCTATGTAGAAAGCCTGAACAGGCGCCGAAAAATCCAGAAAGCGAAGCCTGTGCTGTCATCAAGAGCAAAGCCAATACTGCAATTGTACGTGGAGGAACGCACATTGACTCGGGTAGGCTTCGACAGAGGCACTTCTCGAAAGGGTTGATGAAACTCCAAGAGCCGCAATAGCTCATAATGGGAGAGGTCAAAGTCTGATGATGCTTCTTTTTTTGGCTTGAACTTTGTCTTCTTCGCCCACAAATTCGTGATATTGGACTCACGGGATACGCGGTCCCAAGATCGCACATCGCTTAGCATAAGATCCGGAATTTAGGAGCATTGGCATACTCCTTCTCCGCCTTTCGGGACTTTGCACGAGGCTCTTGTCGCATAGATACGCAGCTTTCATGGGGAATGCTGGATGATACCGGCAAAGGATTAAGTTTAGATGATGGTCCCTCTTTCCACTGGCTGGCGTATGATTTTATCTGTGGGGGCCATATCAAAAGTAGACGAAAGTTTCAGATTGCGCAATCGCATAGATCCTGTGCACACTGCGACAACGAGCAGCTTTGCATAGGAAGTCAATGTTAACGCTCGTCATAGGTAAAGTGGCCGTACAACTGTGGTGAGGGATTTTGCAAGATTGAAGGCTGTTTGCGTTGAGACTGTTTTGCGCGTTGGAAGCAGAAAGCTGAAAGGAACGGTTGGGAGCCTCGTGTACGAATTTCAATATCGGCAGTAGTAGGAATTTTTGATGTGACCTGTACGGTCTGGGACAAAAACTCCTCACAGTTGTCAGTAGGTATCCCTCGTGTCTGGACACGTTCATTCAGCAGCGAGATGAGAGCGCCCGGACCATAGGCTATGAAGTCTTTAGCTATGCTTATTAGTGCTATCGAGAGCAACAGCGGTGGGAGCCAATTTACACCAACGAGCCAAGATGTGATGCTTGGTCTACTTACCATCTTCCTTGTGCCGTGCTTCATGTTCCTGGAGGGGCTGTCAATGGATTGTCGAAACGGAGGAGCTGAGGGAGAAAGCGGCTGATCTTGCTTGCAAGCATTCGAGCCATTGCACAGGACCATCTCCTTCCACTGTCATGATTTTTTCGATGTCTGAAATACGAAGACGGACTTGAGGAAGCTGAACAGGAGGTTCCGTGGAGCCTCGCCGCTTTTCCCGTCTTCGACGTTGCAAGCTGGCAATGCTTGCTAAATGTCTCTTGTGGTTATTAGGGTGACTGAAACTCTTCTATCAGCTTTTCACTCATGGAGCTGCGGCACACCATTGCTGCTATCGCTAGCTATATCGATATCTGAAAGGGAGCGATTCGTTCTGAATGTCCGTCCCAATCATCCATGTAATGAAACCTTCGCACTTCAATACCAACCTCCAATCAATGAGTGGACGACCCGTGGCAATGTCAAGTCCAGATGGCGGATGTATACTGAGCTAAGAAGGCAAAAAACCGGCTTTCGCTACTGATATTTCGGTACTGTTGCAATTGTAGCGTTTATTGCATTTGACACCAGACTGCAAAATCCAAACAGCTCAAAAGCGTTATTCCAGTGTCTAATAGAAACAGCTCTTACACAGATATGGACCTGAATGCTGAAGCTGAACATGCAATACAATCGCATCGGTCTGAATGATATGTAGAATAAGGATCTGCACTCCGCTCCATCACTTGCCACTCGCCAGATTTGGTGTCGCCATTGACTGATGTCGACTTCATTTGGCTGACGCCGTATCCTTTTACAATCGTTTATATGGGCCGACTGGTTGTTGTAAGAGGATGGTAAACGGCCCCTGAATCTGAGTTTTGCTTAGTGCCGCTGTCGTTCATATTTCGCGAGTACGGATTATTGCTTTTCAGACCTATCGCCTGTCGGTTGCTTAGGCTATCGTAGCGTTGAAATGGTTCATGCTGCTCGGTGCGTAAGAAGTCGTCAATAAGATCAAACGCTTTTGCCACTAGCTCTGGTCTCGTAGAATCTATCATCGTCGTCTGTGGACTGCAAGTCGTCAAAGTTCACTATCTTCGCCCTGTCTACACCTGCTCCTGCCGCAAGTGCTACATTTATTAGGTCAGCGGCATCGTTGAAGCATTTGCAGTTCTGTTGGCTTAGATTGCAATCGATTTTGGTTTGCTCGTTGACTTTGACGTGATCATTGGAAATTCGAATGTGTGGAACAAAAAAGATCCCAGACGAACTATTTCTTAATACATCAATCCGAGTGAACAGTTTCCGAAGATGTTGGTAAAATGGACTATTCTGAGTTGGTGGTGACTGGGTTCAGACTATTACGAGTGAGTCCGAAGAAGGCTTCCGAGGAAATATATCGGGATAGACATAAGACCCGACGGTGTCGCTTGATCCTAGATAGTCGTCAACTACAGTGATGCTCTGGAGGGAGGCTCCGGTGATAACCGCTGGCGGAACATTCGCAATTCATTCAATGAGGACGTTGTCAGAGGTGGCACCCGAGTAGGCCAAAAAGGAAGACCTGCCAGCATTACCTTGCTTTATCCCTGCATAGATTGCAATTGAACCGCATGGAGCCATGCACACCCATCCTCGTTGTAATTGTAATATTTTTATGGACCCGGTCCTGCGCCGAAGCTGTCCCCAATCGCAATGCACGAGCCATAAGGAGCGGTCTGCTTCGAGAGGGTTCTTCGTTCAGAGGTAGAAAATGACTCAGCAGCTCGCTTCACCAAAACGTCTACGGCAAAGTCGAGAGTCGGAGAACCGATGGCCAAGCTTGGATGTGCCGCACGCTGCGCAGGATATGACGCTTGCAGGTTACTAGCAGACGGACACTCAAATTAGTCTGTTTGAGGAAACTGTACCCCAGCGAGCTACGTACCGCACGCATCACAAAATCAGGCTGTAGAAACATGGAAGACGAAGAGGAATAATACTGGGCTGCAAGGTTCCGGTCATTTTCTCTCATATGGTCAAGGAGTGATACTCCAGGTTGCAAGGCTTGCAAGTTGAAGAATAAAGAGAGTACGGGAATTCTGTAAAGTTTGCAGTAGTAGCTGGAAGTTGTGTAGGTCGACGTTTGAGACTTTGTGGAAAAAGGCGAAGATGAACTTTTGAGGCATTACCCCAGCGATTCGATTATAGATACAGCAGCAACTTAGACCGAGACATCCTGGTGAAATTGCTGCTCCTCTTGTTGCAAGCTATCTCAGTCCGCGGTACTCTAAAACATGGTGAAAGCGAACATTCTGGCCGTGGACGATTTGAAGAAATTCTGGCTGACCTTGATCGGACCCGTGGCTCAAATGAAGGCCAGAGATGCCTGGTGCAGGGTTTGATGTGCAGGAAAGCGAAGGCTCAGGACTGCAGACAACACGAGGAGTTGTGGGACGCCTGACTGAGCGGCATACGACGTGGATATAAAGAAGGTAGTCCGTACTTGATTACACTCTTGTATGGAATAGACCATTCTGCGGCCAGTCAGTAGTGTCGCCCAGTAAGACAATACCTAAGAATCAAGTCCATGACATGTTACTTGTCGTGGTATGAAGGACAAATCGAGATCTAAGCCACACTGCCCGTTCCACAAAACTCCGACAGTAAGTCGGCGGCCACGGATGCTGTTGCTGAGGAACACTTGTCTAAAGCCGTGCAAATAGAAAAAGCGTTTAGGCTATAAACATGCCTTGTAACACCTAAATTAATATCTGTGCTGTCTGTTTGCCTTGCTTTAGCTGAGCGCGGCACGAAGCAACAAGGCTGTGACACTGTCTCCAAAGGAGTCTCCCACACCATTACCAAGACTTTGATACATTGGCCTAACGGCGATGCGAGTTGACGTGGCATCGGTTAGCTTGGGGAAGGTGTGTTCCTCACTGCACTGTTTCTGGCACGTCAGCGGCCATTGGAGACGAAGGTATTTTTGCTCTCGAAAGTGACATCATCCCACCTTTGCGGTCTTCACACCTTCAAGGAATGTGACGACAGTTCGAATGGTCCCTCGGTGGTGATTTTAGTCCGGATGGCAGACTATAGGCCATGTCACGTCGTGCACATGGCTCACAAGGTGGGCTATGCATAAGGATTAGAGAATGAGCTTCACACGATCGGTGTGGTAATGATGCATCCTTCTCTTCATATTGAATATTCGCCCTCTTCCCCGTTTTGTTTGTTCCTGGTCATGCCGTGATTAGATGAGGACTAGTGCTGTCTGTGTCAAGAAAAGCCCATTTTATTGATTTAGATGATTAGGCCAACCTAAAGGCGATGATATGGTCATTTTTGCACTTCAAAGGTACGCAAGCTGCGTATAGTTCGGGACGGCTCATCGAAATTGCAACAAGGCCAAATTGACACGTAGCTCTCCAGGCACGTCGAAAGACAGTACCAATCCCATTACTGGAAAACACGGGTATTACTGCTCACTGATAACATACGATGCTAATCCAGTGACTAAGCAGAGAGTACAGTCGACCTAGAACGAATCTTCCAAGGATCAATCAAAAGGACAAGTTCAATGCTTGCTGTTACGAAGCCCATTTGCAGCTTGGCTGAAGACACTTGACAGCATCCGTCAAGGTCGTTTCATTTCCTGTGAGACCCATATGCCCAGCAACAGGATCAGATGTTCGAAAACCAATAGTAAGAGACGAGTAGCTCAAGGATTCCCCAAACATGGTTGTTGGCCGCTGAGGCAAGGAGGAAATCGGGGGAGGGTTTTCGAATACACCGCTAAATCCGATATATTGCCAAGACGCTAACAGAAGGAAATTTGGAAGTACTGAATATTGTCGCTCAGCGCTGGACAGACCAAAGCTCCCATCAGCTTAGCAACAACTCAATTCCACTCCAGTCCCCCTTATCCTTTCTTTCGTCTTATTCTTCTTATAACAGTCGCAATGGCTGCCACTCCTCCTCCCTCCTCGACTGGCTCGCAGAAGCTTGATGCCGTCGTCCAAAAGGCTTCTGCAGCAAACCCCCAAAAACCTACTGGGCTGGCACTCTACTCTCGTTTCGCGTTGGCAGGCGCCATCTGCTGCTCCGTCACTCATGGCGGTCTCACTCCTGTTGACGTGTGAGTACGATATGCCCTGGTGCAACCGATTGCGAGTCTGATTGCTTCATAGAGTAAAGACGCGAATTCAACTGGACCCGGTCACCTACAACAAGGGCATGATTGGAACCTTCCGTCAAGTCATCGCTACCGAGGGCGCAGGTGCCCTTCTGACTGGGTTTGGTCCCACTGCGGCCGGCTACTTCTTGCAGGGCGCATTCAAATTTGGAGGCTACGAACTCTTCAAGCAGCAATGCATCAACTATCTCGGCCACGAGACCGCCTCGAATAACCGCACCAGTGTCTACCTGGCTTCATCGGCATTGGCAGAGTTCTTTGCAGATATTGCCCTTTGCCCTCTCGAGGCCACTAGAATCCGACTTGTTTCCCAGCCTACGTTCGCGACTGGTCTTCTGAGTGGTTTCTCGAAAATCGCTAGCCAAGAGGGCCTTGGTGCTTTCTACTCGGGATTCGGCCCAATCCTCTTCAAGCAGTACGTGCGGACGTTTGTCATGCCCGAAGCTCGTTGCTAAGTCCTATCAGAGTGCCCTACACTATGGCCAAGTTCGTCGTCTTTGAGAAGTGCAACGAAACGGTCTACCAATACGTAGACAAGTCCAAGACGTCTGACGGCATGCAGACCGTCTACAATCTCGGTTCGGGATTGATGGCAGGTTTCGCGGCCGCACTCGTCTCACAGCCCGCCGACACCATGCTCAGCAAGATCAACAAGACTCAGGGTTTACCTGGAGAGGGCACTACAAGCCGCTTGATTAAGATTGCAAAAGAACTGGGTCTGAGAGGTAGTTACACTGGTATCGGAGCGCGTTTGTTCATGGTTGGAACTCTTACAGCCGGTACGTACTATCACTCTCTTGGCGCCCGATTTCAAACATGCTGATATATTTCTTGCAGGTCAATTCGCTATCTACGGTGACATCAAGAAGGTGCTAGGTATGTATTCCCCATTGACCTTTCAAACGTTGTCTCTAACGATTCCAGGTGCCACTGGTGGTGTTGAAATCGCCAAATAGACGCGACGATTCGAAGCTAGGTCCTCATTGATGGCGTTGTATTCTTTACATAAAGCGGACTGTGAGGTCGGACGTCAAGGCTTGGAGGTGACTCGCATGCCTCCTGCCCGCCAGTCTCCAGAGGACTTGTGATATTCGGCATTACAGCGCTTTTCGAACTCGATTGACGATGGATTGTAATACCAGAATTGATAGATGCAATAGACAGCGGAAGTTTTCTCCTTTCCTCCAATCCATGATATCAAAAGGCTCAAAGCACGCCCCTCAGCGGTGTAAATTGATTGGAGCGCACCTATCTCGTAAATTTCCGAGCCTCGGGGCTGTTGCCCCCCGTAACCCGAACATGTTTATTCAACTTTCCGACCGAACAAATCCGGCCCAAGCTCAGACATCAATTCCACATTCCTCGTCATCTCGTGCGCCGAAAATGGAGCAGACATCGATTGAGGATTTCCAGGATTACCACAATCACCAGCCGCTCGGGGAGATAGACGACCCCCCAATCCCATCAATACCTCCATCACCAGACCATAACACAGACGCCATTGAAGTAGCTCGCGAGGACGATGAAGCCTCCCTCTCGGGCTCAGGGCACCACTCCAGTGGCGCAGATGAAGCCGTCTTCGACTATCCCTCCAGCCACAGCTCCCCAACCACATCTCACGGCTCCAACGACGACATCTCTATCCCTGACAGTTCCTACGAAGCCAAATCACATTCACCCTCACCCTTCACACCCCTCAAAACGCGCTCTCCCTTCCGCAGCCCCTCCTCGGTACGCGCAATGCAGAGAGACATCACACCGCCCCACCTAACCCCCTCCTCTCACCATCGAGCCAAAGTATACACCCCATCCCGCCAAAACACACCTCGCTCCCTCCGCTCCCACAGAAGCACCAAAGCCCACAGCCCCCTCTCCCCCACCAAAAAGCTCAAAAAAGAATACCCTCTCGTCCTCCTCCACATCACACTCCTTCCCCCACCCGCCTACCCACCCCACCTTCTCTCCTCAATCCTCCCTCCCTCTACCTTCACCAACTGGACGCTCCTCGTCGAAAAAACCACCCCAA
>JAABUQ010008256.1_pt1 | contig 14693 bp, 15 predicted proteins | sample 5560001 | NCBI WGS metagenome assembly JAABUQ01 (sample SAMN10711888, study PRJNA513371) | rock metagenome | isolation source: Antarctica rocks | place: Antarctica: Victoria Land, Finger Mt nord | collected 2015-12-18 | reverse complement strand
CATCGTGGACGCGCTTTGCGCCGCTTGGAATGCGTTACGTGACGAGGCCGGGCGTCTCACCACCCTGACCAGCTATCCCTGGATCATCCACGCCATCAATCAAGTCAGCACATGAGACAGTTGGTATGACACGTCGTTTCCGCGTCAGCAATTCGACGATCCTGCGCTGGGTCCGTCGTCTTCGAGAGAACGGCAACTATGCGGCCCTGCCGATGGGCGGCAAGAAGCCGTTCGTGCTGGCCGACGAGCGGGACTGGTTGCTGGAGAGGTTCGCGGCCAAGCCTGACCTGACCCTGCGGGAGCTGCTGGCCGAGTTGCATGGCCGCGGCATCGAGGTGAGCTACTTCGCGCTGTGGCACATCGTTCAACGTGCCGGGCTGCGTTTTAAAAAAAGTCGGTCCACGCGAGCGAGCAGGACCGGCCCGATGTCGCACGCCGCCGCACTTGGTGGCGTCGGTGGCTGCAACGGCTGATCGACGGCTGATCGACGGCAAACGCCTGGTGTTCATCGACGAGACCTGGATCAAGACGAACATGACCCGGCTCGGAGGATGGTGCCAGCTCGGCCAGCGACTGCTCGCCAAGGTGCCGCACGGGCACTGGAAGACACTCACCTTGGTGGCCGCCCTGCGCCACGGCGGCATCGTCGCACCCTGCGTGTTCGACGGGCCGATCAACGGACAAAGCTTCCTCGCATATGTTCGCACGATGCTGGTTCCGGCTTTGCGACCCGGTGCCATCGTCGTGCTTGACAATCTGGGCAGCCACAAGGGAAGCGCCGTCCGAGGAGGCAATCCAGGCCGCCGGCGCTAGGCTGGTCTTCCTGCCGCCATACAGCCCGGACCTCAACCCAATCGAACAGGTGTTTTCCAAGATCAAGACACTCCTGCACAAGCAGGAACCACGAACCGCCGAGGCCACTTGGCGATCAGTGGGAACCGTCCTTCACCGCTTCACCCCAGCGGAATGCCAGCATTACCTTGACCATGCCGGATACCGGTCAACTTAAACCAATCATGCTCTAGCAGGTGTCGGTGCGCCCGTGGCCCAGGGTCACCCCGGATCACGGGCTCGCAGGCTTGCGCGACTTCGGCCGTGTTTCCTTCAAGGCCCAGGTCAGGGCACGAACACTGCGCGGACGCACCCGTCAGTTTTGTGCTTGAACATGTCGTAGCCGTGTGGAGCGTCCTCGAGCGAGAAGCGGTGCGTCGCCAGGTATGACGGGTTCAGCTCGCCTTTCTGCGCGTGTTCCAACAGGCGCGGCAGGTAGGCTTGGCCGTGCTGCTGGGCGGTGCGGAGGGTCAGCCCTTTGTTGATGATGAGGCCGAGCGGGAACTTGTCCATCACGCCATAGACGCCCATCACCGAGAGCACCCCGCCCTTGCGGCAGGCGAGGATCGCCTCGCGCAGCGCCTGGCCGCGGTCGGTTTCCATGTAAAGGGCCTGCTTGACGCGATCGTAGGCATACTGCAGCCCCGTGCCGTGGGCCTCCATGCCGACCGCGTCGATGCATGCGTCTGGGCCGCGCCCGCCGGTCATCTCCTTCAGCACGTCGGGAACGCTGTCCACCTGGCTGTAGTCGATGGTCTCCGATCCCGCGTGCTCACGCGCCATTCGCAGCCGCTCGGGGAAACGGTCGATCCCGATCACCCGTTCGGCGCCCAGCAGGCGCGCGCTCTGCTGCGCCATGAGGCCGACGCCGCCGCAGCCCCAGACCGCGACCGTGTCGCCCGGCTGGATGTTGCAGAAGTCGGCGCCCATGTAGCCCGTGGGCGCTGCATCCGAGAGAAACAGCGCCTGCTCGTCCGACACCCCGTCCGGCACCTTGAAGCAGCCCACGTCGGCGAACGGCACCCGCACATACTGCGCGTGCGCCCCGGCGTAGCCGCCGAAGGCGTGGGTGTAGCCGTAGATGCCGGCCGTCGGGTAGCCGAGCAGCGGCTCCTGCAGCTCGGGCTTGGGATGGGTGTTGTCGCAGAGCGAGTAGAGGTTCTGCTGGCAGTACCAGCACTGGCCGCAGCTGATGAACGAGGGGATGACAACGCGGTCGCCCCGCTTCACCTTGCCCACCTCGGGGCCGACCTCCTCGATCACGCCCATGAACTCGTGGCCGATCACGTCGCCCGCCTTCATGGTCGGGATATAGCCGTCGATGAAATGGAGGTCCGACCCGCAGGTCGTGGACAGCGTGACGCGCAGGATCGCGTCGTGCGGGTTGACGATCTCGGGGTCGTTGACGGTGCCGACGCGCAGGTCGTTGATGCCGTTCCAGTAAAGTGCTCGCATGATGCTGCTCCTCGTATCGCTAGACTAACGCGGATCGGCGCGGGCGGCGGGCTGGCGCTCGGTTGTCGGGATCTCGCCGGTTTCGACAAGGCTCTTGAAGCGGTGCAGCGCCATATCGGTCATGGTGGCCGGGACCAGGCCGCCGAGCAGCCGCGCCAGCGCGTCGCCCAGTACGCCGCCGGGCGGATCGAAGCGGATGCGGAGCGTGGCCACGGTGCCTCGCCCGCCGGTGGCCGAACTGAAGCGGATCAATCCCTCGCTTGGCACCTGCGCGCCGGGCAGCGACCGCCAGCCGGTGGCCTCGCCGGGGCGGTCGCCCACGGTTTCCGTCGTCCAGTCCAGGGTTTGGCCAAGCGGCCCCTCGACTTGCCAATGCATGTTGCCAGCATCGGACGTGCGGACCGTCGCGAAGGGCGCCATGACCCGGGACAGGGTCATCGGGTCGCGCCACCGCTGGTAGAGTTCCTGCGCCGGCTTGCCGATCGTGATTGAGCGCTCGGCCTCTGGTGCATCGGCGGGTGCTCCGGCATGGGGTCCGTCATCGCCCGCCTCCCGGTCACGTCCGAGCTGCCGGCCGCACGTCACGTCCAACGCCGTCACGCCGCCGAGGGCGAGGAGCGTAAGCAGCACATTGCCATTCTGGCGACTGCCGAGGCCGCCCGCGACGGTCGCGAGGTCAAGTGCATCGCCGCCCACCCTCCCCCAGATCCAAGGGGCTGGGTCCTTGGACGTGAGGATGCCGATGCCAGTGCCGATCTCGCGCAGGCCGTAAGCGCGCACCAAGTCCTCCCGTCCGCGCAGTCCAAGCGCGCGCGTAACAGCACGCGGCGCAATAAGCTCGGCGACCCCGAGCGCGACCGAGAACCAGCCAAGGCCACGGGCCAAAGCACTGGTTTGTCCCTGTGAGCGGCGGCCCCGGTACGATGAGCCGCTCTGTTGCGAAGCTATGATGCCGCCTGCCATTTGTCCCCCCATCGTCGCTGCAAACAACTCGCGGCCTTGATGGTTTCAAGGTGCGAGTGTTCGGCATTAGAAGGCCCTGCACTTCGGCGAACGTCGCATCGGCATTGTCCTCGCAAAGCCTAAAGACCTGACGTTCCCATGCAATGCCGGGCACGGGGTGTCACAATCTTGTTTGGAGCGTTGGTCGCCGTGCTCGTTGTCCAGCACGTCGTCTCGCTTCCTGTCCTGGCCCATGGCCCGGTGCCGTCGCGACTCGTGTGGCAATCGTTTAGGCGGCGACGTCAACGGAAGCGGGGCGCTTCTCGCCGGAGGTCTGCCACCCGCTCGCCCTACGCGTGGTGATCTGACCCGACGCGAGCAAAGCCCAGAGCAGCACGACGCCGCTGAAGGCAACATCGTCTCGATGACCTGCTGCCCCGGAAGCCGCCCTAAGAATCAGGGTTCTCACGGCGCCCCCTCGCGGACCTGCCAATGCTTGGCGGCCTCGCAAAGGAAGTCGATCACCACCACGCCCTCGTTCCGAGGGGCAGGGTCGTCCGGCTACCATCCTGAACGCTGATGTTCTGGAATGGAGAGTTGCGATGGCTGAGCCGCACGTCGTGGACGCTTTGCGCGAGAAGCGATCCGAGCTGAACGGGATCGTGAGCCGTCTGGAGCAGCGGGTCGTCTGACATTGCGCGAGCCTCGTGGCTCTCGACGCCGCTATGCGGCTGTTCGATCCAAACCTCGTGCCGGAGGAGACTGGCTCCCGGCCACAGCGGCCACGCAGTGCCTGGTTCCATCCTGGCGAATGCCTGCGGCTGATCCATGACGTGCTGCGCGAAGCGTCGCTGCCCATGACGACGCGTGCGTTGGCTAAACAGGTCGTGGGCGTGAAGGCGATCACGACAACAAATGAACGCAGCTGTGCGCTGGTCCAAAAGACCGTCCTCGGGTCGCTCAGCCGTGCGAAGGCTACGATCCTGTGAACAAGCGCTGAACCGGGCCCCCTCCCGAAAACGGCTGCAACACGCTAATTTCACGACTAAAAACGGCGGAGAGGTAGGGTCTCGATTGACATCGATCGAGATCCTAGCCCTGTGGCGCTTTTCTAAGTGCGATCAACGCAGTAGACTGGACTCCAACGGGGTCCCGGTTCGGCGCTTGCTCACACCATGATGGAGTAAACCCGCCCACAGTGCTGGCGTTGGCTCGGCGACCCGGCAATCCAGTCTGGCCTTGGAGTGACAACATGAAGACGATGAACGACTTGTTCCTGCATTTCCTGCAGGACATCTACTATGCCGAGAAGGCATTCGCGAAGTCCTCCAGCAAGATCATGAAGGCGATCGGGAACGAGGAGGTACGCGAGATCCTGCGCAAGGCCAAGGAACACGCCCAAGAGCCGATCGAGGCGCTCGACCGGGTTTTCGAGGCGGTCGACAAGCGGCCGCGCGGCAAGGCCTGCGAGGCCATGAACGGATTGCTCGCCGAATGCCAGGAGGCGATCGAGGAGGGTGAGAGCGGCCCTGTGCTCGACGCGGCCCTGATCGCCTGCCTGCAGGGGATCAAGACATACGAGGTCACCCGCTACGGCTCGCTGCTGGCGTTCGCGCGGCAGATGGGCCTGGTCGATGCCGTGAAGGAGCTGGAGACGCTGCGCGACGCGGCCCGCAGCGACGACCAGGCGCTCAGCAGGATCGCAGAGGGCCGCGTCAACGTCGAGGCGTCCGAGGCGGCAGGCGAAGACGACGAAGGCAAGGAGCCGGACGAGGACGAGGAGCCAGGCGAAGCGGACAACAAGGGCAAGCCGAAAACGGTCAAGAAGCCGACCGCCAAGGGCCGAAGCTAAGCAAGCCGTGGCGGAGGCGCGCCTCCCTGGGGAGGTGCGTCCCGGACTGTTGAGCCGGCATCGGCGAGCCAGCCCCTACAGGAAGTCAGCATGGCCCAAGCACTCTTGAGACTTGCTGCCGCCGGCGTCGCCGTATGGCTTGACGACCTGAGCCGGCCACGCATCCAGTCCGGCAGCCTGGCCCGCATGGTCGAGCAGGGCCAGATCGTCGGCATCACCACCAATCCCGCGATCTTCGCCAAGGCGATCGACGCCGGCTCGGGCTACGAGGCGCAAGTGCGCGAACTGGCGCTGCTCGGCACCGCCATCGGCGAGACGCTGCGGCTGCTGACGGCATGGGACGTGCGCGCGGCCTGCGACATCCTGCGCCCTGTCTACGACCGCACGGGCAGGCGTGACGGGCGGGTATCGATCGAGGCGGACCCGCGCATCTCCGGCGACGCCGAGCGGACAGCAGCCGAAGCGCGCGGCCTATGGTGGCTGGTGGACCGGCCGAACCTGTTCATCAAGATCCCGGCCACCCTGGCCGCGCTGCCGGCGATCACGGCCTGCCTGGCCGACGGCATCTCGATCAACGTCACCCTGATCTTCTCGCTGGAGCGCTACGGGGCAGTGTTGGATGCGTTCCTTTCCGGCCTTGAGCAGCGTGCAGCCGGGGGCGGCAGTTTGGAAGGGGTCGAGAGCGTGGCGTCGTTCTTCGTCGGCCGGGTGGACATCGAGGTGGACCGTCGGCTGGGCGAAATCGCCGCGGGCGGTTGGCAGAACGACACTGGCGAGATCGCGCGGTGGTATGGACGGGCTGCCATCGCCAACGCACGGCTGGCCTACCAGGCCTACGAGCGCATGCTGGTTTCCCCGCGTTGGCGCGCCTTGAAGGCGATGGGCGCCCGGCCGCAGCGGCTGCTTTGGGCCTCGACGGGAGTGAAGGACGAGACCTACGACGACACGCGCTACGTGGTCGAGCTCGCTGGACCGGATACGGTCAACACCATGCCCCATGCGACGCTGCAGGCTGTGATCGACCATGGCAAGGTGCGGGGCGACAAGGTTCGCGGCGGCTACGAGGCAGCCCGGGCCGTGCTGGATGGCTTGAGCTGCGTCGGAGTGGACATGGCGGAGGTGGTCGACACCTTGGAGACGCAGGGCATCGCGTCGTTCGCCACGAGCTGGGACGAGCTGATCGCCTCGGTGACGGCGCAGTTGGAAAAGGCGGGCGCCTCGGTCATGCCTGCCGGCGCTGTCACGCCGGCGAGCGGCGACGGCGGTCAGGATGCGGCACCTGCAGCCGGGGCGCCGCGCCAATCGGCCAGCAGAGCATAGGCGTAATCGCACCGGAGTAGGCTGACGTCTCTTGGCTGCTGTCGAGATGTCCAACCATGCCGCGCAGCCAGCCGAACACGCGACCGCAGGGACCAAGCCTGACCGCGTTCACCAGGCTCTGCTGCAAGGAGGTCATTCATGCCTGCAACGAAGCCTCCTGGGGCCATTGCACCCCAGCGTTCATTTGTGAAACTCTGTCCCTGCCATGAGCAGGCTGAAGCCTGCCGTGTATCGCCCCGGGAGGTAAAGTCATGAACGAGCAAGCTCTCTCCAACGAACATACGACTCAAAACGACCTCAGCCGTCGGTCGCTGGTTGGCCAGTTCGGCGCGGCTGCTGCTACGGTCCTGGCCGTGGGCGCTGCTGCGACGGGCGGCGCGGCGTTGACCAGCCAGCCTGCGGCGGCGCAGGCCGTGACCGACGCCGACATCCTGAACTTTGCGCTCAACCTCGAGTACCTCGAAGGCGAGTACTACATCCGTGGCTTCCTGGGCCGTGGCCTGGATCCTGCCGATGTCAGCGATCCCAACAACGTCGGCAACGCAGGGTTCGTGCTCGGCGGCTCGGCGGTGCCGTTCAGGACCGAGGCAATCGCCGGCATCGCTCAGCGGATCACGATCGACGAGGTCGACCACATCCGGTTTCTGCGCCGCGTGCTCGGCAACGCAGCAGTGGCGCGGCCGAACATCGATCTGCTGAACAGCTTCAATGCGCTGGCTGTTGCGGCGGGCCTGATCCCGGCCGGCACGCAGTTCAACCCGTTTGCGGACGAGGTCAGCTTTCTGATTGGCGCGCTCTCGCTGACGGATGTGGGCGTCACCGCCTACGCTGGCGCGGCACGGCTGCTGCAGAGCAAGGACAACCTCGACGCGGCCGCTGGCATCCTGGCTGCCGAGGCCTACCACGCCGGCTCGCTTCGCACCGCACTGGCGATGCTGGGCCAGCAGGGCAGGTTCAACGCTATCTCGGCCGTCCGCGCCCGTCTGGGCAACGGCAAGGACCAAGGACTGTCGATCCCGAACGTGAAATACAACATTGCGCCGGTGGACAGCGATGGCCTTGTCTATCGCCGGACGGCGGCGGAGGTGCTGGGCGTGGTCTATAACGGCATTCCCAACGGCGGCGGCTTCTTGCCGGACCGGGCGAATGGCACCATCCGCTGACGCCCCGAGGCAATGACGGTGCATTGGGCGGACACTCCCCGGCGAGGTGATCGCGATAGACCGGTCGATGCGTTGCTACAACAATGCATTACGGCCATCGCTGCTGCAGGCAGAGAGCGTCGTTGGTGGCCTCGCCACGCGCCGTGTTGTCGAAGACGCACCACACTGCGGCATCTGCGGCGAACTTGGCAACCTGCTTTCCAAGGGCAGTGACGTATTCAGCTCCATAGGCGGAGCGGTACATCTCCGGCGAGCCGTGGAGGCGGTAGTACACCAGGCCCGGCCAGCCGCCAGGCGCCCCGGCGCGCGGAACGCACGCCGGGTCCGCTGCCACGCGGGCAACCTGAAAGCAGGATAGCAGGACATCAACTTCGTCGGTGAACCAGGTTGCATGCCGGGGCTCGCAAGCAACCAGCCCGTCGAAGCAGCTGCGAAGCTGGCGAAAAAACGCGGCAGCCGTCCCCCTCTCAAACGAGAGGCTAGGTGGCAGCTGCACGAGCAATGGGCCGAGTTTGGTGCCGAGCATGCCTGCCTCCAACACGAACTGCGCCAGCAGCTGCTCGACGGCGACAAGCCGTCGGGTGTGCGTGATCTCCTTCGGCACCTTCACAGCGAAGCGGAACCCCTCCGGCACGGTCTCAGCCCAGCGCTGGTAGGTTTTCGGCAAGTGCGGCCGGTAGAAAGACGAGTTGATCTCCACGGCATCAAGCCGTCGCGCATACCGCTCCAGATGAGTGCCGACCTGCGCGAACTCAGCGGCATACTGTGCCGGAATGCTCCAGCCGGCAGTCCCGACTCTCACGCGGCTGATCATGGTGGATGCCCACGCGTATCACCGCCATGAGCCGTCGAGCCGGGACACACGAATGCAGCATGAGGACAGCTGCTTGGTGCCTGGTGCGGGTTGCCGTCAGCATGCCTCTCCTGCATCGCTCCTCGTAAGCTTACGGGGTTTGCCGTCCTCGTCCAAGGCGACATAGGTGAACACGCCCTCGGTGACCTTCTCGGGGTCGCTGCCGGTGCGGTCGCGTGCCCAGGTCTCGATCCTGACAGCGATCGAAGTCTCTCCCTTGTGCCCCAGCGAACAGTAGCAGCTCACCTCGTCCCCGACCGCGACGGGACGCAGGAAGCGCATTGCCTCGATGCTGATCGTGGCCACCCGCCCCTGCGCCTGCTGCGCGGCAAAGGTGCCGCCCGCCAGGTCCATTTGCGACAATGTCCAGCCGCCGAAGATGGCACCGCCCGCGTTCGTGTCGCACGGCATGGCGATCGTGCGCAGGTGCGGCCCGCCAGGCACGTTGGGAACTTGGTCGGCCATCGATCTGCTCCGTATTCGTCGTTCGGCAACAACGGGCGTCGCCCGGAGCACTCCTCGCATAGGCAGTGGAACACGGGAAGCGATGCCGGCCGACAGCTGGATAGAAGTAAGCAAACCATGTAGCAGCGGCAGCCACCCTCATCGCGTTCCCTGCGTGCGGGGGCGGCCCGGTGCGGGCTTCGGCACGCCGCCGCGCTTCTGAGTGTAAGGCGTCGGCTTGCCGGCCCCGCGTGGCGCCTTGCTGCGGCCGATGGCCTGTTGCCGAAGCACCTCCTCAATGAAGCCGTTCAGCCGGCGGCGCTCGGCCAGGGCTGCGTCCATGTCGGCATACGCCTCGGGAAAGCGCTGGGACAGCCAGCGCCAGGCCACCAGCCGTTTGGCGATCTTCTCCGCGTGTTCCAAGGACGCCTGCGTCGCATGCTCCGGCGTGGGCAGGTGCCCGGCAACCGGAGACGGGGCTGGGGCGCCGGCCGCGTGCTCGACGCCCCAACGCAGCAGCCGGTCGATGCCCTCGTCGCGCGTGTACCACAGGGCACAGGGCATAGGTCCAGCGGTCCAGCAGCGGCAGGCCGACGCCGTCCATGACGGTGGCGATGTCGATCTGGACCGCGAGGTCGGCAAGGCGGTAGTTCGGGTCCCCCGGGCGCAGCACGGCGCGGCGGATGCGCCGGAGCGTTTCGGACAGGCTGCCTGTCCCGAGCTCCTCCGCCACCGCGGCCACGATGTCGCGGTCCGGCGACACCAACGGGCGCCGGTCGTCCGGCGTCGCGGGGGCAGTCGCCATCAGCTGGCGGAGCCGCGCCGGGTCGCCGCCCCCTGCCATCACCGCGACGATTCCCGCCTCATGCTGCCCATAGCGGCCGGCGCGCCCGCCGATCTGCCGGACGTCGGCCGGCGTGAGCGAGCGCTCCTGCCGACCATCCCACTTCATCAGCGTGGAGAACACGACCCGGCGAATCGGCAGGTTCAGCCCCATGCCGATCGCATCGGTCGCAACCAGGACCGGCGCCTCACCCGCCCGGAAGCGCCGGCTTTCCGCCCGGCGGACCTCGGGGCCGAGGTTGCCATAGATGACCGCGACCCTCCGGCCCCGTGCCATCAGCTGCTCCCGCAGGATGAAGATGTCTCGGCAGGAGAACGCCACCACGGCATCCGCGTCGGTGATCGCCGACAGGCCCACCGCATCGGCGGCCACGTGCAGCGGGTTCTTGCGCTCCAGCCGCACGACCTCGACGGGTTCGTCGCACAGCTCGGCGGTGCGGCGCACCAGCGGCAGGCAGTCGGGTGCGCCGAGCACGACCACCTCGCGGGCAGGGACGCCCATGATGGCGGCGGTCCAGGCGGCGCCGCGGTCGGGGTCGGCCAGCATCTGCGCCTCGTCGATGACGGCGACGTCGATGATCCGATTGGTGTCCGCCATCTCCACCGTGCAGGCGACGTGGCGGGCGCCGGGCACGATGTCGCGCTCCTCTCCGGTCAGCAAGCTCGCCGCCACGCCGTGGGCGGCCAGCGCTTCCTGGAACTCCAGGGCGAGCAGCCGCAGCGGAGCCAGCGCCGCGCCGCTGTCCGCCGCCGCGAGCCGGTCGAGCGCGTAGTGCGATTTGCCAGAATTGGTTGGGCCGATCACGACGGTGATCCGTCGGGTCAGGCTGCGGGCGTTGACGAAATGCGCGGCATAGCGGTCCAGCCCGGCGCGGCGCGCGATGGCGCCGTTCGGCACCCGTTGCCGGGCCTCCGCCGGTTCGCCCACATCGGCGCCGCGCGCCTTCCAGGGCGCCACCTGAGGCAGCAGCGCCGCGATCTCGTCCGGGTGGAATTCCAGCTCCTCGAACCGGCGCCCGCTGCCGCGCACCGATCCGCTGCGCACCGGCGTGCTGCGCGCGACGGGGACCAGTCCGTCCGCGATCCAGCGATCGATCTGCGGGCGCGACGCGCCGAGCAGCGCCGGCAGGGCGTCGGCGCCCACCAGCTCGCTTTCCCATTCCCGCAGGCGCCGCCGCCCGGCGTCGCGCAGGCTGCGGGCGCGGTCGCGGGCGGCGTGGGCAGCGGCGCGGCGGCTCTGCTCTGCTGCCACCAGCCGTTGGCTGAACGCCTTGGCCGCAGCCGCTTCGATGCCCGCGGCACGGGCGACCAGGCTGGCAATCGCGGAAATGGCTGGGAGAGTGGGAGCCCGGCCGGTCAGAGCCTTCAGATCGCCTGTAGCCTGGACGAACGCAGCGTCCAGGTCACGCCGGGCAGTGGCGGACAGGCGGGTGCAGGCAGCGTCGCGCATGGCATCCAGAAGCTGCTCGTCCAGCAGGACGCCGTCCAGACCGAACCGGAGCAGGGCACCCTCCGCCGTGTCCAGGTCGGCAGGGGTGGCCGGCAGGTCACGCTGGACGCGTGCAAGGGCGAGCATGCGCTTCGCGAGCGCCGCCGTGCACGGGAGGATGCCGGGATCCGTGGCTGGGAAGGCAGTGTCGTCCATCGGCTGCGTCATACCAGGTCAGGCTGCCAGACCACACTTGCCCGTTCCGCCGCGGGCATAGCCGTTTCGCGCCTTGTTCTGGAAGGCGTGCGGATCGATCTCGGACCTGCCGCCTTTTCGGCGTTGCTGGACGCAGCGCCGCCTGCTCCAGAAGCTGACCGCATGTTCATTCATTTCCCATTCGACAACAGCTACGCCCGCCTGCCGGCGCGCTTCTATGCGCACATCGATCCGACACCCGTCACATCGCTCCGGCTTGTCTGGATCAATGCCTCGCTCGCCGAGCAGCTTGGGCTCGACCCCAAGGAGTTGGGCAGTCCTGCAATAGTGGAGGTCCTGGCCGGCAACCGCGTTCCTGCAGGGGCGAAACCCATTGCGCTCGCCTATGCGGGGCATCAGTTCGGTGGTTTCGTGCCGCAGCTCGGGGATGGACGCGCCACCCTGCTGGGCGAGATCGTTGGCCGGGATGGTGCCCGGCGCGATATTCAGCTCAAGGGCGCCGGGCCGACGCCGTTCTCCCGCAGGGGCGACGGCCATGCCGCATTGGGCCCGGTACTGCGCGAGTGCTATCCCGCGCAATCACCTCGTGGAGGCTGCGCTCGCCGCCGCGCAACGCGATGACTTCCAACCGTTCGAAGATTTGCTGGAAGCGCTGTCGAAGCTTTATGAGAACAGGCCGGGTTTTGAACGATACGCCGTGCCGCCCGTGCAGACTGATCACGTCTACCAGACGTTCTGCGGTACCTGAAGAGTGCAGCCGGACTCGATCAGCTCGATCAGGCGGCCCTCGGCAAGCATTGCAAGCCCAAAATGGTCGCCCACCGCAGCGCGCATATCCCGTGCCCGGCTGGTCTTCTCCACGGTGAAGGTCTAGGCCAAGGCAGGCGTTGGCATCTGTGCTCACCTTCGACGTCGGCCAGCCCACGTTCTATACTATAATTTTGCATCCATTCCGCCTGCCGGGCGTTGCGCTGGCATGGCAATTCAATCAAAGACGCCCGGTAGGCCGGCCAAGGGTGGCAGGAACACTCCTAATCAGGAAGCTGCTGCTAAGCCTGCCAAATCCAGGGTGCTGCGCATTCTCAGCGTAGCCGCTGAGCAGGCAGAAGTGCGCATCGCTCCAGTATCCGACGTGTCGGGGAACAAGCGGTTCGGGAGCAGGCCTGCGAGGCGCCGGCCGATCTCGTCGAACGGCAGCCCGCTACGGAAGCAAAGATCGACGTCAGCCGCGAGGACCCGGCCAACCGCACACTGGAGGCGATCACGGCGCTGGGCGAGATGCTTGTTGAGCTACGCGCGGAAGTACGCGAGATCAGCGGTCGGCTGGACCAAATTGCGGCCGGTATGCCGAGCGCGGGCCAGGCTGCATCCGCGCGTCCACAGCGACCTGCCGCCGATATGGCCGACGATGGTGACCGGTCCGAGCGTAATCGCGATCCCGGCAACGCTGCGCCACCGGGCGTTGCGGTCATGTCGCCTACGCCGCTAATCAAGACCGACGAGGCCGTGCTGCGCTCGCTTGAGGAGTTGCCGAGGCACGCGGGGCGTGGCAAGCGCGGGACGCGCGCAAGGGCTTGAGTTGTATGAAACGCTCCGCGCATGCTGCGCATCACCCTGGAATGAGAATGGGAGCAGGCTGGAACGAAGGGCGGTTCTGACCGATACTGAGGGGGGCGGTGCGTGGTGGCCGAATTTGGATAGGTGGAACCCTACCTTGTGGGGAAACCGGTTCGCGCCGTGTTCAGGGATCATCGAATGTCACGGCCGGCTCGTCCGGCCAGCACGTGGCCAACCTCTGTCTTCCTCTCTGCGGCGCCGTGTCCGCCATCACTGAACCAGGCGGAAATGGAGCCAATCGTTGAACGCGCGGCCGGGCTCGACGTGCACCAGGGCTCGGTGGTGGCCTGCGTCACCATCGGCGCGGCCGGGCGCCGGACATCACGGGAAACGCGAACGTTTGACACCATGAAACGGGACCTAACAGGCTTGCGCGACTGGCTGCTCGAGATGGGCGTGACCCATGTCGGCATGGAGGCGACCGGCATCTGCACCTGTTGCGTGCTGCCCTGAAGAATGCCTTTACGGTCATCGGCGACGGCAATGCCTCGCACATGCGCAACGTGCTGGGACGCAAAACGGACGTGAAAGACGCCGAGTGGATCGCCGACCCGGTTCGGCACGGGTTGGTGCCAACCTGACAATGTTCAAAACCATGCGTCTGCTCGGGCGTTAATCGCCCGCTCGCGGCATGACGCGAGCGATAGTGGCCTGGAGAACATGAAATGGCAGCACCGAGCAATCTCAAGGAACTCTATACTGCGGATATGCGAGATCTCTGGTCGGCCAACGACCAGATGCAGAAGATCGTGCAGGCATTCAGCGACAAGGCGACAGACCCGAAGCTAAAGCAGTTGTTTGGAAAGTCCGTCGCCGGGATCGGTCAGCATACGCAGGCATTGCGCACGATGATGAACGCGAACAGCGACAGCCCCTGCCCTCACCATCCATCAGTTTAGCAGGCACTCCCAGAGTTTTGGCAGCGGCAGAGCTTGGAGTATGAGTCTGGCAGCTTTGCGCAGTCCTCGGGTGAACCAGGAGAGCTTGCTTCTGGCGAGCTTTCTTGGCTGCCGCTCCGATCTTTTTTTTCGCTCGGCGTCGGGTTCTCGGCTGCGTCCCACATCCCGGTAGACACAGCCCAGTAGAGGGCGAGCGACATCACGAGGATCAAATGCCCGAGACGGTCGGGATACTGGATCTGCGTTTCCTGGATGCCGAACCCGCGCGACTTGAAGTCGGAGAACATCGGCTCGATGCCCCAGCGGCGCGAATAGTCGAGCGTGCTGAGGTAGGAGGGCTCGGCAGACATGGCGATGATCCACGGCTCGGCGTGCCCGGCGTCATGGATGATGCCGATGCTGGTGCCGACACGCTTGCCGGTGAGCGCGACGTCCTGGAAGTAATGCGCGCCCGAGAGGGCCAGATCGCCCGTCGTCGCCTTGCGCGATCCGATCCATGTCAACAGGTTCCCCTTGAGCCGGAGGCGGTAGTCCCACCCGCGATCCTGACACCACCTGATCAGGTCTGGCGCTCCGTAGAAGCGGTCGCCGTGCAGGGTCACCCGCGCCTCGGCAGGCAGCCATCCGCGCACCGCGTCGAGCAGGTCCTCTTGCACGGCAAAGCCGATGGCGCCGTCGGTTTCCACGACGCGCCAGGCCACTGGCAAGGCGCGCTCGCCCCACCGCACGCTCAGCATCAGAACCTGGTGGCGCTCGGACACCTTGCTCTGGTCGAGGATCAGCGGAACCGGATCGCCGGCCTTGGCCAAGCGCGCCAGGATCTCGCTGG
>JAABUQ010008255.1_pt1 | contig 14693 bp, 20 predicted proteins | sample 5560001 | NCBI WGS metagenome assembly JAABUQ01 (sample SAMN10711888, study PRJNA513371) | rock metagenome | isolation source: Antarctica rocks | place: Antarctica: Victoria Land, Finger Mt nord | collected 2015-12-18 | reverse complement strand
AACTTCGACCTGACGCAGCTTGGCGACGATCTCCTCCGGCTTGTGATGCTTGCGCGCCATCCCAGTCCCTTCCGTGCCCCCACCGAAGTCTCATCTCCGGCGGAACACTTCTAGGGGGGCAGGTCAGCCCCAGATCACGTCCACGAAAAACTCCGCAGCCCTGTACCAGCCAGTTGGCTTGGTCGGGTTCGTGGCGTCCTCGGAACTCGGTGCAGAGAGCTGTGACATGACCGCGGCAACCTATCATACCGAGGTGCCGCAGAGCAGATCGCGTTCCATAATGACAGTTACAGCATTGGCCGATGGCCCGCTCGGACCCCAAGACCAGCCCTTTCGTCCTCGTTCCCGCGGCGAAAGTAATGCTTCCTGGCCGGAACGATTGATGTCGCTCCGGCCAGGAAGCAGGTTAGAGATTAGGTTGCTGTTGAAGCGAACTTCACCGAACGCCGCCGCACGGCATAGCCGATCATGCCGAGGCCCGCGATCATTATCGCCCAGGTCGCGGGTTCAGGCACCGCAGCCGGCATGGCTTGGGATATCGTCAACGTGCTGCTGCCGGAAACGATACTGGTGAGTGCGAAGGTGCCGGTCGAGAAGATTGGCGCTGTAGCGGTGCCGCTGAACAGGGTCGGGCCGGCAAACTGGGTGAACCCAAGCGCCGTGCTCAAAATGTTGAGGCTCGCGAAAATGGGGCCGGTGCCGAAACCAATGGCAGAAGCCGTGCCGGCCATGCCATTGAAGGTTCCCGAGACGTTCGAGAACTGGATCTGGTCGCCAAACACAGACGTGCTCGACGTAGTGGGCGTCGGGTTGGAATCCAGCTGGAATGTTGCGTTTCTCGATCCGGTGAGATCAAAGTTCAGCAGCGCTGCGTGGGCAGGAACCGATGCAGTGGCGGTGAGAACCGCGACACCGGCTAGAAAAGCGAATTTAGGGTTCATACGGAAGGAGCGGGGCATGGCGTGGTTCCCGGGGTAAGGGCCGACCCAGCGTCGGCTTCGGGACTATAGCAGCAAAACATAGGCCATTTTCTAAGTTGTTGGGAACATTACAATTTCTGAGACGGACAATTTGAGAGTGTAAATATTTCCGTCACTACAACCATGAAGTAAAGCTTTCAGGCTCTCTGCGGCTCCGCCCGCCTCTGTCCGTAGATGCGTACCTGCAAGAAATACTTACGCATCCGTGAATTTCGATAGTATGATCTTTCATCACCGGCTTGGACGCTCAAGGCATTGGTGACTGAGAGGGGCTTGCACTCCCGCCTTGTGAGGCCCGGAGATCGTAAGTTGGTCCACTATCGAATTTACCAGTTGGACGCCGCGGGGCATATCACGAAGGGCACGGATTGCGAGTGCGCCAGCGACGAGGAGGAGAGCATCAGGAATGCTCGAAGCCGGAACGCACGGGGATGTTTGGCAGCGCGCCCGGTTCGTCCGCCGCATGGCCGGCTCCTCGGTGTTGGAGGTGTTCCTGCCCTAGCCCCTACATCCCCAAGCTCGGCCTACCAGGCCAGCCAACGCACCACCCGGCCCCGCAGCCCCGGCGCCTTCTGGAACCGCTCGGCCTCCGCCCGCGCCCGCGCCGCCGCGGTCTCGGCCGCTGCCAGCTCGCGCGCCGCGTCCCCCCGCGCCCGCTCGGCCATCTCTGCTCGGGCCAGCGCTGCGGCCGCGGCCTGGCGGCCCGCATCCCGCGCCGCTTCCGCCTCGGCGCGGGCGGCGTCCAACTCGACCGCCAGCGCCCGCCCGTGCCGCTCGGCCTCCGCGAGTGCGGTACGCGCGACGGCTTCCGCCGTCCTGGCCGCCTCGGCCTCGGCCCGTGCTGTCTCCAGGGCGGCTTTCTGCTCCGGGTCCAGGGGCAGGCTGTTCGCGCCCCGCGCCAGCGCCGCCAGCACCTCGCGGGCATAGGCCCGCCGCTCCTTCGGCACCCAGCTCGACACCTGCGCCAATCCGTCCGCGTCGCGTCTTGCCCGCAGCCGCTCCTTGCGCTCCCGCCCGGTCCTGTCCTCGCCGTTCATAGGGACACCCTAGCCCGTCCCTGGGTACGTGTCTCTAGGGACAGGCGAAAGCGTCCCCAGAGACGCCTGGAACGTCCCTAGAGACATGCAAGCGAGCTTCTACTTCCCTCAGACAGACTATTGCACCCTACGGGAGCCAGCCGGTGAGCGGCGGAACAGGGGCGCCCAATGTAATACTCTGCTATCAGCAAACATATCCCGCACTCGACCCCATTCGCGTGGTTTGCCCTCCCTCGTGCCCGTTCGTAGGAACGGACCACGGGCCGGTGCCGGTTGGGCGAACGGGGCAGGAGGAAAGGAGAGGACTGGGTGAGCCGCCTCGCGTGGATTTGCACGGTGCAAATCCGCAAGCCCGGCCTACCCCGGTTGCGCCTGAAGTTAGGAACCAGAATGAACTTGATGGCGTAGGACACATGGACGCTTGGATGCTGCGCATGAAAAAAGACGGATGGGAACTGCAATGCTGAATGAGAAAGTGAGGAATCTGTGATTGATCCAACCGGAGGCTGGGCAAAGGCGACAGAAAAGAGTGCTGAAGCCGCGACTGAGGCTACTCGTGCTGCCAGTGGGTTTGGCAAAGCGCTATATCCCATTTGGGAACCGCTTATTGGAACCATAGGCGATCAACTTCAACTGTTCCGCGCTGAACGGCAATTTCACTTGCATGATCGTTATATGGAAAAAATGCGCATGCGCGGTTTAGATCGTCCCACAAGAAAAGTTTCGCCTACATTTCTGGTGCCTTTGCTAGAACACGCCAGTCTTGAATCTGACAACGCTCTCCAAGACGTCTGGGCTGTTATGCTCGCAAACGCCTCTGATGCCAACAACAGAACTGAAATGAGGTCAGCATTTATCGGCATTTTAAGTCAGATGACGCATTTCGATGTGTTGATTTTGTCGAAATTGCATAATGCTGATCCAGATAACAAACTTAGTGGGGTAGGTGTGGCTGGCTTTGAAGATGAAAACCTCTCTACTGAAGATGTTATGATCTCGCTCGTGAACATTCAAAGGCTGGGATGTCTGTTTTCCACATCATTGTATCCGAAGCAGAGCCTAGTGGAAGTAAAATTGACCTTCCTTGGTAAAGCTTTTATCGAAGCCTGTTCGGATCGAAGCTAAGATGGAATGTAGAGGTTCAAGAAAAGAGCAGGTAGGGCCGCGACGGCATTCATTTGTCTCAATGCTAACTTTTGGGGGTGCCAACCTCAACCGTCTCCTTTGTTGGCCTCCTTGGTCCAGTCCTTCGCCCTAGCGAACTTGAACGTGAACCGGGGCGGCGGCTCCTCTGGCGGTTCGACGCTGGGCGGAAGCATCCCGTGCCCGCCGGCCGGATCGGCGCTGGCCGGCGACGGCGGCAGGGGGGCGGCCTGCCCCTGCTTGGCCCTTCTCCGCCGCAGGGTGGCGCCTGCCGCCACGGCCTCCTTGTCGCGGCAAACCTTCCACCAGGTCTTGCGGACGGTTTCGGCCGACGCGGCCGCCAGCACCTGGCTGGCCCCGTCCAGCACGCCCTGGTCGCCGAGGGCCTGCGCCACCGCGGCCCAGTTTGGCCGGCGCGGGCGGCCCAGCTCCGGCGCCAGGCGGGCGTGGTGGTCCCACATCAGCTCGTAAACCGGGGAGCGCCCGCCCCGGTGTCCCGGAGACCTTTGCCGGGCCGCGGCGACAATGTTGTCCAGGTCCACGTCCGCCTCGCCATCCCCTGCCATCGGCCCCACATGCCCCTAGCTGCCTGCGCCCAGCCTAGCATCCGTCGCGGCTTTGTCGCACCCTGGATCGAGCTTGGCGCGAAGATGGTGCGAGTTAGACCCGAGCTTGGCGCACTCTAAAATTGCAACAGTCTCCTACAGACCAAGTCACCGCTCAGCGGAGGGTTGTCGCAGGTTCTGTCGCACCTGGCCGGCACGCAAAGCAGGGCAAGCGGGGGCAGGAAGCCAGGTTGCTCGCCAGCGCCGATGATGGCGTGCATTTCCTCCGCTGCGCTTTGGGTGTGATGTTCACCAGAGTTCAGGATGGTTCCGCCTGCAGCAAGGCATGGCGCAGCAGCACCAAGCGGTCATTGCCCCAAAACAACTGCTCATTGACGGCAAAAGTCGGCACGCCGAACGCACCCCGTCCCATCGCCTCCTGCGCGACTTGCTCCCGCTTTTCCCGCGTACCCGCATCATCGAGTGCGTGGGCAAAGGCGTCTCGATCCAGCCCGACATCACCAGCACGCGCGATACACACGCCACGGTCCACGGCCGAAAGATCGTCGGCGAACACCGCGCGGAATAGCGCGCGCGCATAGGCCTCGGCGACCCCAAGCCGGTGCGCGGCTGTGCAGGCGAGTGAGAGCAAGTCGGGGTCAAGTGCAAGACGGCTATGCGGCTCACGGAAAGGCACCCCATAGAGGGCCGCCCATGCCTCGGCGTCCCTTTGCCGATAGCCCCAGTCATACTGGCCGGGGCCGTTCGGGGTGGCGAAGGGACTACACCCACCGTGCACCGCCGCGATCAGCCGGGCGCTGTCCACCGCGAGCCAGTTGAACCGCGCACCCGTTTCAGCTCCGAGCGCAGCAAGCTGAGTCGAGGCCAAGTAGGAGTAGCGGCTGCCGACGCCGAAGTAGAAATCCACGATCAAGGCTACGATCCACCTCCTCAAGCTCTCCTGCTACAACCCTGCAGTCACATCGCTAGTGGCGATGCATATTGCGTTCTGCATGCCTTTCCGCTCGCCTTCGGCTCACTGGTGTGCGTGCGGGCTTTCCTCCTGCTTGATGCTTAGTGCTTGCCGCATGGAGCGATAAGTCATCTCCGAGGTCGAGCCGATCCAGTCGTCCCGCTCGTCGTCCCACTCCCAGGCGATCAAGCGGGCGCCTTTATCCCCCAGGACTGCACGGGTCCGTTTCGTGATGCCTGCCCAGGCACCGCCCAGAGCACCCTTCTCTGACTTCATCTCTTCTGCGACTTCACCGAGTACGAAGCTGGGCTCACTCTTGGAGAACACAGCGCGGAGCGTCGCCTTCGTCTTGTCGCTGCATCCCTCAAGCAGCTTCTTGGCCTGCGCGGGCGACAGGTCGGGAGGAGCATCTTCATCACTGCCATCAGGGGCACTGTCGGGCAGTTCGGTGGGAGATGCCTTTGGGCTGGGAGCCCTCTTGCCGTCGAGCCATTCCTGCAACCTCGCTCGGAGAGCGACATCCATATCTCGATAGTCCTCGACAGAGATAAAGAGACCTGATGAATTCATGTCTGTACTTCTTTATGGTAAATGGAAGATAGACATGATCATACGAACATTCAAGAGATTTCTTATCATGGTGTCGACCCCAAAGCCTTGCTGACGTCCAGACGGCAAATTTCATACTACAATTCGTCACGTAACGAGATATGACCTGACGTGACGTACTGCAAAGGAGGTCACCATGCCGCCAGGTCCGAAGCCATTAGGGGACCGGGCGATGACTCCGGCCGAGCGGCAGGCTCGCTACAGGGCTGCGCACAAGGCGGGGGCGCCAGTGATGCGCTTCCGCAAGCCGGCCGACCGCCGCAGCCGGCCGCAGCGCTGGCGGGATGCGGTGGCCAATCTGGTGGAGTTGCAGGAAGAGTACCAGAGCTGGCTGGATGCCTTGCCGGAGGGCTTGCAGGATAGCCCGACCGCGGAAGCACTGCGGGCGGTGTGCGAACTGGACCTGTCCGAGCTGCAAGAGGTGGAACCGCCGCGGGGCTTTGGCCGGGACTGATCCCGTCGCCGGAACCGCCTGGGAAGCCCGCTGACGTCCCTGCCGGTCCTGGATGAGGAAATCTTACCCCTGGTGGTTCTGGTAGTCTCTGACGGCCTTCCCTGCGGCTTCCTGGCCCATGTTGGGCGAAGGGGCATGAGGGAGGGGAGGTCCTGCCCGTCCAGCCCCTTCCTCGTCAGCCCTTGTTCGACCCTGGCCGGAGGTCGAGAGTCGAGTGGTCGGGACGCCCCTCGTCTCGACGCCACCTAGCGGCTGCGGCGCGCAGCGGAGGGCAAGGGCGGCGCCCCTTGGCGCCGGGACCGGAGCCGCGCGCAGCTACCCTTTGCCCGCAGCGAGCACCGTGACACCTCGCGCGCGCACATACGCGCAGAAGGATTCTCTTAGGATTCAAGTGTTCGGGGCCTTTTTTCCAGCCAATTTCAGTATGTTACCCTGTGGATACCCGAGTGATGGGGCGTACATCCCGAGTTTTGGGGCGTACAAGCGAAGGCTATCCCGAGTTTTGGGGCGCGAGCCGTGTAGTTGACATTAATTCGGCTCGGTAGTCAGGTTTCGATGTGAAGAGCTTACCTCCTAAGCCTGGCACCCCTCCGGTTGGCCGTACCATGCGGGCCGCGCATGTGCGTCCGCAGGAGCACGGCGGCGGCGAAGGCATGGTTAAGGCGGGCGAGCTGGTCGAGGCCACTTACCCCGAGGGGGCCACCCTCTCGGCCGCGGCGCGCAAGGTGCTGGTGCTGCTGCTCGCCAAGGCCGCCGGCGACGCCTGGCAGGACCAGGAACACCAGATCACCAAGGGCGAGCTGCGCGGCAGCCACCAGAGCAATGACCGCCTGGTGCGAGTGCTGGACGAGCTGCAGCGGGTGCTGCTGCGCGTCCGGGTCCGGTCGCCCCGCGGCCATGACGCCGTGCTGGTGGCGCCCATCATCGCCCAGCGCATCGAGGAGCTGGACGACGACGCCCGCTCGGTCGTGTTCTGGCGCTTCTCCGAGCCGATGCGCCGGGTGATGCAGGCGTCCGACCACTACGCCGAGATGCAGCAGCAGGCGGTGCTGGCCTTCGAGAGCCGCTACAGCGTGACCCTCTACGAATATGGCTGCCTGCTCTACCGCCGCCAGCACCCGGCCTGGCAGGGCAGCCTGGCTGAGTTGCGCGAACTGCTGGGCGTGCCCGCTGGCACCTACCGCGACTGGACGGACCTCAGCCGCTTCACACTTGGCATAGCCAAGTCCGAAATTGACCACATCGCGCCGTTCACGCTGACCTGGCGGGAAAGCCGCCGCGGGCGGGCCGTGGTGGCGGTTGAGCTGCACTTCGAGCCGAAGGCCCCCGAAGCCGCCGCGGCGGCCAGGGCGGAGCTGGATGGCCCCCGCACGGGCCGCAAGGCCCGGCGCGACGAACAGGCCAAGGCGCCGGCCACGCCGGCCCGGCAGCAACTCGACCTGGTGGAGGTCTTGGCCGTGTTGAAGAACGGCAGTCCGCCGCCCGCGGCAAAGTAGGAGGCTCCCATGCCGGATGGCCTGTACGAGCACGACGCCCTTCTCTGGGCCGAGCACCAGGCGGCCCTGCTGCGCCGGCTGGCGGCGGGCGAGCGGGTCAACGACGCCGTGGACTGGCCCCGGGTGATCGAGGAGGTCGAGGACGTGGGGCTGTCGGGGTTGCGCGCGTGCCGGAGCCTGCTGCGCCAGGCGCTAATCCACCTGCTCAAGCTGCACGCCTGGCCGGACAGCCCGGCTGCGGCGCACTGGCGCGGCGAAGCGGGGGTGTTCCTGGCCGACGCGGAGGACTGCTTCACCCCGTCCATGCGCCAGCGGATCGAGCTGGATGCGCTCTACGCCAAGGCGCTGGGCCTGGCCCGGGAGGCGGCGGACGCGACCGGCGAGCCGCGCCCGCTGCCGGATGCGTGCCCCTTCACGCTGGGCGAGCTGCTGGCGGGCAACGTGGCCGGGCTGCTGGCCCGGCTGGGCAGCCCCGGGGCGGAAGGCGTCCCCCGGTGAGCGGGAACCGAACTGAAAGCCAGGGCCAGGGCGGCGCAGCCGCAGCGGACGGCTGCGAGCCGGTCTTTCTTCGGTTCCAGGCGGCGCGAGGCTGGGCAGGCTCCCAGCCCGTCGTGGGCCTTGCGCCTTTTGCCGCCGTCACGGCGCTTGTGTCCCATGAGGAGTTGACCGCGGCCTTCGGCGGCCTGACGAGATACGAGGACGCTCAAGGCCGCACCTACCTGGGCGTCTGGGGCGCGCGCAAGGTGGGGCGCTTCCTGACCATGCTCAGGACCCGCGGCCTTGTGCCCCAGGTATCAGACACGCTGCCCGAAGGTCTGCGTCAGCAGTGGCGGGCAATCGGCGCCGCCGCATCCGGTCCCGTTTCCACAAAAGCCGCGGCCAGCCAAGCGGACGTGGGCACTTGCGCCATGCTTGACGGGTTAGACGAACAGCCGGGCAGGCTGCCTTGATAGTTGATTTTTCGTAACGATCATGGCAAGTTCCCGCACGCCGATGGGCACCTTCCAGCGTCCCCCGTTACTGCCTCCGGCCAAGTCCCCGTGTCCCTGCGGCGCCGCACCCCCCGCCGGGACTGCCCGGGAACTTCCGCGCAACTTCCCCCCTCTTTCCATAATGCATCTTCGGCGTTGCTGCGGTGCAGCGTTCAAACCAGACAAAAGGAGCAAAGAGAGTATCTCCCGTTTCCGATGGGAAGGTTGGAAGAGACAAGCAGGTCGGACTTACACCGGACGACGCATACTGGCTTATTGGCTCTGACGAGAAACATGGCATTTCTGCAAAAGAGGTCTTGAAATTAACAGCGCAAGCGGTATTCTCAGGGCATGAATGGCTTAGGAGGCAGGCGCGATGGATGCTACGATCGAGAGAATACAGAAGATGGTCTCCAGCCTTAGCTACACCGAATTGGGCGAGTTGATCGAGCTGATACAACGTGAGCGTGCAGGGAAGCTGGACGAAGCGCGCCGCAGGATGATGACCGAGTTTGAGGAGAAAGCGGCTTCGATTGGCCTAACTCCTAACCAGATTTTCGGCCAATCACCCGGCACCCAGAAAAAGCTGAAGCGCGGCAAGAAGACCGAGCAGCAATCAGCCCCAGCGGCCGTGAAGTTCCGCTCTCCCAGCGGCCAGACCTGGTCCGGACGCGGCCGCAAGCCGACCTGGCTGATCCAGGCCGAAGCCGATGGCCAGTCTGCGGAAGAGTTCCGCGTCCACGAATAGCGGCAGCACCCGCCATGCCATTGTGCAGGCAGCGCAGCAGCGTGGCGGCTCGGAGGCTACGTGCCGGCGACCCTTCCCAAGCAAACCTTTGCAGGTTTGCGCAGGAATGAGACCTGAACACCTCCGCGCAGAGTAAAACGCCATGTTCGTTCCATGCCGCGCTGGGAGCTTGGGCCAGCCACAGCTTGCATAGCTGCCGTTCGGCGTTGCCGCGGTGCAGCATATATGTTGCTGGCAGAAGGTGGGAGATTGGAGCCATGCCCGTTGTTCTGGCCTCTGCCACCCGCGCCGACGCCGCTGAGCTGATCCGGGTCAACCTGGAGAGCCGTGAACACCATCACCCCTGGACGTCTCCCTTTACCGACGGAAGCGGTTTCGACGCTTGGTTCGGGCGCACGCTCTCCGGCCCCAACGTCGGGCTGATCGCCCGCGAGGCGGCATCGGGCCAGATCGTAGGCGTGGTGAACCTGAACGAGATCGTAGCCGGCGTCTCCCAGAGCGCCTATCTCGGCTACTATGGCACGGCAGCCCTGGCCGGACGCGGCTTGATGACCGAGGCGGTCCGGCTGGCCACGGCGCATGCTTTCGAGGCGCTGGGACTGCACCGGTTGGAGGCCAACATCCAACCTGGCAACCTGCGCTCGATTGCCTTGGTGAAGCGGCTTGGCTTCCGCCCGGAAGGGTTCTCACCGTGCTACCTACGCATAGGAGGCGAGTGGCGCGACCACGAGCGTTGGGCCTTGCTCGCCGGCGAGTGTTAGTCAGCGCAGATACCGGACCCAGGAGAAACGGGGATCTTCAGCGTGTTACGGCGCTGATCAGCGTCGAGACCCAGCGCTGACTTACACTCTAAACCCAGAGATAGCGCAGCAACACCTTATGATGCTGCACCGCAGCAACGCAGAACCTACAGTTAGGAAAAACTCTGCCATGACTGATCTGCTGAGATGAGCCGCTTCTGGAGCCCCGTCGTCCATACGCTTACCCCGTACGTGCCGGGGGAACAGCCGAAGCTGCCCGGGCTGGTGAAGCTGAACACCAACGAGAACCCCTATGGCCCGTCGCCCATGGTGCTTGAGGCGATCAGGGCTGAGGCGGCTGACGTGCTGCGCCTCTACCCCGACCCGGCTGCAACACGGCTCAAGCGGGCGATCGCGGACTACTATGGGGTGACGCCCGCCGAGGTGTTCGTGGGAAACGGTTCGGACGAGGTGCTGGCGCATGCGTTCCAGGCGCTGCTGCGGCACGACGCGCCGCTGCTGTTCCCCGACGTCACCTACAGCTTCTACCCGGCCTACTGCCGCCTCTACGGCGTCGAGCACCGGACCGTGCCCCTGACGGGGGCGTTGGAGGTCCGCATTGAGGACTACGACCAGGCGTGCGGTGCCATCCTCCTACCCAACCCCAATGCGCCGACCGGCCGCGCCTTGCCGCGCGCGGGTATCGAGGCCTTGGTGGCGCGGCACCCCGACCAGGTTATCTTGGTGGACGAGGCGTACGTCGATTTCGGGGCCGAGAGCGCAGTGTCGCTTGTCGCGCGTCACCCGAACCTGCTGGTGGTGCAGACCTTATCCAAGTCCCGCTCGCTCGCCGGGTTGCGCGTGGGCTTTGCCATCGGCCATCCCGCGCTTATTGAGGCGCTGGAGCGGGTCAAGGACAGCTTCAACTCCTACCCGCTCGATCGGTTGGCCATCGCGGGCGCCGTCGCCGCGTTCGAGGACGAGGAGCACTTCCAGCAGACGTGCAGGCGCATCATAGGCAGCCGGGACCGGCTTTCCGCGCAGCTTCGTGACCTCGGCTTCACCGTGCTGCCCTCAGCGGCGAACTTCGTCTTTGCCTCCCATCCCTCCCAGGGCGGGGCGGAGCTAGCGGCAAACCTGCGCGAGCGGTCCATCGTGGTCCGTCACTTCTCGCGCCCCGAGCGCATTGCCAGCTACCTGCGCATCACCGTCGGCACCGAGCTGGAGTGCGACGCGCTGGTGCAAGCAATGGAGAAGGTGCTGGGCTGGCAAGACGGATGCCCTATACCGCACCGCAGCAACGCCGAAAGTCAGATATGGAAGATTAGATGCAAACCGTAATAAAATAGAGATTGGATGGGAATGAGCATCGTCACGACAGTTGACCGGCCCGACCTCGTGCAAACGGTCGCAGACTGGCTATGGCAGGAGTTCTGGCGACAGGACGGGTATTCGCTGGCAGACACCCGTTCAGCAGTTGCAGCTTCGGTTGCTCGGCTTGGTCCGCAGCAAACGTTTGTGCTGCTGGTGGATGGCGAGCCAGTTGGGACCGCTAGTTTGACAGCCGAGGACCTGGACGAGCGGCCTGATCTCACACCCTGGCTGGCCGGCGTCTTCATTATTCCCGAAGCTCGTGGCCGCGGATACGCAACTCGCCTGATCGGAGCCGTTGAGGCAGCTTGCCGGGCAGCGTCTGTCCCAATTCTTTGGCTCTACACGAACACTGCGGAACGCATGTATGCCGGGGCTGGATGGCGGGCAGTTGAAGTTGTACCCCGCCAGGGTAGATGTCCGGTCACGGTGATGCGACGCGATTTGGAGGCTGACAAGAGCCGTTGCAGTATAGCCGGGCGGCCCTGAAATGCTGCACCGCAGCAACGCCGAACGGATAATATGGCAAATGCAGAGATCAAGATTTACGCATCGTCCTGGCGCGTAAGTTGGTGTGAGTCAAGGAGCCAAGCATGCCCTACTGGGTGAAGCGGATTATGCTGAAGACCGGAGAAGTGGTCACCGAGCGCGAGCTACGGCGCGATGAGAATTTGTTTGACGGCCCGGCACCAGTAGTCGGCGACCAACTCACAATCACCTGCCGAGGCCGTGAATTTGAGGCAAAGGTTATCTGGGGAAACTGGCCCGGCCGAAACGAGACCCGAGATCCTTCTGTAATCGTCCCACTGAGGGTGGAGGAGTTTTAGTCCCTCGGTGTCGCGCTGGTGCAGAACTCAAGACTTCTGCTCAGGGATGTTCTCTCGCTACGGCGTCGCCATAAGGATAAGGCGCAGCAAACGGCCAAGCTTAGTATCTGGGACGAACCGACCAGGCTGATCAGTATCGACGCGATGCACGATCACGGTGTCAAGCGCGGGAATGACGACAACGCAATGCCCGCCCGCTCCTAAAGCCGCAAAAGTTCCAGGGGGAACAATTGCATCACGGAATAGGATGCCTGCTCGCTCTACCCACCACATGTAGCCGTAGGCGCCGGACGCTCCGGCGTTCGAGTAGGGCAAGATGCTCATGGCAGTCCAATGCGCGGGAATAACTTGACGGCCACCCATGCGGCCCGATCGCAGGAGCAGCTCGCCAAACCGGGCGAGTTCGCGCGTGGACATGCGGAAGCGGTAGGCCGGGTGAATTGAATCACGGAGCTCGATGTATTTGCCGTCGATTTTAGGCCGGAAGTCTTCCATTTCGCAGGGCTTTGCGATTCGCTCACTGAAATCAGCAAAGATGTCCGCGCCCGTGAGGTTCCGAAAGATGGTCCCAAGCGCATTAAAATCCCAATTATTGTAGCACCAGACCGTGCCGGGGCCGGCGCTGCCGCGGACAGGTTTAATCGAGAGCATCCATGGCGTTTCGTAGCCGCTCGGATGATAGATACCGGACCGCGCGGTTAGGAGCCGTCATAAAGTAACCACGCCATCACAGAAAATAATAATATGCGATTTCAATGGCCTAACTTTCCAAGATAGATCGGTTATTTTATAGCGGCCCCTTAGCAGGTCCAAGACGGTTGAAAGCGATTCGTTCGTGGTTAGCCCGAGCTTGTCGTCGATGCCAAGGCTTGTGAGCGATGCACCGAGGTCGATGCGTCCGGCCTCTTCATGAATGCCGATGAGAGCCGAGAGGAGGCTCTTGCGGATGGAGTGGACATTGTAGCGTGAGATGACATTCCCCCACGCGCTCACAACCCGGCCGCCCGTTACGATCATCACAGCCTCGGTAGGCAGCGTCTCGGCATAGGATCGGGCGACCGCCAAGCCCGTTTCCGACCATCCGGCGCTCGCCGGTTCAGACCACGGCGGCCAGGCGCCGATATCGTGTATGGCGTCTTTCAAGCTTGCCGATGCTCCCAAAGCAGATCGAGGTGTGGGTTATTACCACGTGGCGGATGGCCGGCAAACGTTTGGGGGTTCCAGTGAATGAAGCACCGCATAGCAGCCGATCCCAGCAACATCGCCAAGCAAAAATCAAGACTTACCGCCTTCAATCTCATGACGCTCTCTTCTTGCCGGAGAAGCATCACGCTGTTTGTTCCTGTATACAATGGCTACGAACTTGGCCTTGGACAATCGCAACCGTGCGTCTAGTACCCCAGCAGCACCCGGTAGTCGCTCCGGTCCCCGAACACCCCCGCGCGCTCGTCCACCCGCACGCAGGGCCGGTTGCCGGGGTCGCACCGGGTCAGCTTCGCCAGGAACCCGGCCTTCACCCACTCGTCCCGGCCCGCTTGCATCTCCGCCACCTCCGCCTGCAACTGACGCTTCTCCGCCTGCGCCGCCGCAATCGCCCCTGCGTCCCACCACAGCACCAGCGTGCTCGCCAGCCACCCCAGCAGCACCAGCCCCGCCATCGCCGCCAGCACCCACCCCAGCAGCCGCCAGCTCGCCCACGCCACCACGCCCCGCAGCGCCGCGTCCGCCCGCCCGGCCTGCGCCGCCACGCTGTCCAGCCGGGACAGCAGCGGCCCCGTCGCCGCCCGCACCGCCGCCACCCCCTCCGCCGCCGCCCCGGCCAGGCTGTCGGCCACCGCCGCCCGCGCCGCACCCTGCACCCCGGACTGCAACGCCTGCACCTGACGGGCCAGCGCCTCCCGCTCCCGAGCGAGTGCCGCCCGCTCGGCCGCAAGCCCCTCCAAGGCCGCCTGCACCGCCGCCTGCTGCCGGTCGGCAACCTCCACCAGCCCATACAGCCGGTCCTCGTCCCCCTGCCCCGCCGTGCCGTCCACCGCCGCCCCCTCCCGCATCATCGTCGGTCACATCCTCATGCCGGGGCCTTGCCTCTGGCTCGGACGCGGACGCTGCGTCAGCTCCTGCCGGTGGGCTTCCTCCTGCGCCGCCCGCTGCTGCGCCTGCTCCTGCAGCCGCGCCCGCGTCACGGCCTCGGCCGCCTCCACCACCTCGCCCACCACCCGCTCCGGCCGCGCGTCGGCCAGCACCCGCGCCAGGGTCAGCCGCTCCCCCATCCCGAACGCCTCGCCGCGCTCGCGCAGCACCCCCACCGCCCCGGGCTGCCCATACACCTCCTGCCCGAACCCCAGCAGCGCCTCGCGCGCCGGGCCATAGGCCGGGTCGGCGTCCAGCCGCGGCAGGGCGTCCCTGAACCCGGTCAGCAGCCGGTCCCACTGCCCCACCAGCGCGCGCGCACCCGCCTCGTCCGCCGCCCGCTGCGCCTGCTGCCGCCGGTGCGCCTCGAACCGCTCCCGGAACCGTGCCCGCCCCTGCGCCACCTCCTCCGCCAGCCCGGCACCGGGCGCCGGCCCCGCCGCGGCGGACGCCACCGGCCCGGGAGCTGGCCGCGGCGCCGATGGCACCTGCTCCGGCCCCCGTGCCGCCTCCGGCCCTGGCCGCGGCACCACGATGGCGCTCTCCGGCCGCAGCGGGTCCAGCCCGCGCCGCTCGGCATACCGCCGCACGGGGTCGTCCTCCCCGCCATAGTCCAGCGTGGTGTCCTTCGCCCGCTCCCGGCCCAGCGCCCGCGCCAGCCGCGCCGGG
>JAABUQ010008254.1_pt1 | contig 14695 bp, 1 predicted proteins | sample 5560001 | NCBI WGS metagenome assembly JAABUQ01 (sample SAMN10711888, study PRJNA513371) | rock metagenome | isolation source: Antarctica rocks | place: Antarctica: Victoria Land, Finger Mt nord | collected 2015-12-18 | reverse complement strand
TTTATCTTTTTATCTTTTTATCTTTTTATCTTTTTATCTTTTTATCTTTTTATCTTTTTATCTTTTTATCTTTTTATCTTTTTATCTTTTTATCTTTTTATCTTTTTATCTTTTTATCTTTTTATCTTTTTATCTATTTTTTCTTTCTTATTATATAAGAAGAGTAAGTAAGATAATAAAGCTTCAAAATATATATAAAAAATATAAAAATAGACGCGAAAAGCCTTTTTGTTTTTATAAAAATTTATATATAAAACAATTTAAAATTTATTAAAATTATATATTAAAATTATATATTAAAATTATATATTAAAATTATATATTATTCTTATTTCTCTTTTTCTTTATTAATACAATAAAGTATGAATCGATTATTTATAATATTAAAATAAAATACTAATTATTTTATAATCTTTTTATTTTATATATATTTTAAATATTATTACTTTTTAATTTATTATTTCAAATTATATTAATTTTTTAATATAATATATTTTTTCTTTTTAATTTTTTAATTTTTTAATTTTTTAATTTTTTAATTTTTTAATTTTTTAATTTTTTAATTTTTTAATTTTTTAATTTTTTAATTATTTTATATTATTTTAAAGCTATTTTATCATTTTATTATTATAATATTATAATATTTTTATATATATTTCCGTTTTATTTTCGTTTTATTTTATTCCTTATTTATATATTATTAATATAATTTAAGCGGCTAGCAAAGGTCTATTTATACGTAGTACTGGCTATAAACCTTTAGTAATTATTACTGTTTGGAGAGCCAACAGACTTATTCTTTTAAATAATATAATCGCAATATTAAAGCGTTATATAATTAATAAGAAAGTAATATATATATAATATATAAAGTTTTTAATAATATAATAAATAATCCTTTATTTATTAAAATAAACCGTTAAAGTATTTTAAATAATATATAAATAATTATTTTATTTATTTTATTTATTAATTATTAAAAATTTTTTATAATAATATATAATATTAATATTTAAGTTTTATATTATATAAAGACCCTTGATTGTATACATTTTATATTATTCTTATATATTATATATAATATACTTATAATTAAGTTATAAAAGGATAATACTTTAATAATTAAAAAGATAAAGAATTAAATTTTGAAGGGAATAAAACTTTATTATATTTTAAAAGGAAAATATTAATATTATAAAAATATTTAAAAAAAAAATTATATATTTGCTTGAGTATAAAGTGTTTATAATATATCGTTATTAAATAAAAAAATATTAAATAAAAAGTTATTATAAAAGGACTTAATTTAAAAAGCAATTAATTATTACTTATTAAATACCAAAGGTAATATATAAAAGGGTTTTATTTATTTTTAATAATTACATATAGTTCGGTAATAAAGGTTTAATAAAAAATAATATTTTTATTTTACTTTAAGCTTAAATAATATTTATTTTAAAAGATAAATAAGTAAATAAATATATATAAAAAAAAGTTTGTTAAATAATATATAAACGAGCTTTTTTAATAACTTAAATATAAAATATATATTATAAAAAAGGAAAAAGGAAAAAGGAAAAAGGAAAAAGAAAAATATATATATATATATAAAGTGTTTATATTTTATACGCGATTTAATAATAAAAATAAATAAATATTAAAAAGTAATATATTAAATATAATAATCGAATAATTAATAGAAAAAGAAAAGGTATAATAGAAATAAATTATAAAATAATAATTATAAAATATATAAAAAGTATAATAAAATAATAATAAAAAAATAATATTATTTCTAAATATATAAGTTTTTTATAAGGGAAATATATTATAAACCAAAATTAACAAATAAATAATACTTTATATAAACTTATATAGAGTAATAAATCGAATATAAATTAAATTTTTTTTAATTTAAACCCTTTAGTTTACACTACTTTACCGCTATATTTAATATAATTTAATATAATATAAAATATTGATATTTTAATATTTCTTTAATATTTTATTAAATATTTTATTTCCTTTTCCTTTTTTCCCCCCTAGTCTTCTAATTCTTAATAGTATTAATATTAATATTAACAACAGCAACAGTAGTAGCAACAACAACAATATATATATTTAATTATTAATTTATTTTATAATAATAAAAAATATATAAATTAATTATAATTAAATTAAATTAAAAAACTTAAAGATTTTTAATTTAAAGTATTTAATAAAATTTTTAATAAAATTTTAATAATAATTATAATTAAAAATATAAAAAACTTTTTATTATTATCGATTTTTATAAATCTCTTTCTTATAAAAATAGTTTAATAAATAAATATAATATTTTTAACTTTCAATATATTATTAAGTTTTTCTTTTATAATAAGAAATATAAATATTTATATAAATATTAATAAGAAAATAAGGGTTGTAATCCTTTTTTTAAATTAATAAAAGTTTATTATTATTATTATTTCTTTCTTTAATATTATACTTTTTTAAAATAAAATATTAAAAAAGTATATAATTTTATTAATAAAGTTAATAAGGCGTAAATTTAATACTTTTTGTATTTTATAAATTGAAACTTTTTTTTATTTTTATAAAATTTAAATAACTTTTTAATAACATTATTAATTTATATTTAATTTATAAAGTTAAATATATAAAAACAAAAGAATTATTAAGAATTATTATATATTTTTTTGAAAAAAATATAATTTATAAAAAAAAAAAATTAATTATAAACATAATTTATAATATATATAAATTTCAGTTATTATTTGAAAATTTTTTTACTTTCAATAAATATTAAATAAGTTTTTTTTAATAAAAGTTTAGCTTAATTATTTGTTTTAATTGTTTTGTTAAAAGTTATTAAAAATAATAAAAGTATAAATAATATAATATTTTTTATAAAGAATATTAAATATATAGTATTCAATTTGAATTCTCTTTTATTATTAATATAACAATATTTAATAAATTATTTATAAATTTTCCTTTTATTATAAGTTTTAAACTTTTTAAAGTAATTAAAATAATTGCTTTTAAAACGAATATAATATACTTTAAAAGGGGGTAGTAGTGTAATAATAACGTTATTAAAAGTCAGATTAGTAAGTATACAAAATACGCTTATAATATATATAAATTTATAAAGTTATAAATTCGAATCTTATTATCCTTAATTTATATATTAAAAATAAAGGATTTATAAAATAAAGATATAGAAATATAAAATAAAATTTTAATATTATAAAAAATAATAATTAATATATAACAATTTCAATAAATAAATAACAGAAAATTTATTAAAAGCCTTTAGGGAGAACAAATATACAAATTTTATATAAATTTTAAGGAATATTATATTGAATGTAACCCAAAAAAATATACTTTAAAAAATATACTTTAAAAAATATTATAAACATATACAAAAATATAATTAAATAAATAAAATTATTATAAATTATTAAGAAACTATTACAATATTTTAATAAATTTATAAAAATATATACTTTTTTTAATAACATTTATATAAAAAGAAGTTTGAAATTTAATATAAATATATAATATTTAAAAATAATTTTATTTGAACAAATATTTGAAATTAATTTTTTTAATTATATTTAAAAATAATTAAATATTAAAAGGATTAATTAATTTAATTTATTTAATTTATTATGTTTATTATATTAAAGTTTTTATATTAATATAATTCCGGTATTAAATATAATTAATGTAATTTATTAACTAGCAAAGGTTTATTTATATATAATATTAGTTACGAACCTTTAGCAATTATTATTGTTTGGAAAGCTAACAAACTTACTTCTTTAAATAGTGTAATTGCAATATTAAAATATTATATAATTAATAAAAGAATAGTATATATGCGGTATATAAATTTTTTAATAATATGATAAATAGTCCTTTATTTATAAAAATAAATTATTAAAATATTATAAACGATATATAAACGATAATTATATTTATTAACTATTAAGAATTTATTATAATAATATATAATAATAATATTTAAGTTTTATATTATATAAAGACTTTTAATTATATATAATATATTTATAATTAATTTATAAAAAGGTAATATTCTAATAATTAAAAAGATAAAGAATTGGAGTTTAAAAGGAATAAAATTTTATTATATTTTATAAAAAAAAATATTAATATTAATATTAATATTATAAAAATATTAAAAAAAAGAAATAGATTATATGTTTATCCGAATATAAAACGTTTATAATATATTATTATTAAATAAAATAAATATTAAAAGAACTTTTATTATAAAAAGATTTAATTTAAAAAACAATTGATTATTATTTATTAAAAATCGAAAGTAATATATAAAAAGGTTTTATTTAATTTTAATAATTATATATAATTTAATAATAGAAATTTAATAAGAAATAATACTTTTATTTTATTTTAAGTTTAAATAATATTTATTTTAAGAGATAAACAAACAAATAAATATAAAGAAAAATAAATATATTAAATACTATTTAGTTTAATTAATAAGTTTATAAATAATATTAAACTAATTGGAAAATAATATAAATATATAATATTACTTAAATATAAATTCGATTATAATTAAAATTGTATTCTTTATTGTTTATAATTTATATCGAGTTAGCAACTAATTTAAATCAGTTTATTAGAAATTTATTTTTATTAAAACTAAATTGATTTTTAATAAGTACAAACCGGTTTTAATTATAATAAATTAATAATATATTTTATTAAGTTAAACTTAATTTTTATAATATCTTTATTTAAATTATAAATATATTATATTTTAATTATAATCGAAGAAATATTCTTTTTTATACTTTATATTTTATCTAAATTTAATTAAAATCAAATAAAGTATATTATATAATAATATAAAAAAGCTAAATATTTTCTAAACCTTTCGTTTATTATAAATAAGAATATTGAATATTAAGTTTATTAGAAATTCCCTATTATTATCAAATTCTTATTAGAAGAGATAAATAATAACAAAAGCGTCTTTATGACAATAATAGAAATAGGAAAAGTATTATATAATCTTTATGTATTTTATATTTTTAATAATAATAAAGTCTTTGATTTTGAAAATATATTGACGATTTATTCTGATAAAAGCTTTATTAATAAAAATATATATAATATATTAAATACTTACGAATTTATATATAATATACGTTAATATTATTTTAATTTAAAGAGTTTAAAATCTATTATATATAAATTATAATCAGTCCAATATATTTATATTAATTATTGAATAAATATATATTATAAATTAAACTTTAATAAAAATATTATTATATTAATATAAAAATATTAAATATTAATAAATTTAATTAACAATAATAATAAATATTTATATTCTGTATTAGTTTTTAATTTACCTTTATCTTTTTTTTTTCCTTATTTTTATATTTGTTTATAAACAAAAAGCTATTAATAAGATTTAAATATTCAGTTTGTAATATTAATAATACTTTTATTAATTTTAAATATAAGCTTTATATTTTTACTAGTTTTAATTAAAGCAGTTATTTAAGTATATTTTTAATAAAAAAATAACTTATAAAGTTAAGAAGAAAAGTTATATTAATTATATTTTTAAATATTTTATTTAATATTAATATTAAATATATTAATAAAAGCTTTAAGAAGTTATTTGTATTTAATTTCCTTTATAAAAATATAAAATTTTATTATAATAATATATTCTTAAATATTATCTATAAAATAAAGATTTATATATATATTAAATAATTTCTTCTTCTTTAATTACGTTATTAAAATAATAATTATATTTTAATTTAAATTATTTAAATCCGAACTCTTTATAATATTAATAAATACTTAATCGATAATAATTAGCTTATTTAATTTAAATAAAGCTTTATTATTTATTAATATAATAAAACTTTTATTAGTTTTTATTATATATTATATTAATCTTTAATATTTATATCGTTTCTTAATAATATAAATATAAAGTTAATTAAAGTTTATAAATATTTTTATTTTTATTAAAATATTCGAATAAGCAATCTTAATAAAAGTTTTGATAATAATATATATAAATAATATTTTAATAAAAAAATTTTCTTTAATAGTTTGTATATAAAAGAGCCAAAACTAACCAACTTCGGTATACTTATATAAAATAAAATAAATAAAAATAATTATATATTCTTTTTCGGAAAGGAATTAAAATTAAATATAAAATATTAAACTTTATAACTTAAATTAATAAAGGGGAAATTTGAATATTTAAAAATATTTTAAATAAATAATATACCCTTTTCTACTTAAGATAATAAAGAATAAAAAATTTTATAAAATATATTCTAAACCTTGTTATTTAGAATATAAAGTATTATATAATTAGTTTTATATTAAATCGAATGTTAAATATAAACCTAATAATTATTAGGCTTTTTAATTATATATTATACTTTTTTAAATATATATATTATTTAATACTTTCTAAATTTTCTATTATTTCTCTTTATTATATTGTTTTAAAATAATATTTTTTTAATTTAATAATATTAAACTTTAACTTATACTTCCTCGATTTAAAGTAGAAATAAATATAATAATTAATAATAATATTATATTTAAAAAAGCTTATATTATCGGTTTGTTAAAATATATTTTTTAAAAAAGCTATAATAAATATATAAATTATAATTAATATATTAATAATATTAATTTCTAATTTATAATCAAACTATCGAATAAAGTAAAAAAAAAGCTTTAATAATATTAAATATATTAATTTTATAAGGCCTAAGCGATAATATAAATAAATTCGAAATTTTCTTTCTTTTTTTATATAGCAAATAGGCAGAAATAAAACAAAAAGTTTTAACTATATAATATATTATTCGATATATATTAAAGTTATCAACAAAAAGAGAAAAGGAAAGAGAAATATAAACTTTAATAAAAAAAAATTCTAAATAAAAATATTTAAAATATAATATTTCGAACTTATTATATATTTGATATAGTTAATATATTAAATATATAAAAGATATAGCTTTAATAAATATTTTATATATAAAAATATACTTATTAAAGAAATAAATTTCGGTTTTAATATTATTATTGAAATTTCTATTAATATATTATATTATATATTAAATAGGAAACTTTAATTAAATATTTTTGAAAATATAATATTTTCGATTATTATTATAAATAAGTTCAAATTTATTAATTTATTTATATTTATTATTAATAATAATTTATATTTATATAATAATTTCCCCTTTTTTAAATATATTATTATAGAAGTTTCTATTAATAAATATTATTCGATTTATATTAAATATATTATTATTAATTTAAATAAATAATTTTTATATTTGCGAATATTATAATTTAATAAATTTATTTATATATTTAATTATATTAAAATATATTTTCTTTTATAATAAAGAAGTAGCTAATATAATAACAATTAAATTAATTAAATTAATAAAATAAAATTAAATTAATAAAATAAAATAAAATTAATAAAATAAAAATTTTAATATAATAATTATATTATAACTTCCTTTTTGCTTTTTAATAATATAATCTGTTTCTCTATTATAATTATTAAAGGCTTTCTTTTAATATATAAAAATAAAATATAACGGTAAATCTATTGTTTTAATATATTTAATTTCTTTAAAAATAAACTTATTATATCCTTTCTATTAATATTATTTAATAAAGGTTTTGTTAATTATATAATTTCTTTTATTTAAATATAATCTTAATAAGAAGCTTTAAATTTCTTAAATTATAAATTTAAAGCTAAATATAATATAAATAATATAATATTTTTGTTTTTAAATTAAATTATCTTTTTATATAATAAAGTAAAAAAGGGAAACTATTTTATATAAAAATTATATTAAAGCTTAAATTAAAAAGGATATTTCTAATTAAAAAGTAAAAAAAGTAAAATTAAATAAATTAATATTATTTTTAAAATAAAAATTTTTTAAATATTAAAATAATATTAAAGCTTATAATTCTTATAATATAGTTTCGGCTTTATTTAATATTTATAATGAGTTAAATTCTCGTTATATTTAGTAATTAAAAATAAATATAACAAACAAATCCTTATTATTATTAATTTTATTAAAACTTTTAATTATATTTATATTATATTATTTATTATCGTTATTAAAGCCTTTATTTATTTATATTTATTTAATATTATTATCTTCTTCTATTACTAGATTAAAAGGTAATTATAATAATTAAGAATATAAAAATTCTATATTAAAATATTAAGAAAATTAATAAAGAAAGGGCTTTTATTAATTAAATATTTGAATAAAAGTTATTTCTTTGGTATTATTACTTTATATAATAATCTTTAAAATACTGAATTTATATAAATTAAATATTATTTTAAATTATTATAATTATATTTTTATTAAATAAATTAAATTTAGTAAATTTATAAAGTAAATAGTTTAAAAGCTTTTAAATATAATAAAAAGTATAAAATTTTAATAAAATTTTATATATATAATTCCCTTTTATAATTCTATTATTTTATCTTTTTAATAATAAATATCTTTTTATAAAAAATCTTATTAACTTATTTTATATAATTAACTATTTATTTATTTTATTTTTTCTTTATTTAATTAGAAAATACCTTTTTTAATTTATTAATTATAACAATTTTTATTATATTATTTATATTAAATATATAATATTCAAAAACTATTAAGTCGTTTATTCAAAGGCGATATTAAAAAAAAAGGAAAATTATTTAAAGTATTTTTATAAATATAATTAATATAAACTTATATATTTAAGGAATATTTATATAAATAAAAATAATTATTTTATTAATTATTATAATATATAATTTTAATTTATAAATATTTTAAAATATAAATAAATATTCTAATAGGAAAATATAATATTTAATAATTTAATATTAAAGGAAAATATAATATTTTAATAAAAAAGAAAATTAAATAAATATAATTTTATTTATTTTAATAATTTATATTCAGATAATATATGTTTTATTTCCTCTTTATTTTTTATACCCTTTTAATTATTTTATTCTTTTTTCCGCCTTAATTCTGTCCCTAATATTAATAATTATACTATTAAAACTTTCCTTCGGATATATTAATAAGTTAATAATAATAAGTTATTCCTACTTTCAATTTACTATTCTTATTATACTTTTATTATTATTATTATTATTTATATTTATAAAGTTTTTATTCGGATATATTAAGTTACTCCTATTTTTAATTTATTACCTTTATTATATTTTATATTTATACTTATTTACCTTTCTTATTTATAAGGATAATATAAATAATTTCTTTAAAGTATAAGAGTTTTATTTTTATTTTTTATATATAATAATATTTTTATTAATTATAATATTTTATTCTTATTTAAAACTTATTTTTTAAAATTCAATTTTATATTATTATTTTTAATTTTTATATTATTATTAAAGATTAACCGATTCAATTCTATTATTATATTTAAAATAATCTTTTTGATATTATTATAAATTAATTTATTATTAAAAATATTAATAACGAAATATTTGTAAATATAAACTATTTTTTTTAATAAATTAAAATATTTAATATAGCCGATTACTTATATAAGTCCCTTTATTCGAGGCTTATTTGAAAATATAATTTTTAAAATAAATTTAAATTAATAGAATTATAATTATAAGACTTTATTATTATTATTATATTATTATTAATTTTGTTAAAGTTGAGGATCGTTAATCGCTTATTCTTAACCGATATAATTATTATAAGTAATATAAATTTGAGTATTAATAAGCGGTATATATTATAAAATAAGAATTAAATAACAAAATTTATAATTTAAATAATCATTTTCTCTTTATTCTTAATTATTTAAATTACTTATTAATATAATTTATCGGTTTAATAATACCTTTATTAGCGAAGCTTTTATTAAATTTATAATTTATTTAAGATTATAAAATTTCAAATAAAACTTTTATTTTTAAAAATCCTTCGAATATTAAAAATAAAATATTAGAATAATTTTCTTTATTATATAAAAGTTTTTAATTTAATATTTTCAATTATTTATAAAAGAAATAATTATTATTTAATTAATTTTTTATAAATATAAATTTAAGATTTAAAGAAGTTTCGATAAACGTAAATTTTAATTAAATAAAAGTTATTATTATTTTTCGATAAATAACGAAGTATTAGCGAGGTTTTTTAATTTTATTTCTTAATATAATTAATTTGCTTTTTATTTTATTGATAATCTATTAATAAAGTATTTATTCGGTATTATTAAATATATATTATATTATATAAATATTAATATAAAAGATAAAGTCTTTAATAATAACTTCGTTATTAAAGAAATATTTTAATATATAAATTTATTATAATAAAATTTATTAAAGTAATTTTGCTATTTTAATACTTATCAAAAGCTTATTAATAATTATTAAATAGTTATTATTATATTATATTTCTTTAATTTTATAATATATATTTTATTTAATATAATTTGATTAAAATATTTTTATAATAAGTTATTCTATTCCGGATTTAATTAAAAATAATTATTTTTATTTTCTTATTTCGATAAAATTTTCTATTAAATATATTAAAAAAAAAGGACTATATTAAATAGCAAAATTCTAATAAAATATAATAATATTAATATTAATATTATTAGGAATCGAAGTATTAAAGAGAAAATTCTTTTTTATTAATTTTATATTAATAATTATTTCTTTTATAATAATTTTATTCTTAACTTTATAATTATTATAATACTTAAATAATATAAATTATATAAATATAATATATTTGATATCTTTAATTTATTATTCAATAATAGTTATAAATATTATAATTTATATTAGTTTCGCTAATAACCGTTGTATTTATAATATAATATTTTATATATTTTATAATTAATATTAAGGTTATAAATTAATAATCTAATATAGAATTTAATTAAATAAATAGGGTTATAAAACTTTTATTAAAATAAGTAAAAAGTAATAAAATAAAGTAATAAAACCTTTATTAAAATAAGTATAAAATAATATTTATATATAACAATTACCTTAAAAGTATTTATATTTCCCCTAACCCGATATAATTTATTAAGATATATCCCTTAATAAACCTATCCTTTTTAAACTCAATTAAAAAATATATTTTAATTATTTGCCAGAATTACAAATATTAACTTATAAATATATTAAATAATTATAAATTAATATTCTGCTTATTATTAAAAATAAATAATTTATAATATATTAATTCAAAATTACTTTATTAATAAAAAATATTATTAAAATATTTTTAGGTTTTATTAAACTTAATTATAGTTATAATATTAAAAGGTTCTATAAAAATATATTTATTTATAATAAGTTTTAATAATATTTTATATTATTATTTACTTTCGATATTATTTATTATTTTAATATTATATATAATCAAAATTTCTTTTTAGAAAGCTTTAAAATTTTAATAATAAAGTAAGATTATATTAATTAATTTTGCTTATTATTAACAATAGTTAAAATTTATAATCGAAAATATATATTTAAAGTTTATTCTTTTAATAAGATTTAAGCTAATTTCGATAAAGTTTAAGTTATTAAAATATTTAATTAATAATAATAATTATATATTATTAAAATCTTCGAATTTAATTTCTTATATTAAATTGAAATCCTAGGAAAAGGTTTTCCTTTTTATTTTAAAATTTATTATATAAATATTTATAGAATTTATAGAATTTAGATTTTAAAACCTAATTTTAAATCTCCTTTAATTTCTTTATTTTAAATTAATATAAAAGTATTAAGATATATTCCTTTTTTAATTTTAATACTTAAATCTTTAAATATATTTCGGATTATTAAAAACTTTTTTTAAAAAAAAAACTTATTTAATTATCCGTATTTTCTTTATTATATTAATATAAGAAATATATATAATAATTAATTTAATCTTATATTTCTTTCTTTAGAATTATTATTAAATATTTTATAATATTTCGTCTTTCCTTAATAGAAATTCTTACTTTGATAGAGTATAATTTTAAGTTTTAACTTTTCTATTTATACTTATAAAAAGCGGTATTTTATATAAACTTTAATATATATTTTATAATTTTATTAAAAAATAATTTAAATAGAAATATTTTTAAAAAACTTTTTTATTTTATTTATAAAATTAAATTTAAAATCTTTTTGTAATATTTCTTTATTAAATTAAACTTCAAATTTATTTTATATTATTAAAATTATAATTATAATTAATAAAATAAATATAAAAAATATAAAAAATATAAGAAATAAAGTTTAATAAAGGCTTTATCGATAAATTCTTTATTAAAATTAAAGTTTAATTAATATAATTAAAAACTTTTAAATTAAAATTTTATTAATAAAAGAATTAGAATAACTTATATTAATAGAAAGAGGAATTAAATAAAATTTAATTAATAAAATATTAATAAAATATTAAAGAAATATTAAAGAAATATTAAAGAAATATTTAATATAAAAAATATAAATAATATATAAAATTGCTTATTAAAAGAAGAAAAGAAAAGTATAGGATAAAATTAATACAATATAAAAATAATCTATATTAAAAGTTAATAAAATAAGGAATTAAAATAAGAAAATAAAATAAATAAGAATATTTTTATTATAAAAACTATAAATTAATAATAAAACTATTATTATATATATTATTATAATTTATAATACTTTAAAGGTTTTATTAGTTTAAAATATAAATTATATTAATATTTCGAGAATTAAGATAATTTAATAGGAATATTAAAGTATAAAGCCGTTGATATATTAGTTAATATAATTTAATTTTAATAAGCTTTTGCTTATATTTGAATCTTATAAAATTAAAGAAATTATAATCCTTTATTATATTTATTTATATTTATTACTTCCTTATACTTATTGCTTTAGTAATTATTTATTATATATAAATTTTATCGAATAATTGAATTATAATTTTATGAGGTTTTAAAAAACTTAAACTTTTATATAATTAAATTATTATTCCTAATTAGTTAAATAAAACATTTATTATATTTTAAAATAAGTTTGATATTTTATTAATTAAACATAAATATAAAAGGTAAATTATAAATAATAATAATAATAAGGAGGAAGAAAATAATAATAATATAAAATTGTTATTTTATAAATTTATTAAGAAAATTATATATATATAGAATTAATAATATATTTTTATTATTAACTTAATAAAGCCTTTTATAAAGTTAACTTCGAAATAATTATTAATCCTTAAGATTATATATAAATCCTTTAAGCCTTAAAAGCCTTTAAAATTTATTATTATAATTACTATTTCCAAGTCTATATAGCAATCGGCTTAGCTTTGCTATTTTTTTTAAATATTATAATAATTATCTTAAACAATAAAGAAGCAGAATTAGAATAAAAAGAAGAATATAATTTTATTATTATATTATTTTATATATTTATATTTTCAATAATTTTATAAATTAATATTAATTAAAATTTTTTATAAAAATATTATTAGAAACCTCCTTTTAAGTCTTTATTAAAGGCTTTATCCAAACTGGTTTTACTATTTGAATTATTATTATCAAAGCTTTTATTAAAAGGTAAGTCGAAAATATTATTATTTTCAAAACCTTTATCCAAAGGTAAAGAAAAAGCAATTATATTATTAAACTTTTAAATATTATTATTAATAAAGTTATTTAAATAATCTTTTTTAATATCAATTATAAAGAAAAGTTTTATAAAAATATATATATACAAATTATAAAAATATATAAATTTTAAAAAACGAAAGTATTAAAAAATATAATATTATAAATAAATAAATTAATTATTAAAATTATAAATAAATAAAAACTAATTATTATTATAAATTTTAAAGAATTAAAATATAAACTTTAATAAAAATTTTGGTAATATATAACTTAAAAATTGATTTCGATTTATAATTAAATATATTAGTTTCGATAAAATTAATAAAATTAAAATATAATAATTAAATATAAATATAATAAGTCGTTAAAGGTTTTAATATATTAATTCATTTTTAAAAGTTTTTATTTAAATAATTATTTATATATAATTATTAAAGTTATATTATTAAATTTTTATATTTATATTTATATTTTTATATAAATATATATATAATTATTAATTAAATTCTTATAATACTTTTTATAACAAAAATGAATTCGTTAATATTAATATTATATTATTTTTAAAATATATATTAATATTTTAATATAAAAACTATATAAAAATTGATTTTAATTAAGATTCTAATATATAGCTCAAAGAAGAAAATAATTAATATTATAAGACTTTGGAAACTAAACTTATTATTAATATTAATATTGTTGTTATTACTAATACTAATACTAATACTAGTATTATTATTATTATTATTATTATTATTAATATTATATATATTTTATATTATTTTGCTTTTATAATTTTATATTACTTTAATATTTTATAAAACTTTATATTTTAAACTTTTATTAAATTTACTTTTATTAAACTTAATAATAATATAAATAGCTTTATTGAATATTTATTTAATTAAAT
>JAABUQ010008253.1_pt1 | contig 14696 bp, 11 predicted proteins | sample 5560001 | NCBI WGS metagenome assembly JAABUQ01 (sample SAMN10711888, study PRJNA513371) | rock metagenome | isolation source: Antarctica rocks | place: Antarctica: Victoria Land, Finger Mt nord | collected 2015-12-18 | reverse complement strand
CCAGGCGCTGCGCGTCGGTGCCGCCTGGCGCGACGTAAACCGCGGGCACCACGACGTCCGCCGCGCGCCCGTCATACAGCACCAGCCGCGCTTCCCGCCACAACAGGTTCAGCGGGCGGGCGGGTGGCACGAAGCGCAGCCCCGATACGTTGTGCCAGTCCACCCACAGGTAGCCGCCGTCGCCGGTCAGCACCTCCAGGTAGTTGGCGCAAAGGTCGTCGAGGTCGCGGAAGTCGTCGAACGCGGTGCCGTCGAGCCGTCCTCGCAGCGGCGCGCGCGCCGCCTCGGCCGCTTCCGCCAAGGCGGCGGCGCTGCCGTCGCCGGCACGCAGCGCGACCATGATGCCCAGCGCGGCTTGCTGCGCCGCGGCAGGGGCGGCGACCAGGCTCGGGACCGCGCCGTCCGAGTACCAGGCGTGCCGGGCCACCTCGGCGCGCAGCAGGTGGCGCAGCCGGGCGATGCGGACGGGCGCCGTGGCGTCCAGCTTGGACAAGGTGAGGAGCTGCCCTTCGGCGCGGTCGAACGCGCCGGCCAGGATCAGCGCTTCCGCCAGGGCGAGCCGGGCGGGCATGTCGGACGGGGCGGCGCGCACGCGGGCGGCGAGGCGCTCGGCTTCCGCGCCCAGGTCGTCGCTCGGCATGGTGTTCGTCATGGGTGCCCGGCAGGTTTGATAGTTGAAGATGGGACGGCCCGCGCCCGGAGGCAACGGGATGGGCCGGCTGGGCGCAGGTTCAGGCGGCGTCCTTCACCTGCGTCACCAGCCGGAAGGTGGTGGCCACGTTGTCGAGCTGGAAATGCGGCTGCAGCCGCATGGTGCAGCCGAGGACGCCGGGCCTGCCGGGCAGTTCGCGCACCTCGACACCCCCGGCGCGCAGGGGATAGTGGGCCTTGGTCGCTGCCGGCGCGTCGTCGTTGCCCAGGCAGTACTGGCTGATCCAGGCGTTCAGCATGGCCTCGACCTGAACGGCGTCGGCGTAGCCGCCGATGCAGTCCCGCATCAGCACCAGCAGGACATGGGCGAACCGCGCGGCGCAAAGCACGTACTGCAGCATGGAGGAGATACGCGCGTTCAGCGTCGCCTCCTGCCGGTCGTAGCGGGCGGGCACGTGCAGCGACCCGTTGCTGTTGAACAGCACCTGCGGCGCGTAGGGCACCGCGGACAGCGGGATCAGCCCGGCGTCGCTCAGCGCCTGCTCCTGCGCCGAGGTCAGCCGCACCTCGACCGGCGGCTGCGCGGCGATGCCGTGGGCGTCCGTGCCGAACGCGTAGGTTGGGAGGCCCGTGACGAGGCCGCCACCGACATGGTCCTGCATGACCCCGCGCAGGTCGGAAAACCACCCGGACGCCGCGAACTGCCGCACGGCGACCGTCGCGAACGCGAAGGCGGCGTTGCCCCACAACAGCCCCGCGCCGTCCGCCCCGGCGTCCTCGGCATACGGGAAGCCGTCCCGCCGCGTGCGGCTGCCGTTGCGGTATGGCAGGCGCAGCAGCATGCGCGGCACCGTCAGCCCTACGAAGCGCATGTCCTCCATGGCGCGCAGCCGTTGCCAGCGCGCGTGCTCGATGCCGTCGAACACCGCCACCGGGTCAATGCCGGTGCCGAGGTCGGCGAAGCCGTCCAGGCCGAACAAGGACGGCTCGGTGCCGAGCAGGAAAGGGCAGAACGAGGCCGCGGCGATGGCGCCCAGGGATTGCAGGGCCGCGATGTCGTCCGTCAGGTGGCCCGGCCCCAGCTTGTGGGTGACGGCGTAGTCGCAGACCATCAGACCGAACGGCAGGCCGCCGGCCGTGCCGAACTCCTCGCTGTAAACCATGCGGAACAGGTGGCTTTGGTCGAACTCCGCCGCGCGCTCCAGGTCGCGGCACAGGTCGCGCCAACTGACGGACAGCATCCGCACAGTCACGTCGGCGTGGTCCTGGCAGGCGTCCACCAGCAGCCGCAGGCTGCGCCACCCGGCTTCCAGGCGCTGGAAGCCGGGATGGTGCAGGACGGCGTCCACCTGGCGCCCGACCGCCGTGTCTATCGCGGCGATCAGGTCCTGGGCCACCCGGATCGCATCTTGGCGCATCGCGTCCCGCCGGGCAGGCCCAGCCGCAGTTGTCACTGCTTCTGGGGAATGCGCGCCACCATGCGGAGCGAGGTCGTCAGCTCCTCCAGTTGCAGCCACGGGCGCATCCAGGCGATGGCGTTGTAGGACCCGGGCCGGCCCGGGATCTCCTGCACCGTCACCTTCGCCTCGCGCAGCGGATACTGCGCCTTCACCTCGGCGCCCGCGTTGTCGTTGGAGTTGACGTAGTTCAGTATCCAGCGGTTCAGCCACGCTTCGGCGTCGGTCGCCTCCATGAACGAGCCGACCTTGTCGCGCCCGAGCACCTTCAGGTAGTGCGCGAACCGGGAGGTGGCCATCATGTAGGGCAGCCGGGCCGAGATGGCGGCGTTGGCCGTCGCCTCCGGCCGGTCGTACTTCTTCGGCTTGTGCGTGGTCTGCGCCCCGAAGAACACGGCGTAGTCGGTGTTCTTGTAATGGCACAGCGGCAGGAAGCCGAGCTTGCCCAGTTCGTTGTCACGCCGGTCGGTGACGCCGATCTCGGTCGGGCACTTGAGGTCGGCGTCGCCGTCGTCGCTGTTGAAGACGTGCAGCGGCAACTGCTCGACCTTGCCGCCGTTCTCCGCGCCGCGGATGGTCGTGCACCAGCCCGACAAGGCGAAGCTGTTGGTCAGCCGCGTGCCGAGCACGTAGGCGGCGTTCATCCAGCAGTACTCTTCGTGCTTGAGCGAGGACACCGCCCCGTTGGCGCCGAGCGGCCCTTCCTCGTAGCGGAACTCCTCGATGGGCTTGGTCGCGGTCCCGTAGGGCAGCCGGGCCAGCACGCGCGGCATGGTGAGGGTGACGAAGCGGGAGTCGTCGCTTTCGCGGAAGCTGCGCCAGTTGGCGTACTCGATGGTGTCGAAGATCTTCTCAAGGTCGCGCGGGCGGGACAGCTCGCTGAAGTCGTCGAAGCCGAACATCTTCGGGCTGGCCGCCGAGATGAAGGGACAGAACCCGGCCGCCGCCACGCCGGAGATGCCGCGCAGCAGCAGGATGTCCTCGGGGTCCCGGGAGAACTCGTAGTCGCCGACCAGCGCGCCGTACGGTTCGCCGCCCGGGGTGCCGAACTCGTTCTCGTAGATGGTCTTGAACAACTGGCTTTGGTCGAACTCGACGGCCTTGGACAGGTCGCGCGACAGGTCCTTCTTGCTGACGTTCAGAACGCGGATCTTGAGGTTGGCGCTGGTTTCCGAATTCGTCACCAGGTGGTGCAGCCCGCGCCAGGCGCCTTCCAGCTTCAGGAAGGCGGGGTTGTGCATGATGGCGGCAAGCTGCTGCGACATCTTCCGGTCCAGCGCCGCCATCGCCGCGTTGAGCGTGATGGTGAGGTTGCGGCTGTAGGTGATGGTGCCGGCCATCGCCTCGTCAGTGAGGGTCCGCAGCAGGGCTTCCGCGCGGTCTGGCTCTGTTTGCTTGGTGGCGGCGACGGCCTGGTCGAGCAGGCTCGGCCCTTCGGCAGCAAGGGCCGCTGTGCCCGGTGCAGCTTCCGGGGCGGCCTCGGCCTTGGTGCTTGCGCTCATGCTACTTGCCTCCTGCTGGGGCGGTGCGGGACGCAAGCTCTTCCGCCAGTGCCTTCACCTCGCCCTCGTTCTGCAGGATGCGCTCCAGCAGCAGCTCCAGGTCCTCGGACCGGTCGGCCTTGCTCAAAAGGTCGCGCAACTGGTTGCGGGCTTCCAGCATGCGCTTAAGCGCCGGCACCTGGTCCACGATGGCGGCGGGCTCGAAGTCCTCCATCTTGGAGAACTTGAGCGCGACCGGTATCTCGGTGCCGTCGCCCTTGAGCGTGTTCTCGACCCGGAGCTGCAAGCCCGGCGTCATGCGCGCCAGCACCTCGTCGAAGTTGTCGCGGTCAACCTGGATGAACTTGCGGTCCTTCATGGGCTTCAGCGGCTCGGTCGGCTGGCCCGAGAAGTCGCCCAGCACGCCGACCACGAAGGGCAGCTCCTTCTCGACCATCGCGCCCTCGGTTTCGACCTCGTACTTGATGTGGACGCGCGGCCTGCGCACCCGCTCCAGCTTGTCGTGAACGCTTGCCATGGATTTCCCTTTGCCAGATTACGGTGTGCCAGGAATGGCGTACTAAGAACGGCGCGCCAAGGATGGTATGCCAAAGATGGTGCCTGTCGAGGGCGGAACATCCTGGCATGGCAACGCTACTCGGTGCCTTGTGGTTTGACGGGCCAGATACCCGCGGTTGTCAGGAATAGCTGCCGGGCGGTTTCGTCGGGGATCAGCTCGCGCACCAGGTCCGCAAGCGGCATCCTGGCACGGCGCACAAGGGTGTCCAAGGCGTAAGCGGTGGGGGAGTTCGGTTCGGTTTCGCGGAAGAAGGCCGCGATGCGCCCGAGTTCCCGCAAGGCTTCCTCACGTGTCCGCAACGCGCCGGGTTCGGGCGCCGCGGCCTGCGCCGCCGGGCCGTCGCCGGGCGCTGCCGCCGACGAAATCGTGACCGGCCCAGCCGGCGCCAGGCTGGGACCTGCCACCTCGACCAGCATGTCCAGCACGGCGCCGAGCGTGCCCGAGATGTTGCCGGACGGCGGGGAGTCCATGCCGCACAGCGCGTCGAGCCGCGCCGTCATCGCCGTGAAGGCTCCGATCGCGCTCCGCAAGTCGCGCGCGACGGCGACGAAGGTGGCGCTGTCGGTGGCGCGCAGCGCCTGCTCCACCATGCGCTGCGCGCCGTCCGCGCTGGGTCCACCGCGCCGGGCCGCCATGAAGTGCCACAGCCCCGCGCCGTCGGACGGCACCGTGATCGGCGTCAGGCGGATCGGCTGGATCAGCGTGCCGTCCTGCCCCACGCCGTTCAGCCCGGCCAGCGGCGCCACCTTGTCCTCCACGGTTTCGCTGTCCACGGAGAACAGGCTGTCCCAGTAGCGCTCCACCAGGCCGTCCATCAGCGCAAACGAGTCGTGCAGCCCGGCGAAGCCGTGCAGGCGCAAGGCGGCCTCCGTCATCCAGGCGGCGATCTCCAGGTCCTTCGTGCGGGTGGCCAAGGCTTCCTGGGCCAGGTCGAGCAGGGTGCGCCATTCCGGCGGGCGGGACGCCTGCCCGGCTTCGGCGTCTGCGGCCCGCTCCGCCGCGCGGGCCGTGCTGCGCGCGTCCTTCATGCGGTAGTAGATCTCGCCGGCGACGGGGTCGCTGCGCAGGTCCACGCCGCAGGGCGCGTCCCCGGCGATGGGTTCAAGAAGCTGGGGAAGGTTGAGGATCATCGGTCCCTGCTTGCAAGGGTGTCCGCCGCGGCACCCGGTTTCAGCGGCGGAGCCTGCGACGGTTCCATGTTCCCCATGTCGCCCGTCCCGTCCATGCGCCCCGGCACGCGGGCGGCGTTTCCACCCAGATGCGTATGCCGGGGTGGGTTAGCACACGTTTTCGTTATAAGGCACCCCCTGGAATGTAGGTTGCAACCCGGTATGGTTCGTTCCGCAACAAGCTGCGGGTTCCAATGTCCACCGACCTTCGGCAGTTGATTGACACCCTAAGCCCGGCTTGCCGCACGTCCCTGGAAAGCGCCGCCGGGCTTGCGATGTCGAACACGCACTCGACGGTCGAGGTGGTCCACTGGCTGATCCGCTTGACGGAGCCGGGCGGCCCGGCTGCAGAGGCCATGGTGGGCCTGGTGGACCGCGCCAAGCTGAACGCGGACCTGACCCGCGCGCTGGACCGGCAGCGCCGGGGCGCGGGCGGCGCGCCGGCCTTGTCGCCGATGCTCGTCACCTGGATGCGGGAAGCCTGGCTGGTCGCCTCCTTGGACTCCCGACGCAGCCTGACCGGGCCGCTCGACCTCATGGCGGCCCTGGTCGGGGACGCCACGCTGATGGCCGTGGCGCGCGACCTTTCGGCGCAGTTCGCGTCCGTGCCGCCGGACGCCGTCAAGGCGCTGGCGCGCGCCGACGCCCCGGTGGCGGCGCAGCCCGGCGCCGCGCCCTCGCCTGGCGTGCCCCCCGCGCCCGGCGGGCCGCTCGACACCTACACCACCGACCTGATCGCCCAGGCCGAAGCCGGCAAGATTGACCCGATCGTGGGCCGGGAGCAGGAAATACGGCAGGTCATAGACGTGCTGACCCGACGCCGGCAGAACAACCCGATCCTGGTCGGCGAGGCCGGGGTGGGCAAGACCGCCATCGTCGAAGGGCTGGCGCTGCGCATCATGTCCGGCGACGTGCCGCCACCGTTGCGCGGGGTCGGGCTGCGCACTCTCGACCTCGGGCTGCTGCAAGCCGGCGCCGGCGTGAAGGGCGAGTTCGAGAACCGGCTGAAGGGCGTCGTGCAGGCGGTCAAGTTGTCGCCGCACCCGATCATCCTGTTCATTGACGAGGCGCACACCCTGGTCGGCGCGGGCGGCCAGGGCGGTGGGGACGGCGCCAACCTGATAAAGCCGGAGCTGGCGCGCGGCGAGCTGCGCACCATCGCGGCGACGACCTGGGCCGAGTACAAGAAGTACTTCGAGAAGGACGCCGCTCTCACCCGGCGCTTCCAGCCCGTGAAGGTGGACGAGCCGGACCAGCCAACCGCGACCGCCATGCTGCGCGCGCTGGTGCCGATGCTGGAAAAGCACCACGGCGTCCGCATCCTGGACGAAGCGCTGCGCGAAGCCGTGCGGCTGTCCGCCCGCTACATCCCGGCCCGGCAACTGCCGGACAAGTGCGTGAGCCTGATTGACACCGCCGCCGCGTCCGTCGCCATCGGACGCTCCACGACGCCGCCGGCCATCGAGGACTTGGAACGGGAGGTCATGCGGCTGGACGCCGAATCCGCCCTCCTGGAGCGCGACGGCGCGACCGCCGGCCTGCCAACCATCGCCGCTCGCCGGGCCGCGGCGGAAGCCGAGCGGGAAGCGCTGACCCTGCGCTGGACCGGCGAGCGCGACTTGGTTGCGGAGCTTGACGCGGCCACTGACCCCGCGGCCAAGAAGGCCGGCCAGGCCAGGCTCGCGGCCATGCAGGGCGACGTGCCGCTGGTCCGCTTGCACGTGGACGGCGGCGCCGTCGCGGGCGTCGTCACGCGCTGGACCGGCATCCCCGTGGGCCGGATGCAGCGCGGCGACGTTGAAAGCGTGCTGACCCTGGGGGACGCGCTGCGCCGCCGGGTGCTGGGGCAGGACCACTCCATCGCCACCATCACGGCGGCCATGGAGGTGTCGAGCGCCCGGCTGTCCGACCCGCGCAAACCCGTCGCGGTGTTCCTGCTGGTGGGGCCGAGCGGCGTCGGCAAGACGGAAACGGCGCTGGCGCTGGCCGACCAGCTTTACGGCGGGCTGCAGGCGCTGACGACGATCAACCTTTCCGAGTTCAAGGAGGAGCACAAGGTCAGCATGCTCGTCGGCTCACCGCCGGGCTACGTCGGCTATGGCGAGGGCGGGGTGCTGACGGAGGCGGTGCGGCGCCGGCCCCATGGCGTGCTGCTGCTGGACGAGGTGGAAAAAGCGCACCCCGGCGTGCAGGACGTGTTCTACCAGGTGTTCGACAAGGGCAGCCTGCGGGACGGCGAAGGGCGCGACATTGATTTCCGCCAAACGACGATCCTGCTCACGTCCAACGTGGGCACTGACCTGCTGACCGCCCTTGCAGCGGACCCGGACACCTTGCCCGACCCCAAGGGGATCGAGGAGCTGCTGCGGCCCGAGCTATTGAAGGTGTTCAAGCCGGCCTTCCTGGGCCGCGTGGTCGTGATCCCGTACCTGCCGCTGTCGGATGAGGTGCTGCTCGGCGTCGTGCGGCTGCAACTGGGCCGGCTGCGGCAGCAGGTGCGCGACACGCACGGGGCGGCGCTGCACATGGCCGAAGGGGTCGAGGCGCAGGTGGCCGCCCGCGCCCGGAACGCCGCCATCGGCGCCCGCGCGGTCGAGCAGACGATCTCCCGCGAGATCCTGCCCGGCTTGTCCCGCTTGTTCCTGCGCGGCCTGGCCGACGGCGACGCCCGGGCGGAGGCGACGCTGGAAGCTGGACCTGACGGGACGCTCCAGGTAAGGGCCGGGGGGCCGCAGCCCGCGGCCCTGCACGCCGCTGCAGCAGATTGACCCGGGATCAAACCAACGGCCCAGATCCCGCGTTGCTTGTCCGGGCCACCCAAGGAGGAACCAATGCCGATCTACCTCAAGATGAACGACGAGCTGTGGGGCGACGCCACGCAGCAGGACCACAAGAACTGGATGGACATCCAGTCCATGCACTGGAACGTCAGCCGGAACATGAACACCCAGGCGGGTTCGGCCGGCAACCGCGAGGCGTCTGAGCCGTCGGTCAGCGAAGTGACGCTCACGAAGGTCAGCGATAAGTCGTCCACGCGCTTGTTCCAAGAGGGCTGCACGGGCAACAAGGGCATGAACGCGGTGATCCACCTGGTCAGCACCGGCAGCCCTGGCCAGACCTACCTGGAGTACAAGCTGTACAACACGCTGGTGGCGGGCTACCAGGTCGGGTCCGGCGGCGACCGCCCGGCCGAGACGCTGACGCTGAACTTCACCAAGATGGACGTGAAGTACATCCCGTACGACGACAAGAACACGGCTGGCTCCCCGTCCATCGCCAGCTACGACCTCAGCACGACCAAGAGCAGCTAGGTTCGTGCGCGGTGCCCGGCACGCGGTGCCGGGCACCCGCCTTCCCGCACGGGCACGTTGTTCCCGCCCCATTGCCGGACTAGGCTCCTGGCGCTCTTGACCTGGATGCCCTGATGTCCAACGCCTCCCAGTATACCCAGGCTGGCCGCCTGCTGCGCATAGACACGCCCTTGGGCGAGGACGTGCTGCTGCTGGAGCAGTTCGACGGCCACGAGGAGGTGAGCGAGCTGTTCGCCTTCACCGCCGTCGTTCGCAGCAAGCGCGACGACCTGCAGCCTGGCGACCTCGTGGGCAAGCTGGTGGACGTGTCCCTGAACCTGCGCCACGGCGAGGCCGGCGGCGGCGAGAACCAGGACCTGCGCACCTGGAACCTACTGTGCGTGGCCTTGCACGAGGGCGAGATGGTGGCGCGGGGCCTGCGCCATTACACGCTGACGCTCCGCCCGCAGTTGTGGCTGCTGACCCGGCGGTCGGACTGCCGCATCTGGCTTGACAAGACCAGCGTCGAGGTGTGCCAGACGCTGCTGGCCGAGCACGGCCTGCCCGCGCCGGACATCGCGGGGCTTGTGGGTCCGGTGCCGCCGCCCAAGCGGGACTACAGCGTGCAATGGAACGAGACCGACCTCGCGTTCCTGGACCGCAGGCTGGAGCAGGACGGCGTGTTCTACTGGTTCGAACACCAGAAGGGCCGCCACGTGCTGCACCTGGGCAACCACCAGGCGGCCTACCAGGACGCGCCGGAGGCGACGCTCCGCATGGCGCGCGGCAGCACGGACAGGAACCACATCAACGCCTTTGACCGCACGTTCCACTTCATCCCGAGCAAGCGCGCCGGGCGGGACTGGAACTTCGAGACGCCCCGGCGCGAGCCGGAAGGCCAGAGCGGCAGCACCGTCCAGAGCGGGGCCGGCGGCGGCGCGGGGAGCGCAGGCGGGGCACGGTACGAGCTGTACGAGTATCCCGGCCGGTTCATGGATGCGGGCGCGGGCGAGGGCGCGATGCGCGCGCGCATGCAGGCGGCCGAGGCCGACCACGACCAGGTGGTGGGCGAGACGCGGGTGCGCACGCTGATGCCGGCCCGGCGGTTCACGCCCAACGAGGTGCCGCACCCCGACCGGACGTATGCGCCGCACGTGGCGACCCGGGTGGAGCACCACGCGAAGGACCCGACCTACGACACCGGCAGCGCGGGCAAGCGCGACGACGCGCCCGGGGGTGCCGGTGAGGGCGGCACCCAGGCGCCCAGCTACACCAACCGGTTCGAGGCGACGCCGGCGTCGGTGCCGGCCACCCCGCACCGGGACACGCCGCGTCCGAGCATAGACGGCGCGCAGATCGCGGTGGTGGCGGGTCCGCCGGGGGAGGAGATACACACGGACAAGTACGGCCGTGTGAAGCTGCGCTTCCCGTGGGACCGGCACGCCAAGGGAGATGGCTCGGACACGGTGTGGGTGCGCGTGTCCCAGCCCTGGGCGGGGGGCACCTGGGGCGCGCAGGTGATCCCGCGGGTGGGCATGGAGGTCTTGGTCACCTACCAGGACGGCGACCCCGACCGGCCGCTGGTGACGGGTGTCGTGCCCAACCCGCAGAACCCGGTGCCGTATGGGCTGCCGGGCAACAAGACCCGGATGGTGTTCAGGAGCCAGACCTACAAGGGCCAGGGCTTCAACGAGCTGGCCATGGAGGACCAGCCTGGTGCGGAGCGTCTGCACGTGCATGCCCAGCACGACCACACGACCAAGGTGGGCCACAACCAGACCAAGCGGGTGGACCAGCACCAGGTGCAATCGGTGGGCGGCAGCCGCAGCGTCGAGGTGGCCGGGCACCAGAAGCACGAGGTCGGGGGCTCCATGAGCCTAGTGGTGGGCGGGGTGGGTGCGGCAGCGCCGGGCATCGCGGCGCAGGCGGCGGCGCTGGCCGGGGGGACGGCGGGGCTGCTGTCGGGTGCCGGCGGGGGCGGGTTTGCGGGCGCGCTGGGGTCGATGGCGCTGGGCTTTCTGTCCGGGGGCGGCCTGGGCGCGCGGCAGGGTGTGGTGGCCGGGCCCAGCCCGCGGGCGGATGCCGGGCAGGCGCTGGCCGGGTCGGGCGGCGACGTGGGGGACGCGGTGGCGGGGCTGTTCGGGCTGTCGGGGGTGATGAACACGGTCGTCGGCGCGTTCCGGTCGGACACGGTGGGCGTGGCTAGTGCCGAGCAGGTGGGCGTGGCCAAGGTGGTCAACGTCGGGCAGACCTACAGCGTGCAGGTGGGCCGAAACTACCAGCTCAAAATAGGGGAGGCTTACGAGGCAAGCGCTGGCAAGACCGTTGTGATTGACGCCGGAGATGCCGTCGAGATCACGGCTGGACAGAGGCTTGTGTTGCGGGTCGGCAGCGCGCGGCTGCAAATGGATGCTCTGGGAACGATCGTCGTCGAAGGTTCCATCACGACCATCATCAAGGGTGGCGCGGCGCAATTGACGGTCGGGCCTGGCCCGATCCTGCACGTGCCGCAGCTGGTCCCGGGTGCGTCCATTGCCCCCTCAGCGCCTTGCCTGCGCCGCATGGCGCAGCAAGGAAGCCCGCTGATGCGGGACTGACCAGCGATGGACGTCAGGCAACAGGCGGACCCGGACCATGAGCCGGTGGCAGGGCAGCCAGAAACTGCCGCTCCGCCAGCCGGGCTGGCGGAGCTGGCGCTCGCAGTCTCGCGCCTGCAGCATCCCGCGTTCGCTGTCCTGGATGGCGCGCATTGGGACGACATGCCCACGAAGTTGGAACGTGCCGGACTGGGCGGGCGGTCGTTGTACCTGGGCGCCGGCCAAGCCGTGGAGGCCGCCGGCCCATGGCTGGTCAGCCTGGACCAGCGGCCCGACGCCGTGGGCGCCCTGATGGAATTGTTGGGCGAACGACCTGCGGCGGTCTTCTGGGGTTGCGAGGCGGGCGAGGCCGCCTTGTGGCGGCACCTGCGCACGCTCAACCAGATCGAGATCGCGCGCGTGCCGGACGCGGCGGAACCAGGCCTTGCCGTGCCGGGCGGGGCTGATGCGGCGGCGGGCAACGCGGGCTTGCCCACGTCAACCGGCGAAGGCCCCGAGATCGTGTCGTTCCGCCATTGGGACCCGCGTGGGCTGGGGAGCGTGCTGCCGTTGCTGGACGCGGCGCAGTTCGCCCGCATGTTTGGCCCGGCGAACGAGGTCGTCTTCCTCGACCCGCCAGCCCACGGCGGCTTCGGCGTGCGGCGTGCGGTGCGGACGCCCGACCTGCCGATCGCGCCGCATGGCAGGATGCGCCTCAGCGCCGAGCAGGTCCTCGCGCTGGATGAGGCCGTGCAGGTGCGGTCCACCCGGCGCATCGGCCGCTACTTGCGGGAGACCGCACCGGAGGAGGCTGCGCATCTGACTGACGGCCAGTTGCACAAGATCGTGGAGGACTCGGCGGCGGAGGGCCGTCTGCTCGGCCTGCGCAGCGAGCGCGCCCAGGGGCAATGGGCCTACCTCGCGATCACGACCGGCGGGGTCATCGGGCGTGACGGGAAGGTGGTGGCGCATGTCGCCCGTGGCCAGGACTCGCCTGACACCAACCTCGATGTCCTGTTCGCGCGCATGGTGCGGCTTGCGCAGGAGGAGGCCCGCGCTGTGGGCCAACGTTGATGCCGGTCCTGCTCATCCTGGAGGCTGCGGAGCTTGGGGAGGTCGCCTACGGCGCCTACCGCGCATACCGGCTGGCCCGGACGGCACAGGCGGCGGTGCGGGCGGCGCAGGCGGCGGACCGGCTTGCGAAGGCGGCGCAAACGGCGCAGCAGACGCTGCAGGCCACGGCAGAGGCCAAGGGGTGCGCGACGTGCCCCAAGCAGGAGGTGCCGTGCTTCAAGACGCCGGAGAACGGGACGGATGCGGAGTTGGACCGCCAGTTGCAGGAACAGCAGGACGCCATCAACAAGATGTCGCCCGATGAGCTGCTCAAGAACTTCAAGGACAACCGGGATGTCGTAGGAAACGTTATCCGGCCGGCCGGCGACGCCGCAGCTCGGCAGGCAGAAAGAGCGACAGCTGAGAAATTTAAAGCTGTGGAACTTAGAGACGAATACTCCAAAACGATGCCATTTGGAGAAGCTAAGGATAAAGCAGCTAGTGATGCAGCGAACTGGATACGTGGTCAAGCGGCCACCCACACCCCGGACATCGTGGCTGGTGGCGACGGAACCATAACGGGCACGGGCAGCCGCTCTGTCAACAGCTCGATTGGGGCGCAATGGAACCAGGGCCGCAGCGCGAGCGGCGGCAAGACAAGGGCTAAGGTTGTCGAGCAAGAGGCCCGCAACGCAAAGGCCAGGGGAGACAAGACGATGGATGTAAGTCTGGACCGCTGCGGGAAGGCCGGATCGTGATGAATGAGGAGTTTACCTACCTGGTCAAACAGTTCGGCAAGCCAGAACATGCTTTGCCGTTGTCCGCTGAACTCAAGGAACGCCTCGAGGGTCGCCTGCCTAACTCAACGCTGGAGTTCTGGTCCGAGTGTGGGATTGGGACCATGCTGGACGGCCTTCTTCAGTTTTGCGAGCCGTCTACATTTGAAAATCTTGTCGCAAACATCTGCGGAACCGATCCCGATTTTCCGAAAGGGGTAGTGACGATCTTTAGTTTCACAGCGTTTGGCGAGCTGTATGGATGGCATAGCAAGTTTGGTAGATGCTCGTTCGATCTGATCTTTGGTGCGGTCACGACGAACATACCAGTATCCGAGAAAGAAAAGGAAACACATCGAGTGCTGGGGCCTGATAGACTGATCGCAAGTCAATTGGTGGATCTCGACAGATTTGCTGATCTAAAAGATGAGGACGGCAACCGCCTGTTCGCACGTGCGCAGAAGAAGCTCGGGCGCCTTGAGCCAGGCGAGTGCTATGGCTTCGTCCCAGCCCGGGCGCTGGGTGGCGTGAACCGCCTTGACCACCTGCGGCGTGTGCGGGCGGTGGAGCACTTCAGCATCCTTGCCGGGCTTCGGCAGTTCGAGTGGTTCAACGTGGCCGATGGGCAGGAGGCTAGGGTCCGCGTGGTCGGCGGATGAACGCGCCAGCGGCGGCCGCGTCTGGCTATGGTTCGGGCCAGTCGCACAGCGTCCAGAGTGGCCCGCGTGTCGCGTTGCGGCCCCTTGCCCCCGAGGACGGCGCAGCCCTGCACCGTGTGCTCTCCGACCCGGGCGTCTGCCGCTACATGCCGTCGCGCCCGCTCACTAGTCTTGCGGCAGCGCACGAGTTCATCGGCCTGTGCCGCAGCTATGCGGCCATCGGCAGCCTTCACACATTCGCAGTCGCGCCGGTGAACGCGCCAAGCGCCCTATGCGGGATCGTGCAGGCAAGCAGGCTGGCTGCCGAGATCGAGGTCGGCTTTGCGCTCGGCCAGGAACAATGGGGGTCAAGGCTGATGACGGAGGCGATGGCGGCGTTGCTGGCCTGGGCAGCAGAGCGCTCCCCTGGCCAGGTTGCTTGGGCCGCCTGCGATGTCCAGCACGACGCAGCCCGGCGCATGATGGAGGAGCTGGGCTTCGACGTTGACCGGCTTCTGCCGCAATACCGGGTTCACCCCGCGCTTGGACTCCAACCCAGGGACTGCGTCCGCTACCAGCGAAGGCTTGGCGGTACAAAGCCATGAAGTCTTGATGGTGAAAGGGCTATGACGGTTTCTGCCCTCCCAGTCCTAAGCAGCCTTATTCAGCTTGGCGCACGGATGCGGCGTTTGGCGCTCTTCGTTGAGTTGCTTGACCGCGGCGTGGATGGCGCAGGTGAGGTGGGCGGCGTCCTTGAACGTGTGGTGGGCCAGGTGGTGGCGCTTGAGGTCGCGCCAGCTCCGTTCGACTGCGTTTCCATGATGCCTCTCTATGTTGGGTTCCTGGTGCGGGCTGGGTGTGACGCCGCCTTGGCCTGATCCAGTTCCTCGTCGCTCATCTGCACGAGCCAGATGCGCTGCTCGCCGCGCTCTGCCATCCGGCCGCGCAGGCGTCCGTCGCGCAGCCAACGGTAAGCTGTGTGCCGGTGGATGCCGAGCCGCTGGGCTGCCTCGTGCAGGGTCCAC
>JAABUQ010008251.1_pt1 | contig 14700 bp, 12 predicted proteins | sample 5560001 | NCBI WGS metagenome assembly JAABUQ01 (sample SAMN10711888, study PRJNA513371) | rock metagenome | isolation source: Antarctica rocks | place: Antarctica: Victoria Land, Finger Mt nord | collected 2015-12-18 | reverse complement strand
CCAGTACCCCGCCCCGATTCCTCACATCTTAAGCGCGACGCTGGCCGACATCTGCGATGGTGAGGTGATGCAATTACGTAGTTTGGGGAATTTGCGGCTTACCTTAGCGCAATACGTCGAGGTCGTTATGAAAAAAACCGCGTCGCTATTTGCGGCTTCCGCGGAGTGCGGCGCGACGATCGCCGCCGCGTCGCCTTTGTTCGTGAAGGCCCTAAGGGATTTTGGACTTTATTACGGCATCGCATTTCAGATGAAAGATGACCTGCTGGATATGACGGCGCACGCAGACGCGCTGGGCAAGCCGGTCGGCAACGACTTGCGCGAGCGCAAAGTGACGATCCCTTTAATAGTGGCGCTGCAGGATGCCAACGAGAAGTTCAGGGCCCTCGTTGCTCGCTTCTACGGCGGCGATGGCGAAGGAGACATTTCCCGCATTATTCGGGAAATCTCCGACCACGGAGGCTTCCACCGCACTCGCGAACATATCGCGCAGTATTGCCAACGCGCAAAGATGTCGCTAGCGCCGCTGGGAGAGGCAAGAGCGCGGGCGAGGTTACATCACCTCGCCGACACGCTGACGAGCGATTAAGGAGCCATTAGCATGTTCAGTCCCGAGATTATCGCCATCATCATCGGCGGAGCCGTCCTACTCTTCGGTGCCGAAAAACTGCCAAAGCTTGCGCGCAGCGCAGGACAAGCCAAAAAAGAGTTCATGGTTGGCCAAGCGGAGGCGGACTCGGCGGCGGAACGAGCGCGAGAAGAAGTTCGCCAACGGGCGGAAACGGCGCGCCGCGATCCGATGAGCAACGTGGCGGAATCTTCCGGCACGGGAACGGTCGTGCCGCCTCCCAATCCAGGAGCGGGAACCCAAAGCAGTTAGTGACGCGCTAAAATGTCGCCCGGTGATTTCGAGTGGGACCAGAAAGAAATGTCGTTTACGGAGCACCTTCGGGAGCTCCGTAAACGTCTTATCATCGCCTTGGGTACAGTCGCGATCATCGCCGTGGCACTTTTTTGGCCGTCTCAATACGCAATTCGCTGGCTGATCGACCAATATTTTCACGGTGTGACACTGCACGCTTTTGGGCCCGCCGATGTCATCCTGGCCGAATTCAAGTTTTCAATTTACGGCGCGATTGTTTTGGGATTGCCCGTCTTGCTGTATCAAGTGTGGATGTTCGTCGTTCCAGCTTTTCATCCACGAACGCGCCGGCTGGTGTACGCCTACCTAGCACCCTCGCTCATGCTCTCGGCGATCGGACTGGCGTTTTGCCACTTTTTTGTGTTGCCTCGCGTGGTGAAAGCCTTGCTTGCCATAACCGGGCAACTCGCGCAGGCAACCTTCGGGATCGAGCCGACGCTCAACCTGATCTTGATATTGCTGCTGGTCTTCGCGCTGATTTTTCAAACACCAATCGTATTGCTTATACTGGCCCGCATCGGCGTCGTTAACGTCGCAATGCTGCGCCGATCTCGCCGTTATGCAGCGCTCGGCTTCTTGCTGTTGGGCGGCGTGGCGGCTCCCGACGGCAACCCCCTCACGATGCTGATGCTCGCCGTCCCGATTTATCTCTTGTACGAGCTGAGCATCCTGATTATCTCGCTGCTTGAGAAGTCGTGGCGCGCTTCAGCCGGGGCATCATACACTTAGGTTCCATGGCCACGCTCGCGCCGGCGCAGTCTTACCTCTGGGCGCGCTACGCCGATTTTTTGCGCACATTTTCAAACGTGCTTTTTGCCGTTGGCTTGTTCGCAGTTTGGGGCGCCATGACGCTCATCGGCGTCTTGATCGACCAAGGCAAAGATCCGAGCGTCTACATGTCGAGTTTTTCACCGCCGTTGGCGCGCATGATTTTGCGCCTCGGACTCGATAACATCTATCATTCACCCTCGTATGTTGGAATCATCGCTTTGATCTTGACTTCGCTTGCAGTGTGTACGTTCAAGCGCGTTATTCCCGCCCGTTTGCCACCGCTGCGCCCGGTCAAAATCGAAATGATTCCCCTTCATGCGAGTATTGCGATCGAGGGCGAAGAAGAAAGCGTGCGCTCCCGAATCGAGGATTTTTTCCGAAACCGCGGATGGCAAATCCGTAAGAAAGAATTCGGCGCAACCGAATGGACTTTTGCCGACCGTCACAACTGGGCGAGGCGAGGGGTCCTGGTCGCGCACGTTGGTTTCGTGATTATCGCCGCAGGGACGTCACTCTATTGGGCGCGCGGTTTCAGCGGAGAAGCGGCCGTTCTGACCGGAGAAACACTGCACGTTCCGGGCACCCACACCAGCATACGGTTGCATAAATTCTCCTACCGCATCGATCCCATTTCCACCAAGGGTGGCCTTGTTTATCAACCGATCGACTACGTTTCCAATGTAACCGTAACCGGAAAAGATGGAGTCTCGCGGAATCACATTCTTCGGGTCAACCACCCCATTGAAGTCGATGGTGTGCTGTACTATCAAGCCAGTTATGGTTTTGCCACGGAATTCGTGCTGATGCACGATACAAAAACCTCCGGGCGCATTGCCGACCACCTCTTAAAAGAAGGCGAAACGCTGAACGTGCCCGGGACGAGCCGCGTCATTGAGTATGCGCAGTTTGCGGGTACCATCGACCGCAGTTCAGGCCTGCCAAGCGCCGATCCGCGCGTCAACAACCCGGGCGTAGTGCTCAACGTCTTCGACGCCGATGAGGCTGCCGGCACGGTGGTTGCCCCGATGGGACGCGCCGTTGATGTGGGCGGAGGCTATCGCCTGCGGCCCCAGCGCTACGTCACGTACAGCGGTTTTCAGTACCGGTACGACCCAGGTATTCCGCTGGTCGGTATCGGCGCATTTGTCTTGCTTGCGGGCTTGTGCATTTCGTTTTATCTCCTGCCCGCCCGTCTCTACGTCCGGGTGGACGGCCGAGAACGGAGCTGGGACGTGGGACTCGCAGCCACGACGGTAAAAGGCTATGACATTTTTGAAGAACGCTTTGGCGAACTCGTCGCCGATTTAAGGAGACAAGGTGAATCTGCCGCACTTGGGGCTTGATCAAATTTTCGTTGCGCTCGCATTAAGCGTCTACATCGTCGCTGCATTGGCCTTTCTAGCGTACTTTTTTTCGCGCGATGCCTGGCTAAAGAATCTGGCGATACCCTTGGCTATGATCGGGGTAGCCGCTCAGTTCGCAGAACTCATAAGCCGTTACACACTCACGCACATCTGGCCCCTGACCAACTTGTACGGTTCGCTCTCATTGTTCAGCGCAATGTCGGTGGCCATTTTCATCATCTTCGCCTTTAAGTACCAGCTTTGGTTCGCGGGAGGTTTTGTGCTGGCGCTCGCGGCGACGTTCTTGGCGTACGCGATGAGCTGGAACGAGGGAATTCTGCCGGCGGTTCCGTCCCTGCAATCGTACTGGATAAAAATTCACGTTCCGCTGGTCGTTTCGTCGTACGCCGCCTTTATGGTCGCTTTTGTGTTCGCGCTGCTGTATTTGCTTAAGTATTATGCCGAGCAAAGCTACGGAGCGGCTCCGCTATGGCCGGTACCAGCGGCCGCCACCGAGGCTGCGCATGGCGGGCTGATGCGCGCCACTGTAAGGGAAAGCGCTGGTGCCGGCGTCCGAGTGGGAGCAGTACGCCAAGATACGCCAAACATCGTGGCGGCCGCGCAAGCAGGAAATGTCGGAGCCCTTTGGCTCAACACCTTGCCGAGCTTGGCAAAACTCGACGTTTTGGTATACCGCATTATCGCCGTGGGACTGCCCCTGCTTACCGTGGGAATCATCACTGGGGCGTGGTGGGCCAAAGAGGCCTGGGGCGCTTACTGGCAATGGGACCCCAAAGAAACCGCCGCTCTATTTTCTTGGATCGTGTATGCGATGTACATGCACTTGCACACGCGCGGAGCGTGGCGGGGCATGCGCAGCGCGTGGGTGAGCGTTTTTGGATTTATCTCGATCATTTTTTGTTACCTGGGCGTCAACATCTGGATTAGCGGTCTGCACAGTTACAAGATGTAGCGAGCGGGTCCGCAACGGAGTTCCGAGTTTTGTAGATGCCCCCTCGAAAAGGGCAGCGGTATGATAGGACCAAAGACCGCCAAACACGCCGTCCGGAGAACTGCTTTGTCTCATCCTGCGATCGATGCCACCCACGCGGAAAGCGCCAAGCGCAAGGTCCTGAGCGCCTACGACGATCCGGGCTCCGATGAAGAGATCACCCGGCGCACCTTTATGGCGAATTGTACGCTTGCGCTGAGCGGCGTTATAGGACTCGGACTTGCGATTCCCATCGTAGGCTCCCTCATTCCCAAAGGCAACGCCGGCGGAGGAACCTGGTCACCGCTCAGTGCCGATGAGTGGAAAAAACTTCAAGCAGCGACCGACACTCCGGTGAAATTGAACTTTACGCTTAAATCAAAAGACGCCTATTTACCGGAAGAAACAAACGATCAGTTCGTTTGGGGAATCAAAACCACTGAAGACCGGATGCGCAAAGCCCGCCCCGATCTCTTCAGCGAGGCTCCAAAGGCGAATCTCCCCTATCCCGTTGTGACGCTTGGTTTTGCGATCTTCAGCCCCATTTGTCCGCATTTGGGTTGCCGCTATAACTACGACGCCGGCAGCAAGAAGTTTTTATGTCCTTGTCACGGTTCGCAATATACCTTTGAGGGCGCGCACGTCGCCGGACCGGCGCCCCGCGGGCTCGATCCGCTCCCGCTGCGCGAACAGAAGGGTCAGGCAGAAGTCACCTGGATTCGCTATCAGGATTCCACCGCTGACCGTATCGTTGTTTCGTACACCGCATGAGCACTCGCTAGGAGAACCGCATGCTCACCTGGATTGAACAGCGCACCGGCGTACTTTCCTTGATCAAGAATTTCCTCACCGAGGACATCCCCGGAGGCGCGAGTTACTGGTACGTTTTCGGAAGCGCTACCCTGTTCGCGATGATCGTCCAGATCGTAACCGGAATCTTCCTAACGTTCTTCTATGCGCCGTCGGCAACCACGGCTTGGGAATCGACCAAAGCGATGGTCGATAGTCCGTTCCAACACTTTGTGTTGAGCGTTCATTATTGGGGTGCGTCGGCGATGATAGCGCTCGTCGCGCTACACTTACTGCAAACGCTGGTTTGGGGAGCATACAAGGCGCCGCGCGAGATTCAATGGATCGTCGGCGTCTTATTATTCATCGTTACGCTGGTACTCGGACTGACCGGCTACTTATTGCCGTGGGATTTGAACGCCTACTTCGCCTCGCAAGTCGCCATCAACATTTCTGGAACGGTGCCCATCATCGGCCCTGCCACTCAATACTTCTTGCAGGACGGGCCCACGATGGGAACTCTGACGCTGAACCGCTTTTTCGGCGTGCATGTATGGCTGATGCCCGCGGCGCTGGTAGCGCTGGTCGGCGCCCACTTGATGATTTTCCGCCACAACGGCCCGGCGGGACCGGCGGTGGACAACCCGCGGCCCTTGCGTCCGGGGCGTTTTTGGCCCGACCAAATGTTCATGGACACGGTCGCCTCGTTCTTGGTTTTCGTTCTGATCTTGCTGTTTTCCGTACTCTCGCCCGCACCGCTCGATACGAAAGCGGATCCTACCAACACCGCCTTCGTGCCCTATCCGGCTTGGTATTTCTTGGCGCTCTTTGGTCTGCTCAATGTCTTGCCGCCGTGGGCAGAGTTATTGGGAACCATCATTTTGCCCGGGCTTGCGGTGGCAGTACTCGTCTTGCTTCCGTGGATCGACCGCAGCATCGCACGCACCGCATCCTCGCGGCGGCTCGTCCTTAACGCCACTGTTTTAGCGATCGTGATGGTCGTCGGCTTGAGCATCTACAGCCAAGTATCCATCCAGCAAAAACAAGCCGTTGCAGCAGCGGCAATGCCCGCCGCGAATCCGGCGGGCAGCCCAGTTAAGGCGGCGGGAAGCAGTTCCGGTGCATCAGGATCGGGCGCGGGCGAAAAAGTATTCTCAACGAACTGCGCCAGTTGTCACGGTGCAAGTGGTCAAGGGCAGCCCGGCACTTTTCCACCGCTGGCAAAAAACAGCATGGTAACCAGAGACCCGAAATTCGACATCCACACCGTGCTGTTCGGACTGCAAGGCAAAATCAAAGTCAACGGCGCCGACTACAATGGTCAGATGCCGGCCTGGAAAGGAACGCTCAGCAACAAAGACGTTGCCGACGTGATCACCTATATTCGCTCGCAGTGGGGCAATCAGGCCAAACCCGTTAGCGAAGCCGACGTGGCAAAAGTGCCCAAATAACATGTTAACATCCTCGAGCGATCATTCCAAAGTTACCGAACCGATGGAAATTTCACGCCGGACGTTCATGGCTGAGGCGGTACTATCCATGAGCGGCATCATCGGGTTGGGACTGGTGATTCCCATTGCGGGATCGTTGAGGCCTAAGACAGCCATGGGCGAAGGTGTGTGGGCTCCGCTGGAATCCGCTGAATGGCATCAATTGCAAGCTGCGACTACGCAACCGGTGAAGCTGAACTTTTCCTTCCGGTACAAAGATGCGTATTTGCCCGAGGCAAACCAGGATCACTTCGTGTGGGGCGTTCGTAGCAACGAAGACAGCATGAGACGCGCGCGACCGGACATCTTTGCTGCGGGGCCTAGGGCGCTTGTACCTTATCCCGTCGTTACTATGGGCTTTGCAATTTTCAGTCCCATTTGCCCGCATTTAGGTTGCGCCGTGAAATGGGTTGCAGATACATCGAGATTCGTCTGCCCTTGCCACGGTTCAGAGTATTCACTGCAAGGCGCGCACCTCGCGGGCCCGGCCCCGCGCGGCCTCGATCCGCTCCCGCTCAGAGAGCGACGGGGGCGGGCAGAAGTCACCTGGATTCGCTACGATAAGTCGCGCGTCGCTCGCATCGTCATCTCATACTCGGCTTAGATGAGATGCGCTTGGGACTTCTGTCCGGCACGCAAGGAGGACCCTCGTAGAGGAGTAGTACGTCGTTGTTCGCCCGAGCTATCTCGGTTCGCTTGCGCCCGTACGTGGGGTCCGGACGTGGCCGTCTGGATGACGTGACGACGTACACCCGGTGCGTCGTGCCGCAAATGATGCTGCGCGCCGTCTTCTCGCCTTCGCCTGGCGCCGCGTTTGGCGGAGCCAGCGCTTGGACCCGCGGACGTGTGTAAAAAAGCAGCGCATTTCCACCCGACACGCCTTGAATCGCCACGATATCTTCTGGCTGGCGTTGCCGCGAAATGACCTGCGCTAAACGGGGAATGGGTTTGAATCGCTCCGCGTGATCGAGCGCGACGAGCGCCAAAATCACAACGCCACCCAAACTCGCAGCACCCAGAGCATACGGAGCGAACTGCGCGTTAGCGTCTGAGAGTAACAACCCCATCGTCAGCACCGATCCGACGAAGATCGCCGCGCCAACGGCAAGCAAGTTTGGTGAAAAGTTTTGCATGTCTGCGGTAAGCCGGTTGTTGTGCGAAAAAACGGTGATTGCAACAGCGAGCATCCCGATGGTAAGGGGAACGATCGCCGTAGAAATCAAGAGTGAACGGCGCCGGTTGCGCCCGATTACAGAATCAAAATAGAGCGCTACTAATAAAGCCAGCCCCGGCAGCTCCAGCGCGATATAGTTCGGGAGTTTCGTTTTGGCAAAGCTGAAGAAAACCAGCGGTGCGATAGACCACACCAAGGCAAGGCGCAGCAAAGGACCCGGCTCTTCTCCGTCGGGACGTGTACTTTTGCGCAATGCGAACATCAGCGCTCCCGGCAAGAACGCAACCCAGGGGAAAAAACCCAAGATTAGGACCGGCAGATAATACCACGGCGGTCCGGTTTGATTTTCAATGGTTCCAACATATCGGCCCACCGTGTAGTGCCCGATGAGAATGCTCAGCGCGTGCACTCCGCTTGCGCTTGCCAGGGCCGCAAACCAGGGCGCGGAGATTAGCAAAAAGGCAGCTATAGCGATGATCCACACGCGCGTTGGAGGAAAACCGCGCAATCCATTACGCCGCTCGACTGCGTACCAGATGCCGACCACCAATACAGCCACCACCACGGCAACCGGGCCTTTTGCCAACAAACCCAGTGCGACGGTAACCCACCCGGCGATAAAGAAGCGCCAGTCCCGTTCGCAGGTCGCACGATACCAGCATAAAATCGTTGCCGCTACCGCCAAATCGAGCAGCGCGTCCATGATGGCCAGACGTCCGACAATGGCCTGCATGAGGCTGGTCGACAGGACGGTGGTTGCGTAGAGCGCTGCGCGAGAACCTGCGGTTCGCGCGACCACGTGTGCCGTCAAGGCACCCATGGCAATCGTCGCCAACGCAGAAGGCAGCCGCAAGGAAAATGTACTCAGCGAGAACACTTTTGCAAAAGCAGCCGCGAGCCAAAAATATAGCGGGGGCTGGACGAACCAAGGCGAGCCATTCAGGTGCAAAACTATTGCGTCGCGATACAGTAAGATCTCGCGCGCGACTTCACCGTAGGCGGTTTCACTGTTATCCCATAGTGTCCCAACACCGAGCCCGGGCAAAGTTATAAGTCCGGCGATGGCGGCACCAATCAGCGCTGCACCGGTTGTTTTCTGCATGCGCGGGCTGGTTTACGGCAAAATCAAACGCAAGCCCTCGGATACATAGGACGCCGGCGCACGAATTCCTAAGAGGTGCATACACCATGTTTTCCTTCCCAATCGCCTTGCAGATTGCGGGGCGCCGTGCCGTCGTGGTTGGCGGCGGAAATGTTGCGCTACGAAAAGTTTCTTCGCTGCTTGACGCTGGAGCGAGCGTACGCGTCATTGCACCGCTGATCGGCGATGGTATTCGAGCGCTCGCATCCAACACATCGCTCGAGTGCATCCAACGCCGTTTCGCAGCGGGCGACGTACGCGATGCATTTCTCGTGATAGCCGCCACTGACGATGAAAGCACCAACGCAGCCGTCGTGGACGCCGCCAAAGACGCCGGCGTCCTGTGCTGTGATGCTACGATGCCGCAACGCGGAGATTTTAGCGTGCCGGCGGTACACCGCATGGGGCTTTTGACCTTTACCGTCGACACGAGCGGCAAGGCTCCCGCCTTTTCCAAGCGTTTGCGCGATGAATTATCGGCGCAATTCGGCAACGAATATGCCGCTGCCGCCGGCACCGTAGCCGCTGCGCGCGACTACCTGAACGGCAGGATTTCCGCACAACACCGCGCTCCCGTTCTGCGCAAAATTGCCGGCTTGCCACTCGCAGAACTTGCTGCGATGAGCCGTTCGGAGGTCGAACACAAAGTGCGAGCGCTAGTTGCGCCCGAACTTCACGAACGGGCGCCTTTGAAGCTGACCTGCGCGTCGCGCTCGAGCGCTCTCGCCATGATTCAGGCCCGCACAATAGTAGCGGAACTCGAGCGCAACGGAATCGCATCCAGCATCCTCGGTATTTCAACCACCGGCGACAAAGTGCAGGACCGATCTATCGCCGCAATCGGTGCGGAAAGCCTGTTTGTTAAAGAACTCGAGTTGGCCCTGCGCGATCGTCGCGCCGATTATGCGGTGCATTCATGTAAGGATCTGCCGAGCTCACTCCCTGCCGATATGGAGCTGTGCGCGATTACCCGCAGGGAAGATCCGCGCGACACCTTCTGCAGCGAACGCCATCCAACGTTTGCGAGTTTACCAACGGGAGCACGTGTCGGTACCTCGAGCTTGCGCCGGCGCGCGCAGCTCTGCGCCAAGCGTTCCGACTTACGTTATGATGACATCCGGGGGAACGTCGACACGCGTCTGAAAAAGTTGCAAAGCGGGGCCTACGATGCTATCGTACTCGCCGTTGCGGGCCTGACCCGTTTAGAAGCTCGTTCGACCTTCATGGTGCCGTTCGAAGTTGAGGAGATGGTGCCGGCAGTCGGACAAGGCGCACTCGCAATCGAGGCGCGGAGCGAGGACGGAGCTTTGCGCGAGCGTATGCGGGAAGCACTCAATGATCCACTTGCGGAACTGGCGGTTTTGGCCGAGCGCGCGGCATTGCGCGAACTGCAGGGCGGGTGTCAAGCGCCGATTGGCATCCATGGGTCGTACGACATGAATGCGCGCACGCTGGTGTTGCGCGGTGTAATCGCGTCTCCGAACGGGCAGGAATGCGTGCGCGCCACCCGGCGCGCAACGGTGAGCTCGGCGCACGATGCGCAGCGCCTCGGCATTATGCTTGCACGGCATTTGTACGACTCGGGCGGTGCAGCAATCCTAGAGAGTCTGCTGCGTCCGGCGACGCAGCCGCTGAGTGGAAAACTGATCTTGCTGCCGCGCACTCAAGAGCGCTCGAGCCGCATCGCTGAGGGTTTGCGTTCTGATGGTGCAGAGGTGCTTGAGGTCGACTCCGGTGCAGCAGCTTCGGCCGCGCTCGGCGAACGCACCCCAAACATGATTGTTTTTCCGTCGAGCGGCGCGGTTAGCGCCGTTGGTCCATATTTGGAACAATTGCTTGCGTCCGGTATGCGGCCGCAGGTCGCCGCAATGGGGCCGCGTTCGGCCGGTGCGGCCGCAGGAGCCGGCTTCGCTCCGGATGTGATTGCGATACCGGCGACGGTTGAGGCGTTACTCGCTGCCGTCCGCAACCATCTTACGACGCATTTTAGCGAACCCGCAGCGTCGTGATCGAACAAAGAACCATATCGCCGATTCTGCGACCCCGCCGCTTGCGGACAACTTCCGCCATGCGCGCTCTGACGCGCGAACATCGGCTGCATCCCGAGCAGTTGGTGCAGCCGATGTTCATCGTGGAGGAACCCAGTTCAGCGGGCCCTATTTCGAGCATGCCTGGTATCCGGCGCATGACGTTACAAGATGCAACTCGCGAAGCACGCGAGCTGTACGCGGCGGGCATCCGGAGCGTTTTACTGTTCGGAACTCCTGCACACAAAGACGCCCAAGCGACCTCTAATTACAAGCCCGACGGCATCGTGCAGCGCGCGATCGGTGAGCTCAAAGCAGCGGTTCCCGAGCTGCTGGTCATTGCCGATTTATGCAATTGCGAGTATACCGATCACGGTCACTGCGGCCTTTTGGATGCTACAGGCGAAGTGGACAACGATCGCACGCTGGAACTACTGACCGCGACGGCCCTGACCTACGCGCGAGCCGGGGTAGACGTTATCGCACCGTCGGACATGATGGACGGACGCGTGGGCGCCATCCGCGCCGCCCTTGACGATTGCGATAAAAGCCACGTTGCCATTATGTCGTATGCAGCGAAGTATGCCTCGGCCTTTTACGAACCATTCCGCGAAGCGGCGGGTAGCACTCCACAATTTGGCGACAGGCGTTCCTACCAAATGGACCCCGCAAATTCGCGTGAAGCACTTCGAGAAGTGCGCCTGGACGTGGACGAGGGCGCGGACATCATTCTTATCAAGCCGGGACTTGCCTATCTGGACATCGTTCGGCGGGTTCGAGACGAAATCGCTCTCCCCGTCGCGGTCTATAACGTCAGCGGAGAATACGCGATGGTCAAAGCCGCGGCAGCCCAAGGTTGGATCGATGAATCCCGCACCGTGGAAGAATTGCTGCTCTGTTTCCGCCGGGCGGGAGCGGATATGATCATCACCTACTTCGCCAAACAATATGCGCAGCAGGTCGCCGCACAAAGGCAATGATTTCCCCCGAAATACTGATACTTGCCGGGGGCAAAGCCACACGCTTTCCAAACAAATTGCGTTATCGGTTGGAAGATGTCCCGATGCTGGTGCGGGTATGTCGTACGTTTTCATCCTCATTCCCAACCTACGTCTCATGCAGCATGCGCGATGTCGGGCATCTGGACACCCCGCCCCGCTGCACGGTGGTGCCGGATCGTTGGCCCGATCGCGGGCCCCTGGGCGGCATGCTCAGCACGATGGAAGTCATGCGATCGCCGCTGGTCTTCGCGATTGCCGGCGACATGCCGTTCGTCGACATTTCACTGGTTACATTGCTACTCTCCCAGCATACCGGTGAGGATGCAGTCGTTCCGGTATACGACGACGCAGGCACCCAACGCACGGCGCCCCTGGCTGCGCTCTATGACCGCGCGACTTTTCTGCGCGAAGGAATCGCACTTCTCGAGCGGGGGCAAGCTGCGGTACACTGCGTGCTCGATCGTCTAGCAGTGCGTTACGTTCCGATGCAGGACGCCCGCATGCTGCGGAACATCAATACAGCTGCCGACTACCGCCGCTATTGTTACGCACAGGCAATCGAATGAGGCTTGAGCGCTCGATCTCAGCGTTTTCACGAGCCCGGCGGATCATCGCGGGCGGCGTGAATTCTCCGGTCCGCGCGTTTAAAGCGGTAGGCGGGTCGCCGGTTTTTATGAAGGCCGGCTCCGGAAGCATTCTGCGCGACGTCGACGACCACGAATATATCGACTACGTCCTTTCGTGGGGCCCGCTCATCCTTGGCCACGCGCATCCCTCGGTCATTAAAGCGATACAAAACGCAGCCGGCCGCGGAATTTCATTTGGTACCCCAACGGAAGCCGAAAGTCAGTTGGGTGAGCTGGTTTGTGCTTTTGTGCCATCCATCGAACGCGTGCGCTTTGTCTCCAGCGGTACGGAAGCCACGATGAGTGCGGTGCGGCTGGCCCGCGCGTACACCGGTCGTGACAAAATCGTCAAGTTCGCGGGATGTTATCACGGCCATGGGGATGGATTTTTAGTGGCTGCCGGAAGCGGCGCGCTAACCAACGGGGTGCCGGACTCACCGGGCATTCCGCTGGGCGTCGCCAACGATACCCTGGTGCTGCCCTTTAACGATGAAGGCGCACTGCGCGAGGTGTTCGCCCGGGAGGGTGAGCGAATCGCCGCGGTCATCGTGGAACCGTATCCCGGAAACATGGGCTTTATTTTGCCGCGTGAGGGCTATTTACGCGAATTGCGCGAGGTCACCGCACGGTTCGGCTCGCTGCTGATATTCGACGAAGTGATGACGGGCTTCCGTGTTGCACCGGGGGGAGCTCAAGAACGCGAGGGGATCGTGCCCGATTTAACGACCCTTGGCAAAGTATTGGGCGGGGGAATGCCCGTCGGCGCGTTCGGCGGCCGATGGGAGATCATGAGCAAACTCTCGCCGGACGGTCCAGTGTATCAAGCCGGCACCCTTTCCGGCAACCCGTTGGCGATGGCTTCCGGAATCGCAACCTTGCGGATCTTGCAAGACCGCAGCGTGTACGAGCGTCTTGAAACGACGACACGCAACCTGTGCGTCGGCTTGCGCGAAGTATTTGAACATCACAGCATCCCACATTTCATGACGCAGCGCGGATCGATGTTGTGTACCTTCTTTACGAGCGAGCCCGTCGTCGATTTGCAGACCGCCCTACGCAGTGACGTTACGCTATACGCGAGATATTTCCACGGAATGCTGGATCGCGGCGTGTATCTCGCACCCTCGCAGTTCGAGGCGGGCTTCGTGTCGACTGCGCACACCCAAGCCGACGTCGAACATACCGTTGCTGCGGCAGACGTAACGCTGGCCTCGCTGTTTTCAACCGTTCGGTGATGGAGCTATGCGATAAATGCGCTACCCGTGGGCTCGTGAGGGTATTAGGATGGCAGCATGATTGGCGCATCGCGATGAGCTTGCAACGGGCGGAGAATTCGTGCCGCTAGTCTGTCTAGGTCTCTCGCACCACACCGCTCCGGTATCGGTGCGAGAGAGGCACGCCTTCCCCCCTGAGCGCATGAGTGAGGCGCTCGTTGCTTTACGCGATTATGAAGCGGTCATAGAGGCCGTTATGCTCTCCACGTGCGGACGCTTGGAGATTTACGCGGAGCTGCAAGATTATGAAAGCGGGGTGCAGCAGCTAAAGGCCTTTCTTCAAAACTTCCGCCACGGCGAGGTTTCCGATCTCGACTCCTATTTGTATACGCTGCTCGGGACGCAGGCCATCGAACATCTCTTCCGCGTTTGCACGGGACTGGACTCCATGTTGATCGGCGAAGCCGAGATTTTGGGGCAGGTCAAAGATGCCTACGTTCAAGCCCAAAAGGCCGGCTCAGTCGGCACCGGCATGCACAAACTTTTTCGTGAAGCGCTCCACGCGGGAAAAACTGCGCGCACGCAAACGCGTATCGGCAAAGAATTCGTTAGCGTAGCAAGCGCCGCGGTCGATCTTGCCAAGCAGCACCTGGGAGATCTTAAGGCCAAGAGCGTGCTGATAATCGGTGCGGGAAAGATGGGCCGCACGGCAGCAAAACGTTTGCGCAGCGAGGGGGCGCAACACGTGTATGTTACCAGCCGTTCCATGAAGGGCGTTGCGGAAATTATCGCCGACGTCGGCCTTGCTAAACCCGTCGAAATGGCCGGCCTCAACCAGGCGCTCGCTGCCGCAGACATCGTCATAACGTCTACGGGCGCTTCGCATTTTATTCTCACAGCACAAAACGTCGGGCAAGCGATGCACGGAAGGAACAATCGCCCGCTATTCATCGTGGACATCGCCGTACCACGCGACGTGGACCCGGCGGTCGCGCAAACTGCGGGAGTCGTGCTCGTAGATATCGACGGCCTCAAGGACGTGGTGGAATTGAACTTGGAAACGCGCCGCGAAGCCATCCCGCTGGTCGAAGAGATTATCGCAGAATATGTTCAGCGCTTCCGCCAGTGGTATCAATCACGCATCGCCGTTCCGGTTATCGCTTCACTCACTCAAAGGGCTGAGGCAATCCGCCGCGCCGAAGTGGAGCGTC
>JAABUQ010008250.1_pt1 | contig 14700 bp, 12 predicted proteins | sample 5560001 | NCBI WGS metagenome assembly JAABUQ01 (sample SAMN10711888, study PRJNA513371) | rock metagenome | isolation source: Antarctica rocks | place: Antarctica: Victoria Land, Finger Mt nord | collected 2015-12-18 | reverse complement strand
ACAGGTCGGTGACTTTTGGCGCGTTCATCACGGAGAGTATGAACGCTTAGACACATGAAAATCAACTCAAAAGTAACAGAAAACCAACCCTACGCACCAACTGCGTAAGTCCTAACTTTGTTGCAAAATGCCCATGCTCACCATTTAGCAGGCAGCTACATTGATGCGATACAAGACTATCAAGCTTCGCTCCAACTTAATCCCCGAAACGCTAACGCGCATTATGATCTACACCTTGCATACCGTGACACGGGCCAGTTGTTTCTAGCTTTTCAAGAACTGGAAGTAGCAGCCCGTCTTCTTCCTGGTGACAGGGACGTTTATACCTGTAAAAGTAACCTATATGATATTCTGGTAGGAAGCAAAAACGCTTCAATACTTGAAGAGATCGTCAAGCATCTTCCAAATGATGCTGAAGATCGCCAAGTCCTGCTCGGCCTGCTGGCGAACCGACGAGAAGACTACCTGCAAGCACTGACCCACTTCAAAGATGCACTGCGGGAACAGCCGGACATTACGTACACTCAAGGCTATCTTGGTCGTGCCCTGCTTTTTCTTGGCAGATACGCCGACGCGCAGGTGGCCTTGAGTGCCGCAACACGGGATGATCGAGCAAAGCCACAAGATTTATACAATCTTGGAGTCGCGGAAGCGCGACTGCGTCGCTACGTCGCTGCCGTTCACGCCTTGGAGCGTGCTGTTCAACTTGACCAAACTTATTACAAAGCCTTGACAATGTTGGCAAGCACAGAATGGCGACTGGGCCACTGGAGATCTGCCTGGAGGTACTTCAGGCAGGCGGTCAAATGCTCCCCAGAGATGCAGACGCAACGTACAGGAGTAACAGCCTGACGTTCACCCGAGGACCCGATGGCCATCTTTGCTACCAGCCATAGCCCAGACGCCGCGAAGCCCCAGACCTCTAACGAGGGCCGGGGCTTTCTTCATCTTCGCACTAAGTTCAACGCAACCCACTCCCGCCCGACCTACTCGCGACCAGGCTTGTCGGGCTTCATCTCGTTCTGCGGGCGCGGCGTGAGGGATGGACCGGCTCTATCTCAAGCCGGTTGCAGTTCATCGGCGGGTAATTCTGTTACCAGGGGATTTCCTCCGTCGAAGGGCGCTTCGACCCGATATAGGTGCCGTCCGCCCGCTCCGATGGTCCCCCGGTCTTCCACCACGACTCCCGTGAGGCGGTTGTAGACGAACTGAAACGTTACCTTGTCCCCGACTCGGAAGCGCCGGTTCGTTTGTTGTGCCTGCTGCGTCTTCAATAAGTTCTCCTTCACCACGGCGGCGCCCCCGTCAGAGCAACCAGATAGGCCCGCATCACGGCGTCAAAAGATACGGCCAATCGATCGCTTGCTCGACGCCAGGACCGAACAGTCTCAAGCCGCAGCGTTGCCGTCCCCCCAAGTTTAGCCGGATCGAAGTCCTGATGAGCGATGGCGTTGCGCCAGGCGTTCAGCCGATCCAGGGAGATGCGCCGATTGTTATTCCGGGTGTCGTATGCCTTCACGTCATTCCAAAAAGCCAGCCCCAGGCGGTTGAAGTCTATCCCAATGTTACCCGGATTCGGGTTCCCCCGGTCGAGTTTCCTGTTTTGAAACAATTCGGCGCGTAAGATGTCCTGCAACGCCGCCGGCGTCACAGCCCCTGCAATGTAGTCCACGCATTCCGAGTGGAGGTCGCGGCAGAAGCCCTGGAACTGCGAAGACAGTAGGACCGCGTAGGAGTGGTTGATCTGTTGAGTTGCGTAGCGCCTCCCGCGGGTCGTGCCACCGACGCGGCTATGGGCGTTCTCGATCTGATCCAACTCCCCACGGCGGAGCGTGTCCCACTTCTGAAATGAGAGCGAGGGCATGAGGGGACATCCATATCCTGTTCGCATCCAGGACCGCGCTTTTGTTCGCCGGACGTGCCGTCGTTTCCTGCCGCGCACCCCGCCCCCGTATTTCTTCCGTGAGGGTTTCCCCGGTGCGCGCCGATAACCTAGGTATCTGAACCCGTGCTGCCCGCTCCTGCCGTCAAGGAAGAGTGATACCCTCATGAAGAACCCGCACCTGGAAACGCTGCTGTCCCGCATCACCGACGTCCCCACGCTCCCCGGCAGCGTCCTGCGCGTCATGCAAATGATCGAGGACCCGTTCTGCTCGTCGTCCGACCTCGCCAAGGTCATCCAGGCCGACCCCGCCATGGCCGCCAAGGTGCTCAAGCTCGCCAACTCGTCTTACTACGGCTTCCGGCAGAAGATCGGCAACATCCCCCAGGCGGTCACGCTGCTCGGCTTCGCCACGCTCAAGAACACCCTGCTCGCCGCCGCCGTTTTCGACATGTTCCGCGTCGCCAGCACCGGCTTCGACCTGCCCGCACTGTGGAAGCACTCGGTCTCGACCGCCACGGCGGCCAAGCTCGTCGCCAAGCGGGCCCGCTACCCCCATTCCGAGAAGGCCTTCACTGCCGCCCTGCTGCACGACGTCGGCAAGATCGTCCTGGCCCGATTCCTGCCCGCGGGGCTGGCCGAGATCATGGACGCCGTGCGGGACGAGCAGCTTGCGATGTACGATGCCGAAAAGAAGGTCCTGGGGCTAGCCCACCCCGCCCTGGGCGCGTGGGTGCTGGGACGCTGGGGCCTGCCCGCCCCCATCGTCGAGGCGGTCGAGTTCCACCATCACCCGACGCGCGCCCAGAACTCGTTCGACCTGGCCGCCATCGTCTACCTCGCCAACGTCGTGGCCCACCGCGCCAACATCGGCAGCGGCGGCGACTGTTTGATGCGCGAGATGGACCCGTTCGTCCTGGAGCACTTCGGGCTGACCGAGTCGGCCCTGGGCGAACTTCAGGATGGCTTGGTGTTCAAGCGCCTGGAGATCGAGTCCTACGCCATGGCGGCGGCGTAAGAGTCCATCCGGCGTCAGGGAACCGGCACTGGAAGTGCCGGTTCCCTGATCTCTCCCGCAAAGCTCCCCGAATCCATGCCCGAACTCCCCCCCGACATCTCTGCCGAACCCACCCTCTACCGCCTGGCCTCCCCGAAAAAAGGGGCGAAGGCCAGCCTTTGGGCCGCGTTCACGCCCGGCGGTCACGGCCTGCGGCAAACCTGGCAGCTCTCTGTCTCGCTCCGAAACCGGGGCGGGGCCAAGATCATTGCGCCCCTGCTCGAAACCAGCGGCCTGCGGCCCCTGGCGTCGGTGACGGTCAAGGGCGAGGCCTATCCACTCCCTATCGATTGGCATGAGATGCGCCGGGGCGGGCAGCTCGTGTTCGGCGGCGCGCGCAAGCTCGGGCCGGAGGGCGCGACATTGGAATGGGAGATGCGCTGGCTGCCCCTGCCGGGACAGGAAGGCGCGCTGCGGGCCGAGATGCGCGTCCGCACGGCCCCGCGCCGGACCGGCGCGCTGCGGCTGGACCTGGCCTGCCCGCTGTTCCAGCCGGAACTTTGGGCCATGCCCGGCGCGCGGGCGCGCGTCGCCTGGTCCGCCTACAGCCAGGCGTTCATCGGCTTGGTCAGCCTCGACTCGGAAGTGGACTGGGAAGCGGCGGGCGGCCTGGGCCTGGACCCGCCGCCTCTGAGTCTCGGCGGCGGCAAGCCGGTCTCGTTCGGCCTGCGCTTCGGGTCTGCCGCCACGGCGGGCGAGGCGCGCGCCGCGCTGGTGACGCTCTCTGCGGCTTTTGGGGCGTCCGCCCGGCACACGCTGGACGCCGTTTCGCCGCTCGATCCCGCGCCGACGGTGGCACGGCTGGTCTCCCCGGACGGCCACGCGATGCAGGGCATGGAGCGGCTGTATCTCAACCCGCCCACCGACAGCGACCAGGGCAGCTTCTTTGCCGGCCTGCCGCACGAGCCAGGCTCGGCCCTGCGCGCTCTGGAGGACCGCAGCCGGTTCCACGCCGACCCCGATGTGCCGCGCCTGGTCCGCTTCGGCGCGCGCGGGCTGTGCGCCGACTTCCAGGTCATGGGCCGGGCGGGGGAGCCGGAGCCGAACAAGGGCGCGTTCTGGGACAAGATGACGTGGGGCGTGGGGACGGACTTCGCCGACGGGCCGACGCACGGCCTGCGGTCCAACGCGCGCCTGGCCCGGTCGCTGTTCGGCCTGCACGCGCGCACCAAAGAGCCTTTGCTTTTGCAGTCGGCCCTCAACATCGGCCACTGGCTGCTGCTCAAGCAGAACAGCGACGGCTTCTACGACGGCGCGCACGTCCGGGCCACGCGCGGGCTGTCCGATGATGGCCGCTTTTTGCCCCAGCCGTGCGCGTTGGACGGGGCCGAGGCCATCCGCGCCTTCGTCCCGGCGTATCACGCGACCGGGAACGAAGTCTGGATCAAGGCCGCCAACCGTGTCGCCGACTTTTTGCTGGCCGGGCGCGGGCGCGACTTCGACGAGCCGGCCCCCGCCAGTGTGGCCGGTGTCGTGCTGTCCCTGCTGGCACTGGACGGCGAATCGCCGAACCCTCGCCTGCGCGCCGCCCTGGGCGAGTGGGGGGCCTGGCTGCTGAGTCTGCCGCTCGATCCCGTCCTGCCGTCCCTCAGTCCCGACGGGCTGCACGCCGGGCTGTATGAGTGCGCCCAGGCCGGCTTCGGCCTGTGGGGCCTGACGCGGGACGCCGCCTTCCTGCGCTATGCGTTCGCCGCGCTGCGCGGCGTCCCCGACGACTCGCGCGCCCGCTCGTGGCGGGCGGTCGAGGCGCACCAAACCGCCCTGCTGTCCCTGGCCGGGCTGCTGCCAGACTCGAAGATCGACTTTGACGCGCCCTCGGTCACGCTGGACTGGCGCGTCTTCGCTCCCGATCCCGCCGCCGCCCCGTTCCTGCGCGTCCTGCCCGCCGGGGGCGCGGGCTGGGTGGACTGGCTGCCGCTGGTCTGCCGGGGCACCGACCAACTCCTGCTGCTGCTGCTCGCCCCGCCCGGTGTCGAGGCCGCGACCGTCTGGAAGAACGGCCGCCGCCCCCTGCTGCACGACCTGCGGACGGGGCTGGTGGACACCGAGACGTCGCTCTCGCTGCTCTCCAAAGACAACCCCTGGGCGCGCGTCGGCCTGTTCACGGTGGACCCGTAACAACGACACAAGAGCAGGAGGCCCCCCAGGGTCGGGGCGGGGGCCTCCCCGATTGCGCTCCCCTACTGCGCCATCCCCGGCGGGGTGTAGTGTATCCCGACCTTCGGCCCGCGCGGCGGGGTGCGGTGCCCCCGCGCATGGTGCCGGTGGTGATGGTGGTGCCGGTAGTGATGGTGGTGCCCCCCGCGGGGAGGGGTGTAGTGTGTCGTGTGGTGGTGCCGGTGATGGTGCAGGGCGGCCAAGGCGGGAACTGCCAGCAGCAGACAGGCCGCCAGTAGACCCAGAAGCGTCGCTCTTCTCATGGGTGTTCCTCCAAGTGGTGCCGAAGCTGTCTCACCCCAGCCGGCGGCCCGCTCCGTGTGACGTAAGTCACAAAGGCGGCATATCCGCGTCGTTCTCCAAAGCGAACCGGATCACCTGCTCCTGACTCATCCGCCGGCCCCGCTCCCAGGCCGCGCTGAACGCTTCTTCGCCCAGTTCCAGGCGGATCTGCGCGCGGGTGGCTTCGTGGTCGAGGTCCTCTGGCATCGGCGGGATGCCCGAAGACGCCAGGAGGCCGTCGGAACCCCCCATGAGCAGGCAGGCCCTCTGGAGATTTCCCCGCCCGTACTCGGCTTCCATGAGACTAACGAGAGTGGAAGCGATGCGCTGCGTGTTCCCGAGCGATTGCTGCACAACGAGGCTGTCGCGGCAGTACCGACTTGCTAACTGAGGCCGATCCAATGAAAGCGACACCTTGCCCAGGTTGTGCAGCGAGGCGGCGATGCCCTGGGCGTTGCCGGCCTGCCGGAACAGCGCCAGACCCTCCTCCAGAAGCCGCTGGGACTCGGCGTGGTCCCCGGCGTCGCTCGCCAGGCCGCCCAGGTTGTTCAGCATCACGGTCACGCCGTCGGCGTCGCCCTGTACGCGGTACAGGCTCAGGCTCTCCTCGAACAGCGCGCGCGCGCCGTCCATGTCCTTGCGGTCAACAGCCAAAATGCCCAGGTTCGCCAGGGCGCGCGCAACGCCTTGGTCGTCGCCCGACTCGCGCCGCAGGGCGAGGTCCTGCGTGTGCAGCGCCGCCGACTCGTCAACCGTGCCGCAGGCCCAGGCCAGCATGCCCGCGCCGTTGAGCGCCTTGCCCCGCGCGCCGGGGTCCGCGTCCGGGCCGGCGGCGTCCAGGGCGGCCCGGAGCCAGCCGCCGCCCTCGCTCAGGTAGCTGCGCCCGTACCAGAACCGCGACAGCGCCCCGGCCAGCCGCAGCAGCCGCGCCGAATCGGTCGCCTGCCACCGGCGCAGGGCCGCGCGCAGGTTGTCCCGGTCCTGCTCCAGCCGCCCCAGCCACTCGGCCTGGGCCGCGCCCGACAGGTGCGGCTCCGCCTGCTCGGCCAGGCCCAAAAACCAGTCGGCGTGGCGGTCGGCTAATGCCTCTTCCCCGCCCGCCTCGGCCAGCCGCCCGTGGGCGTAGCCGCGCACGTTCTCCAGCAGCCGGTAGCGCACCTGCCCGTGGGCGGGCGGCTCGGCCACGACCAGCGACTTGGCGACCAGGCGCGCCAGCAGATCCAGCACCTCCCAATCCTCCACGCCGCCCCCCGCACAGACCGACTCGGCGGCTTCGAGCGGCCACCCGCCCGCGAACACGGACAGGCGGCGGAGCAGAGTCTGCTCGGCGGGCGCGAGCAGATCATACGACCAGTCGATCAGCGCCCGCAGGGTCTGCTGGCGCGGCAGGGCCGTGCGCGAGCCGCCCGTCAGCAGCCGGAAGCGGTCGTCCAGTCGGTCCGAGATCTGCGCGGGCGTCAGGACGCGCACCCGCGCGGCGGCAAGCTCCAGGGCCAGCGGGATGCCGTCCAGCCGCGAACACACCGCCATCACGGCCTGCGCGTTGCCCGCGCTGAACCGGAACGACGCCTGGGCCTCGGTCGCCCGCTCCACGAACAGGCGCACCGAGTCGAACCGCAGCAGCTCGTCGGGCGGCGGCGGCGGCGGCCCGCCCGGCAGGGGCAGCGATGACAGCGCCAGCACCGACTCGCCGCCGATGTCCAGCGATTCGCGGCTGGTCGCCAGGATGGTGACGCCGGGGCAGGCGCGCAGCAACCAGTCGGCCAGGCGCGCGCAGGACTCGACCAGGTGCTCGCAGTTGTCCCACAGCAGCAGCAGGCGCTTTGATTGGAGCGAATCGGCCAATGACTGGCGCAGGGTCCGGTCCGCTTCCTCGCGGACGCCTAAAACGCCCGCCACGGCCTGCGTGACCAGGGCGGGGTCGGCCAGCGGGGCCAGCTCGGTCAGCCATGCGCCGTCGGGGAACCCGTCCAGCGCGTCGGCGGCCACCTGGAGGGCCAGGCGCGTCTTGCCTGCCCCGCCCGTCCCGGTCAGCGTCAACAGCCGCGTCCCGCCTAGCCGCGTCCGGGCGTCGCGCATCTCGGCCTCGCGTCCGACGAACGACGTGAGCTGGGCAGGCAGGTTATGGGCAAAGGCTTCCAGGGAGCGCAGCGGTGGGAAGCGAGCGGCCAGGCCGGGCGCGCGCAGCGAAAAGACCTCCTGGGGCTGGGCGAGGTCTTTCAGCCGGTGCCGCCCCAGCGAGTGCAGCGACGCGCCCTGGGGGGTCAGCCCGTCCAGCAGGGCGGCACCGGCCTCGGAGACCAGCGTCTGTCCCCCGTGCGCGGCGGCCAGCAGGCGCGCGGTGCGGTTCAGCGGCAGGCCGAAGTAGTCCTCGCCGCGCCACTCGGCGATCCCGGTGTGCAGCGCCATGCGGACCCGCAGCCCCGCGCCCTCCGGCAGCGGCCACGGCTCGGCCTCCACCGCCCGCTGGGCGGCGAGGGCGGCCTGGAGCGCGTCCAGGGGTCGGGGAAAGGCGGCAAAGAAGGCGTCGCCCGCCGTCTTAAAAACGTGCCCCCCGTGGGCCTCGAAGGCCGCCCGCAGGAGGGCGTCGTGCCGGGCGAGCGCCGCCCGCATCGCGTCGGGGTGCCGGTCCCACAGCCGCGTGCTGCCCTCGACGTCGGTGAACAGAAACGTCACCACGCCCGAGGGCAGGCCGTCATCACCGAGGGAGAAAACATCTTCGCGGGGCGGGGTGGGCATGGGGCTTTGTGTTCAGGCGGACGGCTAGGGCGAGCGGTTAAAAGCCCTCTATGCCTCTGGCATTACTGCATATCTGCTAGGAAAGGCACCCTCCGGGTGAGGACAGATTAGTCTTCTCTTGCGTCCGCAGGACGCCTCTCCTAGCGAGTGGTTTTCAACCCCTCGCCTGACCTCGGCGCATAGCCCGCCTTTGCGTCACTTCGCCTACGTGTTCGGCAGCGGCGGCATCGTGGCCCGGCGCATGGCCCACTCGAAGACCCAGGGCCACTCGCCGTAGCCGTAATAGGGCGAGATGTGCCCGGCCCCGGACAGCTTCTGGATGTCCACGCCCAGGCCCTGCGCGTAGGCGGACGTCTGATCGAACGTGGCGTAGTCGTCCGAATCAGAGGCGATGATCGTCGTCTCGCTCGCCACGGCTTTGATGCCGGCGGGGGAGAGCGTCGGCGGGAAAAAGCCCGCCGCCCCGGCCAGGTCCAGCGGCGGGATGGCGGGGACCACGTAGGGCGGCGCGACCAGCAGGACGCGCGCGGCCCGAACGCCGGGCCGCGTGAACCCCGGCTCTTGAGACATCGCCGCGTGGCGAATCCAGTTGATCGCGCCCAGCGAGTGCGTCAGCACGGTCAGCGTGGCATCGGCAGGGACATCCGAAAGCGCGGCGTGGAGGACGGCCATCCAGGCGTCGGGTTGGGGGTCCGTCGGATCGGGCATCTTGGGGCGGCGCATAAAATCATGCCCATACCATTCTGGCAGGGCAGCGGGCATTTGTCAAGAAGAACGCCCGCCGGGGCCGTGAAAAGCCCCGGCACACGCCGGGCGTGTGACCGATATCACAGTGCGGGCGTGGCACCCGGCACGGCCCGCTCCCGCTCCCGCGGCCATACTCCGGCTAGTCCCTGCACCCGGAAGACGGAGCACGCCCATGACACTCGACGCACCCCGGTCCGCGCCCGCCCGCGCCTCCCAGGCCGCCCTCACCCCGCAGGAGCGCGCCCTCCTGCGGCTGCTGATCTCCGGCCACCCCCTGAGCGACGCCGCCCGCGCCCTGGGCCTGTCCGCGTCCGAGGCCGAGGCGCTGCTGGAAGCCCTGCGGGCGCGGCACGGGGCGTCCAGCGTCACCCGCCTGCTGGTCCTGGCCGTCCTGAACGCCTGGGTGTGATGCCCCATCCCCTGGAAAAAATGCTGGGGGAATTTTGTAATCCGTGGAACAATAGCGGTGGCCCCGGCCGCAGTCAATTTTGCAAGTCAACCCTGGAGGCACGCCCGTGTATCACTCTTCCCGCCCTGATCGTCTGCGCTTCCCGCTCGCCGTCCTGGCACTGACCGCCGGGGCGGCCCTGTCCGGGTGCAGCGGCGTCGTCAAGAACCTGAACTCCGCTCAGGTCAAGGCCCCCAACATTGTCGTCGGCAACGCCTTCGGCATTAACAGCCAGGCCGTCACCGTGCCTGTCGGCGGGGCGGCCCCGGCCTTGCAGACCTATGCGTTCCCCAACCAGCAGCCGATCAACCAGGCCGACGTCCAGAGCGCGACGCTGTCGCTGGATCTGGCCCCGACGCTGACGCTGGCGACGCCCGGCGGGGGCGGCGGGGTGCAGTCGTTCACGCTCAACTCGCTTGTCGTCACCCCCGAGGTGGACAAGCTGGACGCGACCGGCAAGGTCGTCAGCAGCCTGACCCTGGCCCCGCTGATGACCGCCGGCCCGCTCACGTTCACCCAGCAGGCCGGCGGCGGCGCGAACCCCACCTACGCCGCGTCGGGCGGCGCGTTCCAGCTCCAGCAGACGACGCCGACCTCAGGCGCGGACGTGCAGACGTTGGTGAGCCTGATCACGTCCGGCGGCAACTCCAACCAGGTCATCCTTAAGATCAACGCCGACGCGGCGGGCCTGCCCGCCGGCACCAGCCTATCGCTGACCGTCAGCAACAACCAGCTCGTCGTCCGCACCGGGACGAACTAGCTGGCGGCGCAGCAGGTGTCCTGTCACCGGGCAGAAGCACAGCCTCGGCATTGGCAATCAGACACCCGGCACTTTCAGTGCCGGGGGCCTCTTCCATCCTAAATTTACCCCACACCCATTCGCAAGGTATCCTCCCATGACCAAACACTCGTCGCTCCTTGTCGCCTTCGCTCTGGCCGCCCTCGTCCACGCCGGGGGCGCGACCGGGGCGCGGGCGCAGGCGCCCGTCCCCAGCCCCATCGGCCCCGCCGACCTCGACCGGACCCAGTTCCGCGCCAGCGCCCGCGCCCTGGGCATGGGCGGCACCGACCTGATCCTGTTCGGCGACGCCTCGGGGGCGGCCTTTAACCCCGCCTCCATCGCCTTCGCGGGCCAGGGCAGCGAGGCCAACTCCATCGTGGGCCGGACCAGCAACGTCCACGTCAGCAAGATCAACGACCTGTCGCGCGGGCTGAAAGATTTGGGCAACCAGTTCAACAACAGCAGCAGCTCGCTCGCCGGCGTCCGCGACGCCGTCGGGAAGATCTACAGCTTCGCGACCAACGCCGGTGCCAAAGAAGACGGCTCGCCCGCCATCCTGAGCGCGTCGGTCTCGCCGCTGATCGGGGCCAGCGTCGGCAGCGTCGGCGTCGTCGCCTACGGCGGCCTGATGGCGAAGGTCGAGATCCGCCCCTACAGCCAGGCGACCCTGGGCACCAATTTCACGGGCCTCGGCTCCCCGTCCGGGGCCGTGACGGCGGCCTACGGCGTGCTGGGGCTGACCAACATCGCCGTGCCGTTCAGCATCAAGACCCCCGCCGGTCCGGTCGGGCTGGCCCCGCGCTACGTCCAGGCCTCCTACGCCGGGGCCGGGTTTTTGGCGAACGAGACGTCCACGCTGAATGGCTTCGACCCCAGCGGTGCCCCCAATGGCGACATCGCCGGCGCGACCTACCGCGAGACGAACACCTCCAAGGTGGACTTGGACGCCGGCTTCATCTCGAACCCCGACCCCGTCTACCACGTCCGAGGCGCGGTCGTCGTCCACAACCTCTTCTCGCCCTCGTTCCACATCGCCCGGCGCATCAACAGCAGCCTCGGCGCGCTGCCCGCCGGGGGCGACTTCAACTTCCAGATGAAGCCGCAGATCGACCTGGGCGGGCGCACGACCGGGCCGGGCGTCACCTACGCCGCCGAGGTCCACAACGTCAACAGCGTCAATGGCGGCAAGCACACGGTGCATCTAGGCGTCGAGTACCCCCTCTCGCGCGTGTTCTCCCTCCGCGGCGGCTACGACGCCTCCCGCTTCGTCGCGGGCGTCGGCGTCGGCACTCCGGCCTTCCGGCTGGACCTGGCGACCGGCACCAACCCCCAGGAGCAGGTCGCCCTGAGCCTGACCTTCGCCCACTAGGGCGGCGGGCCACCGGCGCACCACAGACGGACGCGGCAGAGGCCCCCGCTCGGGCTTGAGCGGGGGCCTCTCGCGGTTGTTACGGCTGCGTTCAGTCCGCCGCTGTGCTATACTGACCCGTGGCGTCCCGAAGAACCCGCGCCACGCCGTATCCCTTCTGGTTCCCCCGCCTGTTGACCCGAAAGAGGACGCCCACCATGATCCACCGCTCTCCTATACGCCTCCTGTGCCTCGCCCTCGGCCTGCTCGCCGCCGGTTTGACCCGCGCCCACGCCGCCACGCTCACCGTCCCGGCCCAGTACCCCACCATCCAGGCCGCCGTCACCGCCGCCGCAAGCGGTGACACGGTCTCGGTCGCCGACGGCACGTATTACGAGAACAGCCTGTCCACCCACGGGAAGGCCCTGACGATCCGGTCCGCCAACGGCCCCGCCCACTGCATCATCGACGGCCAGCAGCAAGGTCGTGTGTTTGTCATTCAAGACGGCGAGACGTCGTCTACAGTGCTTCAAGGGTTCACGATTCGGGGCGGCAGCGGGGAATACGGCGGCGGGGTAAGCATCTACAGCTGCTCCCCGAGCGTCGTCGACTGCGTCCTCACCGGCAACGCCACCACCAACGACGGCGGCGGCGTGTATGTGCAGGGCGGGTCGCCTGCGTTCAAGGGTGTACGTTCAGCGGCAACAGCGCGAGCCGGGGCGGCGGGGTCTTCCTGGGAGGGAGCCTGAAGCCCGGTACGCCAGCCCTGACCAACTGTACTTTCACGGCCAACAGCAGCGGCGGCCTGTTGCTTAATGGCGGCTCCCCGCTCATCACCAATTGCATCCTCTACGGGGACGCCGGCGGCGAGATCGTCAGCAGCACCTCCGCCGCGCCAACGGTCACATACTGCGACGTGCAGGGCGGCTTCGCGGGGACGGGCAACATCAGCGCCGATCCCTTGTTCGTCAACGCCGCCGGCGACCTGCACTTGCGGCCCGACTCCCCCTGCCGCGGCGGAGGCACTACCGCCGCCCCGGCCTATATCAACTTTGCTCAGGACAGCGCTCCCCGGCCTAACCCGCCCTCCATCGGCGCGCTTGAGGCGGCAGCCCCCGGCACGACCCACATTCTGTGGGGCAACACGGACGGGCGCATATCCCTATGGAACTACAGCACGGCGAGCGGCACCTACACCCACCGCGAGTACGGGCCTTACGCGGGCTGGGCCGCAAAATCCGTCGCCGACGGCCCGGACGGCAGGACGCGCATCCTGTGGGACAACGTCAACGGCATGATGGACCTGTGGAGCCTGGACAGCACGACCGGCGGTAACAGCCCGTTCACCTACGGTCCGTACACAGGCTGGACGGCGGACGCCGTCTCTGTTGGCCTGGACAACGTGACGCACGTCCTGTGGGACAACACGGACGGGCGGATGTCGCTGTGGAACTACAGCACGACTGGTGGCACGTTCACGCAGAACACCTACGGCCCCTACGCGGGCTGGACGGCCAAGGCGGTCGCCGACGGCCCGGATGGCAAGACGCGGGTGCTGTGGGACAATTATGACGGCCATGCGTCGGTGATTAATTACAACCTGGCGGACGGCAGTTTTCTGGTCAACACATACGGCCCGTACATTGAAGGATGGACGGCCACCGCAGTAAGCACCGGGCCGTAAGTTAAGATTGCTCGCCCGATTTCTGGGGAGCCGGAAAAAAGGAGGTGACTCCTAACTCTGGTTCCCCCAGAATTGGTCGGGGGCAGTTGCTCCAGGATTAGGGAGCCGCTATTGGTCAGCCGGTAAAGGCGGGTTCTTCTTTTGCCTCGCAATCACCCCCGGCAAACCCTCGTCTAAAAAAGTCCCCACTTATTTTCACTCCACCCCCTCTTTTTGGCAGATTGGCATGATTTATGCTGGTAGCCTTACCGGGGGCTGTCGCAAAATTATTTTCTTTTTTCTATCTCGCCGCCCTTGACATTCATTACGCCTGCCTGTATAATGCCGACACGCCCCACCCGCCCGGCGCGGCTTCGCGGTCTCCGGTCTCCGAACTGTTGTACCCCTGGCCCCGCCGCCAGGTTCTATTGGGGAACTTTGTTCCCGGAGCGAAGCGCCGGATCGCTGCTATTATCCTTTGCTTATCTAGAATGTATCTCATAAATGCCGAGACGACTTCACAGCCGTCCCGCAGGCTGCCACTGCACATTAGGGTTACTCTCAAATGGGCCGTACAAATCGTGTCTAGCCAGGCACCTTTTTAGGCTGCTACTATTTATGAGATACGTTCTAATTATCGCGAACAACTGTTTCAAATCTTTTAATCTTCTAGGGTGCAATTCCCCGGAGCTTGCTCCGTTACCGGCTTTGTCCTTGTGGCCTTCTCAGCGGCCACTCTCTAGCGGCGGCTCGCCGCCGCAATCCGTCCGATACCTCGGGGCTTGCCCCGTCAGGAACTTCATCCTGTTTGCTGTAGTGAAAAAGGAAAAGCTATGAAAAACGTTCACATTGCAAAAATCAAAAAAGTTTCGTTTATCTTTTTGCTCTTGATGCTGATTGTGCTTAAGCCATTGGGTGCTTTAGCATTGGACAAAACAGCAACGGGCTTTTTTTACCCAACAGGTTCTAGCACTTGGCCAGCCACAGGCGGCAACTGGTTAGGACGGGACGCGGCTCACGGTGGCGGCTACGTGAACGGTTACTATCATATAGCTCAAGATATGCCGATAGCTCAAGGGTCAAATGTTTACGCAATAAGTGATGGCGATGTCGTGAAAATTTATACAACTGACAGCAATGATGACTATGGTTTAGGTACTGGCAACTCAGTTATTTTCGTTAAGCATACGTTACAAGATGGTAGTCAATTTCTGGCCGAATATATGCATGTCAGACCAACAGTTCACGAAGGTGATCATATATCTGGTGGCAGCGTTGTTGCCACAGTTGGCCCATATCAGTACGACGTTCCCCATCTTCATTTTGGTATACATCCTAGTCTCACTGTACCTACAACGAATTGGGGCAGGATGGCTAACAGTGCTTGGGCTGGAACCAACGGATTTGTCGACCCAATTAATTGGATTCAAACAAATTCACCATTAGGTAATAATGCAACAGGCGGAGGAACTAATCCATCTGGAGCGGATATAAGAGACTGTATAGAAAGTTAAGCAGGTGCTAATCTTCTGACCATGAGGGCAGACATAGCAATCTGGATGAGGGCCTCGCTGGATGCAGGCCGCTCTTCATAAT
>JAABUQ010008249.1_pt1 | contig 14700 bp, 17 predicted proteins | sample 5560001 | NCBI WGS metagenome assembly JAABUQ01 (sample SAMN10711888, study PRJNA513371) | rock metagenome | isolation source: Antarctica rocks | place: Antarctica: Victoria Land, Finger Mt nord | collected 2015-12-18 | reverse complement strand
GAGGATGTCGGGCTGGTGCGGCGTTTCGCCGAAGGGGCGGGAGCGTCGGTCGATGAAGGCGGTGCGCATCCCGGCCGCCTTGGCGCCGATGCAGTCGAAGGCGTGGTTGGCGACGAACAGCACCTCCTCCATCGCCACGCCGCAGAGTTCCGCGGCCTTGGCGTAGGTGGCGACGTGCGGCTTGAAGCTGGCGGCCTCGGCGACCGAGATCACCTGGTCGAACGGCACCTGGTGGTAGGCCTTCGCGGCGTCCAGCATGTCGGGGTCGCCGTTGGACAGGACGACGAGCTTGAAGCGGGCCTGCAGCCGGGCCAGCGCCTCGGGCACCTCGGGGAAGGGGCGCAGCTTCACGATCTCGCCCACCAGGTACTCGACGTCGGCCCGGGTGTGCGGGATGCCGCTGCGCTGCATGACGTGGGCCACGGCGCGGTGGCCGATCTCGCGATAGGGCGTGTGCTGCCTGTGTAGCAGCGCGTCGATCATGGAGTTCTCGAAGTGGGTGCGGCGCGACCAGGTGACGACGGAGTTGGGATTGCCGGCCCAGCCCTTTTCGCGGAGGAACGGGGTGGCGATGGCGACCAGGCCGCCCTGCATGTCCACGACGGTGCCGTACTGGTCGAACATGCAGACCTTGACCGTGCGCTTCAGTGTGCCCGCATCCGTCATCCGCTGCCCTCCATGTCGTTGACGCCGTTAGTCGCACATTGTATACAGTACGGCAACCCGGGGGATGCGCCAGCCATGCCGCAAGCAAAGATCTACGGTATCCGCGAGCATCTGGTGCCGATCCGCGAGGCCCTGTCGGACGCGGTGAACGAAGCCATCTCCGTCGGCCTCGCCTTCCCGAAGGAGCGGCGGCTGCAGCGCTTCTTCCCCATGGACCGCGCCGATTTCATCTACCCGGCGCATGAGCGCTCGGAACGCTACACGATCATCGAGATCGAGACGTTCCAGGGTCGCTCCAAGGAGGTGCTGAAGCGCCTGGTGCGGGAGATGTATGCCCGCGTGCCCGCCGCCACCGGGATCGAGCCGCGCGACCTCGACGTCATCATCTCCGAGCAGCCGCAATATGCCTGGGGCCTGATGGGCGAGCACGGGGACGAGATCAAGCTGGCCTACAAGGTCGCGATCTGACGCATCCCCCGCCCGGCCGCGTCGGGGACGGCCCCTTCCTGCGGGGCCTGGGCCGCTACACCGCGGAATGCGCGGCCGGCGCGCTGGCCGGCCGTTTCGTGCGCGCGTCCCAGGCCCACGCGGACATCGCGCGGCTGGACCTGTCGGCGGCGCGGGCCGTGCCGGGCGTGGTCGCGGCGTTCGCGATGGCGGACCTGGACGGCGTGCTGCCCGGCACGCCGCTGCCGCTCGACCAGATCGCCAACCGCGACGGCAGCGTGACCCCCGTGCCGCCGCGGCCCGCCCTGGCCCGGCACCGCGTCCGCTTCGCGGGCGAAGCCATCGCGCTGGTCGTCGCCACCTCCGACGCCGCGGCGGCGGACGGGGTCGAGGCGGCGGCCTTCGCCTGTGACGAACGCGCGGCGGCCGCCAGCCTCGACACGTCCGAAGGCGCGGCGCTGCATGACGACGTGCCCGGCAACATCGGCTTCGATTGGCACGGCGGGGATTCCGCCGCCGTGGACGGCGCCTTTGCCGCCGCGGCGCACGTCGCCTCCATCCGGGCCGTCCTGCCGCGCATCCTGGGCCTGCCGCTCGAGCCTGCCTCCGCCGTCGCCAGCTACGCGGACGGGCGCTGGACCCTGGTCACGCCCAGCCAGGGCGCGCACGCGATCCGGCGGGAGCTGGCGGCCGGCTACCTCGGCGTGGAGCCGGAGCGGCTGCGCGTCGTGACGCCGGACGTGGGCGTGGCGTTCGGCATCCGCATCCACGCGCTGCCGGAGCACGCGGCGCTGCTCGGGGCGGCCCGGCTGCTCGGCCATTCCATCGCATGGCGGGCGGACCGCTCGGAAAGCAACCTGTGCGAGCCTCATGCGCGCGACATGCGGGTCGATGCGGAGCTGGCACTGGATCGCGAAGGCCGCTTTCTCGGCCTGCGGGCCTCCACGCTGTGCGCCCTCGGCGCCTACGTTCACCCGGGCGCCCGCGCGACCCCCACTGCGAGCCTGCTGTTCGGCCTGCAAGGCGCCTACCGGATGCCGGCGGTCAGCCTGCACGTGCAGGGGGTGTACACCAACACGACGCCACCGGGCCGTTCCGCGGCGCCGGGCAGCCGGAAGGCACCTACGTCCTGGAACGGCTGATCGACCGCGCGGCGGCGGGGCTGGGCCTGGCGCCGGCGGTTCTGCGCGCCCGCAACGCGCTCGGCCCCGCGGACTTCCCGTTCCGCGCCGCCACAGGCCACGTGGTCGATGGCGGGGATGCGCAGGCCGCGCTGCGCCAGGGGGCGGCCTGGCTCGCGGCCCAGCCCCGCGCTCCGGCTCCGTCCCGGCATGGCGCCGGCCTGGCCCTGTACCGGCCTGGCCCTGTACATGAAGGTCAACGGCATGGGCCGGCAGGAGCGGGCGGAGGTGGCCGTCTGTGCCGCGACCGGCCAAGTCGAGGTGCGGGTCGGCAGCCAGTGCAACGGGCAAGGGCACGCCGCCACCTTCGCCGCGCTGGCCGCGGCCCGGCTGGACCTGCAACCCGGGCAGGTCACGGTCGTGCAGGGCGACACGGACCGGGTGGCGTTCGGCACCGGCACCGGGGTGCATCGCAGCAGCCTGGACCTGCTGCGCGTCGCCCGGACCGCGGCGGCCCGGCACCTGGACGCGCCGGAAGACGGGCTGGACTACGCGGCCGGCAGCTTTCGCGCCGCGGCCGGCAACCGCTTCGTCACCTTGCAGCAGCTTGCGGCGGAGGGCGAGCTGGTGGGGCGGTCCGAGGTGCCGGTGAGCCTGACCTACACGACCGGCTGCCACGCCTGCACGGTCGGCGTCGATGCGGACACGGGCGCGGTCCGCCTGCTGGGCTACGCGGCGTTCGACGACCTCGGCCCGCTGCTGCAGCCCGCGCTGGCGGAGGGACAGCTCCACGGCGGCATCGCCCAGGGCGTGGGCCAGGCCCTCCTGGAGGCCATGCGCTACGACGAGGCGGCGCAGCCCGTGACGGCGTCGCTGCTCGACTACTGCCTGCCCCGCGCTTCGGACCTGCCAAACTTCCTGTGCACGACTGCCGAGACGCCGGGCGCCGGGACCAGCCTCGGCACGCGGGGGGCCGGAGAGGCCGGGGCGGTCGCGTCCATGGCGGCGCTGGCCAACGCCGTGGCGGCGGCAGTGGGCGCCCCCGCGTCCCTCGACGCCCCGCTGACGCCGCAACGCGTGTGGGAGGCGCTGCGGGACGCCGCCCCTGGCCAACCGCCCGGGCCTTTCCATGATGAAGCGGAAACATCCACCCGAACCAGGAGCCGCGCCGATGCGTGATCCCCGTTACGACATCCTGTTCGAGCCGGTGCCGCTTGGGCCGCTCACGCTCAAGAACCGCTTCTACCAGGTGCCGCACTGCAACGGGCTGGGCGCCGGCCTGCCTTATAGCCACGCGGCGATGCGCGGGGTGAAGGCTGAAGGCGGCTGGGCGGCGGTGTGCACCGAGATCCTGTCCATCCACCCGTCCTCGGACTCCACGCCGTTTCCGCAGGTGAAGCTGTGGGACGCGGACGACGAGCGCTCGCTGCGGCTGCTGACCGGGGCGGTGCACGAGCACGGCGCCTATGCCGGGGCGGAGCTGGCGCATGGCGGCTGGGCGGTGGCGAACCGCTACACGCGGGAGCCGCTGCTGTCGCCCACCGACATCCCCTCCCGGCGCGACCCGATCCAGGCGCGGGCGATGGACCGCGCGGACATCGCGGAGTACCGCCGCTGGCACCGCCGGGTGGCGCTGCGGGCCAGGGCGGTCGGGTTCGACATCATCTACGTCTACGCCGCCGACGACCTGGAGCTGCTGCAGTTCTTCCTGTCCCGCCGGCGCAACCACCGGGACGACGAGTATGGCGGCCCGCTCGCCAACCGCACGCGGCTGCTGCGCGAGGTGATCGAGGATACCCAGGACGCGGTGGGCGACACCTGCGCCGTGGTGGTGCGGATGACAATCGACGAGATGAGCGGCCCAGACGGCATCTGCGCCGGGGCGGAAGGGCGGGACATCATCGCGATGCTCGCCGACCTGCCGGACGCCTGGGACGTGAAGGTGAGCGGCTGGAGCAACGACAGCGAAACCTCGCGCTTCAAGCAGGAGGGCTACCAGGAGCCGTATGCCTGCTTCGTCAAGCAGGTGACGCGCAAGCCGGTGATCGGCACCGGGCGGTTCACCTCCCCGGACACGATGGTGTCGCAGGTGCGGCGCGGCATCCTGGACGTGATCGGCTGCGCCCGCCCGTCCATCGCCGACCCGTTCCTGCCGCGCAAGATCGAGGAAGGTCGGCTGCAGGACATCCGCGAGTGCATCGGCTGCAACATCTGCGTCTCGACCTACAACCTGGGGGCGCCGATCAACTGCACGCAGAACCCGACCATCGGCGAGGAGTACAAGCGCGGCTGGCACCCGGAGCGGTACAAGCCCGCCGGGTCCGGCGACGCGGTGCTGATCGTGGGCGCGGGTCCGGCCGGGCTGGAATGCGCACAGGCGCTGGGCCGCCGCGGCTACCCGGTGCACCTGGCGGAGGCGACGCGGGAGCTGGGCGGCCGGGTCACGCGGGAGGCGAAGCTGGCGGGCCTGGGCGAGTGGATCCGGGTGCGGGACTGGCGCGTCGGGCAGATCGAGGCGATGCCGAACGTGTCGGTCTATCGGGAAAGCCCGATGACGGCGGAGGACGTGCTGGCGATGGAGATGCCGCACGTCATCCTGGCGACGGGCGCTGCCTGGCGGCGGGACGGGTTCGGCCGGCGCAACCTACAAGCCCATCCCGCTCGAACCCGGCGCCACCGTGCTGTCCCCGGACAACGTGATGGCCGGGGTGCCCATCGAGGGCGCCGTGCTCGTGTTCGACGATGACGACTACTACATGGGCGGCGTGCTGGCGGAAACGCTGCGCCGCCGCGGCCATGCGGTCACGCCGGCGCCGCTGGTGTCCGCTTGGACGGTCAACACGCTGGAGCAGGAGAAGATCCAGCGGCAGATCCTGGAGGCCGGCATCGAGGTGGCGGCGAACAGCAATCTGGCCGCGGTCCGCGCCGGGTCGGTGGAGCTGGCCTGCGTGTTCACCGGGCGGCGGACCGCACGGGCCGCCGACGCCGTCGTGATGGTGACGGCGCGGCGGCCGAACTCTGGTCTGTACGAGGCGCTCGCGGCGCATGAGGGGCGGGGCGCGTTGCGGTCGCTGGTCCGCATCGGCGACTGCCTTGCGCCCGGCACGGTCGGCAACGCCGTGTTCAGCGGCCGGCGCGCGGCCGAAAGCCTGGACGAGCCGGCAACCGACATCCTGGCGTTCCGGACGGAGCCGGCGGCGACCGAACGCCCGCTGACGCCGCCCCGCCCCGCCCTGCGCGCGGCGGAATGAAACGATTGGAGAGCACCCCATGAACGCCGCCCCGCCCCATGCCATCGGCCGCAACGGCCGGCTTTCCTCGATTGAGAGCGAGCAGTTCGTCATGGCCTCCCACGCGCTGCCGGGCGGCGCGCTGGGCGGCAACGCGCTGGCCGAGGACGTGCGCTTCGTCGTGAGCCATGGCAAAGGCCCGCGCTTCTGGGACACGTCCGGCAACGAGTACATCGACTACGTGCTCGGCTCCGGCGCCATGTTCCTGGGCCATGCCCACCCGGCGGTGCAGCAGGCGGTCGCCGATCAGGCCGGGCGCGGCACGATGTTCTTCGCCTACCTGAACCAGCCCGCCGTGGACCTGGCCGCCCGCGTCATGCCGCACATGCGCTGCGCCGAGCGCATCCGCTTCACCACATCCGGATCGGAATCCACCTTCCACGCCATCCGCCTGGCGCGCGGGTTCACGGGCCGCAGCAAGATCCTGAAGTTCGAGGGCGCCTATCACGGGACGCACGACTACGCCCAGCTTTCCACCGCGCCCAAGCAGACCTCCAACTTCCCCAGCCCGCAGCCGGATACGGCGGGCATCCCGGATGTGGTTAAGGACCTGATGCTGGTCGCACCCTTCAACGACCTGGGCGCGCTGCGCTCCATCCTGGACGCCCACGCGCATGAACTGGCGGCGGTGATCGTGGAGCCGATCCAGCGCATCATCTCGCCACGGCCGGGTTTCCTCGCCGGCGTGCGGGAGCTGACCGCGAAGCATGGCATCGTCATGATCCTGGACGAGGTGGTGACGGGCTTCCGCTACGGCATTGGCGGAGCGCAGGCGTATTTCGACGTGGTGCCGGACCTCGCCACCTACGGCAAGATCATCGGCGGCGGGCTGCCGGTGGGCGCCGTCGCGGGCCGGGCCGACATCATGGACCAGGCGGACCCCGGCAAGAAGGGCCAGCCCGGCTATGTCTATCAGAACGGTACCCTGCAAGGGCATCCGCTCGGCTGCGCCGCCTCGCTGGCCGTCATGGACGTGCTGGAGCAGCCCGGCGTGTATGGCCGCGTGTTCGCCATGGCCGACAAGCTGCGCGCCGGGATGCAGGACGCTGCAGACCGGAACGCCATGGGGCTGACCGTGTTCGGCGAGGGGCCGATGTGGCACTTCCTGTTCGCGGACAGGCCGCCGGTCAGCTACGCCGACATCATCGCCACCGATCTGAGGAAGCAGGCGGCGCTGGAAGTCGAGATGCTGCGCCAGGGCATCTTCGTGCTGCCGAACAACCGCCGCTTCATCTCCATCACCCACACGGACGACGAGCTGACCCAGACTTTCGACGCCTTCGACCGCGCCTGCCGGGCGTTCAAGGCATCATAAGGGTCGGGGCGGCATAAGGGTCACGGCGGCCTGATCCGCCGCTCCACCCGGCGCAGCAGGGCAGCGCCGGCAAGGCTGGCGACCAGGAAAACCAGGCCCACCAGCGTCATCGGCTCAGTGTAGCGGAACGTGTCGGCGCCGATCAGCTTGGCCCGTTGCAGCATCTCGGTGACGGAGATGGAGGCGAGGATCGGCGTTTCCTTCAGGATCGCCAGCGCGTAGTTGCCGAGCGCCGGGAAAATCGGCGGCAGCGCCTGCGGCAGCACCACGCGCCGGAACGCCGTGCGCGGTCGCAGCCCCAGCGCGGCCGCGGCGTCCCGCTGGCCGCGCCCAACGCTCCGCAGCCCGGCGCGGTACACCTCGGACAGATAGGTCGCATAGTGCAGGCCGAGCGCGCCCACCCCCGTCAGCAGCGCCGGCAGCACCACGCCCGCGGCGGGCAGCGTGAAATACAGCACATAGACCTGGATCAGCAGCGGGGTGCCGCGGACGAACTCCGTGCCGGCAGCCACCGGCAGGCGGATGGCGGCGCTCCTGGCATCGCGCCCAAACGCGAGCGGCAGCCCGAGCACGGCCGCCAGCCCGAACCCCGCCGCGCCGGCCAGCAGCGTCGTCACGAAGGCCCGCAGCAGCGGCGGGACCTCGGCCGCGGCGGCGGCCCAGTCCCACGCACCCGTCACGCCGTCACCCGGCGCCAGCGCCCGATGCCGCGGTCCGCCCAGCGCGTCGCGGCGGCGACGGCCTGGGTGATGACGAAGTACAGCACCAGCACGGCGCCGAAGATGCCGGCCGTGCGCAGCGTGACCTGGTTCAACTGGTAGGCGCGGTAGGACAGGTCCGCGATGGTGATCAGCGACACCAGCGACGTCGCCTTCACGAGCTGCACCATCAGGTTGCCCCACGGCAGCACGGCGACGGCGGCGGCCTGCGGCAGCACGACCAGGCGCATCGTCAGCCTCGGCGACAGCCCCAGAGCCAGTGCCGCCTCCCGCTGGCCGCGCCCTATCGCTTCGGTGGCGCCGCGGACCACCTCGGCCCCATAGGCGCCGTAGTTGAGGCCCACGGCCAGCACCGCGACCGCGAAGGCTGGCAGATCGACGCCGAAATCCGGCAGCACGTAGTACATCCAGAACAGTTGGATCAGCAGCGCCGTGCCGCGGAACAGCTCGATGTAGGCCGCGGCTGGCCAGCGCAGGGCGCGGCGGGCCGACTGCCGGGCCAGCCCGGCGGCCAGCGCCGCAACCAGCGCCGCAACCAGCGCCAGCAGCCCGGCCAGCACGGAAATCTCGATCGTCACCAGGCTGCCCGCCAGCAGCAGCGGCAAGCCCGGCATCATGCCCAGGTCATGCGCGTGCGCGAAGGCGTCCCGCCCGCGTCAATAGCACAGCGCGTCCGTCGTCCGGTCCGGCAGGTTGGCCTGCGTGAAGCCGAACGGCGCCATGGCGGCCAGGAACTCCGGCGTGGCCTTCAGCTCGGCCAGCGCCGCGTTGAACGCCGCCTGCAGCCCGGTGTCGGCGGGGCGGAAGGCGAAGGCGTCGTAGCCGCGGGCGGCGCGGCCGTCGATCACCGGATCGGGGAAACCGGGCACCAACTGCAGGCCGCTGCCAGGGCCTGCGGTGGCCAGCAGGCGCCGGGCCGGCAGGTCGCTGATGCCGAACGCATCCGCCCGCCCCGCGGACACGGCCGCCATTGCGCTGGGACCGTCGGGGAAGGCCACGACGCGATCCTCTGGGATGCCGAGCGCCTTGGCATAGCCGGCCTGGGCGGCGCCCGCCATCACGGCCAGGCGCAGCGGCTTGCGCGCGAAGTCGTCATAGCCGGCGATACCCGCGGGGTTGCCGTCCTTGACCACCATACCCTGGCCGATGGCGTAGACCGGCTCGGAGAATGCGACCTGGGCGCAGCGGGCCGGGGTGACGAACATGGCCAGCACCGTGTCGAACCGCTTGGCGCGCAGGCCGGGGATAAGGGCCGCGAACTCGGTCAGCACGCCGTCCATGGTCCTGACGCCCATGCGGGCGAACACGAGGCGGGCGATCTCGGCATCCGCCCCGGTCAGCTTCCCGGTCTCGTCGGCATAGGCGTAGGGCACCTGGTTGGGAAAGCCGACGCGGACCGTGCCGGCTGCGCGCAGGCGGGCGAGGGCGTCCTGCGCCACCGCCGGGGCCGCGGACAGCACGACGCAGAGAACGGCGGGCAGGGCACGGCGGGCAGTCGGCATGGTGCCTCCTTTTGCTTGTACACTGTACGCGGGACGGCAGCGTTTCAAGCGTCTGTGAAGGTGGCGCGGATGCCGTGCCAGGATTGCTGGATCAGGTCCTCCGTCAGCATCCGGGCCGTGCGGCCGCGCTTATGCAGGATGGCGTCGATGATCTCGCGGTTCGTTTCCACCGAAAGCTGCATCATGGTGGCGGTCCGGCTGTAGGCGAGAAACCGGTAGCGCAGCGCCTGCTTGCCGATGCTGCCCAGCAGGCGGCGCAGGGTGGCGTTGCCGGACGCGAGCAGGATCTGGTCGGTCAGCCGGACGTTCTGCTCGAAGTACTCGCGCACGTTGGTTTCACGGAACGCATCCTGCAGCCCCGCGACTGCCGCCTCCAGCGCCGGCAGGTGCGCGTCCGTGCGGTGCTGGGCCGCGGCCTCGGCGGCCAGCCCCTCCAGCGGGATGCGGCAGGCATAGATCTCGTCCAGGTCGCGCACGGTCAGCATCCCCACACGCACGCCTCGGCGGCGGTCGCGCACCAGCAGCCCGTCCTGCTCCAGGATGCGGAACGCCTCGCGCACCGGCGAGCGGCTGACGTTGTAGCGGCGGACGACGTCCTCCTCGATCAGCCGGGTGCCGGGGGCGATGTCCCCATAGACGACCTGGTCTTGCAGGAAGCGCGCAAGCTCCTTCGCCAGCACGTCGGGGATCTGGAACTCAGGCAGGTCGGCGATGCTGTCGCTCACGGCAGGCTCGGCGTTGTGGCGGCGCACGGCATAGCGCGGATGGATGGCGGCGTCATGGCACGGCCTGCGCCACGCCCCGTGCCACGCCCAGGTGGCGGTCGAACAGGCCGGGGTCGGCGGCCAGCGCCGGGCCGTCGACGTCCGCTGCGATCCGCCCGTCCTCCATGAACAGGAACCGGCCCGCCACGCGCCCGGCGACCGCCATCGTCTGCTCGACGACCAGCAGCGCCACCCCGGCGGCGGCGATCTCGCCCAGGGCGGCGGCGATGGCGTCGATGACCAGCGGCGCCAACCCGGCCGTCGGCTCGTCCAGCAGCAGCACGCGCGGGTTGCCGGACAAGGCGCGGGCGACCGCCACCATCTGCTGCTGCCCGCCGCTGAGCCGCCCGGCGCGCTCGCGCAGGCGCCCGTCCAGCGCCGGGAACAGTTGCAGCAGCCGGGGAAGGTCCCACGGCGTGCCGGGCGCGCGCGAGACGGCCAGGTTCTCGCCCACGGTCAGGCGCGGGAAGATGCCGCGGCTTTCCGGCACGTAGCCGAGGCCCGCGCGCACCGCCCGGTGCGGCTTGCCCTGCGCGCCCGGCCCACCCAGCACCGAAAGCCTCCCCGCGGTCGGCCGCAGCACGCCGGCGATGCAGTCCAGCGTTGTCGTCTTGCCCATTCCGTTGCGCCCGAACAGGGCCACCGCCTCGCCGGCGTCCACATGCAGGTCCACCCCGCGCAGGATCTCCACCCCGCCCCGGGCGGCGCGCACGCCTTGGAGGCTAATGACGGGCAAACGACGTGCCCAGGTAGGCATCGCGCACCGCCGGGTCCGCGACGACCGCGTCGGGCGTGCCGGCGGCGATCACCTGGCCGTGGTCCAGCACCGTCACCGCGTCAGCTATGCCCAGCAGGAAGCCCATGTTGTGCTCCACCACCAGCACCGCCAGCCGCGGCCGCAGCCAGCGCAGCGCGGCGTCGAGCTGCGCCATCTCGACGGCGGTCAGCCCGGCCGCCGGCTCGTCCAGCAGCAGCACGCTGGGGGTCTGGGCCGCGACGTGGCAGATCTCCGCCAGGCGGCGCAGCCCGTGGCTGAAAGTCGCCACCGCCCGGTCCAGCAGCGGGTCGAGCCCCAGGTGCGACGCGGCCTCGAACCCCCAGCCGCCGTCGCGCGCGCCCAGCAGCACGTGCTGCCGCAGCGTCAGGGTGTCGAACACGTGCGGCGTCTGGAACGTCCGGCCCAATCCCCGCCGCGCCCGCACCCGCGGCCCGGCGCGGTCCAGCACGGCGCCCCCGAGCCGGATGCAGCCCCGGTCCGGCGCCACCGTGCCGGCCAGCACGCCAACCAGCGTGGACTTGCCGGCGCCGTTGGGGCCGATCAGCCCGCGGATGCTGCCGCGCTCGAGCCGCAGCGACACGTCCTGCAACGCCTGCTTGCCGCCGAACCGCTTGCTGATCCCGTGCGCGTCGAGCGCGGCATCGTCGAGCGCGGCCTCGGGGCCGGATGGCAGGTCAGACGCCACGCCGCACCCGCACGCCGCCGGGCGCCGCCAGCACGACGGCGATGAACACCAGGCCTAGCACGAGCCGGTAGTTGGGCAGCACCTGGCTCAATGCCTGCTCGAACAGGGTGTAGCCCACCGCGCCCAGCAGCGGCCCGGCCACTGTGCCCACGCCGCCCAGCACCGCCATCACCAGCACGGTGCCGGACGCGGACCAGTCCAGCGAGGAGGGCGCGACCGACCCCACCAGGAAAGCCGAGATCCCGCCCGCCAGGCCCGCCAGCAGCCCGGCCGCCGCCAGTGTCGCGACCCGCATGCCGTGCACGGGGATGCCGCTGGACTCGGCACGCACCGGGTTGTCGCGCACCGCATGCAGCCGCAGGCCGGGGCGCCGCCGCAAGGCCGCGCGCAGGGCCAGCACCGTTCCCAGCGCCAGCCCCGCCGCCGCGGCGTAGAGCGCCCGGTCGTCGAGGTCGTGCCCCAGCAGGCGCGGGAACGGCAGCCCGACCAGGCCGTCGCTGCCGCCGGTCACGTCCGCCCAGCTGTTGGCCACCTGCGTCACCATGCCGCCGAAGGCCAGCGACCCGATGGCGAATGCCACGCCCGACAGCCGGCCCAGCACCAGGCCCAGCATCGCGCCCATCGCCGCCCCGAACAGCCCGCCCGCCGCCAGCCCGGGCAGTAGCCCGTCCGACACGTTCAGCGCCACCCAGGCCGCCGCATAGGCCCCGCCGCCGAACAGCGCCGCATGGCTGAACGACGTCAGGCCGAGCTGGCCCATGACCAGCCCGAAGCTCATCGCCCAGGTGCCGTAGCACAGCACGAGCGCGAGCAGGTGCATCGTGAACGGCTGCAGCAGCAGGGGCGCCGCCACGGCCGCCGTCAGCACCGCCGCAAGGAGGATGGCGCCCGGGACCGCCGGGACGCGGAGGCTGGACGCAGCCGCGCCGGCCCTCATTCGGTCCGGCTCGGCACCAGCCCGAACGGGCGCAGAAGCAACATGCCGATGACGGCGGCGAACAGCACCAGGTAGGCCGCCGAGGAGGCGTAGGTGGCGCCCAGCGTCAGGATCACGCCCACCAGCAGCGACGCCAGCGCGGTGCCGGGCAGGCTGCCCAGGCCGCCGACGATGACCACGATGAACACCAGCACCGTCACCGTCAGGTCCATCCCGTTGCTGGCCCCCACCAAGGGCAGCACCAGCACTCCCGCGAGCGCCGCGAACGCCGAGCCGACGGCCAGCACCGCCGTGAAGGCGAGGTCCACGTCCACGCCGGCGATCTCCGCCGTGGCCGGGTTCTCCGATGCTGCGCGCAAACGGAGGCCGAAGCTCGTGCCGTGCAGGACCGCCACCAGCAGCCCGGTCGCAGCGAGCGAGGCGGCAGCCAGCGCGATGGAGTAGATCGACACCTGGCCGCCGAACAGCGGCACCCCGCCCGACAAGGCGGACGGCACCGGCACGGTGAAGCTGCGCGCGCCCCAGATGCCGGTGATCCCGGCATCGATCACGATGCCCAGCCCGAAGGTGAACAGCAGCACCGCCATCTCGCCATGGCGGCGCAGCCGGCGCACCACCAGCAGGTCCAGCGCCACAGCCGCCGCCGCCACCAGCGCGGGCGCCAGCAGGCACGCCGCCCACAGCCCGGCCGCCGCATGGATGCTGGCGCCCAGGAATGCGCCCAGCGCATACAGCGTCCCGTGCGCGAAGTTCACCACCCGGCCCACGCCGAAGATCAGCGTCAGCCCCGTCGCGACCAGCAGCAGCGTGCAGCCGTACAGCAGCCCACCCACCACCGCGAGCGCGGCCGTCTGCATCAGCGCGGCACGCAGCCCGTCTGCTCGAACGGCGGCATCACGGCGGCACGCAGCCCGTCTGCTCGAACGGCGGCATCACGTCGGCGGCCTCGTGCTTCTGCACCGGCAAGAAGGCGTAGGACGCCCCGGCCACGGGCGCACCCAGCTTCTCCACCCGGGCCGACCACACGGGCGCGATCGCCTGCTGGTCGCCGGGGCGGAACCGCACCGGGCCGACGATCGTGTCGAACGTCCCCGCCTGCAACGCGTCGCGGACGCCCGCCGGCGTCGCTTCCTTCGCGGCCGCGACCGCCTGCAGCATGATGCTGGCGGCGACGTAGGACTGCAGCACGCCCTCGCTCGGCGCCCGGCCGTACTTGGCGTGGTACGCCTCGGCGACGGGCACGGAGGCCGGCCCCGTCATCATCACCGCGCTGGCCGGCTCGACCAGGCCCACCCCGGCGCCGGCGAGCTGGTCGATGATCTCCTGCGGCAGCCCTGTCGGCGCCATGACGGCCACGCGGTCCAGCAGGGTCATCGCGTTGGCCGCGACCATCAACTGCACGTAGGGCGAGCCGAGCGCCACCGGCAGCCACAACCCCGTGGCGCCGGACTGGCTGACCTTGTTCAGGTAAGGCGTCCAGTCCGAGGTGTCGAGCGGGGCGTAGCTCTCGCCCACCAGCCTGATGCCCGGGATCTCGGAGAAGGCGCGGCCGGACGAGCGGCCGTACAGGTAGTCGCTGCCCAGGATATAGAACCCGCCGGCCGAAATCTTCGGCTGGTCCGCCGTGAAGCGCGCCACCGCGTGGGCGATAGTGGTCGCGGACGGTACGGTGCGGAAAGTCCACGGGTTGCAGTTCTTGCCGGTGATCTCGTCCGCGACCGCGCTGGCCAGCAGGTTCGAGACCTTCATGCGTCCAGCCCGCGCGGCGGCGGACAGGGCGGCGCCCTCGCTGCTCAGCGACGAGCACAGCAGGCCGGCGACGCCGTCCGACACGAGGCTGGCAGCCTGCTGCTGCGCGATCGAGGGATCGCTCTTGCTGTCCCGGACCAGCAGTTGCACCGGACGGCCGGCGACCTCCGGCATGGCGGCGACGGCCAGCTCCGCCCCTTCGCGCAGCCGCGTGCCGATGTCCGCCCCCGCCCCAGACAGGGCGGCGACGCAGCCGAGCCTGACCGGCTCCGCCGCCCGCGCCGGGGCCGTGCCGAACAGCGCGGAGAGGACGGCCAGAAGCAGCAATGGTGCGCGCATGGGCTTTCCCCGGTCGGTGCGTCGCGCCGGCCCGTGCGGACGTTGAACAGGCCCGGGCGCGACGGGAGGTCTCGCACGTTTCATCGTATACAGTGGACAGACGCTATGCCCGGTCTTGATACATGGTCAAGCCGCATGCGCTCGGCGTCCGCTTGGCGCTGCGCCAGACCGAGGGCCTGATCGGCTCCATCATTGGCCTGATCGGGCTCACTCTGGCGGTGCCGGACCATGCTGGCCCGCGCCCCAACAGCCTTTTCTGCCTGGCGCTCGGCGCGGCCGGGCTGGTGCCGCTTGCCTGTCGTCGGCGCTGATCCCATCGGCCCGGCAAAACGATTTGGATGATCCCGGTTTCCGGGCCAAGCTGCCGGCTGGCATTGAGGGTGACGCG
>JAABUQ010008248.1_pt1 | contig 14701 bp, 12 predicted proteins | sample 5560001 | NCBI WGS metagenome assembly JAABUQ01 (sample SAMN10711888, study PRJNA513371) | rock metagenome | isolation source: Antarctica rocks | place: Antarctica: Victoria Land, Finger Mt nord | collected 2015-12-18 | reverse complement strand
GGGTCTGCGCGCCGCGCGCCGGCCCCTCCCCTCTTGTCGATGGCGCCGGAGCCGTTGGAAGAAAAGGAATGGGACGACGCCAGATCGACAGGCGATGGGGAATGGGGATAGGAGCCCAGGGACGACACGTCCCATGGCGATGACGCGGCGCAACAGGTACCATGCGGTTAAGAGCATCGGATGAGGATGGACGACGAAACGGCTAAAGGTGGGCATGTTTTGCTAAGAAAGGCCAGGGCTGGCCGCGGCCTCGCGACCAGAGCGCCGACAGGCGCCGGTCATGCCTCGGTCAAGGTTATCGTCCCGGCAGGCGGGAGCGGACAGGCGCGCGCGGGAGGGGTAGGCACGGGCGCGCCACGCTCACATAGTAGCGCGACGGCAGGCGTGGGCACGGGCGATGGCGCGACACGAACCGCGAGTCGCCGGCGGCGTCTCAAGCGCTACCTCTTCCAGCGCCTGGCCGTCGTGGTCGCGCTGCTGATCCTGTTCTATGCCACGTCGCTGCACGGGTTCGGTATGCGCACGGTCGTACTGGCCGCGTTGCTCGTGCTGGCCCTGTACTGGTTGTTTAGGGATGCGCTATGATTCACCCGTGATCATCTCACTACCCACCGCTCCCTGTCTTTCGACGACACGTGCGACGACACGTGCCACGTCCGTGCTATCCCTCTGGATGCGGCCGATATGATGCCCGACGACCTGCTCTTTCCGGTGCTCCTGTGCGAGTTAGGAGAGCGGCTGCTGTCCATGCGCGAGATGCTGACGCAGCCGTCGGTGGCGGCCAAGTCCCCGGCGCGCGCCGTCGCGGCCGTCCTGGCGCGCGGCCTCGATGCCCTGGAGGACCGTGTACAGCGCGAGGCGCTGGACGCGTTCGCCGCGTCCGAGGTAGACGCGGCGGGACAGCAGGGCGCCGCGCAACCCCGCTCACTCGCTGTCCTGGCCGATTGCAGCCGGGCACTGCGCGTGCTGCACGCGCGGTTGAGCCTGCTCGACGTGCGCGGAGATGTCGCGCCGGTCGACATCTTCCTGCGCAAATTGCGCGAGGACATGGACTCGGCGCCCCTGGACCCGGCTCATGCCTCTCATGGCCCGCTGCCCCTTTTGCCCTCCCCCACCGTCGTGCTGGCCGATGACTACGACGCGCTCGACGACGACGTGGCGGCCCGGCTGCGCGCCGACCTCGCCGCCGTCGATGCCGGTCTCGCCTCCAGCGCTGACCCGGACGGCGAGCCGATCATCGCCTTGCCGCGCCTGGAAGCGGCCGATCCCCTGGCCTGGCCGCTGTTGCTGGTCACACTGGCACGGGCCTACCTGCATGACCGGGACGGTTGGGGTACGACGACTGCTCGTTCCATGGCGCGAGACCGGGGGCGTGAGGGCGTCGCGGGACCCCACGCATTCGAGGGCGCCGCGGCGGTTTGTCTGGGTGGCCCGGCCGTCTACGCGGCCCGCGCCGTCGCGGCCCTGCTGCTCTCTCCCGCCGACGCGTGCGCGTGGACACCGGCCCTCTGGCAGATGGAAACCGCGGCCAGGGCCTGCGCCGGGGGGCTGGACAACTCCCCGGCCGAGGGTGGCGCCGGGAGCGAGGGCGCCGGCATCGTATCGACGTACGGGCAGTTGCTCTCCCAACGCGACGAGGTACTGGGCAGCGGCGCATCGTCGTGGCGGGGCGGCACACTCGCGGACCCGGCGCGGCCCTGGGTCGAGTTGGGCCTGCCGCGGCCGGATGTGCCGACCGCGACGGAGACGGCGGACCTGCTGGACAAGCTCGCGGCCGGGACGCCCATCAACGCCATCGCCCCGCCCGTGCCGGACGACTTCGTGCAGCGCCTGGCGCGCATGGACAGCGCGCGCGACTTCTACGACCTGATCGCCCCGCTGGGCGAGCGGCCGGCCTCGCTGGCCGCCATCCTGGGCGTGGGCTGGCTGTATAAGGTGCGGTACAGCTACCCGCTCTTCCGCGACCTGCTGCGCGACCGGCGCAGCCTGCGCGCGATCCTGGAGTTGTACCGGCCGCACCTGTTGCAGCGCAACGACATCCTGCTGCAGTCGATCGAGGCCGCGCACGTGCAGGGTATCTTCACCCGCGCCGCCGAGGAAACGCGTCAGACGGAGCAACCGCGGCAACCGGGGCAGCGTCCGGCGGAGGTAGGTGAGGGCGAGGAGGGAGAGGGCACGCCATGAGCATCCTGAACGAGCGCGAGATTTTGCGCCGCCTGTTGGTGGAGCGCGACGTAGTCATCACGCCGATCGTCGACCTGGCCACGCAGCTTGGCCCCACCTCGCTCGACGTGCGGCTGGGCACGCGCTTCCAGGCGCAGAAGCGCAGCGCCCTGGCCTACATCGAGCCGCTGCAGGACCCCGAGGCCGTGCGCCGCGACGTGGCCGAGTACACCAGCGACTACACCGTGCTGCCGACCGAGCCCTACGTGCTGCACCCCGGCGAGTTTGCCCTGGCCAACACGCTCGAGTTTATCCGCCTGCCCGCCGACCTCGCCGTGCGCCTGGAAGGGCGCAGCAGTTGGGGGCGCGTGGGGTTGCAGATCCACTCTACGGCTGGCTTCGTCGACCCCGGCTTCGCCGGCACCATCACCTTCGAGCTCTCCAACATTGGCAAAGTGCCGATCCCGCTCTATCCGGGTCTGCGCATCGGGCAGCTCAGCTTCTACACCAGCGACCGCAGCGTGATCCCCTATCGTGCCAAGCGCTACACCAAATACGCGGGCAAGGTGACGCCCGTCGGCAGCGCCTTTTACCAGGACCCCGAGTACGGCTATATTCGACGACAGAAGGAGCGCGAGGATGCGCGTCGTCCCCCCGTATAGGCGGCTGGGCCAGGCGCTGCCGCGGCGCATGCGCTGGACGCGCCAGCGCCCGCCCACGCGGCGGCGCGTCCCCCGGTTATACCGCCCGGAGGGGCGGCGCATCGTGCGGCCCTCGGCGCGCGTCAGCCTGCTGCACCTGGCCTCGACGGTCGGCCTGATCGCGGCGGTGTGGGCCATCGGCGCGCTCTGCCAGGCCTTTTTCGCCGCGCGCATCTACCCGCACATCACCATCGACCACGTCCCGGTTGGCGGTATGACGCGCGAGGATGCTATCGCCGCGTTGAACGACACCGAAACGGCCCGCGTACACCAGCCGATCTTCGTGCAGGTGGGCGCCCAGAGCTTCCAGGTGACCCCGGCGCAGTTTGGCACGCGCTACGACGTCGCCGCGGCCGTGGATCGCGCGCTGGCGTTCGGGCACGCGGGGACGCCCCTTGTCGACGGCTGGAGCGAGGTCTCGACCATTGCGCGGGGCGCCAACCTGCCCCTGAGCGGTACGTACGACCAGGGGGCCATCGTGCGCTTCGTCAGCGACGTCGAGCGCAAGACCCATGTTGCGCCGCTCAGCGCCGTCGTCGGCGTGCGCGGCGTCCAGCCGGTCATCCTGCGCGACCCCCTGCCGGGGCAGCGGCTCGACGTGGCGGGCGCCGCGTCGACGCTGAGCCGCGTCGTCGACACGCACGACGCCGCGGCGGTCACGCTGCCGCTGCTGCAGGTCAACTCGGCCCTGGGCTACCCCGAGGCCAACGCGGCGCTGGCCCAGGCGCGCGCCCTGCTGGCCGCGCCGATCACCTTCCAGTACACCGCGCAGAACACCTGGAATCTGACCCCGGACAACATCGCGCGCCTGCTCAGCTTCACCCCGCAGTGCCGGGCGCAATCGTGCCGTTTCACCCTCTCTATCGACGCCACCAAGCTGTCGCAGGCCTTCCAGCGTGGCGACGTCTCAAAGGCCGTGGAGAGCCCGCCGTCGCCGGCCACGTACCAACTCTACTTCACGACGAACGGTAATGCCGCCGTGAGCGTGCTGGCGGATAGCAGCGGCACCATCATCAACACGGTCAGCGCGGCCAACCTGGTCCTCCAGCAGGCGGCGGTCGCGCCGGGCTCGCCGCGCGTGGTCACCTTGCCCACAAATACGACGCACGCCTCGTTCACGACGCAGGACGCGGAGAGTCTGAACTTCGCGGTGAACGTCGGGAGCAGCGCCAACACTGACGTCCTGTCGCCGGCGCGCACGGCCACCCTGGGCGCGGCCCAACTGCACAACCTCGACGTCGCGGGCAGCCTGGTCAACACACGACAGGCGCCGCCGGTGGTGCAGCCGGGCCAAACCGTCGACCTTTCCGCGCTGGTGGGGCCGCTCGACGCGACGAACGCCTACAGCGCCGGCCTCAACACCGTTGACGCGCACAACATCACCGGCGTCAACGGCGGCGTGGAGCAATTTGCTTCCGCCATGCTGGCCGCGGCCTACGACGCCGGCCTGCCCATCGTGCAGCGCGACCACTACCCGTACCTGACGATCAGCACCCCGCCGGGACTCGACGCCGTGCTGGGCGATCCGACGACGAACCCCACGACGGCGGGCAAGGACTCCAGGGGCCGTCCTGTCCACGTGGCGGACCTGATGTTCCGCAACACGACCAGCCACGCCATCCTGATCCAGGTGTACATCGACAACAGCCGGACCGTGCGCGGCGTCTACCTCTTCAACGCGCCCGGCTACGCCCCGTCGCGCCAGCAGTCCGCCAACGGCTACGACGTGACCGACAACGGGGGGCCGCTGATCACCCTCAACCCCGACGGCAGCGTCGACGTGGTCCGCTCGCGCACCATCACCGTCAATGGCCGCAGCGCTACCGACAGCATGAGCGGCCACTACACGTCGCTCGATCCGTAATAGTCGTTAGTTAGTAGTGCTTGACGGTCCGTCGTCCTCGGCCACCCGCCAACGCATAGACGCCGGAGAGATACTAACGACTAATGACTAACGACTACTTGCTATAATGAGACTGCGATGGGCGGTGGCGCAATGGTAGCGCAACTGACTTTGGATCAGAAGGTTGCAGGTTCGAATCCTGCCCGCCCAGCCATCTTTTCGCCCATACATGCATGGGTTTCAGTTCCTCAGTGTTCCGTCGCTACCCGTTGCAATGCCTGCCTCTCACCTATATCTCACGGACGGTAGTTCGTCTAACTACCTAAGTTTCGCCCGAAGTAACGGTAACTATACACGCCATCCTCGCCACGTTCGGTTACCTGGCCCAGCGCGGCCTTATCGCCGGGCCTCACACTTCGAAAGAGACGATCGATGGCGTGCGCGACATCTTCTTACGGGGCAAGGCGGCGTTGTGGTCGGCATCGCTACTGCCGCCTCGCCTCGGCAGGGGTGGCGACTTCCCAGAAGAGACTATCGCGCGGTGGCGGCGTCAGTAGCCGGGTGGGACGGTCATGCTCCCCTCGCCCACGAGCACGGTGGAACCGCCGACCTTTATTGTCGTCGTGCGGCCCTCGCGCTTCTCTGCCGAGGCTTCGATGAGGCTTGGCCGGCCCATGGCGACGCCCTGGTCGATCCGCCACGCGAACGTGCCTTCCCGCTCCGGCAACCTTCCAGCCAGGACACCCACGAGCGCCGCGCACACGGAGCCCGTGACCGGATCTTCCGCGATCCCGAAGGCCGGGGCGAACATGCGGGCGTACAGGCGGCTATCCGACCGCGGATCGCCCGCGAACATGAATAGATGCGGCGACCAGGCATGGGCGAAGCTCGCCGACCACGCGGTGTGGTCGAGCGTAGCGCGGTCGACCGCGCCCTGATCCGCCAGGTGGACGAAGCAGAACGGGATGCCGACGCCCGCGAACCAGGCGCCGACCACCGCGTCCTCGGGCAGGGAGAGAGCCGCCGCGACTGCCTCCCGCGCAGGGAGGATGGACGGAGTCTCGACGTCCGTCTCAAGCGTCAGTCGAGTGACGGTGGCCGCGCCGTCAAGCAGGATGTCGACCGCGACCGGCCCAACCCCCTCCTCGAAGACGATGGTCGTGGCGCCGCCGGGTACCTCGACGAGGCCGAGCCGGGCGAGGGCCGCGGCCGTGCCAATGGTCGGATGGCCGGCGAAGGGCACGTCGGTCTTGGGGGTGAAGATGCGCACACGGCGCGTTCAGACAACTGGGCGCAACCCCTCGTCGCGCCCTTCAGGGGGTAGGCCGGCCAGCGTCTCGACAAGGGGCAGGAGCCGCCCCAAACCCGCGGCGATCGCGGTTAGCGAGACGCCCGCCACGCTGAGCCGGATGCGGTCCCCGCCATCCTCACCCCCGACCGTTGAGGCCGGATAGAAGGCTTCCCCCGGCAACAGCGCCACGCCGACCTTGCTCGCCTCCGCTGCCAGGAGGCGTCCCCTCCCGCGTCGCAGGCGACACCACAGGTAGAACCCGCCGCCCGAGGCGGGAGAGACCTCAAGGACCGACTCGGCGCCGCGCAACCCCGCGACCATGGCGGCACGGCGCGCCGCGTAGAGCGCGCGGAGGCGCGCGAGATGACGATCGTAGGCGCCCGACTCCAGCAGCCATTCCACCGCGAGCTGCGAGAGCGCGCCCGTGGTCAAGTCCGAGAACTGCTTGGCCAGTGCAAGGCGCGTGATGACGGGCGACGGCCCCACCAGCCAGCCGATGCGCAGTCCGGGGGCAACTGTCTTGGAGAAGCTACCCAGGTGGAGCACCAGGCCATCACGGTCAAGCGCCACGAGCGGAGGCGGCTCCGGCCCGTCGGCCCATAATTCCGCGTAGGGCGCGTCCTCCAGGATCGGCACGCCGTGGCGCCGCGCCAGCGCGACTAGCCGCTCGCGCCGCGCCAGGGGCATCGCCGCTCCGGTGGGGTTGTGCAGCGTCGGCTGCGCCACGATGAGCCGCACGCGCCGCCGCGCCAGCACATGGGCGAGGGCATCGACGCGCAGGCCGCCCTCGTCGACCGGCACGCCGATCAGCCGCGCCCCGGCCGCCCCGAACGTCTGCACGATGCCCACGTAGGTCGGCGCCTCGACCACCACCTCGTCGCCCGGCTCGACCAGGGTGTGCGCGGCCAGGGCCAGTCCCTGCGTGGCGCCAGCGAGGATCATCACCTCGTCCGCCGCGACCGCCCCGCCGCGGCACGCCATGCGCGCGGCGATCGCGCGCCGCAGCGACGCGAGGCCCTCCACCGGCCCATAGGTGAGGCCATCCGCGCCCGCGTGGGCCAGGGCGCCGGCCAGGGCCGCCTGCACGTCGTCGAGTGGAATGGCCTCGCCGGTAGGCATCCCGCCCGCGAAGGAGATCACGTCGGCCCGCGCCCCCAGGGCCATAATGTCGCGTAGCAGGCCCGGGTCCGGCCCGAGCCCCTGTCCGACGGCGCGCAGGCCAAGCAGCCAGGCCGCGGAGAGCGCGCTCCGCACGCGGCGCCGCGTGGCCGTCGGCGCCGCCCTGCGCCGGCGGATCGGGCGGGCAGACGATCGTGCCGCGGCCGGGGCGCGCCTCCACCACGCCGTCGGCCGCCAACTCGTGATACGCGCGCATCGTGGTCGTGCGGTTCACGCCAAGGCTGGCCGCCAGTTCGCGCTCGGGCGGCAAGCGCATCCCTGGCGCGAGGGCCCCCGTCAGCACGGCGGAGCGGACGCCGTCGCGGATCTGCGCGTAGAGTGGCGCCGCGCCCGGGGCGCGGTCGAGCGGCAGGCCGTGGAGCTGCCCCGTCATGGGCGGCCGATGCCCGCGCACCCGCGCGCGGCCCGACCGCGCTCTCCCTGGCGTCATCTTACCCATCCGTCCGTTCCGTCCGTCCACCCCTCGCGCCGTAGGCATCAAGGACGACTCGCTCCATGAACCGCTCGGGATGGGCAAGGTCGGTGAACCCACTGTGGCGATACAGCCCGTGGGCGTCGCGCGTGGTGAGCACCCACCGGCGCAGGCCCTGCAGCGCCGGATGGTCGGCCACGACGGCCATCAGCCACTTTCCGAGGCCCTGGCCCCGCGCGTCCGGCAGGATGAAAACGTCGCAGAGGTAGGCAAACGTCGCATAGTCGGTGACCACGCGCGCCAGGCCGATCTGGCTCGGGCCGCGATAGAGGCCGAAGGGCAGCGAGTGCTCGAGCGCGCGCCGGACGACCTCGCGCGGGATGCCCGGCGACCAATAGAACGTCGTCAGGAAACCGTGTACGACATCGAGGTCGACCTGGCGCCGATCCGTGCTGATCCGATAGGGGTCCCGTCGCCATTCCTGCCCGTCTTCCAGTCGTCGATCGTCGATCGCCATCGTGTCCTCCCATGCGGCCGCGCGTACCGCCTCTCTCTCCCTGGCTGTGTGGTAGAATAACATCATACCAGTGCCGGGCGCGCCAGGGCCGCGGCCACGACCTCGCCCAGCCGCCGCAGGCCCGCGTCGATGCGGTCCGGGTCCGCGTGCGAGAAGTTGAGGCGCAGGGACCGTCCGCCCTGTTCGCCGTGTCCGCCGGCGCCGGCCACGTGGAACGCCGAGCCGGGGACGAAGGCGACGCCGCGCTCCAGCGCGACGGCCAGCAGCGCCCGCGTGTCGATGCCCTCGGGCAGCGTGACCCAGATGAACAGGCCGCCCTCGGGCCGCGTCCAGCGCGCCTCCGCTGGGAAATAGAGCGCCAGCGCCGCCAGCATTGCATCGCGGCGCTCCCGGTAAACCTGCCGCAGCCGCGCGATGTGCCCGTCCATGTCGGCGTGGAGGCAATAATGGAGCACGGCACGCTGCGTGAGCGTGTCGGTGTGGAGGTCAGCGCCCTGCTTGGCCAGCACCAAACGCGCCATCAGGGGCCGTAGCGCCGCCACCCAGCCCAGGCGCAGGCCGGGAGCGAGGATCTTGCTGAACGTGCCGAGGTAAATTGTTTCCTCGCCGCCGGGCCGCGCGCGCAGGGGCGGCAGGTCGGCGCCCTCGTAGCGCAACTCGCCGTACGGGTCGTCCTCGACGAGGGGCAGCCGGTGCGCCGCGCATAGCTCGATCAGGGCCTCGCGGCGTCTGACACTCATCGTCAGGCCCGAGGGGTTCTGGAACGTCGGGATCGTGTAGAGGATCGCGACCAGCCCGCCATGGCCAGCCGGGTCATGGCCCATTGTGGCCAGTGTTGTGGCGGCGCGGTCCACCCGCAGCCCCTCATCGTCCATCGGCGCCGACACGACGCGCGGCCCGTAGGCGGCAAAGGCCTGGAGCGCCCCCACGTAGCTCGGCTCCTCCACCAGCACGGTCGCCCGTGGGGAGAGCAGGACCTTGCCCAACAGGTCGAGCCCCTGTTGCGAGCCCGTGGTGATCAGGATGTCGTCGGGCTCCGCGACGATGCCGCGCCGCGCCAGGCGCGTGGCCAGATAGGCGCGCAGGGGCGCGTAGCCCTCGGTCGGGCCGTACTGCACGGCGTTCCCGCCCCCCTCACGTAGGGCAGCGTCGAACGCGGCGCGCAGGTCAGCGATCGGGAACAGGTCGGGCGCCGGCAGGCCACCGGCGAAACTGATGACGTCCGGCCGCGCCGTGATGGCCAGCAGGTCCCGGATATCCGAGCTACGCAAGCGATGGTCGGCGTCGCCGAGCAGCGCATCCCATGGCGCCCCCATACCTATCATCTCCTTTGTCCTTCACGCATCGCCCACTCAGGCGCGGAGCTACCAGCGGACGGCAATCGTTCGACGCGCGTTGTTGCGCGGTCATGTCCTATCGGCAGTCGCCTGGATGGAGTGTAAACCGTCCAGGTGGCCGTGGGAACAGCCAAGAACACCCTTTGGCGCCAGCCAATTGCTAGTCCGCCAAGCTGTACTGAGAAACGTGTCCGCTCCCGCCTGTGTGTTGCCTCCGGCCACTTTGGCGGGCTTAGCGGCGCCTCCTTTGGCCGTTTCCCGGTGGGTTCCCATGGCCTATGCTGGTGGGGTGGAGGCAAGCCTAACACAGGGAGAGGAAGATGGCGATGGGTAGGGCGGACCGCACGGTGACGGCGCTCCCGCGATCAAAGCGGCCTGGAGAGGCATCCATGTCTCCCCACGAGGCGGAGAGAGAGGGACGCGCGTTCCTGCGTCTCCTGGTCGGCGGTGGCGCGGCCTTGGCCGCGGCGATGGGTATCGGGCGCTTCGCCTACACCCCGATCCTGCCGGCCATGGAAGCGGCGGCTCACCTCGACACGAACCAGGCCGGGCTCCTGGCGTCCGCCAACTACGCCGGCTATCTTGCCGGCGCGCTTGCGACCACCGCCATCCCGCGCGCGGCGCGCGTCCGCGTCCTCGTGGTGTCCCTCCTCGCGGTGGTCGTGACGACGGCCCTCATGGCGGGCACGACGAGCCTCGCCGCCTGGGGCGTCATCCGCTTCCTTTCGGGGCTGGCCAGCGCCGGGGTCTTCGTCCTGGCGTCGGGCATCGTCCTGGATGCGCTGCGCCGGCAGCGGCGGGCGTCCCTGTCCGGGTGGCTCTACAGTGGGGTCGGCGTGGGGATCGCGCTGTCGGGGGTGGTCGTCCGCGTCGCGGGCGGCGCGCTGGGGTGGCGCGGCGATTGGCTCGCGCTTGCCCTCCTCGCGGGTGTGGCAATCTATCCCTCTTGGCGCTGGCTCCTGCTGGACCACGGTGAGACCGCGACGACGGCGCGGGAGCGGCCGATCCTGGGACGCGGGGTGCGCGCGGCGCTGGCCCTGCTCCTCCTGGCGCACCTCCTCGAAGGTCTGGGTTACATCGTGACCGGGACGTTCCTGGTGGCCATCGTCGATCGGATGCGGGGGCTGGGCGAGTTCGGTCCGAGTGTCTGGATCGTCGTCGGGCTGGCCGCGGCCCCCTCAGGCGTGGTCTGGGCCGGACTGGCGGCGCGCATCGGATACGCGCGGTCGTTGGCCCTGGCGTATGTTGTGCAGGCGTGCGGGACCGGCCTGCCCCTGCTCGGGGGAGCGGGGGCCGCACTTGTCTCGGCCGTCCTCTTCGGCGGGACATTCATCGGCATCTCGACCCTCACGCTGACCCTGGCCGGGCACATCGCGCCGCGGCGGTCCGCCGGCCTCATCGGGCTGCTGACCGCCGCCTTCGGTCTGGGCCAGATCGCCGGGCCGCTGCTCGCCGGGGTCCTGGCGGGCCGTACGCATACCTTCGGTCCGGCCCTGACAGCGGCAGCGGCCATCGTCCTCCTGGGGGGCATCCTTATGGCGGCGTTGCAGCCGTTTGATCCGTCGCGCCCGCGACGCGATTGAAGGGGATGACGCACACGCGAGCGTCGGATGTCCCCATATAGCCGGGCCACGGCTCGGTTAGTCGGACGTTTCCGCCGCGAGGAACGCATGCAGGGCGGATGACAGTTCCTCGGGAGCCTCCTCGGCCATATGATGACCGCAGTCGAGCGCGTGGCCTCGCAGATCAGCGGCCCATGGACGCCAGACGCCGAGGACATCGCTATAGAGGTCCTTCAGGTCGTCTTGGGACGCCCACAGGACGAGTGTCGGGCATGCCAGGCGTCGGTCGGCGCGTCGGTCGTCGTCGTCATGCGCGCGGTCGACACCTAGCCCCGCGCGGTAGTCCTCGCACATAGCATGGACGGTGGCCGGGTCGTGAATGGCGCGCTGGTAGTCCTGCCACGCCTCCTCGCCCATCCGTTCACGATCGCCCCGCTACCACGCGTCCGGGTCGGCGCAGATCAAAGGCCTGCTGCCAGCGCGCCGCATCATCCGTGATGTTGTCCCAGGTGAAGCGGACATGCAGCGGTTGGCCATCTTCTCCTTAGGGCTCGTCCATGAATAACCTATCCACTTTTCGCGCCAAATCACGTGTGAATGGAGCGCAAAGTTGACTACTTTGTTCTTGGACGGCCCACTTATGGGGCGATGCCTGCGACCCCGGCAGCGCCTCACGGCGGGAATACTCGGCCGGGGCGAAGAAGACCAGCACGGTCAGGTCGTCGGTGACCGCGTGGAAGCGGTGGTCAACATCCGCCGCGACGAAGACCAGCGACCCCGCCTCGACAGCGGTGTCGTCGTCCCCCACGCGCAGCCGGGCGCGGCCCGCCACGATGTAGTACAACTCGTCCTCCGCGTGGGGCTGCTGAGGGTCGTCGATCCCCGCGCGCAGGCGGTAGAGCCCCGCGCTCATGGTTGGGACACGCAAAAACTCATGATACAAGCGCCCGGCCTGCGTGCGCCGCGCGCACGTCGGACAGAGTCCATGTCTCCATCGGCAATCTCCTCGCACTCCCTTCTCGTCGCATCACGTGCCGTCGTGGCGCGGATGATCGCGCCTGAGCTAGACTTTGGCCAACTCAGGCGGCATAGCAGAGCATCTCGCAGAGGTGATCGAGGAAGGCCCGGGGAACTTTAAGGATATCCTGCTCCGGGGGCGACATGCAAAAAGTGGTCCCCGTCCACAAGGAGCGGCGCACGAGGGCCATGGCGTCACTGAAGGTGGGGGCGTGCTTGGGGTACCAGGCCGCCGGCCGGACGGGGACGAGGCCGACCCCGTCGGTGAGGTGATCGTGGGCCAGGAGCGTGACAAAGGAGAACAGGCCGAGGAGGGCGGGCGTGACGCGGCGGATGGCCAAGTCCGACCATTGGCGCTGTGTCTCGACGCCGAGGTGGTCGCGTGTCTCGACGCCGAGGTGGTCGCGTGTCTCGACGCCGAGGTGGTCGCGTGTCTCGACGCCGAGGTGGTCGCGCACCTCGTGGAACGTCACTTCGAGCTGCCAGCGCAGCACGAACCAGGAGAGGATCTGCGCCGGGGTCGCGTCCTGGTCGGTGCAGAGCAAGGCTTGGGTGGGGACCGTGTGGCGGGGATCGCGGATCAGCACCCAGCGGAGCGGCACGGGAGGCTTGCCACTGTGATACCAGAGCGCCGTCCCGGTGACGAGGTCCACCTCCCGGTCATCCTCACTGGACCAGCGCGGGAGGCGCACGCGCGTCCACGCCGTGGTGGGAGCGGTGACACGCGCGGCCAGGGTGGGCAGGCGACGTCCGACGACGCGGGGACGTCCCTTAGTGTGGGGCTGACGGAGCGGGGGGGGCGCGAACAGGCGTGCGTCCAGGCGGAGCCGCGTGACGATGGCCGCGACGTGCCGCGTCGCGGCGAGCAACTCGATCACCGCATCGTCCTGATCGCCCACGACGACGAGGGGGCGATCAGGATACCAGCGGTGCAGCAGGAGAATCATCTGCCGGGCCCAGCGTGGCACCGCTTTGTGCCGCCGGTTGTGCTCCGCGTCAGACCGCTCGGAGGGGGCGAGCACGGTGAGGACGGGCAGCGCCCAGGTGCGGCCCGCCCAGGGGATGGGCACCAGCAGCAGCAGGGAGACCCAACGCAGCGCGCGCACCTTGACAAAGTGGCTGTGGCTAGAGCGCACCGGGTCGCGATGAATGCCGGCCGCCGCGATCTTGGGACCGCGCCGCCGCTCCAGCGTGACAGCGCTGCCGACGACGAGCGGCCCGTCGGGCGCGAAGGCGCCGACCAGCAGGCCCAGCAGGAGGCGGCTGGCGGCGAGGCTGGACCACACCGCGCGGTTGAGCACCCGATGGTAGCCGGAGAAGGCGGCGCACTGGCCCAGCCCCATCACCCGCAAGGCCGTACTGACCATGCGCCGGTGCGGCGCGAGGAGGGCCCCACCGACGAGGGTGGGCACGTGCCGCCACACGCGGCACGAGAAGAGTGGCGCGAAGGGCTCCAGACGGTCCATAATGGAGGCGGGCAGAGTAAGCATGATAACCTCTTTTCCAGGAGTGGTCGTTTGCTTAGTCTGCCTGTTTCCCCCCCTCCAAATGGCCAAAGTCTAGCTGAGGAGTAGTGTAACGAGCTGCCCGTGACAGCTGTGCGTCAGCCTTTCCACGGATATGATGCGCGGGCGCATGAGCGGGGATTGACGGTCCGGACGGCGTAGGCGAGCGCCTCATCCAGGCCCATCGCGCGTCCCCAGGCATGGGCCGCGTCACAGGCATGCTGACCCAGCGCCGACCGGCCCGCGGCGACGACGCGGTCCAGCCGCGCGCGGTCGACGGGCGAGAGCAGCGTGCCGCTATCCTCACTGGTCAGCTCGCCCCAGCTGTCGTAGGCGTAGCGGTCCACCACCTTGCCGGTGCTGTCGGTCAGCGCGACGACGTTGCCGCGCCCGTCGAGTTCGTACCAGTAACGGCTGGTCGCGCCATTGGGCGTGGTGCGCAGCAGTTCGTAGGGGGCGCCTGCGTCGCTGTAGAGGTAGGTGTCGGTGTAGGCGGTGGCGCCGCTGGTCAAACGCACCTGGCCCAGCAGCCCGTCGCGGTAGGTGAACTGCTGGTCGAGGGTGGGTTTGCCGGGCTCGACCACGTGGTAGGAGGCGCGCTGGCCGCTGGGGTTGTAGGTGAGGGTGACGGTGACGGGGGTGCGGTGGTCCAGGGTCGTGATCTGCACGGGACGCGCCTGGCTGTCGTAGCTGAGGTGCTTGTTGAGGGTGTTGCCGTCGGTGATGGCGGTGGTGTCGCCGTGGACATCGTAGGCGTAGGAGGCGGTGGGCTGGCCATCGCCCATGACCATGGTCTGGAGTTGGTTGGGGGTGATGGCCTGGGTGTAGGTGTAGGTGACGGGATAGCCGTCGTCGCCGATCTGGGAGATAAGGTTGCCGTTGGCGTCGTAGGTCCACTTGTACGTGCCGCCGGTGGCCACGACCTGCTGACCGGACTCGGAGGTGAGGCGGCCCTGGGCGTCGTGGGCCAGGGTGTCGGTGCCGGAGAGGGTGGTGGTGCTGGTGGTCCAGTTGAGCGGGTTGTAGCCGTAGGCGTAGCTGCTGCTGAGGGTCAGGGCGGGGTTGGCGGCGCCGCTGGCCAGGGTGGCGTAGAGGGAGTAGCCATAGGCGAGGCTGGTTGAGGCCCCGAAGGCGGAGGGCCAACTGCCGAAGGGCTGAGCGGCAGGGGAGTAGC
>JAABUQ010008247.1_pt1 | contig 14702 bp, 14 predicted proteins | sample 5560001 | NCBI WGS metagenome assembly JAABUQ01 (sample SAMN10711888, study PRJNA513371) | rock metagenome | isolation source: Antarctica rocks | place: Antarctica: Victoria Land, Finger Mt nord | collected 2015-12-18 | reverse complement strand
TGGGAACGGCAACTTGCTCATATACGGGAGCTACAGCCCCAGGCGGCGTTGATTGTAGGTATGGCTGATGGCCCGGCTGGTCCCGCGCCGCTACAAGAGGCGTGTCAGTTGTTGCTTAATGCTGTGAGCGAGCAGGGCAAAGGGCAGGCAGTGGGGATGGCTCCTGATGGAGCCGAGCACATCTCAGTCGTATATGCTGGCGCGCCACAATACGTTGAGGCGGTGCGCCGCATGGTGCAAAACGTCGCTGATGTGACACGCGTAGATCCCCTGCTGGCCCAGGCGCAGTTGGGGCCAATTAGTATGGCTGTAGGGGCGCTGCACGAGCGAGACGTCATTCAGCGCATTCCTGGCTATGATCGTTTAAGTGCCTGGTCTGGCGCGGCCCCCGTTGCCTCAGCCACTTCATTGAGCAGCCTGGTGCGTTTCCTTGCTCAGCATTATGCTATGAATGTTACAGCGGTCGATGTGGGTGGAGCGACGACGACGGTGATGGTAGCGGGGGAGCAGGGCGAGTTTATCCCGCTGGTGAACACCGGAATAGGTGTTGGTTCCGCTATTGCCACCGTTTTGCAACAGGTAGGCGTGAGGCGCATTACGCGCTGGCTCCCTTTCAACATCAGTGAGGACGAGGTCCGCCAGTTTGTGCTCGATCGCATGCTTCATCCACATGTGTTGCCCACGAATACGCGAGAGCTGCAACTAAGCCAGGCATTTGCGCGTGAGGCGATAGCCCTGACGGTCGAAGAAGCTAGAAAACAGAGCGTCGAGTGGCCAAACACTGATCTGATCCTGGCAACTGGTGGTATGCTCTCGCATGCTCCCAGCTATGGACAGGCGGCCATGATGCTCCTGGATGCGCTCCAGCCGCGTGGCGTAACCTCGCTGGTGTTAGACCGGACGATGTTGATCTCGCAACTTGGCGCGGTGGCGACAGTCGCACCCGTCATGGCTGTACAGGTGAACGAGAATGATGCCGTCTCGCATCGCCTGGGTACCTGCGTCATTCCTTTTGGCGGTCTGCAACCTGGACAACTGGCCGTACGTGTTGGTGTGGAATATAGTAACGGCAGGCAATTAAACATTGATGTGATGGCCGGCTCGATAGAGGTTATCCCATTGCGCATCAATGAGCAGGCACTGCTAACATTGTTCCCCGCGCCGACGGTTGATGTGGGGCTGGGGCCAGGAGAACGCGCTCGTGCCGCTGAAGAGATTGATGGCGGACTGATCGGATTGATTATTGATGCACGCGGTCGTCCTCTGGAACTGCCCACAGATGATGGGGAACGCCAGGCGCGCCTGCTGCAATGGTCGCAAGCGCTGGGCGCTTGAGGATTGGGAGGTGCCCACCATGACCTATTCACTCGGCTGGCCTGTAGTTGCGCAGACGGTCGTACGAAGGGAACGTTGGCCTGGTGGGTACCGGGTAAAAGCGAGTCCGCTCGTCTCTCCTGGTCAGGAGGTCGTGCCTGACCAACCGGTGATGCGGCTGGAGCGGGAGCCGACTGCTCTAACGGGCCAGGCTGTAGAGCGCAAACGTGTGGCTCTGGGTGATCCCCGACTTGCATTGCCTTCGGTTGATGTCGGTATATCCCAGGAAGACCAGAATGGCAGTCGCCAGGTTGAGACTATTCCAGCCGGTTTGCATGGGCGCGTCGTCCAGATCACCGGCCGGGGGGGCGTCGTTATAGAGAGCCAGGTCGCGGTTATCCAGGGGGTCATAGGGATTGGCAACCAGGTCGCCGGCGTCCTCACGATCTGGCAGGCAAGTAGTCCTACAGAAGGACCGCAGGCTATTCCGGCCGGAGCTATCCTGGTCGTGCCAGGTCCGCTCAATTTCACACTGCTGCGCCAGGCGGTGGCGTCAGGCGTAAGCGGTATCGTTGCCAGTAGTATCTCCCTGCGCGATTTAGAAGGGTTTTTACGCAGCGATCTGCTGCGATTGATCATGCGAGATGATATAGAACGTGGACAGGAGTACCTCCCTCCTATGACTTTGCTCCTAACCGAGGGGATAGGAAGTGCTGTTATGCCCGCGCGGGTCTTGAATCTTCTGAGCCAATACGAGGGGGCTGTTGTTTTGTTGGCGGGCAATACTTCTCTCCCCCGTGGGATCGTACCTGAATTGCTTATCCCCCTGCCTGTTGAGGAGATTCAACAGCGCTGGCAGCCGATACAGCCTGATACTACACTTGCTCAAGGCGCGCAGGTACGGATGTGCACAGGCGAGCGTGAAGGTGTGATCGGTATCATAGACTACCTTTTTGTCTACGAGCAGGTATTCAGTTCTGGTGTGCGCACGCGTGCTCTACGTCTGCGGCTTGAGGACGGATCGATGCTTGTGGTGCCACTTACCGCAGTGGAAAGAATTGGTTGAAGAGACTTTATCCACAAATGCCAATGGTTATCCACACATTTTCAGCAAATATGTGGATAACATTTTTTGCGCGTTTTAAGCGATTGTAAAATTGCTCCCTCTTTGTTATGGCAAGATTAAGGAGTGCCCCTGCATATCTTGCGGCTGTGGTATACCCATAATCTGTAGAATCGTTGGTGAGACATCAGCCAGGATACCATTGCTGCGCAGTCGGGCATTGGCGAACTGGGGCGCGACAAGGTAGAGCGGGACCGGGTACGTCGTATGAGCGGTAAATGGTTTGCCGCTGTCATACTCGATCAATTGTTCTGCATTGCCGTGATCGGCGGTAATGAGCAGGCCACCCCCCACGCCCAGTGCAGCCTCCACCACCCGGCCAACGCCGGTATCGACCGCCTCAACCCCCTTGATCGTGGCCGCAAGGACGCCGGTATGACCGACCATGTCGGCATTCGCGTAGTTCATAATCACCAGATCGTATTTGCCGCTGCGGATGTGCTCTATGGCTGTATCGGTGATGCCTGCGGCGCTCATCTCAGGCTGAAGATCGTAGGTTGGGACTTTGGGCGAGGGGACCAGGACGCGATCTTCACCGTGGAAAGGCGTTTCGCGGCGCCCATTAATGAAATAGGTGACGTGCGCGTATTTCTCGGTTTCGGCGGTATGAAACTGTGCCAGACCCGTATCTGCGACCACGCGGGCCAGGGGCATATCCACCTCATCAGCGCGATAAGCTACCTCGGCATCGAGTCCCTCTTCATACTCGGTCATCATCACATACACCAAGTCCTGTAGGCGCGGTCCACGATTGAATTTGCCCTCGGCCTGGGGTGGGAGTTCCGGGAGGACAAAGGCTTTGGTAAGCTGGCGGGCGCGGTCGGGACGGAAGTTGTAGTGAATGACCGCGTCGCCTTCTTTGATCGCCGCGACCGGGTGTCCCTCGGCCATAACCACTGTCGGCAGGATGAACTCGTCGGTTATCTTCTCATCGTAGGACTGTTGAATAGCGGCCAGCGCAGAAGCCGCCTGGCGTCCCTCGCCGCGCGTCATGGCGAAGTAGGTTGAGCCTGTGCGGTCCCAACGATTATCGCGATCCATCGCGTAATAGCGTCCGCTGACGGTGGCGACTCTGGCGGCGTGGTCACCGCCGATCTCCCTGGCGCGCGTCTCCAGACGGCGCATAAATTCTATACCCCCGGTGGGCGAAGAATCGCGTCCATCGGTAAACGCGTGGATGTAGACACGCTCAACATTGTGCGTCTGCGCCAGGCGCAGCAGGGCCTCCAGGTGCGATTCGTGGGCGTGTACGCCGCCGTTGCCCAGCAGGCCGCAGAGGTGGAGCTGTGACTGGTTTTGCTTGACATGTTCGATAGCTTTGAGCAAGGCCGGATTATGGAAGAAAGAGCCATCTCTAATCGACTCACTGACGCGCGTATAGTCTTGCAGGACGCGTTTGCCCGCGCCGATATTCTGGTGTCCGACTTCAGAGTTGCCCATCTGCCCCTCTGGCAGGCCGACGGCTTCGCCGGAGGTTCTCACGGCCGTGTGTGGCCATTCGCGTGCGAGCTGGTCAATGTTGGGGGTGCGTGCGAGGGCGATCGCGTTGCCTTCTGTGCGTGGATTGACCCCCCAGCCATCCATGATAATCAAAACAAAAGGGCGCGGACGCCCGGAGAATTGTGTACTCATAACGACGTTTACACTCCATACACTGAAAATATATTGCGGTTGTCCCTCCATTGTAGCATGGAACAGGCTTGAAGAGTAGCCCACTCCTCCTTCAGTTACCTGTGCAGGCAGTTGGAAATTGTATCCAATGCATTGCCTGCTTCGTGTCCCTGAGTATAAAGGGAAAAACAGCATTGGCGTACCCGCATGTGCTGGGGTACCAGGAATAGGAGAAATTACATGTTCAGTAATCTATTGATGATTTTTATCGGCCTGCTGGTCGTACTTCTAGTTATTGGTATCGTTGTTGTTGCCATAGGAACCAGACGCAGTAGTAAGTCAGCCAGGAAGGTCGAGGTCAATACCGCGCCAATTCCTGATGCGAGCCAGCAGAATCCCGTGACGAGAGTAGATAAATAGCGTACTTTATCACCTCCACACCAGCGCCTACGGCGCTGGAAGATTTTTTCTTATCTCCCGCACATTTTTTCTGGCCGAAGGCCAGAAAAAATGTGCGGGAGATAAGAAAAAATGGGACCTCGTAGGCAGCAAAAGGTCGAGGAGAGGGAGAATAGCTGCTAGATAACCAGGAAGCTATCCCATTCGTATTATAGATAGATGCGGCTCCTTGTGGTCGCTCGTGAATATAGCCCTTGCGGTTATTCGTGGGGTTGTTCCTGTAGTGTTACTCCCATTTGAACGCGTAGCACTGTTGCTCGTCACGAAAGAAGGCCAGCCTGGTTTGATAGAGGGGTGAAATATACGTCTGATTGTTTGATGGCTCGTGTGGGGTGCGGGGGGTCAGATGAGAAGATCAGGTGGATGGTCTGGATCTCCAGGCATATGAACGAAAAGGAATGGTTAAACAATCATGGCAAAGACGTATTCACGTTCTGTGATAAGACGCTGGGGCCAGGGGACGATAGCTCTGCTGATCGCCCTGTGCTTGTTGTTAACTGCTGCTGTGACTGTGCTGGCAAACACAGTTGACATATCCGACCAGTCCGGGGTATTGAATCAGAGCCAGGTGCGAAGTGCTGCCTCATCTCTTTCATACCCGATTGCTATCTACACGGTGAACAACTACAACGGCACGCAGTCGCAGTTTGATACGCGTGCACAGGGCAAGACCGGTGCGAATGGAGTTGTCGTAGCGATCAGCACAAATGCGCACTTTATCGCTGTTGCCTGGGGGCCGAATGTGCCGTTGGGGAGCAATGGAGCGACATCCGCGAGAAACGCCTTCATAAATAGCTATAAGAGTAATAACAATTACACGACAGCGACCGTTGATTGTATTAACTCGCTACAGAGCACACTTGGTTCAACATCAGGACGTGGCAATGGAGGTTATACCCCTGCCCCGGCTCCCAACAGGGGAGTAAGCTTCGCTCCGGCTTTGTGGTGTATCCTTGGCTTGCTCGTCCTGGCTGGCATCGGACTGTTTGCCTTCATGCGTCGCCGTTCTGCTGGTGGCCCCTTCAACCGGCCTATGATGGGCAACCCGATAAATAATCAGCCTTATCCGGGCAATTACCCGCCGAACTACGGTCCTGGCAACTATCCTCCCAACTATGGTCCTGGCTACCCACAGCAGCAAGGCATGAATCCCCTGGCCGCGGGTGGATTGGGCGCGGCGGCTGGTGGTTTTCTGGGCTATGAGCTTGGCAAAGAGCAAGGAGAACGTGAAACGCGAGAAGAGGGAGGGTATTATGGTGGAAACCAGGGCGGCGATTATGGTGGTGGCGGAGTCGTAGGTGGAGACTTCGGCAACGATAACTCGGGCGGCGGTGGCGGTGGTGGAGTCGTAGGTGGAGACTTCGGCAACGATAACTCGGGTGGCGGTGGTTTTGGTGGTGGCGATGCTGGCGGTAGTAGCGGAGGCGATTTCGGCGGTGGTGGTGGCGGTGATAGTAGTGGTGGAAGTTTCTAGAAGAAGAGAAGGGTACCCGTTTACCGGGTACCCTTTTTTTACTGTTCGTCAGCGCGTGACTGCTGAATGCGTCGGCGCCCGCTGCGCCGCGCAATATCTACCACACGCAGGCGGTTGATCTCACGCTGCAACTGGGCCTGAAGTTCAGCGCGCTCCGTATTGGATTGCACCTGGGATAGGCGCTCCTGCGCGCGTCGCCGTGCCTCTTCAGCGCGTGCCTGGTCGATATCCTCCGCGTTTTCAGCGGTATCGGCCAGCACACTCACTTTATTGTTGGACACCTCAAGGAAGCCGCCAGAGACAAAGATCGTCTCCTCTGCCCCCGCGAGCTTAATGCGCAGTGGACCGGGGGCCAGCAGGCTGAGCAGAGCCGCGTGGCGCGGCAGGATACCAAGCTCGCCGTCCGCCCCTGGCGCAACGACCATCTCGGCCTCGCCGCTGTAGAGCTCGCGCTCAGCGGTTACTACCTCGACATGCATTGTATCGCGTGTCGCCATCGTTTAGCCCTTCTTCTGTTCCTCGTCGTAAGCGGCAACAACTTCCTCGATGGTCCCCTTCATATAGAAGTAGTTCTCAGGGATGTTGTCGTGCTTGCCGTCAAGGACTTCCTGGAAACTGCGGATCGTATCCTTCAAGGAAACGTACTTACCCGGAATACCTGTGAAGACCTCGCCGACGGTGAACGGCTGTGAGAAGAAACGTTCCAGCTTACGAGCGCGCGCCACTGCCAGCTTGTCATCGTCAGAGAGTTCATCGACACCGAGAATAGCGATGATGTCTTGCAGCTCTCTGTAGCGCTGCAACACGCGCTGTACGCCACGAGCCACATTGTAATGCTCTTCGCCAACGACTGTCGGATCGAGGATACGGCTGGTGGAGGCCAGCGGATCGACCGCGGGGTAGATACCCTTGGAAGCAATCGAACGCTCCAGCACAATCGTCGAGTCCAGGTGGGCGAAGGTCGTTGCCGGGGCAGGGTCGGTGTAGTCGTCAGCGGGCACGTAGACGGCCTGCATCGACGTAATTGAACCGTCTTTTGTTGATGTAATGCGTTCCTGCAAGTCGCCCATCTCTTCCGCCAGGTTCGGCTGATAACCCACGGCAGAGGGCATGCGCCCGAGAAGGGCTGACACCTCAGCCCCGGCCTGGGTGAAGCGGAAGATGTTGTCGATAAAGAGCAGTACGTCCTTATGTTCTACGTCGCGAAAGTATTCAGCAATCGATAGTCCGCTCAGCGCCACGCGCAGGCGAGAGCCAGGCGGCTCGTTCATCTGCCCGAAGACCATGGCCAGCTTGTCGATCACTTTGGCTTCCTGCATCTCATGGTACAGGTCGTTTCCTTCGCGTGTGCGCTCACCTACGCCAGCGAAGACGCTGTAGCCGCCATGGCCTTTCGCGATATTATTAATCAATTCCTGAATAATAACGGTCTTGCCAACGCCAGCACCGCCAAAGGCACCAATCTTGCCACCTTTCATGAAGGGGCAGATCAAGTCGATGACCTTGATGCCTGTTTCAAAGATCTCGATAGTCGATGACTGGTCTTCCAGGCTGGGCGCGTGCCGGTGGATAGGGGAGCGCGGCGCGTCATCAACTGGAGGCTTATTGTCGATCGGGCGGCCAAGCACATTGAAGATACGGCCAAGCGTCTTTTCCCCTACGGGTACACTGATCGATGAGCCGGTATCAATTACCTCGGCACCGCGCTGCAAGCCATCGGTCGCACCCATAGCGACGCAGCGCACCCAGTTATTGCCCAGGTGCTGCTCAACCTCAAGCGAGAGATCTTCCTCCGCGCCGGAGGGGCGGGTCAGGACTTCATTATAAATTTGTGGTAGTTTGTCCGGGGGAAACTCAACGTCTACGACGGCCCCCAACACCTGCACGACTTTTCCCTTCGTGCCTGTCTGTGTTACTGCCATGTGTTTCTCCATTGCCGGGGCCTTTCTGGCAACGGCCCCTTGTGTGCTCTATCTACAACGCTTCGGCACCTGCCACCACTTCCAGGATCTGCGTGGTGATAGCGGCCTGGCGTGCTTTGTTATACGTTAAGGTGAGATCCTGTACAAGCTCGTTAGCGTTGTCTGTCGCGTTTTTCATCGCAATCATCTGCGCCGAGAGCTGGCTGGATATCGCTTCGAGCAGGGCCTGGTACACCTGGATATCCACGTAGCGCGGGAGCAGTGCCTTGAAGATCTCCTGCGCGCTTGGTTCGTAGATATAATCGGTCGCCAGCTTCTCGTTTTCCTCAGCTTGTGTTGGTGGCTGGACTGGCAGCAGTTGTATCGTTGTTGGCTGCTGCGTCACCGTGTTCACGAATTTCGCGTAGACCAGGTAGACGACATCGACCTCCTCTTTCAAGAAGGCGTCCACCGCCACCTGAGCAATCGCGGTCGCATCTGCCAGCGTGGGCCGATCCCCATAGTTGGTAAACTCGGCGATCATGTTTTGTTGGGTGCGCATAATAAAATCGCGCCCTTTGCGCCCAACGCCGACATAGGCCAGCCCTGGCGTGCGTCCCTGTTCTGTGCGCTGCGTCAGTTGTTGCTGGGCCGTAAGAGCGGCTTGGCGATTGATATTGGATGGCAGAGCGCCGCTGAGGCCGCGATCGGGCGAGATCAGGACGATACCTACGTTGCGCACTGGCCGCTGCTTCAGCAGGACCAGCTCGTCACCAAGATCATCGCCGCTCACGTTTGCCAGGCGCGAGACTAATTCAAGCAATTGCTCAGCATAGGGACGCGCCTGTTCGACGCGTTCCTGTGCCCGGCGCATCTTGCTACTGGCCACCATTTGCATGGCCTGCGTGATCTTGGCGATATTTTTTACCGATCGCATGCGCTGCCGAATTTCTCGGGTTGATGGCATGGTGCTGCCTCCTAGCGCTGCTGCTGTTCTTGGCCTGGTGCGGCAGTCTTCTGGAAATCCTCAATCGCGGCACCCAATTTTTGCAGCAGGTCTTTGTTCATCTTCTCGCGGCCCTTGACTGATTTCTCGACGATCGTCGCCTGGATATCCTGGTAGTTTGTATCCATGTAGCGGTAGAAGGCCGCCTCCCAGGTGGGGACCAGATCCAACGGCACCTCATCCAGGTAGCCATTGGTCGCGGCGTAGATGATCATAACCTGTTTTTCAACCGGAACCGGCTGGAACTGGGGCTGCTTCAAAACTTCCAGCAGATGGCGGCCACGATCGATACGCGCTTTTGTAGCTTTATCCAGATCCGAGGCGAACTGCGCGAAAGCTTCCAGGTCGCGGAACTGCGCGAGATCGAGGCGCATCGAGCCCGCGACCTGTTTCATCCCGGCGGTCTGCGCGCTGCTGCCCACACGTGAGACCGAGATACCGGTATTAAGCGCCGGGCGCTGGCCCGCGTTAAAGAGGTCGGTCTCCAGGAAGATCTGGCCGTCGGTGATCGAGATCAGGTTGGTCGGGATGTACGCTGACACATCATTGGCCTTGGTCTCGATGACCGGTAGCGCCGTAAGCGAGCCACCGCCGTAATCTTCGCTCAAACGTGCCGCGCGTTCCAGCAAGCGGGAATGCAGGTAGAACACGTCGCCAGGGTACGCTTCGCGTCCTGGTGGACGGCGAATGATCAGCGAGATATTGCGGTACGCTTCGGCGTGTTTGGTCAGGTCGTCGTACACAATCAACGCGTCCCGGCCAGACTCCATGAACTCTTCACCCATCGCGCAACCTGAGTAGGGGGCGAGGTACTTCAAAGGAGCAGGATCGGATGCGCTGGCCACAACAACAATGGTGTACTCCATCGCGCCATGCTCTTCAAGCACAGCAATGGTGCGAGCAACAGTTGAGTTTTTCTGACCGATCGCGACATAGATACAGAAGAGGTCTTTGCCCTTCTGATTGATGATGGTATCGATCGCGACGGCGGTTTTGCCGGTCTGGCGGTCACCGATGATCAGCTCGCGCTGGCCACGACCGATCGGGATCATGCTGTCGATAGCTTTGATGCCAGTCTGGACGGGAGTATTCACCGAACGGCGCGTAATGACGCCGGGAGCGATATGCTCGACATTGCGGAATTTATCGGTCGCGATCGGGCCGCGATCATCGAGCGGCTGGCCGAGCGGATCAACGACGCGGCCGAGCAAGGCATCGCCTACCGGGACCTGAATGATGCGCCCGGTGGTGCGCACCTCGTCGTCTTCACGGATCTGTGTATAATCACCCAGGATCGGGCAACTGACCGTCTCCTCTTCGAGGTTGAAGGCCAGGCCAGAGAGTCCTGTGCGGGGAAATTCTACCAATTCGAGATATTTCACATCTTGCAAGCCATAGACGCGTGCCACACCGTCCTGAATGGCGATGACGGTACCGACACTGGCGGTGGCGGTTGTAGTCGTGTCAAAGCCCGCGATGTTGCTCTCTATGATGGCACTGATTTCATCAGCCCAAGTTGCCATCGTTTACCTCCTAGTATTTCCTGGTGGCCTGTTATGGTTGTTTGTATCTGTGTATTTACTCTACGAACGTTCCGGTAGGTAGGGTAAAATATATACGTGGACTATCTACGGGGATCTACTCGTGGGCTACTTTCCCGGACCGGTTAGACCTGTGCCTGGGATGGAGAAGTAGCCTGAGTGGTGCCAGGTACAGTGGGATACTCTTCGTCGTTCGCTTGCACAAACTCCGCAGATGAAAAATCAGCATTCGTGGTTGAGATACCTGCCAGCAATTGCTGCTGCAAGGCGTGCAAGCGGTAGCGAATGCTGCCATCAATGACCTGGTCTCCCACCCGAACCACAAGCCCACCGAGAATACTCGGATTGACCCGCGTACGCATAATGATCTGCTTGCCTGTATAGTGCTCCAGTGTTCCTTTGACGATCATACTTTGCGCCTCGTCCAATTGCGCTGCTGTCGTGACTTCTGCTATCGCCTGGTTGCGATAATCGAGCACAAGTGCCTCGAGTTCGCTCGCGATGTTTGGCATCAGCTCGACCAGATTGCGCTGGACGATCAGCAGGGCAAGGTTGAGCGACGTAGGCAGCACCTTAGAGGCCAGGGCTTCGCGTAAAGCTGTCTCTTTGCGCTTCGTAGGGATCTTGGGCTCGCGCAGCAGGTAGGACAATTTGCGATTGGCAAAGACCTGTGCGATCCCTCTCACATCTTCAAGTGTACGGTCAACAGTATTTTGTTTGCGTGCGATATCGAAGATGGCTCCCGCGTAGCGACGTGCGATCGCTCCCTTAAGCATTAGTTGTTCCTCGCTTGGTCGCTGGAGGTAGCAAATTCTTCGACCAGGCGGCGATTGTCATTGCTATCAACGGACCTGCCAATTACTCTACCGGCAGCTTCAATGGAAAGATTGACAACCTCGCGGCTGAGCTCTATACGAGCGCGGTTGGCCTCTTGCTGGATACGGGTGACCTGCTGCTGGCTGAAGCGCTCAGCGCGAATGTGAGCCTCTTGCTCGATCTGGCGGGCCACCTGCTCGGCATTTTTAGTGGCGCGATCGATCGTATCCTGGGCCTGGCGGCGCGCGTCGGCGATAATCTGCTTGGCGCGTGCGGTCGCGTCAGCCAGATCGCGCCTGGCCTTCTCCGCGTTATCGATGCCTTCGCGAATGAGCGCCTGGCGCTTTTCAAGCGTCCTGAGTATAATCGGCAACAGCCATTTCCAGAGGAGCACAAAGACGATAATGAAACTGATAAGCTGCGAGATGAAGGCCAGGGCATTAATGCCCAGACCGCCGCTATCCTCGGCAAGAATAAATGCTAATTGCATGTGAAACGCCTCCGTTTCAGAGGTGGTATGGCACCCCTCTCCCATAAACGGGGAGACGTGGCGTGGGCTGTCCCCCTCGTCTTACGCAAAAATAGCAGAGTAATGTGACGGAAACAACGCGCTACGCCTCCACGTGAGATAAAACCGCTTATTTGGGGAGAGCAACAGGAATGAACATGATCAGCAGGGCGACCACGAGCGCGTAAATAGCAATAGCTTCCGCGAACACGATCGACAGGATCATATTTGTACGGATAACTGGCTCCGCTTCAGGGTTGCGCCCGATGGCGCTCATCGCCTGACCTGCCAGTAAACCGATAGCGATACCAGGGCCAAGCGCCCCTAAACCGATGGCTAATGCTGCTGCGAACTGAACGTTCATGACGTATATCCTCCTTAAGGATGAATCAGTTGTTGTAAATGATGAATATTTATGCAATCGCAAGAAAAATATCCGCGAGTAGCAAACATGGTAAGAACTATTAATGTGCCGTTGTCGCCCCGACAGCGTCATGGGCCTTATTCTCTTCGTACTCTTCTTCCGCGTGCGCGTGGCTGGTTGTCCCGACCTCCATAAAGAGCAATGTCAGGAACGAGAAGACAAACGCCTGGATGACTGCTACGAAGATCTCGAAGGGAATAAAGATCACGGTGGCGAAAACCGGGAGCAGGAAGGCAAAGACCGCCAGGAGCACGCTTCCCGCGAAGATGTTGCCAAAGAGACGGAACGAGAACGAGATAATGCGTCCCAGCTCACTTATGATTTCAAGCAGGCCAACAAAGAAATCGACAAGACCAAGACCGCCCGAAAAGAGGGCCTTGAAATTGAAGTACTTGCTCAGTTGCTGTTTCGTTCCCAACATCTGGAAACCAAGGATCTGAGTAGCGACAACCGAGACAACTGCCATCGCGATCGTCAGGTTCAGATCGGTCGTCGCGGGACGTATCCAGGGGATCAGCTTATTGGAGTCGCTGCCAAAGAGCAGAAACCCTGCGACCGGCTTGGACGCGCCGTGGATAGTACCAACAGTATCAACGCCAGGGATGACGTCAAGCAGGTTGGCGACTACAATGAAGAGAAAGAATGTGGCAACCAGAGGGAAGAATTTTTTCCCTTTCTCTTTGCCAGAGACGCTCTCGACCAGGCCCAGCAGGAACTCAACAGCCGCCTCAAGCGCGTTTTGTAGCCCGGTAGGCACCAGATCGCGCCGGCGTGTTCCAAAGTAGAACAGGGCCAGTAAGATAATGATGGATATCCAGGTACAGAGTAGTGTATTGGTAATAAATGTACCCGGAATGACCACTTCAGGGGCAATCCGTATTGCGGGAAGTCTCCACAGTTGCACTCGGCTTCCTCCTAAATTATTATGCCGAGCTCTGCCAGGTCTGGTTGGTTCTCAATGGTAATCCGTCTATTTTATTTAAATACAGCCTTAAATAGACGGTATGCTCCATAAACACCCGCTATCAGGCCAAGCAGCAGCCCGAGTAGTAAAAACAATGAACCGGTATGTAGAAGGCCATCGAGGGCATGCCCTCCGACGGCACCCAAGGCGATGGGGACGGCTATGGTAAAGCCCATTCCGCTTAATGCCCCGATTGTCCCAACGACAGAAGGGGGAGGCGGTTTTTGTTTCATCCTTGTAATCCCATCTGTTTTCTCTCATTTATACCAGTCGGATTATAGCACAGATAGCAACTTTTTTGCAACAAACGTGTGCATTTCTTGCTCCTCCACAGTACCCTGCCTCCCTTTCTTCTAAAGCAGATGCGACGAGGATCGCAGCAATATGGTGAAGTGCTTCATAGGAAATAATCACTTTATAGAGTATTCTATGGATGTCATCAATTTGTACAGTAGATCATGAAATTGAACATTGCTCTAAAAGGAGTTTTACTAATGAAGTATCTAACTTCATATATACGTAAATTGGCTTTGTCTGGCCTCCTCGGCCTGGCGTTTGTCAGTAGCGCCTGTGCACAGACACCACCCACTGGCGCAAACACGACAAGCACACCATTAGTGATTCCTACCGCCGCTGCAACCTCGGCCAGTCAACCATCAAAGACGCAGGGCTCTACCTCGGGAAATACGACAATAACCTACGCGAATGTTGATGTCACAATCCTCTCTGTTGATCAACAGAGCAGCTTTAAGGATGATAGCGGCACCTCCAGCCCTATGGTGGTACGTATCAACACAAAAGAGCAGAGCCAGAGTAGCACAACTGTCTTCTTTTTTTACAATGACTCGATGCGCCTGGTTTTAGCGGATGGTAAGCGCATCGCACCGACGAATACAGCGCATAGTAGTGGTATCGATCAAGGCGTGGTAAGAAACAATTGGATGGATTTTTCCGTAGACAAAAAACAGGACATGAATACACTGATCCTACGCATAGGGACTACAACTGAGAACCAGATGGATGTACCTTTGAGCAAACACCCTGATTTAGCAAAGTACCAGCCAAGGGTCGTTACCCCTGGGAACAAGCTACAGTACGGTGGCGTGAACTGGACAATTACCAGGGTTACCGCGAGTTTAAGTGCTAATGGAAAGCAGGCAACTTCTGGGAAGCGTTACATCGTGGTGGAGCTCAAGGCAGATAATCCTACGACAAAAGAGTTCTTCCCTTTCCCCTCTGACAATTTTCGTCTGAAAACGAATACTGCCGAGCAGGCCCCGGCAGACTCAACCCTTCCCAGTTCGATCGCTGCCGGTTCGCAAGGGACAACAGGCACTGTAACGTTCTTGATGCCGCAAAATGATAGAGCCTTTACCTTGCGCTTTCAAGCTCAGAGTTCCGGGCATGTGAACGGAGCCTCTACGAACTTTCAGATACAGTAGGAGCGGACGTTTCGACCTTTTTTAAAGATAGGTGTGCCATGTTTCGGCCAGAGGCCGAAACATGGCACACCTATCTAAGAGTTTTTGAGCGGCGAAGGTGCTCAAAAAAGGATATCCCT
>JAABUQ010008246.1_pt1 | contig 14702 bp, 17 predicted proteins | sample 5560001 | NCBI WGS metagenome assembly JAABUQ01 (sample SAMN10711888, study PRJNA513371) | rock metagenome | isolation source: Antarctica rocks | place: Antarctica: Victoria Land, Finger Mt nord | collected 2015-12-18 | reverse complement strand
CCAGCGAGGCCTCCACGCACCCCACCAACTCCCGCGCTTCCCTGTCGTCCAAAGGCTTCTCCCCCTTCTACGATGATCTTCGAGCGGCTATCCGCCGTGCGCCCCGAACATGGGCGAATGCCGCTGCTGGATCACCCGGCCGTTGCCCAGGTACATATGCACTCCGCACGGCAGGCAGGGGTCGAAGCTGCGAACAGTCCGCATGATGTCCACCCCTTTGAAGTTCTCCGCGTTATTCTCCTCGAAGATACGCATGCCCTGCACCGCATCCTCGTAAGGCCCCGGCGTGCCGTACATGTCCCGTGGGCTGGCATTCCAGGGCGTGGGCGGGTATGGATGGTAGTTCGCGATCTTACCGTCCCGGATCACCATATGGTGCGAAAGAACGCCCCGGACCGCCTCGTGGAAACCGCAGCCAATGGCCTCGTCCGGCACTTCAAAGTCCTGAAAGGTCTTGACATCTCCCTTGCGGACCAGCGCCATCGCTTTTTCCAGGAAGTACACCGCCATCGCCGCCGAGTAGGCGATAAAGTAGACCCTGGCCCGGTCACGCTCGATGGTGTTCGACCATTGCGGCACTTTCCATTCCATCTGCGTTTCCGGCAGAGAGGCGGTCTTCGGCAGGCTGATTTGGACGCTGCTGCCGGTGGACTTGACATAGGGCGTATCCACCAGGCCGGCCAGCGCCGTCGTCCAGAGGCGGGCGAGCGCGCCGCCGCCGGTATCGAGCGGCAGGTAATCGCCGGTACGCTTGTCGTACCAGCGCGGACTCATCACCCAGCTATAGTTGCCGTCTTTGAGATCGCGCTTCTGCGGCTTGGGAAGGGTCGTCTGGTTCCAGGGGTGCCGTTTGTCCACCGGGTTGCCCAGCGGGTCCTTCTTGACAAAGACTTCCTCGTTCTGCCAGTCGTCGTAATAGGAGCTGCCGAGCAGAATCCGGATGCCCAAGTTGATCTCCACCAGATCGGTGGTCAACAGTTCGCCGTCCAGGACAATGCCGGGCGTGACAAACATGGAGCGGCCCCAATTCGTCATGTTCTCGTACTTGTAGTCGCAGACATCCGGGTCTTGGAACGACCCCCAGCAGCCGAGCATGGTGCGCCGCAGGCCCACTTCCTCATAGCCGGGCAGCGCCTCATAGAAGAAGTCGAAGAGGTCGTCGTTGAGCGGCACGAGCTTCTTGGTGAAGTCAATGAACTTGAGCAGCCGGGACAGATAATCGGTGAAGAGCTGCGGCGTCGGCATGGTGCCGGTTCCGCCGGGGTAGAGCGTCGAGGGATGGACATGACGCCCTTCCATCAGACAGAACATCTCGCGCGTCAGCCGGCTCTGCTGCAGCGCTTCTTTGTACATCTGCCCCTCGAACGGGTTGAACGAGCGCATGATGTCTGCAATGGTACGGTGGCCGTGAATGTGGGCGTTGGGGGCCGGCGTGCTTTCCGCCCGGTCCAGCAGCTTGGGGTTCGTCTCCTTCACCATCTTCTCGCAGAAGTCCACGAAGACCAGGTTGTCCTGGAAGATGGAGTGGTCGAACATGTACTCGGCGGCCTCGCCGAGATTGTAGATCCACTCGGCCAATGGCGGCGGCTTGATGCCGTAGGCCATGTTCTGCGCGTAGATCGAGCAGGTGGCGTGATTGTCGCCGCAGATGCCGCAGATGCGGCTGGTGATGAAATGTGAGTCGCGCGGGTCTTTGCCCTTCATGAACACGCTGTAGCCCCGGAACATGGAGGACGTGCTTTTGCATTCCACGACCTCGCGGTTATCGAAGTCTATCTTGGTGTAGATGCCCAGGTTGCCGATGATGCGGGTGATCGGGTCCCAGTTCATCTCGACGACTTTGCGGGAATCAGGATTGATTTGCTCTCGGGTAGTGATTGGTGCAGCCACTGACTTGTCTCCCCTCTCCTTACGCTTTCCAGCGTTTTATGCTTTCCAGCGCGGATCGTAACCCGTTGTGAGTTCCGGGCCGTTATGACGCCACTTCGTTTCTTCGTTCACCGTATGGTTTGTGATGCCGCGCAGCTTGCGGATCATTGGGCCATAGGCGCTGATCAGGCCGGAGGAGAGCGTCCCCCCTGGCGGCTGATCCATGAACGGCATGAACTTGTCCGGGAAGCCCGGCATGGTGCAGCCGATGCAGATACCGCCGACATTCGGGCATCCGCCGATCCCGGCCATCCAGCCGCGCTTGGTGACGTTGCAGTTGACCACCGGCCCCCAGCAGCCGATCTTGACCTGACATTTGGGCGAGTTGTAGTCCTTGGCGAAATCGGCCTGCTCATAGTAGCCGGCCCGGTCGCAGCCTTCATGGACGGTCTTGCCGAAGAGCCAAGTAGGACGGAGCTTGTCGTCGAGGGGAATCATCGGGGAGAGACCCGCCGCCTGATACAGCAGCCACGTTAGTGTCTCCATGAAGTTGTCCGGCTGGACGGGGCAGCCCGGCACGTTCACGATGGGGAGACCGCCGGCGGAGCGGAAGTCCCAGCCGAGATAGTCGGCCAGACCCATGCTGCCGGTGGGATTGCCGGCCATCGCGTGAATGCCGCCGTAGGCAGCGCAGGTGCCGATAGCGACCACCGCCCAAGCCTTCGGCGCCAGCTCATCAATCCATGTGTTGAAGAGCTTCGGCTCACCGGTGTCGGGGTAGTTGCCCATCGAGCTCCAGTAACCATCGCCGTTGATGTTCTCGTTGGGGATCGAGCCTTCGACCACCAGGACAAACGGATGATCCAGTTCGCCCTTCGAGGCCTTCCAGAAGGGGTCCATGAAGTCCCCCTGCCCGCCGCCCAGGCTGTAGGCCAGCACCTTGTTGTGCAGATGCACCTTGGGCAGCCCCGGAATCAGACCGAGGACGACATCCTCAAGACTGGGCTGCATTGCGGCAGTCACAGAGACGGTGTCCCCGTCACAGCTCATGCCCTCCGATGTCCACAGAATGTGGACTTCCTCTACTCCTGCCATCCTTCGCCTCCTCTCAGAGTGCCGGCTTCTCCCGTAGGTTCAATCCGGCGACGTTTCGCCCTGATGCCGCCCGGTTGCGGGCGACAGACAAAAACAGCCTATGGCTTATAGGCTGTTGTTAATCCATGTAACGGTGAAAAGTAACGATGAAAATTGAGTAAGATTCGTGGACAGAGCAATGATGCATGAAAAGGGTGAAATGGCGCGGCCACAACGATCCAGAGATTGATACTGACTGTCCATTGGCACGAACTCCCGAGTTGACTGCTTTACAGCATAATCCACGAAGATTCGACAAAAATAAGTACAGTTCAAAGAGAGGGCCAGACATACGCCAAAGAGGAAGCGGGGGTCTAGCCGAAAGCGGTCATCACTGTGACAACTCCCGCTGATAAATCAGCGGGCTTCTACGGTCTTGCAACCGACGCCATGTTATCCCAGGGCGGTTGTGTCGTTAGGCTGCTGTGTTTCAAGCAACGTAGTGTTCGACAACTTCTATTTACGGAGCGACCCGCAAGATTTTACGTTGGGTAGGATTAACGATTTCAGCCCAACAACCCGTTAAGTCTCTTGCTCTGAACTGGCTCAGTGGTTGCTTGTATTAAACCCAAAAACAGGAAAATATAACGTCTTACCCCAATAAAGCCTTAGGAAAGACGTTGCGCTATCCATCTCTTTGATAAATCAAAGAGGCTTCCGCGCTTTTCGCTAACATTTATCGTATATCCAGTATATATGGCATTGAAACCCAACTTTGTCAAGCCTTGCGAATTTTAGGGGAGTGCCTAAAGTAGATCGGCCACAAAGTCACAGACCTCCGCCGGTAGCTTCGGGAACGCCCGCTTGGCCCGTTGCCGCCGGTTCCAAGCATACACAAACAACGCCACCGCCCGCGTCAAGGCCCAGATACAGCGGGAAAAGCAGCGGCTCTTCCGACCCAGCCGCGCCAGATAATGCCGCAGTTCCGCGTTGTCTCCCTCTACGCTGAACGTCTCGCTCTTGCCCGGCGCGACCGTGTGCTCGCCTGAATACAACAACTGAGCATACGTCGGGAACCCATCGCTGAAGTAGCGGTGCGCGGGCGGCGCATCATCCACGACCTGCTGCATGGCCTCCCAGTCCCGGTTCCAGACGACGCCGAAGCCCACGATGCAGCGGGTGGCTCGGTCCACGCACGTCAGCAGATAGGCTGGCTCTTTTTTTGGGAGACGAACGTGTACAGTTCGTCGAGTTCCAGCGTCTCGACACTCGCCTCCCGCTCCCGCTCTTTGGGCACGGGGGGAGCGGGCAGATTGGCAGCAGCGGCGTTGATCCAGTTGGCAACGCTCTGCGGGTTGACGCCCAGGTGGCGGGCAACGCGCCGGAAGTTCGTGCCATCCACATACAACTTGAGGGCCTGGTGGCGCACCGAGAGGTCATAGCCCTGCGCCTTCGGCTCGGGGGTGTAGGTGCGCCCGCAGTGGCGGCACTCACGCCGGAGGGTGCCGGGGGCGTTCTTGCCGGAGGGTGCCGGGGGCGTTCTTGCTGGCACGGTGCTGTTTGGTCGTTGCCCCGCAAGTGGGGCAAGACAGGGAAGATGCGGACGAAGGTTCAGACATAGGCTATTATAGCCCAAAAATACTTGCCGAGCTACTTTAGGCACTCCCGAATTTTAATTTTATTTTCACTACGGCTCGGCCTCAAATGACGCAGCCTCGGCCCATCCAGCCGATCTGGACCGGCTGCCCCTCTTCTACAATCACTGGGACGGTGCGAGTTCCCCCGGTCAACTGCAGCATCCGTTCGCGGGCCTCAGCGTCCTGCGCGACATCATATTCCACGAACTCGATCCCACGCCATTCCAAATCCTCCCGCGCGGCAGCGCTGTAGGGACAGCCGGATGTGATATAAAGCTCGATCGGATGGCTCATGGTGTCTTCTCCTTGCGAGTTCTCTTTGGGGTGACCTGAACGATTGGCTGCTGCAACAGAATTACCGGCAAGTATTGCATCCTTGGGCATTTGACGCTATTTATCGGTCGGTTTTCTCGGTCGGTTTTCGATGATGTCTCTCCAGAATAAGCAACTGTTCTCAGACCTTTTGTTGCAAAAGCACGCTAGTGGTCTGACTTGGTAGAACTGTTAGGTTAATTCTGGCCTGTTTTGCTTCTGAAAAGTGCCGCTAAATGAACCTATCTATTCTATCGTGATAGAACACTAGTGGGTCAATTGGCATGAGCGTCGCCTTTCCTGATCTCGTCGGGTAAACTGCTGTATTATCGTCACCCGGAGGCCGCTCATGCCACGGAAACAGAAGGAACCGCTCCGCCCTCTCACCGAAGAGGAGCGAACGCAATTACAGCAGATCGCCCGCGCTCAGTCCTGGCCCGCGGCCCAAGTTGCCCGTGCCAAAGCCCTGCTGGCCGTCGCAGAGGGGCGCACCTTCACTCAGGCGGCTCAGGCAGCGGGCCGCCGCTCCGGCGATGCCGTCGCCCACCTGGTCGCTGGCTTCAACCGCAAAGGCGTCGCCGCTGTGGTTCCTGGTCATGGCGGCGGCCCCAAGCGGGTCTATGGCCCAGAGCAGCGGGAGCGCATCCTGGCTCACGCCCGCCGCGCCCCGGACCGGGAACAGGATGGCACGGCGACTTGGTCCCTGAAGTGCCTGCAACAAGCATTGCATGCAGATCTGCCCGGCGTCAGCCCTCTGAAGGTCAGTACCTACACGATCTGGTGCGTTCTGCCTGGTGCGTTCTGCGCGGGGCAGGTTTCTCCTGGCAAAACGGCCGCACCTGGTGCCAGACGGGACAGGCCCAGCGACTGCGAAAAGGGCGGGATGGCACGGCTCAGGTGGTGACCATCACCGACCCGGATGCCGAGGCCAAAAAAAGTTGATCGAAGATGCTCACCGCCTGGGTGCGGGACTGGGCCTGGCCGTCTGGAACGAGGACGAGGCGGGTCCCTACCAGGCGATCCCACAGCCAGGAGCCAGTTGGCAGCCACAGGGCAAGCCGTCTCGCCGTCCGCACGAGTACATCCGAGGCGGCACCGCCAAGATGCTGACCCTGTTGCACCCGGAGACCGGCCAGGTGCGCGTCAAGGGCGTCAGGAACAGCACTAATAGTGTGCTTCATGCCTGGCTCCAGCAGGAGTTGACCGCGATCACGTTGGCCTTGCCACGGGGACCCCTGGCGGGCGAGGGAGACCGGGCGCAGTGGCAGCGCTGGCAGGAGGGCCTGGGCGTGCGGTTCACCCTGCGCGAGCGTCTGCCGCCTCTGCGGGTTCTGCTGATCCTGGACAACCTGGCCGGCCATAAGACGCCCGCGTTCGTCTGCTGGCTCATGGATCATGGCATCATGCCGCTGTACACGCCGCTAGGGGGCAGTTGGCTCAACATGGCGGAGAGCATCCAGCGCATCCTGGTGAGCCGTGCCCTGTTGGGGCAGTGTCCGAGTGGGCCGGGGCAGATCATAGAATGGCTGGAAGCCACCGCCCGCGCCTGGAACCGAGAGCCGACGCCTTTCGTCTGGGGCGGCAAGCGTAGCGCGAGGAGAGAGCGGGCGAGGCAACGCCGCCACGCGCTAGGCGGCTCCGGCGCCTGCACGCTTCGGACCGTGCGGCGGGCCAGAGCCAAAGGCTACGAGCATGACAAGTGACCCACTAGTCGCTGCAGCAGGTCATCGAGCCGCGCCGTCTTGCGTCGGTAAGGTTGGGCAATCCCATCGATCCTCTGGGCGAAGATCTTCCTGGGGCAGTCAGTATTGTCGCAGAAGAACAGATAATCAGAACTTGGGTACGCTCAGAAGGAAGCGGACGGTATTGCCTTGCCAGGGCAAGTCCTGGAGCGTCCTCTGGTAACGGCTGTGGATGCGCGTGGAGCGACAGCCGCACACTGGACAAGGGGCTGCCTGTGCCGTGGTGGCGACATGGAAGACGATGACGCCTTCCTCCACGGCGATGTGATCCAGGCAGAGGACATTGGGATCGGGCAGCAGTGTGTGAGCCATGCTTTCCCATACTGTTTTTTGCAGCCGCGAGGTTCGGCCTCACCGAAAGTGCGGAAGAACCCTCGGCAGCCCGTTTTCTACAGTGACGCCACGAACAACGCCGCAGACCTCAGCCACGGGCGGCACGAGATCAACTGGCAGTGGGGCCGTCGCCAGCGCGGTTACATCAATGTGGACGGACGTTCCCAAGACGGCTACCCTCGTCATAATGAAGGCTTCGAGATGGTTTTGGCCGACGGCCACGCCAAGTGGCGTAGCCGCAAGATGTTCCGGGGCCTCTATAGCGGCGGTACGGAGGATCAGGAATGGCTGGCAGCACGGCCTTAAGCCTGCCGGACAGTAGGCGGTTACGGAGTAGCCGACGCAATGCCGCCGCGAAATCCACCGACGGCCGCCGACCTCAGGCGGCGCCGTCTGAGGCCGGTCAAGCCGGACGACCTGAGACGGCGACGCGTCCGGTTAAAGCGAGACGGTCTAGCTGAGAGGCAGAAACTCACATACGCAACACAGCCGAGCCGAACTGTCAGACCTGACGCACAGGATACCGCAAGCCGGGACCATGGAGCGGCGACAAAAGAAGACCCTCCGTCCGAATCATCAAGTACCGCCGACTCCGGGTACAACAGGAGCCGACTCCGTTCCCCGCGCCCCACGCGTCTGTGCGCGGGAGTTCCGGGTCGGCCTGCACTGGTCTCGAAAGAGCGGCCGGATACGCCTATCCCATGCCTGGCGGGAACACCGATTGGCCGAAGGGCGGCGCGAGGCGATACGGCGTGGCGGCACTCAGCGTCCTGTATGGCTGCCGCGGAAATCTTACAAGATCACACGGCAAACGCGGATGATCGCGGTGCCACTTCATTAGCCTTGCCCTGATGAAAATACAAAGATTCATTACCCGGCCTGACCTGAATATCTCGGTCGTCATTCCGGCCCTGAACGAGCGTGCCGCCCTGCCGGACGTGGTGGAACGGGTCAGGAGGTGCCTGCCTTCAGCGGAGGTCGTTGTGGCCGACGGCGGCAGCGGGGACGGGATGCGGGAGTGGGTCCTGGGGCGCCCTGACCTCCGGCTGGTAGACGCGGAACGCGGGCGGGGGCCACAGATGAACGCCGGGGCGCGAAGCGCTGGGGGTGAGGTTCTGCTCTTCCTCCATGCCGACTGTCTGCTGCCGGACGGGGCTGAAGAAGCGATCCGGGCCGCTCTTGCCGACCCCGCGGCCGTCGGCGGGGCGTTCTGCATCCGTTTCGCCGCCGACTGCCCCGCCTCGCTTCACCGTCTGGCGGGCCTCATCAATCTGCGTTCACGGCTGGCGTCCGAAGCAACGGGCGACCAGGCGGTCTTCGTCCGCCGGGCCGTCTTCGAGGCCGTCCAGGGCTTCCCTGACTGGCCACTCTTCGAGGACTTCGCGCTGGTGTCCCGGGTCAAGCGCCAGGGACGGTTCCGCATCCTGCCCGCAGCCGTCACGATCTCGCCCCGTCGCTGGCTGACCCATGGGGTCTGGCGGACGTCGCTTCTGATGTGCTTGCTGTACCTAGGCTACCGGCTGGGGGTCGCTCCGACGACGCTCAAGCGTTGGTTCGCGGATGTCCGGCCTCCACCGGTGCCGCCGTGATTTCCGGGTGGGATCGCAGCCAGTCCGCCGTTGCCGGGAGGCGGCCGCGCAGTACCTCGTCGGCTTTCATCTCGCGCTGGAGGCGGTACAGGTCGTCGGGGGTGTCGATGTCGTACCAGGGCGTGAGCGAACGGCAGCGCAGGCCCAGGCGCGCGGCGTTCGCGGCGGTTTGGGTGAAGGCGAGTTCCGTACTCCACGCGACGCCGTCGAACAGACCCGGCACGTGCCGTTTGGTTCCAACGAGATAGTAGCCGCCGTCCTCCGTCGGTCCCAGAACGACCTGTGTTGGTCCCGATTTAAGTGTCGCCACCGCCTCCTGGATGCGGGCCGGCGGCAGGGTCGGACTATCCGTACCAACCACGATCAACGGGCCAAAGCCCCTCGCCTGCGCGTCCGTCATGGCGCGATCTATCCGTTCCCCGAGGCTGCGCCCCTGTTGCTGGGCCCATTCCAATCCATCCGGCAGTGACGCCTCTAGAATGGCGCGACCGTCTGCGGGCGCATAGGCGATCATCAAGGCCGCACCGGTACGCAGCACACTGCTGATCACATCTGCGACAAATGCTGTCGCCAGACCGGCGGCGTCTTCTGATGACAATGCCGGCGTCAGGCGCGTCTTAACCGTCCCCGGCACGGGCGCTTTGACCATCACGATGACGACGGGACGGGACGATTTCACGCGACCGCACCCCCGCAGGAGGACCCCGCGCCGGCCGTGCAGCCCAGGCAGTGGCCGCCCGTCACGATCTCCCGGCGCTCCAGTGCGGCGGTATCCAGGTCGCGGATATGACTGGGGCAGCCCGCGCCCACCGACATCCCCAGCATCTGGTTGAAGTCGCAGTCGTAAAGCAGGCCGTCGTAGCTGACGCTAATCAATGACCGGCACATCACATTGGCAGCGGCGGCGGGGTTAAACGCCGCCGTCAGCCGATCCATATATTGAGTGTAGTTGCCGGACCGCTCCAAAAAGTGTTTGAACCGTGCGATCGGCATATTGGTGATGGTGTACAGGCTGCTGAAAACGATTCCGTAGCGCTTGGCCATCCCCGTCCGGTATTCCGCTTCAATGGCCTCCTGCGCCGGCGGCAGAAACGCCCCTGTGGGGTTATAAACGAGGTTGAGCGTTAGGCCGGAACCGGGCAGGCCGTAGCCCAGGCTGTTCAGGAGGCGCAGGCCATCCAAGCTCTGAGCGAACACCCCGCCCCCCCGTTGTGCGTCCGTCCGATCCGCCAGGTAATACGGCAGCGAGGCGACTACTTCAACCTGGTTTTCGGCAAGAAACCGGGCGGTGTCCTCCTGGCCCGGGATAAGTATTACTGTCAGGTTGCAGCGGTCAATTACATGGCGGCCCATCTCTCTCGCAGACCTGACGAGGTACCGGAAGTTCGCGTTGAGTTCAGGCGCTCCGCCAGTGATGTCCAGAGTCCGGATGCCGGGGTTTCGCTCCAGCGCGGCGACGACATGCTCGGCAGTCTCGCGCGTCATTTCCTCGGTGCGGTTCGGCCCGGCGTCCACATGGCAGTGCTTGCAAGCCTGGTTGCATCGCTTGCCGACGTTGACCTGAAGCGTATCGACGCGATCCGCATGGAGGGGGAAGAGCCCGGCGCGCTCCAAAGCGGCGTCGAAGACGGGCAGTGCCATTGTGGCAGGAATCATTAAAACGCACTCTCCCTAGATACTCGATCCTTACATGCTCACTTTGTCCACCGACCGCAGTGCCTGGAGTCCATGGATCAGGGTCGCGCCGCCCCGAATTCCGCTGGCAACGTGGATCGCCTCAGTCATCTGCTCCAGGTTGGAGCCGGTCTCAAGACATGTCTGGGTGAATGAGTCAATGCAGTAAGGACAGGGAATGGCATGGGCGACCGCGAGGCCGATCAGCGCCTTTTCGCGCTTGGTCAGCGCCCCTTCTTCCAGCGTCGCTGAATAATACCCGAAGAATTTCTCCATCAGATCGGGCCGTTCCCGGCCCATCTCCGCGAAGCGGGCCAAGTCTTCCTCGTTGTAGTAGCTCGTCATTGTGTTGATTCCCTTGCCTGGCCGTCTCGGCCGCGAACAGCTCTGTTAACCCCTCGGCGACGGTCGGATCGGAAAGGATTGCACCGCGCATGGCCACGCCTGGCGCGCGGCGTGTCCTGGCGCGCGGCGTGTCCTGGCGCGCGGCGTGTCCTGGCGCGCGGCGTGTCCTGGCGCGCGGCGTGTCCTGGCGTCAGCGGCCGCCTTCATCATTGCCCTGGTCCCGCCCATGTCCATTGCCCGGAGTCCCTACCTTGATCGGCAGCGCGGCTACGCGAACGCTGCCCCCCTGTGCCCGCGCCTCGGCCTCGGTCAGTCCGACCCGCCCCAATTGTGGGCCGGTGACTGTGAAATCTTTCGCCCTCGGAGTCTCAACGGTCAGCCGGACCTGCCCATTCCCGGTGGCGGCGGCGCTACCGCCGATCACAATCAGGTCATGGGCCTGTGTCGTTGTTGTCATGACGGCATCTCCGGGGACCCGGCCGGGCGGCATTTCGGGATCCATGTCAGGCCGTTTCTTTAGGGCGGTACATGGCCCCGACGACGGCCCCATAGATCAGGTGGAGCATGAGCAGGCCGAGGATGCCCATCATGCCCTGATGCGCCAGGAAAAAGCCGGGCGTCATGGGCATCGGCGGGTGGACCAGGGGGAGCAAGCCCAGCCCGATGCCCGCCACGATCCAGTGGATGAACCCGAAGCCAAGGCCGGTCTTCCAGCTCGGCACGAGTCCCGTCGCCTGATAGACCAGAGCGTATATTTCTGCAAAGATGATCCCCATCATCAGGTGCATGATTCCGCCGACCACGTAGGCTGCCGCCCCGGGGGCGACGAACATCGTCCCCAGGGTCTTGACCATATCCATGTGAACCATGCCGACCGCGTTCGCCATGTACAGCAGGGCCGTCATGACAAGGGTTGCCACGATCCCCGCGACGGCCGCGCTGCTCCAGTTGACCGAATAGCGGTGTGCCGCCGTGTTCACCGAAAGAGGTGTTGCCATGATTTTTCTCCTTTGCTAAGTCTTGCTTCTGTCAGGGGACCAGGCCCATATCGGGCAGAACCCGTAGGACCCCATCAGTCTAGGACCAACCGTATGTATGAGGGCCGACGTGCATCTTGTAGTAGGGCGGCCCGGAGCACAGGTAGCGGGGGCCGGCCGCACGGCAAAGGGCGAAGTCCCCCCGCCAGCGCTCGTAGCGGCCGGTCTCGGCCAGCTCGTCCCGTCTGTGGCTGCTCTGGACTTTGGGGGAGCTGCAATCGATGCCCGTCGCGAGCATCATCGTATTTACCTGCGTGACGCTCATGGCTTCTCCCTCCGGAGTTCGGCCAGCGCCTTTTTTGCCTCCGGCCAGGTCAGCGCCAGGCCGGCCGCCGCCAGCACCCCCCAGGCCAGCGCACGCTGTTTCGGGCGGATGGCATGCGCGTATGCCTTGAGGGCCGCTTGGGCAATGGGCGCCTGGCTGTGCCGCTCGTACCAGCGCTGAGCGGCGTGCTGGGAGGCCATGGAGAGCGTCGGGTAAATATGGATCAGGTCCGCGACGTCCCGAATGGAGTGTCCATGCTCCATCGCCAGGATCCACTCCTGCGCCAGCTCACCGGCCCGGCTGCCCAGGATGTGGACGCCCAGGATTTTACCGGTCAGCCCCTGCGTCAGCACCTTCACCGATCCGCGCGGATTGGTGTCCGTCAGGGCGCGGTCGTTCTGCGAAAACGGCTGGCGGTAGACCTCGTAGGGAACGCCCTGCGCCTTCAGCTCGTCCTCCGTCCGGCCGACGTGCGCCAGCTCCGGCTCGGTGAACGTCGCCCATGGCGCCAGAGCGAAGGACGCCTTCGCCTCGCCGGGAAAGACGATGTTGCGCACGACGGCCTTGGCTTCGTATTCGGCCAGGTGCGAGAACTGGTCGTGTCCCAGCAGGTCGCCGCAGACGTAGATGTGGGACGCGGTGGTCCGCAGGCAGGCGTCCACCGTCACTCCGCGGTGGTCGTACTTCACGCCCGCCGCCTCCAGATTCAGTCCCTCGGTATTCGGCCGCCGTCCGATACCGAACAGGACGTGTTCGAAGGGTACCTCCGCGGTCTCCCCGCCGGATGTCAGCAGGCCTGTCCGCACGTCGCCGGTGCGCCGGACTGCCGTCAGCGTGGTGTTCAGCCGGACGTCCACGCCGTCGTCGCGCAGATAGCCCTCCAGCCGGCGGGCCATCTCGGAGTCGTCGTGGGGCAGCAGGCGGTCGCCCTTCTGCACGAGCGTGACGCGGCTGCCGAGCCACTGGAACGCCTGAGCCATCTCCACCCCGATCGGGCCGCCGCCGACCACGAGCAAGGACTCGGGGACGGCCTCCAGGGCAAAGACCGTCTGGTTGGTCAGGTACTCCCCGTCTCCCACCCCCGGGATCTCGGGCGCCACGGGTCTGGAGCCGGTCGCGAGGATGAACGAGTCGGAGGTCAGCACGTCGCCGCCAAGGACGAGCGTGTGGGGGTCCCGAAAAGAGGCGTCGCCAAAGCGGATATCCACCCCATTGTCCCGAAGGAGTTGGGCGGTCGCGTCCGCCTGCTCGACCGCCCGGATGGTGTCTCGGACGTGGGCCAGCACCCCGGCGGCGTCCTCCCGGCCGACCGGCTGGGACCTCAGCCCGACCTGCCCGGCCGTGCGGACGGTCCGGGCCACCTTGGCGGCGTGGAGCAGGGCCTTGCTGGGGACGCAGCCCGTGTTCAGGCACTCCCCGCCCAGCCGGCCCTTCTCGATGAGCAGCACGCGCATCTTGAGCGCCCCGGCCACCACGCCCGAGACGATGCCCGCGGAGCCGCCGCCGAGGATGATAATGCCATAGTCGTTTCTGCCCACTCCGTCCCTCCGCACTGCATATTACCGCTGTTTTGCCCGTTTTATCCGAGGTTATGTGCATAAGATCACACAAGCGGCATAAATTCCCGAAATTGTGGCTATAGTGACGCTGAAAGGATGCGGTAACGCCATGAACATGCATCGCTTGATCTTGATGCGGGTGGGGCTGCTCGATTCGCTAAGCGAGGAACAGATCAGCGCCGTCCAGGAATGTTTCCGCCGCCGCCATTTGGCCGAGGGCGCCGTTTTGTTTCGCCACGGCGAGCGGTGCGAACACCTGCACCTCATCGAGCACGGCTCCCTCAGGCTGCTCGCCGGGCCCGACGACTCCCGCATCGTCGGCCTCGCCACGCCGGGTCACGTCCTGGGCGAAGCGGGCGTCTTCCTCGCCATGCCCTATCCGTGCTCGGCGGTCGGGAACCAGGAGAGCCTGATCGCCTCCCTTCACCGCAACGACCTGAGGCGGCTCGCGGACAGCCTGCCGGGGTTCGGCTGGCAGCTTCTGCGCCTGGTCTCCCGCCACCTCATCGCGAGCCAGGTGCAGGTTGAGGCACTGTCCAGCGCCGAGGTGTACCAGCGGGTGGGCGGCACCATGCTGCATCTGACCCAGGACGTCGCTGCGGAGGGGCCGCGCGGCCCCGTGACGGTCGCCGTCCGGCAGGCTGAGATCGGCCAGATGGCGGGGGTGTCGCGGGAGTCGGTGTCCCGCCTGCTCGCCGCCTGGGGCCGGGCCGGCCTCGTCACCGTGGGCCGGGGCCGCCTCACCATCCCGGACCTGGACCGGTTCCGCGCCATGCTGGAGGCGAACCGCTCCGTCGGCAGGAAAGCAGACACCCTCACGCTCCGTCCACGTCCGAAGACCCAGGCCCCCGCTCGAGCGGGGGGAGGGGCCCCTTCCCGGTCAAATCCGTTTTCCGGGTGGGAACTCATGATCATGGGCGTGTCGGCCCGCCGGCATGGATGACGGTCACGGGGAGGCGGACTTCCTGCGTTTCGGGCGGCAGACAGACTCGGTCGCTGCACGGCTGATAGGCGACGCGCAGGAAGATCGCACCGGGGCCGGGTCGGGCCGAGGCGCCAATGACGAGCGGAACCGTGAAATGCACAGTCCCCTCATACACCGAGAGCCGGTTGCCCCCCAGCATAACCTCACTCGCCTGCGGATAGAGCACGGCACCATCGAGCGCTGCCCCCACGCTGCCGCGCCCCAGCGTCACCCGCGTCGGGATCAGCGACGGTTCGCTCGGCGTGGCGGAGTTGACGTGCCAGCCGGGCGTCACGGTCAGC
>JAABUQ010008245.1_pt1 | contig 14702 bp, 15 predicted proteins | sample 5560001 | NCBI WGS metagenome assembly JAABUQ01 (sample SAMN10711888, study PRJNA513371) | rock metagenome | isolation source: Antarctica rocks | place: Antarctica: Victoria Land, Finger Mt nord | collected 2015-12-18 | reverse complement strand
GCGCCCTTGCCGCCGGCCGCGCCGCCGGCGGCGCCCCGGCCCCGCCCGCCTGCCGGCGTCGCGCGCTGGACCGCCGGCGCCGCGAACGCCGACGCCGCGGGCACTGCCGCGCGGGTGCCGCCGCCGCCGGCCGGCTCGAGCGGCACGCCGAGCACGCCCGGGCCGAGCTCGTCCTCGTCGGACAGCGGCTCGGCGGGGTCGACGAACAGCACGCCGCCGGCGGCGCCGCCGGCGGCGCCGCGGCCGCCGCCGCGCGCCTCCCAGCGGTCCCAGCGCCGCCAGCGCTTGCCGACGCGCTCCAGCAGGCTGTCGCCGGCGGCCGGCGCCAGCTCATCCTCGCCCTCTTCGCCGCTGCCGCCGCGGCCCGCGCCGGCCGCCGCGGGCGGCACGCCGCCGCCGCCGCCGCCGCCGCCGGCCCCGTCCGGCGCCCGCGGCGCGCCCGAGGCGGGGCCGGCGGGCGGCGCGGCGGGCGGCGGCGGCGCCGCCGCCGCTGCGCCGGACCGGCGCGCCATCAGCGTGTGGCACTCGGCCGCGCCGGCCAGCAGGGCGGGCAGCGTCGGCAGGCCGGCGGCCTCCAGGTGGTGCGCCGGCAGCGCGGCGCTCGGGCAGGCCACGTACACGCTGGCCGCCTCGCACGCCAGCACCTCGTGCGACCTGCCGCGCGCGCGCGCGGCTCATGTCTTGGATCGCGCGGGCCCTGTGCAGAGCGCTGCGATCATGGGGTCAGACTTCCGAGTTCTGAGTGCCAGGAGCAACACACCTCGCCCAGCTGTCAGTGAGCGCTGTCGGGCACAGATGCACTCTGGGTCGCTCGTTGACAGCCGCGCTGCCGCGTGGGGCACGCACTGCGGCGGCGCATGCACGAGCACTGCGCCCTCTGTCTGCTCATTGTTTTAGACCCAAATCGGCTTGCCCGCGCGGCGCCCTGGGGTGCGCGCGCGAGGCGCTGGCCGCGCACCGCGAGCTGAGCGGCAGCAGCACCGCCGCGGACGTCAGGTGCACCAGCAGCTGCAGCGGCGGCGCGCCGCCCGCGCCCGCGCCCGCGCCCGGCGCGCCGCACGCGGCCTCGCCACCGCCGGGCGCATCCAGGCCGCCGGAGCCGCCGCTCGGCAGGCCGCTGCTGCCCAGGCCGGCGCGGATGATGTCCAGGCCGTGCAGCGCATCGGCCGCGAAGCGCGCGAGCAGGAGCAGGCGCGGGTTGGCCAGCTGGACGACCAGCGACGGCGGCGCGGCCGGCGCGGCCGGCGCACAGTACTCCAGCGTCAGCCCGCACGACGCGCCGGCCGCGTTGGGCTGCAGCACCACGCGGTGCTCCGGCGCCGCCTGGCGGTTTACAAAACAGAGGATGAGGGTGAGGTGTGCCTAGCATACCACAGGGCACCAGGTACCCTCGGAGAACACCTAGTATATGACAGCCATCCCCAAACATGCAAGCTGAGCGCTTCCCCGAGCAGCGGCGCCCGGCATGCCGGCCGCAGGCGGGCAGGCCGCGTGGCCTGCCCCCAGCGCGAGCGCGGCTTCCCCGGCCGCGGCGCCCCCAGCGCCGCGGCGCCGGCCGCTCAGACACTGGGACCCACGGAGGGCGGGCGGCAGCTGTGTGCCTGCGCGTAATACCCTATGCTAGACACTGCCCATGCAACTCATTGTTCAAACCTACATGTACCCTATGGGCGGGCAGCAGGTTTGTGCCTACGCGAAATACCCTATCATATACCCTACCCGCGTGCCCCGGGCGCGCCTGCAGGTCCAGCAGGCTGAGCGCGTCCACCTGCAGGCCAACCGTGGTGGCCGCGCCGCCGGGCAGCGCCTGCGCGGGGTCCGGGTGCGCCGGCGCGGCGCGCGGCGCGACATGCGCGGCCAGCGCCGCATCCACCATCTGGAATGCGACCAGCTCCCGGCCCTCGACGAGCAGAACCGCGTCCAAGCCCACCGCCGTCACGCGCACGTCCACGCCGGGCCGCGGCGCCGGCGCGGCCGCGGCCGGGTCGGCCGCGGCGGCGGGCGCGGGCCTCGAAGACCCAGACGCTGCGGCCGGCCACGTTGACGGACACAGCGCCGGCGGCGCCGCCCTCGCGCTCGCGGAAGGCGAGCTCGCGCGGCTCACCCCGCACGTCCCAGGCGCGGTGCATGTCAGCCGCCCCGTCCTCGCTCACACTGACCTGCACCCAAGCAGACACCCAGGCTGGTGAACTCGGTATGGTCCAGCCGTTGTTATGCCACTCTTTCCGTTCAGCTACACAATATTGCAGGTATTCCTGCCAGGTGCGGCACCCTGACAAGAGAAGTGGGGTAGATATGCACATGAAACGTATCGGGGTTTGTCGGGACAAAAAGGTTTGCGGACCAGCTTGCATCCAGACCGCTTGGTGCCTTGCACACATGTCTGGCGCAATCTGGCTGATGCCGCGACTGGGCCCGCGCGCCTGGCAGTCGCGGCCGCCCAGCGCCAGGCAGCCGCCCGCGCCCCAGCCCACGCAGGTGACGCCGCGCGCATGCCGGTCCAGGACCGTCAGGGAGCCGCCGGTGGCCGCGTCATGCAGCGCCAGGCCGCCGCGCGCGTCGCACAGTGCCAGCAGCGCGCCGCCGCGCGCCCAGGCCAGCCGCGCGGCCTCGCTGCCCTGCGCGCGGTGCGCAGCGTGGCGCCGTCTGGACCGCGCCTCCCGTCTCGAGCGAGGTGGCTGCATCTGGCAGCGCCGAGGGGCCGCAGAGTTGCCAGCGGCGCGCTGCTGCGCTCACGCCGGCCGCGTTGCCCTACCCCAATGCATGAGCGCTGTGTTCACAGCATGCTTTTCCTCGTGGTTGAGTACTCAACAGCAACCGCCTGCACGCGCTGCGCGCATGCAGTGCTGCACACAAACATGGCAGTGCAGCAGGCGACTTGGACGATCTAGGGTGGAAGTCACTTAGGCGCGTGTGCACATGCGACACCTGCTGCAGACAGGTTTTGCAGTGGAGCAGACACATTCCATAGCATTAGGGGCCAGCCATTCACACTCTGTGCATGCTGGTCTGCCATGCAGAGCGCATGACCACCGCAGAGAGTAGGGCGCACAGAGCGGCAGACAGGCACGCGGCAGAGCTCGCGCTCCGCCGCGTCATAGACCAAGGCGAAGGCTTGTCCGCGAGGCAGGATTGCTAGGCGCTGCTCGTCTGGAGCCCACTGCGCGCTGCAGACACCCTGCCTGGCATCAAAGCTTGACACCAAGCACCTTTACCACACAGCAAATGAAGAGGCTCCCTCTGGAGCGCCCGGCTGCGTGCGCCGCTAACAGGTCTTGCACCTCCCTCGACCCCAGCTGCAACAAGGTGTGCACACTGCTGTGGCAGCAGCTTGGGGCAGCAAGCTCGCTGCCTCCAGCTGCTGAGAACACGCGACCCCTGTGCCTGCTCCTGGTGTGCCAGCTGCTGCTGGGACAGCCGGGGCCGAGCAGCGCAAGCGTGTCTGGATATCCCCAGCTGAAAGGTCGGCCAGGGGGCTTGGCTAACAGGGAAACCGAAGAGCAGCCGTGGGCAGGCTGCGGCGGCGCCTGCAGCTGGCGCGCGGACGGCAGCCTGTCGCTGAAGGGGAACTCGGGGCCGGGCAGCTCAAGTGTGTCCAGCAGGTCGCCGCCGCGCGCAAAGATCAGCACAGCGCGCGGCTGTCCGGCCCCTGCCAGCAGCTCGCCGCGGCCGCTCCAGGCGAACACGGGCGCGCCCGTGCCCAGGCCCTCGCTCAGCGTGAACAGGTGCTTCTGCGGCGGGTTGGCAGAGCATGCCGTGAAAGAAGTGAGCAAGCATTGGTTGGGCGGCAAATGCCACACCGGTGAGTGCAGCCACCGCCGGCACTTCACATGAAGTGCTCCGTGATTGCTCCATGCCTGGACGCTTTTCCATGCAGGCGGAACGCAGTGACATCCCTAGCTGCACCGCACCATTGCTCTCTTGCATGCGCGCGGCGCTGGTTCGCAAGTGGCGCGCGGAGACAAGAGCAGTGCCTGTAGCCAGACGCTATACAGAGATGAGAAGTCCTTGAGGCCGTCTTTCTACACCACACAAACTCAGCTGGCCAGACGACACGCTGCACCTGGCGCTAGCAACTTTGAGCGAACTAGCTTATGCACATTGCACTCAATGGCAGACGCGTCACCATGCATGTTCTTGAAAGATGTGTAACGCACCCCTGACCTAAACAGTCAATTCTTGAGATGGAGCAGCTTTCTGGCCATTACATTCCAGCCATACCAGCTTTCCACCTTCTCAGCCAGAGTTCGCTGACAGCCAGCTGTAACTCATTCATTCATTTCAGGCCACCTTCAAAAAATTGTAGTGCCTGCACTCCTATACAGAGCCGTGCTCAGGTACCTCAGCTCGCACAATTCACGCAGCATGATTGTACATTGGGGCACCATCAGCATACACCTGAAACACGCAATTTTCAAGGGTGATATAAAGAATTGCTGAAACACAGCACGAATTGCATTCAACCAAAGCCCACAAGAGCGTTCTGCACGATTGTCAGCGCCTTGGCGATGGGGCCCACGCCAGCGCTGAGAGCCATGTTTGCAGCCGTGCTGTCCTTCAGGAAGGGTACCACCGTTTGCAACACCTGCGTGTCAGCTTCCACGCTTGAGAGCTCTGCCTGGCCTCTTGTCAGCTTTCAGCCAAACAGTCTCTAGTGGCAGCTATTATATTGCCGCAACTATCCAATCGACTTCCAGTTCATAAGCAACATGCAGCCAATCAGCACAAGGTCTGGGCTCTTGCTGCTCTGCGTTGGCATGGGCGCGCCTGCGACGCGGCCACGGCCCACGCGAGCGTGCTGAGCTGCGCAAACAGCTTGCCCAGGCCCCCCTCCTTGCTCAGGCCCTTTAGCAGGTTGGTGATGTTGTCGCCCGGCTCCGCCACCGCGCGGTCAAAGCGCTCGGACGCGCTGAAGATGAACGAGGCCATCAGGCCCTTGCTCACACCGTTGTAACCCTGCGCGCGCGGCCGCCTGCTGTGCTGCGCAGCTGGTGGGAGGGCGGGCCGTGGATAGCCGCACGTTGTTGCAACACCGGCGCGTAAACGAACAAGCGCATCAGGGCCGCTCGACAGCAATGCCAGGTGATTGGCGGTGCGCAGGGTAAGGCAAACACTGCGCGGCCTTGGTAAGGTGCAGTTTGAACTTGAGCAGAACTGACTGCTCTCCCGAGCTTCATGAGCGCCGCACCATGTTGAAGGCGTTGGTAACGCTGCCGTTGAGCCCATGCGCCAAACCTGCGCATGCCAAAACCGCTCAGCACACAGCACGGCCAGACCCATGGCCACACCCCGCCTGCCTATCTCAAGCCGGCTGTGCATCCCCACGTTAGCTTACATCCTGCTAGCGCGCATCCATCTGGCTCTTGACAAGCTGCGCGTAAAGATTCTTTTTTGTGTATGTACACCTGACACTGCCTGGAGGCTTCCACTCTGCTGCAGCGCAGGCTGTTGCGCACCCAGCAGCCCCGTCGCCAGGCCCTGGATGGCCATAGCCAGCCCGCAGGTGTGCATGGCATCCACTGCGATGCGCAGCAGCTGCGCCTCCCCGCCTGCACCCCCACAAGCGGTAAACACAGAGATCTTCGATGTCTAGCACAGCGATGCAGATCATACACATGGACACGAGGCAATCAGAGTGAAGGACCATGCACGGCTTTGCGCATCCTGCACACACCATGTATCCAAGCATTCAGTTACAACGCGTCGTACGGCACCTGTAAACTCGTACTCCTCCGCCCCTTCAGCCTTGTCACCAGACGAGCTAGCCTCCTGGCCGGCGCCATTCTCGCTGCTGCTGCCATTCTGCACAACAACGCGTAATAAAGGCTTGATTTTTTGGGGGGGCACTTCTACAGCATGGCTTGCAACCGTGTGGTGAGTAACTGCGCCCGCGTGTGACACAGTGCAACCCCCAGGCCCTTGAGCGTGCACGAACAGTCATACAGACGGGCAGCACTCCTCGCCTACGTCTTGGCATGCAGCAAAGCAGCATACATCAACTGGCCGCATGGCCACCGCACCGCACCTGCTGCTTGCTGTCCTTCGGCGCGTCGAACGCCAGGATGTGGCCTGCATGACACAGCATCAGTGCCACTTGAGTATGACATAGCCTCCCGCCCAGGCACCTCCCAGCTGGCCAGTGTTACACAGCCAACACGGGCTGCATGCGTTGGATGAGGACCAATGTGCTCGCCATGCACTGGTGGCTCGCCACCTTGGCGCCTTGATGAGACAGCCAAAGTGTGGCACAGCAGTGGCAAGCTGGTGACCGCACCCAGCTGCATGCGCTCAGTGCTTGCAAGCAGCTGCCCGCTTCCGCACAGCCTCTTCCTGTCTTTGCACTCATGATAGCATAGCCCTGCCGGATTGCGCAAGAGGCAGGGCCGGGCCAGGTGCTCACCCAGGACCAGCTTCACGGCAAAGCGCTCCACGCGGTTTCCGCGGCCGGTCTTCACCATCTCGATCATGGCCGGCAGCTCGCCGTCGTCCATGTCGCCGCCGTGGCTGCGCACCAGCCATGCCAGCGCAAGCGCGCGCACTCCTGCGCAGGGCCGGCACTCGCACCAGGGCCTGGAACCAGGGTGCCAGGCTGGATGCGCAGGACGGGGGCGTACCGCCGATGAGGAAGAAGAGCCCGGAAGCCAGGCGGGTGATGGGCGGGTGCACGGAGGCGGCCTGGAGCGTGTGGATGGCGCCGATGCTCATGGCCGCGACCGCGAGCTGCTGGAACGACAGCGTGAGCCGGCCGATGCCCTGCAGGCGGGCACACATCATGGGCCGCATCTGCCAGCACCCTAACGCTGCCCTGTGTTTGTACACCGGTCCACACTTGCACACATCAAGGCAGTGCAGTCACGTTTCGCGTGACCAGTGACTCCCAATGCAAAAGAGTGTGCGTGGCTGCAGCACTCCACGCATGCGCACAGCAGCCGCGCTTTCAGGCACTGCTGCTGCTGCTTGCGCAACCCGGCTGGTCCAAGCTAGTGGGGCGTCACAGTAGAGCGACAGCGCACCTGAAATATCAGTGGTATCCTGTTTTTGCTCTCTTTCTTGGACACCTGACCGCGGCCCCGCCATAGTGAGGATGGCAGCTTGACGCAATGCATGCTCCTCCAGGCAGCCACTTAGCACTTGCGCTTGGGAAGGCACGAGTAAAAATTGCAGGTGCCGCAGTGTTGAAAAAGTCCTTCGGATGCAGGGTCACATAAGCGCTAAGCAACAGGCTGCCATTGAGTTCGACATGCACACCCACGTGATCAGGCTCGAGCGGCGACTCGGGCTGGTGCACAGTAGCTGTGCACCTCAACTAGCTCGGTGGTGGGGGGCGACCTGGTAGAACGCGCGGGCCCCATACTCGGCGAGGACGGCCACGAGCAGGCTGTCCAGCCAGAAAGCAAAGTTGCCAACCTAGGCGCCTCGGGACTCTTTAGTGCGCCGCAAGCAAGCAAGGCCACAAGCTTGCATACAGCAGATGAGAGCCAGATGAGCTGCAACGCCACAAGCTTGCTCAGAGCAGATGAGAGGCAGATAAGCGGCCCTTGAAAATTGAATCTTGATTTTGGCTGCAGCAGGTCAAGTCGACGGCTTCCCGCAGCGCTTGGTGGAGGTCAGCCAGCGAGGCGCACCGTGATACTCCCCAGCAGGGAGAACGGTCGCGTGAGCAGCTTGCCGCCAGACTGGCCCCACGCCCAATTTGTCAGCGGGGCAGGCCAGGCTTTTGTAATCAGAGCGTAACATGCGAAGTGCATGAGCTGCTCTCACCCCCCCGTAAGGTCCGCACCTCAGAGAAAGTGAGGATGAGGTTGGTGGCGGACACAGCGATGAAGGCCACGGAGGCCTGGTGCATCACCTGGGCAGGACTCCAGGTGATGTGTCAGTAGATGGGAGAGCGTGCAGTGACTTTGAGCAACACACTTGTACATGCAGTGATACACGCACACCTTGGAGAACTCAGAAAAGCTCTCCAGCTGCTCGTCTGCAATCGCCTTGTTGCCGCACAGGCCTGAGTAGAAGCCAAGGGACTTGCCGCCGCCGCTGCTGCTGTCCCCCTTTTCCCTGCAGTGTCCTCACAGTGTCAGCCACGCCCTGTAGCTTCGCTGAAAGGAAAGTGTCTCCCATTGCGCGCACAGAAGATGGCTGCGAAGCAAAGCAGCCTAGGGCTGAAGCTTGCTTGCATGCTGAGAGGCTCGCTGTTCCTCCTAGCTTCAAAGCCTCAGCCAGTGCAAGTGCAGAGCACCGCACATGACCATGCAACTCTGAGATTTAAGTACCTGGCGTCCTCGCTCGAGCTGTCTGCCGGCGCGTCAGCTGTTAGGCTGCCTGAGGCTCGAGCCCACACCGTCCTGCTCTGAGACGTCGCCCACACGCACGCGAGTGCCAGATCCTGCCTGGCGCACGTCCTGTTGCACCTTACCTGCCCAGTGCGGCGCTGCCAGCCCTGTGCTGAACGCTGGCAGTGCAAGCGCTGCGGCTGCTGAGTCGCATTCGCGCATGTTGCATGGTAGTGGCTGTGCTGTCGCAGCATGCTTGCCATACTGCAGACACCTCGGCTACCACGCCCACGTCCAGGCGGCGCAGTGCACTGTTACCACACCACCACCTTACTGCTGGCCAGAGCACAAGAGCCTGTTTTGGCCAGCATTCACATGCATGGAAAGCTGAAAAATGTCCGGACCAGGACTCCACCTCGTTGCCGCGCCTGGTGGCGGGCTGTAGCTGCGGCATCAGTCTGCAGGGCCAGGCAAATACCAAAGGATTAACATCATGTGCTAGCCTTTACAAGCCAGAAGTGCGCCAGGAGCCTACCGCTTGCGGGCGTGTGTGCGCACGTCACCGACCGCAGATGGCGGAGGTGATGTCAGTGCTTGAGCGCTTGGCGGACACGCCGCCGCGGGAGCTTGCCCGCGCCGGCGGCGACGGGAAGCGCGTGCTGCATACGCTCTTCCTGCAGGCACGTGCTGCCGCCTCTCAGTACTCTTTGTAGCTTGTGCTGCCAGTGCAAGTCAGGCAGGCCGCCAGCTTGGGCTGATGCTCAAGGCTCTGTAGTGGCATTGGCACTTCATGAGCAGCTGACCGACGCAGCCTCCTTTGCAGCTTTCTCAATTATGCTTTGGTACATTGTCTGAATCCGTAAGTGGGACCGTTTGCAAACGCAGTGCCGCGCGGCGGGCCTGACGGGAGCGGCAGCGGGCGATGACGCATCGCGCCTGCACGCCTTGTTTGATGTGGCGTTGAGCCACGGCCTGGGCAGCATTGTAGTCGACTATGTGTTTGAGGTCTGCTCTGACCGCTACTACACCTCCAGGTGCGCAGCTCTTCTGCCTTGTTGTTACTGTTTCAAGCAGCATGCACGTATCTCCCTCTCTGCGACGCTCGTAGTGTACTTCACCCAGTGTGTCAAGCAGCCTGGCGATTGGCCGCTGTCCCAGGCTGCTGAGTAGCACTGCGCCGCGTGCTTGACCAGAGCATATCAGCCTAAGGCTATGTGGCTACGCTCCACGGCGGCCGCTGTGGGTGCCTCTCTAAAAGCTCAGCCCGGTCTCTCGCTCGGCCCAGCTGGCCACTGACTGCAATGGGTAACCGGCAGCGATGCGCTGGAGGCGTACCTGCTGGACGGCGAGTGCGTGAAGAAGTGGTCCGCCGGCGCGCTGGCGCAGGTGCCCCGCTCCGCCCTGCAGGGCTCGCAGACCGTGCACCGTCAGACGCGCTGGGTGACAAGGTTGCTTTTCATGTATGACCCCTGCCGTGAACGCGCGTGTCCCATCACACCTTGAAAACTCAGACCATTTCAGGGCACCCTGTCTCTTGGCTGCTGTGGTGTACTGGCTTGGAGGAATCTGAAGGCAGCTGCCAGCTGCTAGGCATAGAGCGGGCCGGCGTGGCCCCACCCCATGGTTGCTTGGCACATGCACTCTGTAGGAACGCCTCACATGCGAGCGCCGTACGGCAGCAACTTGCCTGGATGCCACATGCCGCATGGACACACCATAGGCGTATTAACAAATGCGGACCTCGCCGGCTCTGGGTCGGGCAGGCGGCGGTGCGCTGTTTGGGGCGGGTCCAGGCGCGGGCTGGCGCAGCTCCAAGCACCCCCCCGCGCGCTCACCGGCAGGCTGCGTGCGAGCAGGTGCATGCCTGGCTGTCGCTGGCGCTGGCGAGCCCCGGGCCGGTCGACGCGGGCGCGCTGCGCGCGCAGCTGGGCCGCCTGAACGCGCTCGTGGCGGTACTGCGCGCGCTGCACGCGCCCGCCGGCGAGCGGCCGGGTGCCGCGGGCGGCGACGCCTGGCGCGGCCCCGGCGGCGCGCTGGGCGACGCGCTGCGCCTTCAGCAGTGCCTGCGGGTGCGCGCGGCAGCGCAGCCTTGTGTGCAGGCTCGCCACACCGTACCGTGTGCTGTGCAGAGTGCATCCAGTTGCTGCATCTAAGGCAACATGTACATGGCAGCCCAGCACTGGAGTGCGCGAGCGACGCTGGCGGAGGACGCGTTTCCGCCGCAGGTGCTGGACTGGTGCGCCGCGCACGGCCTGCACGACCGCTGGGGCGCGCGGCCGGCGCGCTGGCCGTCGGAGCAGGAGTGGCGCGCGGACGTGGGCAAGCGCCGCGCGGCCCTGCACCCGCTGCCCACGTTCCTGCACGCGCTGCTGCAGCGCCTGGGCCAGGCGCGCGCCGCCGCTCCCTGCAACGAGACGATGGCGACCCCCTGTCTTGGCGCTGCGCCGGACAGGCATGGTGAGGGCGGCGGCACCGACACTCCCGCCGGCCTCGCCGGCATGCAAGTAGCTGTAGCTGTGCGCGCGGTGCGTGTCCGAGGCTCGCAGTGCGATCGTAGCACCGCTGAGGCTGGGGGCGGCCGTTGCAGTGGAGAGGTGATGAGAAGGAGCGAGGCGGTGGCGCCGCTCTTGACATGTCTGCAAGCTTGCGTGCCAAGTCTGGCCGGCCCCCGCAGGCGGGCGGCGCGCCGCTCGCGTACCCGCCGCCCAGCCTGGAGCGCGGCGTGGCGGGCGCCTGCCTGGCCGGCGGCGCGGGCGAGGCCGCATGGCACGACAAGCTGGCGCTGCTGCTGTACCTGCTGATGGACGCCGACATCGCCGACCTGGAGGCCTTTCGGTGCTGGCCGGAGATGTGTGGGGTTTGCAAGGGTATTCTGTGCCGGCGAGGGCCCTGCCTGCCGGCGGACGCCGGCATTGGCGGACCTGGAGGCCCATTGGGGAAGACCTGTGATGGCTGGGATTGTGCAGGGGTCCAAGTTCTGGTAGGGATCTCAAGGCGTGAAGGGTTTGCTGATGTTTCGCATCTGGACGCCTTCCTGGACTGACCTGGGTTGCTAGCGGGCGATTCTAAGCCATCTTGGAGTTGCATAGAAAGTGGACAGGCCTGCTACTTTGCGGAGTCTTGTGACTGTGCCTGCTTCATACCCGGCAAGCTGGGCATTGCAGTGCCGCGGGCGCGCCTGGCGGAGCGGGCGGCGGCGCTGCCGCACGACCAGGCACTGCGTGTGCGAGGCGCCTGAGCGCGCCGCGGCCCCGCCGGCAGGGTGGGCTTTGCGGTGCCGCCGGCGCGCCTGGCGGAGTGGCATGCGGCGGCGCTGCTGGACCAGGCGGCGCTCGGGCCGCACAACGCCGCGCAGCTCGACCTGGCATGCCTGCTGCTGCCGGGTGCGCATGGCCGGCCCCTCCTTCCCCCTCCCTCCCTCCAACCCCCCCGCGCAGCTCGACCTGGCCTGCCTGCTGCTGCCTGGTGCGGCGCTTGGGCGGCGCCCCCCGGCGCTGCGGAGCTCCCTGCCGTGCGCGCGGTGCTCCCTGCGCAGACGCGCTCCTGCGGCTGGGGGGTTGCGCGGGAAGCCAGGACGGGGCGCCGCGTGCGAGCGGGAGGCTGCTGGGAGCCTGCGGCAGCAGACGCGTGCCTGCCCATGCTGCGCCAGCGACGGCCGGCTCCCCGAACAGTGCCTTCGGGCTGTCGCCGCCGCCCCTCTGACAACTTGACCCTGACTTGATATCTGCAGTGCTATCTTCAGAGTGCGGCTCGTGTGTTCATCAGGCGCGGCTACGCCGGCGACGCCCTTCCTGTTTGTCGAGGCGCTGGCGGCGCTCGGGCGGCCGGAGGCGGCGCTGTCGGTGCTGCGCGCACGCGGCGCGGGGCCGGCGGGCAGGGAAACGGGCCCCGGCGGCGGGGAGGCCGCCGGCGCGGGCGGCGCCCGGGGCGGCCCGGAGCCGCTGGCCGAGGCGGAGACCGCGCTGGCGATCCGGCTGTCGTGCGGGCTGGTGACGGAGGGCTTCCTTGAGGTGACCACCCCCAGGGGTGTGGGAGAGAAAGTGCAAGGATGCCCGTGTCAGCCTCATGTCAGCGCATTATGGCGTAACGGAGGCTGTCATCGATCATCATCCCACTGTAAGCACGCGCTTTGCTTTCCACTCAATTCTGGGTTGAGAATACTTAAACCTGTCGTCATGGAGGGGAGCGATCCTTTGCCGGTACGTTGCCGCGTTGCAGGCGGCAACGCTCCCCAGGGGCGAGGGCGCACAGCCACGTCTCGTCCGGCTGCGCGGCGGCGGTCGGCCATGGGCGGCTCGCCCCTGTGTTGCCAGTGGCTCCCTGGCGCTGGCGCGCTCTGCTGCGCGACCGCCGGGCGCGCCGCTCCGGGCTGAGGCGCGCACCGCGCCCGCGCAGGCCCGGCGGCACTGCGACGGCGCGCCGGCGGCAGAGCGCGCGCAGCGCGCGCGCGCGCTCGTGCGGCGCATGGGTGAGTGGGCGGCCGGCGCGCGCGCGGTCTTCGCGGTCATCCAGCTGCCGCTGAACGGTGTTGAGGAGCAGGTGCCCTCCCGCCTGCATATTAACCCACAGTCGGATCATTCTGGGTTTGTACATCTGTCGAGTGGTCATGCGGCCAATTGAGCTCAAGCTCATGTGACCGGAGTACGTAAACATGCTTTTAGACATGCACAAGACGGCGGGAACACAGACCACTTCAGGTTGTCGCCTGCCGCTGAGTGAGAGAATTGAATGGAGGCTCACTCTTAAGCAGGACCTCCCCGTGCCTGCGCAGGCGCTGTGCGCGTGGCTGGAGGAGCAGGCGGCAGCGGGCGGGCGCGCCGCGCAGGCGCTGCCGGTCTACTACCTGCTCCGCGGCCGCATAGCGGAGGGCCTGCACGCCAACGCGCGCCTGTCGCGGGAGCCGCCCAAGGACGGTGCGCATGTGCTGCTCTTTGAACTCTGGGCTCTACGAGATACGCTGCTACCTGGGCTGGCGGCACATGCCAGAAGGCCTGTGCGTGCTCCAGCGGAGGTTGGGAGTCAGCAGACCATCCTGAATTGAAGGGTGAGGGCCTGCTGCAGCGTGCTTTGTGATGGTCCGTGGCCGACACGCTCGGCTCTCGCTGGCAAGTCCAGCGCCCTCTCGCTGCTGTGCGCCGCAGTGCCCTTGCTTGGCCTGGCTGGCAGGCGCGCAGCTGCGCGCCGCCGCTCGCGCTTGCCGACTCATGCGCGCGCGGCGCGCAGGCGACCCCGAGGCCGCGCGCCTGGCCGAGGCGCGCGCGCAGCTGGTCGCCGCCGCCGTGCCGCTGCTGCCGCCCGTGCAGCGCGCGCTGGCGGTGGCGCCGGCGGCCGCGCCCGGAGCGCCCGCGCTGCAGCTGGCGCCCCGCGCGGCGGCGGGCGCGGAGGCCGGACCGCTCGATGCAGCCGCCGAGCACGGCCCCGCCGCGCCGGCGGACGCACGCGCCGCGCAGCCGCTGCTGGCGGGCCTGGCGGGCTTGGCGGGGCCGGCGGGGCCGGCGCTACTGACGCGCGCGGGCGCCCGCGGGCTGGGGCCCCCGCCGCTGCTGGGCGGAGTGCTGGCCGCCGCCGTCCAGGCCGGCGATCATGGTGCTGAGGCGGACGGCGCGGCGGGCGCCGCCGCCCGCGACGCGGACGGCGACGAGGAGGCCGCGCAGGCGCGCGGCGGCGGCGCCGGGGCCGCGGCGCCCGCGCCGCTGCTGACGGGCGGCCCTGCGGCGGGGCCCGGGCGGGGCGCGGCGCCGCCGCCGCAGTGGGGCGCGTGGCGTGGCGCGCAGGCGAGCGGCCTCCCATGGAAGCTTTGTCTCGCCTGCGACCGGCCGCCCTCAGTATACCTTGCAAACATGCCGCTACTGTGTCCTGACGCTGAAGCTGGGCGAGCGTCGAGCGCAGCTGCTGAGCGCTCCAATGCCATTGCCCAATACGCACATGGGCGGTGGAGGCTAAGAGCAGGCTGCGCCGCATGGAGGGCCCGCGTCTTCGTGGTACTGTCAAAGCTCAAAGCTGCCTTACCGTCCATGCCACAATGCAGCCACCTTCTCACCTAAGCTGCCACGCGACGCTGCTAGACGCGCAGCCGTTGCACCGCAGTGTCCACCAAGCGCCTTGCTCTCGCTGGCGTTGCATGATGTCTGCGTGCCGGTGCAGGCCGGCGACGCGCGCGGCGCGCAGCAGGGCGGGGAGGCGGGGCCGCAGGCGCCGCCGCACGCGCGCGACGACTTCTTGGCGGCGCCCGCCGCGGGGCCGGCCGCGCGCAAGCCGGGCAGCAAGCGCGCGCGGCTCGCGCCCGGCGCCCGGCCGCGCAACTACCGGCTGTGAGCGGCGGCCGGGCTGCCTGCCGGTCCCGCCCTCTGAGCGTGCGGGCGTGCTCTCGTCTGCCCCGGTAGCGGCGAGACGGGTGTGCGCGGGCGGCGCGCTTGACGCGGGTGGCCAGCT
>JAABUQ010008244.1_pt1 | contig 14702 bp, 6 predicted proteins | sample 5560001 | NCBI WGS metagenome assembly JAABUQ01 (sample SAMN10711888, study PRJNA513371) | rock metagenome | isolation source: Antarctica rocks | place: Antarctica: Victoria Land, Finger Mt nord | collected 2015-12-18 | reverse complement strand
GCCGTCCCAGCCGACGCACAGGTTGAAGAGGGCCATCGTGAACGCCAGCCGCGCCTCGAAGTAGCGCCAGACCCGATGCCCGACGCGCTTGAAGTGGCACACGCCCGCAAGCATCGACAGCACCGTCTCCACCACCATGCGGTCGTTCCAGACGCCGCGCCCGCAGACCTTCAGGTTGGGCGGGTCGCCTGCCTTCTGGTGGAAGTGGGTGTCCGCCAGCACCAGCATCCGCCCGTCGAACTGTGCGATCAGCGGCTGGAAGTCGCGGTCGTGCGTGTTGGCCGCCTTGCAACCCCAGGCGCAGACCTGGCCGAAGCGGTTGAGGACAAGGCCCAGTTTGCCTCCCACGATCCAGCGGTGGTTCGAGTAGCACTTCCTGCCGATCTGCCTGTCGCTGCGCCCGAGCCGCCACGGGTGCAGGAGTTCGATACCGAAACTGTCCGCCACGCCCAGCAGGGTCGGCTGCGCCAGGAAGCAAGCCGTCTTGCCTTGATGATTCGCCAGCAAACGGAACAAGCGCGTTCTTTCGGGCAGGTGCGGGAACAGGCCATGCAAGTCACGGCTGATCCAGCGGTAGAAGGCGCGGCTGCCGACGCCCTTGAGGGCGAAGAGCAGGCCCAGCGTCACGGTCTCACTAGGATGGAGTTTGGACTGCGAATGTTTTTTGGCATCAGGCAGGGCGTCGTCCACGCGGCAGAACAGTTCTGTGATAAAATCAATCGTGGTCATCGGCTCGCTCCTGGAATGTAGTGGTTGGTCCCTCTACATTCTAGAGCCGATGGCCTCGCCTTAAACTAGCACCATTGGTTAACTAGACAGATATGAGACGACGCCCGCATAGTATTCTTTGGCTGATGCTCGCCCTGATCTTGGGGGTGCAGTCGCTCGCGCCCGCCGGCGCGTCGGCACAGGCATTCATGCGCTGCGCGGGGGCGTCGCCGTCTTCCCCGCCCTGCGCGCGCGCCGCCCTGCCCGTCGCGGGTCTGATGACTCGGGAGGCGGGTGACGCCCTGATGGTCTGTTGCCGCATGGACAAGGCCAAAAGCGCCACGGGACAAGGCTGCCCGATGGGCGCGGTGCGCGCAGCCCGAGCGAGTCGCGGGGCCGGCGTGGCCGCCCCCTGTTGCCTTGTCTCGGTTGTTCTGACGCCTTCCTCCTCTGCCCCCCCCGCCCTGCACCGCTTCCGCTGGCTGCTGGGTGCCGCGCCGACTCTCGCGCCGCCGGCGGCGTCAGCGCCCGGTACTTGGTACGTCACCTCCGCTGCGCCCCTCTTTTGGGCTGATACGCCCACTCTCTTACCCCTCGCCCTGTCCTCTTCGCACGGTCTCCGTGCGCCCCCTGCCGCCTGAACCACTCCGGCCCCAACGGCTGACGCACACGCCGACACGCCGGGCCGGTCCCTCCTCGGGGCGGTCCGCCGCCTTGTGACTCCTCTCCGAGCATTCTGACGACCAGGCATCATTATGAACAACGCCCTTGCGAAGAACGGCCTCGGCCTCGCGGCGATGGCCGCCGTCGCCCTCGGCACCGGCTGGGCCGTGCGCCACTTCCACCGCCCCGGACAGCTCGACGTCCTCTCGGCCCAGGCGATGGATATGTCCGCCATGCGCCCGCCCACGGGCGCGGCCCCCGTGTCCCTGGCTTCGGTCCGGCTCGGCTCGCTCCAGGACAGCGTGACCTACACGGGCACGGTCGCCGCGTTCAACGAGCAGGACATCAGCCCGCGCATCACGGGGACGCTGCTTGCCCTGACCGTCTACCCCGGTGACACGGTGCGCGCGGGGCAGGTCGTCGCCCGCTTGGACACGGCGGAGGTCGGCGCGAAGACTGACCAGGCCATCGATCAGGCGCGGGTGGCCCAGGCGGGGGCGGACGTGGCCGGACTGACGCATAGACTGCACCATCAGGCCGCCCTGGATCAAGCGTCCGCCCAGGTAGAGGCCGCCGTGCAGGGTGTGGCCGACGCGCGGGCCGAGGCCCAGGCCGCCGTGGGCGGCGTGGACGACGCGCGGGCCGCCTCCCAGGCCGCCCAGTCGGGCGCGGACTACTGGAAAACGGAGATCGCGCGCGAGAAGCAGCTCGCCGACGCGGGCGCGGCGTCCAGGCAGGAGTATCAGAGCGAGCTGTCGCAGGCCCAGGCCGCGTCCGCCAACGCCGCCGCTGGCCGGGCAAAGGTGCAGCAGGCCCAGGCGACGGCCCGCGCGGGGGACGCCAAGGTGCAGGGGGCGCGGCGTCAGGTGGACGCGGCGCGGGCGGGCCTGCGCCTGGCCCAGGCGGACATCGCTATCTCGTCGGGCCAGGCGGTCCAGGCCCAGGCGGGCGCGGCGGCGGCGCGGGCCGCCGTCCGCGAGGCGTCCGTGGTCCAGGGCTACGCCCGCCTGGTCGCACCGCAGGACGGAGTCGTCACCGCCCGGCCCGTCGCGCCGGGGACACTGGTCCAGGCGGGCACCCCCGTCCTGCGCGTCGCCGAGATCGACCGGGTGCGCGTCCAGGCTCATGTCGCCGCCGCCGACCTCGCCGGCATCCATGCCGGCTCACCCGTCCAGGTCACCCCCCAGGGCGGGGCAAAGCCGTTCGCGGCGCGGGTCACGTCCGTGTTCCCCGTCGCCGACAGCCAGACGCGAACCGCAGTCGTCGAGGCCGTCGTCGCTAATCCGGGGCACCGGCTGCTGCCGGGCGCGTCCGTGACCGTGCGGATCGCCCGGAGCGGGGCTGCTCAAGGTCTGCTGGTGCCCGCGTCGTCGGTCGTCTCGCAGGGCGGGGCTTCTTACGTCTGGACGGCGGCGGGCGGCGGAGCAGCGGGCACGGCGCAGGTGTACGAGTGCCGGACCTGCCACATGCACTACAGGGCGGCCCAGGCGAAGAAAAATAACTATCATGACCCCATGGACGGCGGCAGGCTCGTCCCCGTGCCCGGCAGTGCGCCATCAGGCGGCGCGGCACTGACGGCCCGCGAGGTCGCCGTATCGGCCGGAGCGAGCGACGGCGTCTGGACCGAAGTGAAGGCCGACAGCCTGGGTGCGGGGACGCGGGTCGTGACTCACGGGCAGGCGGGGCTGACCGACGGCGCGCGCGTGACGGCGACGGCCTGGGGCGCGGACGGGCCGACGGCACTGCCGACTCAGGCGTCCGCGGGCCGGGGCATGAAGCTCTACAAGTGCGAGAAGTGCGGCATGACCTACTCCGAAGCGGACGCTCGGCGCGACCACTTCATCGACCCGATGGACGGCGGCAAATTGCTGCCGGTGGAGGGGAAATAGCCATGGCGACACTCTTGGAACGACCCGCGCGGCGCTCGGACACGCCCGCCCCGCCCCGGCCCCCCGCGCGGGTGCGGCGCGGCTTCAACGCCTCGGCCTGGTCCATCGAGCACCCCTGGGTAGTGATCTCGTTCTACGCCGCCGTGGTCATCCTGGCCCTCGTCGCCGTGTTCGGCGGCGTCATGCCGCGCCGCATGATGCCTTATGTCGAGTCGCCGCTGATCGGCGTTGTCACCCAGCAGCCGGGCCTTTCGGCCCAGGAGATGGAGACGTACATCTCGAAGCCCATCGAAGAGCGCATGACCGACATCCGGGGCGCGCGCTATGTCCGCTCCACGTCCCAGGACGGCCTGAGCCTGGTCTCGCTGGAGTTCCCCTACGGCACCGACATGAAGAAGGCGCAGGCCGACGTCCAGGCCGTGATGAACGCCGCCGGGGCCGACCTGCCGCAAACGGGCGCGAACCTCAAGCCCTCGTGGGTGCTGCCCATCGACCCGCTGAACATCCCCGTGCTGGCCCTGTCGGTCACGGGCGACGCCGACCAGGGCTGGACGCCGCTTTCCCTGCGGTCGTGGGCCGAGAACGAGGGCGTCCGCGCGCTGAAGCAGGTCCCCGATGTCCAATCCGTGCAGGTCTACGGCGGGCAGCAGCGCCAGCTCCGCGTGGTCGTGGACCGCGACAAGCTGGCCGCCTACGGCTACTCGATCCTTGACGTGCGCGATGCCATCGACAAGAACAGCGTTGCGCGGCCAGCGGGCGTGCTCACAGGCGGCCCGAACGAGACCATCGTCCGCGTCGCTGACCTGGCCCGGAATGCCCAGGCCGTGGCGAACTATCCCCTAGGGGCCAGGAACGGCCAGGTAGTGTATGTCAAAGATGTGGCGCGCGTCTCGGACGACGCGCGCGAACAGCGCAGCGGCTACCAGTTCGTGGACGGGGAGCGAAAAACCATCGAGGGCGCGGGCGGCGGGGCGGTCGAGCTGTCGGTGGTCCAGAACCCCGCCTCGGGGTCGCCGCCGGTGATCGCTGCCGTCAGCAAGCAGATCGCGCTGCTGGAACAGGACCACCCCGGCCTGCACTTCCACGTCGCCTACGACAACGCCCACTTCGTCAACATCCTCTTTCAGAACACGGGCGAGGAGCTGCTGCTGGCCGTGCTGCTGTGCGGCCTGGCTGTGCTGCTGTTTTTGGGCAGCGGGCGCGCGACCGTGATCTCGCTGGTCACCATTCCCGTCTCGATGGCGATGGCGATTCTGCTGATGGTGCCGTTCGGCTTTTCCCTGAACTCGTCCACGCTGATCGGGCTGCTGATCTCCATCGGGCGGCTCGTGGACGACTCGGTGATCGACATCCACGCCGTCGAGCGGCATTTGAAGATGGGCAAGGACCCGAAGGCCGCCACCGTGGACGGCATCACCGAGGTGCGCCTGGCCGTGGCGGCGTCCACGATCATGCTGGTCCTGGCCCTGCTGCCGCTGGTCTTCTGCGGCGGCATCACGCAGCTCATGTTCGTCGGGCTGGTCTACCCTATCATTTTCGGCCTGATCGCGTCGTTCCTGGTCTCGCTGACGCTGACGGCCCTGCTGGCGTCAAAGCTGCTGACTCGGGAGGACGCCGGGGCGCGGCGCGGCGTCTTCGGACGACACGTGCTGGCCCCCGTCCAGAGCCGTTTGGACGCTTTGGACGCCCGTTACCAAAATCTGGTCCGTCTGCTGCTGAAGAACAAATTCTCCGTAGTCGCCGCTGCGGTCTGCACGGTCATCGCCGGACTGGGCTTTTACAACTTCATCGGCTCCGAGATGATGCCGCTGGCCGATGTCGGGCAGGCCTACGGCGTGCTGGAGATGCAGCCCGGCGCGAGCTACGCCCAGACCCAGGCCGCCGTCACGGCTTTGGACACGCTCTTGCTGCGCCACCCCGAAGTTCGGAAAGTTTCGACGGAGATCGGCGAGGAGCCGGGCGGGACCTACTTCACAGGCTACGCGATGAACCAGGTCAACTCGGCGACCCTGATGATCACGCTGTCCGATAAGGACGCCCGCGCACGCACCGTCTGGCAGGTCATCGACGCGGTGCAGGCCGAGGCGCTCCGAACGATCCCCAACATCCGCCGCTTGCAGATCAAGGAGATGGGCAGCGACGTCATGGCCTCGTCCGAGGCACCCGTGACGGTGCTCGTGACCGGCCCCGACCTCCACATCCTCTCGAAGCTCGCCGGCCAGGTCGCCGGCGTGGCACAACGGACGCCCGGCGCGTCCCAGGTCGCCGCCTCGTGGGCGGTCGAGAAGCCCTCGTATCGCCTCGATGTAGCCCCGCGCCTCGCGGCCCAGGTCGGGCTGACGCCCGCCGACGTGGCGGACCAGGCGTACTACGCGATGGGCGGGGCACTGCCGGCTGAGTTCTACCGCTTGCCCAACGTCCGGCAGGACACGATCAACATCCGCTACCAGGGCGGCCAGCGCCGCTCGGTCTATGACCTGATGCAGATGCCGGTCCTGGGCAAAGACTCGGCGGGCAACCCCATTCAAGTCCCGCTCAAGACGCTGGCGGCGGCGACGCCCGAGCTGGCTCCGACCCTGATCGAGCACGACGGCCTGAAGCGGGCGGTCTCGGTTTTAGCGTACTACCGCAAGGGCGGGCCGCCCTCGATGGACCTGGCGATGTCGGTCATCACGCAGGCGTCCTCGGCCTTGAACTTCCCGCCCGGCTACAGCCTGGAAATGCGCGGGGACATGACCCAGATGATGGACTCGTTCGCGCGGCTCTTGCGCGGCCTGGAGATCGCCGTCCTGCTCATCTTCCTCGTGTTAGTGGCTCAGTTCGGCGGGCCGCTCGCGCCCTTGCAGATGGTGCTGTCCATCCCGCTGGAGCTGTCCGGCGTGTTCTTCGGGCTGTGGGCGGCGCACCAGGCCTTCAGCAGCGTCTCGATCATGGCGGTCATTATCCTCACGGGCATGGACATCACCACGGCGATTTTGCTGATCGACCAGATCATGCGCCGCCGCCGCGAGCACCCCGAGCTGCCGCGTGACGAGGCCATCGCGCTGGCCTGCCGCGACCGGCTGCGCCCGATCCTGATGACCGCGCTGATCACGATCATCACCCTGCTGCCCGTCGCCCTAGCCCCCAAGACGGGCATGGACGCCTACCAGCCGCTGGGCACGGTCATCGTGGCCGGGCTGCTGGTCGGGACGCTGCTGTCCCTGCTGGTCATCCCCGTCACCCACGCCCTCGTGGACGACCTGGGCCGCCGGCTCGCCAAGCGCCGCCCAGCCGTCGCCGCCGGGGCCGGGCTGATCGTACTCTGCCTCTGGGTGCCCGCGCCCGCCCGCGCGCAGGACATCAGCACGCCGGTGCCCCAATCACTGACGCTGGCGCAGGCGCTGGCCCTTGCACGAAGCGGCAACGCCGATCTGGCGGGCGCGAACGCCGATGCCGATGCCGCCGGGGCCGCCGCCCGCGCGGCCTCGGCCCCGACGCGACCCAGCCTGTCCACGACCACCTACGCGACCCTGGGCGACTCGTCCAACATCCTGACTTCTTCGCCCGGCGTGATGCCGCAGAACATCTTCGCTGTCTCCCCCCGTGGCTTCGCCGACCAGGACCTGATGCTGATGGTGCCGCTCTCGACGGGCGGCAGGCTGGGGGGTGTGGCCGAGGCCGCGCGCCGCCTGGAGGAGGCGGCGGGGCTGACCGCCCAAGCGGCCCGGCTGCAACTCGAAGCCTCCGTGACGGACGCCTACGCTCGGGCACTGCTGGGCCGGTCGCTAGTCCAGTCCGCCCAGGCCCGCCTGTCCACGGAAGACGAGCAGGTGCGGGAAACGGGGGAGCGGGTGAAGGCGGGCCGGAACGCGCCCGTGGACCTCCTGCGCGAGCAGGCGGAGCAGGCCAGCGCGCGCGGGGCGCTGGTCACGGCGCAGGCAAGCGCCGCCGTGGCCCAAGTAAACCTCCGAGCCTTGTTGGCCCTGCCCCAGACCACGCCCCTGACTCTGGCTGACACCTGGGAGACGCTGGCGGCTCCTGCATCTGTGTTAGGCACGTCGCCTGCGAGCCTCTCCGTGAGCCTCGAAGACACCCTGCGCCGGGCGGATTCGGGCCGCCCCGAACTGGCCGCTGCCGCCCTGCGAGTGGCCGCCGCCCAGGCCGACGTCCGCGCCGCACAAGGGGCTTTCACCCCGCAGGTCTACGCCGTCGCGATGGCCGACGCCCAGACCGCACCGGGGACAGGAGGCCGCGTGGGCTACACCGTGGGGCTGACGGCCAGCCTGCCGCTCGTAGACGGCGGGCAACGCCGCGCGGACACGGACAGCGCGCGGGCACGCCTGCGCCGCGCTCAGGCCGACGCCGCGCGGGCGCGTTTGTCCGTGGAGCAGGAGGCGGCCTCGGCCTGGCTGACCGCGCAGGCGACCGGCGCGTCGCTGGACGCCGCCCGCGCGGGCGTCGCCGCCGCCCAGGAGGGCTACGCCCTGGCGCGGTTGCGCTACACCGCCGGCAAGTCCGTAACGGCGGAGCGCCTGGATGCCCTGGCCGCCCTCACCCGCGCCCAGGGCGCGTTAGCCCAGGCCCAGGCCGACACTGTCACCGCCCGCGCCCGCCTCCGGGCCGCCCTGGGAACATCAGACTGAGGTACAATCTGCGACAAACTCTTATCTGTCTGAAGTTGATGAAGTCAGCCGGTGGTTTCCGATGCCGTCTACGTGGAGAAGCCGCAAACACAATGCTTCCCTTTCCGAAACCAAAAAGAGTTCTGCCTTTCGTCATAGCATGGAGTGGGCTGTCCTATACCTGCATATCGCCTTGCTCCTGGCGAGGAATTATACGATGAGAAGAGGAATGGCGGGCACAGTAATCCTGTCTCTGCTTGTTGTTTGCTCCTATGCAGATGTTGCAGACCCACGTCACAAAGATCACTCTAGCCATAACCTGGTGATCTCAGCGAAGAAGCCCACAACGGGTATCAACCCCCTGAATCTACCGGACCCATCTCTCCCAACGAACTATGGCTTCATTAACGAACCCTGGACCGGAGACAACAGGCCGTACCATGCAATGCGTGTGCGTATCGACAGACTGCTAGCGATGGGTCAGAACCCTGACGCTCTATTGTTACCAGCTAAAACAGCAGCACAGAAAAGCCCCCACGATCCCAAAGCGCAGTTCCTGTGGGCTTATATCGCCTATCAGGCAAAGTCCACTGACCTGGAGCGCGCGTTATTGATATCGGATCGGACAAGGCAGAAGCTAGCAACACTCGCAGCGTTCAAGAAAGTCGATTTTGTACGGGCATCTTTAGCAAAAGCATTACCACCTCGTGCTTACGATTACTCCCGTATCCGCTTCTTAGTAGGAGCAACCACTGATCAGATAGGGGAGGAGATCAAACCCCTCGGGGTGCGCTTGTTGCGTCGTGATCCCAAAGATTATGCGGTGGAGTCCATCCTCATCTCGCTTCTGCAACCAGGTCTCGTTCCAGGAGATATGAGTTTCGGTCTAGCTCTCATCAAGGACAGCATGCGTCGTTACCCCGCCCGCCTGGAGCCACATGAGCAGCTGTGTACGTTGTACGATAACTATTGGAGCAACAATGGTTTTCATCGAGCGGACGCTGAAAAGGCGATTACAATGTATCAGGCGTATTTAGCCCTTCTACCAGCAAATCATCCCCTCCGGCAGAATATCATCCAAGATATTCAACAGGTCAAAATTTTGCAGGCATTTGAAGAAGAGAAGTGGAGCAAGATAAAGTAGGTCTAAGCCACCAAACATTATCGCAGGACGGTTCCTGTTTTCCTGAGCCTTTCCCACACCGTATGCTCGGCGGCGACTGTCTTCCCCCTACACTATGCCGATGCTGTATCCTCGACGAAACACCCCTGGAAGTCTACCTCTGCGTGGAGACCGCATGGGCGCAAGAAGCGCCAGTTCGTGCCGCTCGTGACTGCTCCGCGTGGCTCGACGCCCGGCGCATATGCGCCGGGCGGCTTTTTTTTCACTTCGCCAGCAGGGGCATCTCAAGGGCGAACTTGGAGACGCGGACTTGGGGGGGAATTTCGATGGGGTACTGGCCGTCGAAACAGGCCCGGCAGAACTTGTCCTTGGGGATGCCGATGGCGCGGGCGACGTTGGGGAGGCTGAGGTAGCCTAAAGACGTCGCGCCGATCATCTCGCGGATTTCTTCGACCGAGTGGCGGGCGGCGACCAGGTCTTCCTGGTTCGCCATGTCGATGCCGTAGAAGCAGGGGAACTTGACCGGCGGCGCGGTGATGCGGACGTGGACCTCGGCGGCCCCGGCATCGAACAGCAGCTTGACCACCTGGCCCGTGGTCGTGCCCCGGACGATGCTGTCGTCCACCATCACGACCCGCTTGCCCGCCAGGGCCTCTTTGATCGGCATCAGCTTCATGCGGACGCCCGCCTCGCGCATCCGCTGGTCGGGCTGGATGAACGTGCGCCCGATGTAGCGGTTCTTGACCACGCCCTCACCGTAAGGGATGCCGCTGGCCTCGGCGAAGCCGATGGCGGCGGGCGTGCCCGTGTCGGGGATGGGCATGACCATGTGCGCGCCCTCGACCGGGTGCTCGCGCGCCAGCTCCTGCCCCATGCGCCGGCGGCAGTCGTGCAGGCCGCGCCCGTACAGAGTGCTGTCGGGCCGGGCGAAGTAGATGAACTCCAAGAGGCACGTCGCCCGCTTTGACACCGGAAACACCTGCCGCTCGCGCATCCCCAGCCGGTCGATGACGATCATCTCGCCCGGCTCGACCTCGCGGACGTACTGCGCGCCGACGGTGTTCAGGGCGCACGTCTCGGACGCCAGCACGTAGTTCTTGTTGTCGTGCAGGCCGAGGCACAAGGGGCGGTTGCCGACCGGGTCGCGGATGCCGATCAGGGTGTCCTCGGTCAGGATCACGACCGAGTAGGCCCCGTGCAGGCGCTGCATGGCGTGGGCGACGGCGTCCTCCAAGGACTTGTCCTGCTGCGTGGCGATCAGGCGGGCGATGACCTCGCTGTCGTTGGTGGTCTGGAAGGGGACGCCGTCGCACTCAAGCTCGGCCCGCAACTCGGCGGTGTTGACGAGGTTGCCGTTGTGGGCCACGGCGACCGTGCCGTCGCCCCAAGCGCAGTGCAGGGGCTGGGCGTTTCGCAGGACGCTGGACCCCGTGGTGGAATAGCGCGTGTGGCCGATGGCGATGTGGCCCTGAAGCTGGGACAGGGTCCGCTCGTCGAAGACCTGCGTGACCAGGCCCATTTCCTTGTACCACTTGATGTCGTGGCCGTCGGAGACCATGATGCCCGCCGACTCCTGGCCCCGGTGCTGCAACGCAAACAGGCCGAAATAAGTCAGACGGGCGACGTCCTCGCCGGGCGCGTAGAGGCCGAAAACGCCGCACTCCTCGTGCGGCGTATCATCCTCGTCGGCCAGCCCCTCCGCGAAAGCGGGCGTTGTCCCCGGCCGGGTTTCTTCGTCGAACATGACTACCCCCACAATCAGGCCGCAACAAACGGGTGCGGTTAGTATACCAGAGATGCGCCCGAATCGGTAGCCCAAGACAGTGTTGTCCCAGGAGCGTACTTCGGCCCAAAGATTTAATCTTCCCTTAACGTTTCTCGCTTGACTCTTGTTCTTAGGTCTGCTATAATGACCGTACCTCTCCCCTTCTTTCGAGGGCAGACCGGTCCGTTCCCAGGCGCACAGACGCGCCCCGCCTGCTGTTTGATGCTGCTGTGGACTCGTGGAGCTGTCGGATGCCATGCCCGCCCGCCAATGTTCGTCCTCTCGCGTTAATCAGTGGCCTCGCGCCTCTGCTCTGCTTTGTCACACTCTGCGCGTCTTCCTGCCTGGCCGACGTCGCCCCCTGGGACGCCAACGCCCAAGGCCAGTTCGTCACCTCCCTCTGCCGGGACACGCGCGGAAACGTCTGGATTCGGCACCGAGGACCAGGGCGTGTGGCGGCTCGACTCCTCCGCCCCCAAGGACAAGCAGTACACCCACTTCACCCCAAAAGACGGCCTGGGCAGTGACGACGTTTATGCTCTCCTCTGTGACGGCAAGGGGCGACTCTGGGCCGGGACGCTCCATGGTGTATCGGTCTGGAATGGTCAGAAGTGGAAGACCTATGGGCCGCTCGAAGGCATCGGCGGCTTCCGCGTCTTCGCCCTCGCCTCCTCCCCCACGACCGGCGACGTCTGGATCGCGACCGAAGGCGGTTTGACCCGCTATCTCGTCGCCGAGGATCGGTGGCTCCAATACTCCCGGCTGGACGGCCTGCCCTCGGATGCCGTTTGCCCACCAGCCTGATTAACTGCCTCCTGGTCGCGAGCGACGATACGGTCTATGCCGGGACGACGACGGGGCTGGCGCGTTCCTCCAACAACGGCCTGACATGGCGGTTCCTGCGCGGGGCGGATTGGGAGGCCAATGTCAATGGCCTGTACCACGGCCCCAAACCCCTCCCTGCGGACGCGCAGGGCCTTCCCCTGCTGGAAGATTACGTGACCTGTCTGGCCGACGACGGCGCGGGGCATTTGCTGGTCGGTCATCGGCAGCAGGGCATGGAGAGCGTCAGCCTGAAGGGCGACACGCGCCTGTTCCCCAGTTCCAAGGACAGTCAGCCGACGGACTACGTGACGGCCTTGCTGCCGTTGCCGGACGGCACCGCCTTGTTAGGGAGTTACGGCGGCGGACTGCTTCAAAGGCCGCTGCCCGGCGTTGCCCCACAACCCGCTCCTCCGGTCTCGGCTGCTGCCGTTCCCGCTCCCGCCGCTGTCCCCGCCCTCCCTTCCCCCGCCAAGCCGCCGACGCTGGCGGAGCTAAAGGCCATGCTTCGCGTCGTCAGCGCGATCTCACCTGACAAGGCCGAGCTTCAGCCCCGAGCCGTCACCTTGGATGATGACTGGGTCACCGAAGGCGACTGGCTAGGGCGATACGGCCGCTACTGGGCCTGCCTGTGCGCGATGTCCTATGCGCCGCTCAACTACATCTGGGGGGCCGGAGGGCAAAAGGTAGACTATCGAACGCGCGTAGGACCCAACCACAATCCTGGTGACAAGCTGCGCTACTGGGTCACCTGGCCTTATACTACCGACCCTCGGAGCTTGGAGCTGCCGCCGACCTATCTGGACAGCCGGGTGCGGAAGAAGCTGACGACGTGGGAGGTGAACCGCCGGCAGAGTGAGGCCGATGATCATGGGGAGGCCTATCTGATGTCCCAGGACGGCCCGCACGTGCACTGCAACTTGACGGTCCCACCCGGCCTGTACGTCTTGTCGGTCTACGATTTCAACAAAGACGCACATGGATATAGCTCGAACCGCTTCCGCGACTACCGCCTGTCTCTGCGGCCCTTGCGGAAGACCATGCCTCTGAAGGATACGAGCTATTTTGACCAGCAGCTCGAACTGGCTCAAAGCCGCATCCGGGACTTCTGGGGCGGCGTCTGGAAGCGGTTCCTGGTGCGCGGGCCGCTCGTCCTGGGCGTTCAGGTGAACCGCAACAACTCTTTCAACACCATCCTGCCCGCCGTCGTGCTCGACTCGGTGGATGAGGAGCCGTCACCTTACTTCCAGCCCGCGCGACAGAGGCAGGCGAGGCACACCGCAGGGGTTAAAGAACCCGCCTCCGACGGCGAGGCCGCGAACCGCCTGTTCGACAAGCTCGTGGCCCTCCGCTTGACCAACAGCGTTTGGTGGGCGATGAATGGCGGCCGGTTCTACCAGCCTCTATTGCGCTGGTATAGGGCGCAATATGACCCGACAGACACCGAGAACAAACGGCTGCTGGCCCGCATGGGCACCTGCTACTACCAACTAGGGATGTTCGCGCCGTGGGAGTATTACCAGAACAAGCGCGGCCTGATGAGCGCGCGCCAGATGGAAAAACAACTGCATTGGGATGGGGTAACAAATACCGACTCCGACCACGATGTGGTCACGAAGTTTATCGTAAGCCACCCGGAAGTCAAAGCCTCGAACTACAGAGCCGCCAACGCTTCATCGAGATGACGGCCATATCGAGCCGACCAGCAACAAGAGGAAAACGCATTGAACACCGACACCATTTTCAACATCGGCCGCACGAGCCTGGCTTGGTGCAAGAAGCAGCGGCGTTTTGTTGCCGCCATCACGCTCGGCCTCGCTTGTTCGATCCTGCCCTCGGTGGCCTTCGCGCAGAACAACAGCACTGACCCAGACCCCGATGTGGAAAAAGGCGCGTATCTCTCCCTCACCCTGGACCAGAGCGTCGTCGCCGTCGGCGATCCGCTGACTGGAACCGCGACGGTCTACGAAGGCGACGGCGACATAGACTCGGACGACACAGTGGCCGCTGCCTTGCTTGCAAGCGCCTCGCCCCCCATGAGTAGCCAGTCCGCTGCGGGTGGTGCGTCCCCCATGAGCAGCCCATCCCCCATGAGCAGCCAGTCCGCTGCGGGAACAGTCAAGTTCAGCTTCCCCACTTCTGCCCCCGGCGACTTCACGATTGACGGTGTCACAGCGGACGTGCCGGATCAAACAACCGCCGGCCACGCGATTGGTGGCCCGATTACAGGAGACAATGACGAGTACTATTACTGTGGGCCAGAGGAAGCCGCCTCCCACAAAAATTTACAGGCGGCTACCGGGCAACCCGCCGGGACGACTTACTCTTGGTCTATGAGTGGGAATGCGACCTATTGTGACACCTCGAATTATGGCGCAGCTATCGCCTCACCGACTGCTGCATTAGTTACCTATCGAGGCGTACATCCCGGCAGCACAAAAGCTGGTGATGTCACTGCCACTGTTCAGTATACGCTGAATGGGAAGTCAGTCAGCAGCCCTGGCTTTCCAATCACAGTCCATGCGCCTGCTACGTTTGCTCTCGTCAAAAATGGTGCAACTGGCCCAACACCTTTGCTCCCGAATGCTCCACACTCTTACGGCTTTGACGGGCAGCAAATACAATTCCAAGTCCTTGATGGGCTTGGTCAGCCTGTCGTAAACGGTAACTGGGATGAGTTCTGGGATGACTCGAAAGCGACAGGCAACCAAGGGGGTAAACCGCTTGAAAATGGCGGCCCCCTCAATGGTCAAGGCATAAGCACCGACTTCTTCCACGTCTATGACCAAAACCAGCCAACCAATCCTGCGGGAGACTTGCTGATTGGAAATTTATCACACACCTACTATGTCACCGACATCCCAGGCACTGGAGGTAAGGTCGGTTGCCCTGTACAGACCTACACTGGTGTGAATTACTATACATACAAATTGACAGGTAATAGGTTCTGAACGCGGAAACCAGAAGGAGAATGGAGAATGAAGTGCGGTGTGCTCATAATCTTAGAGACTGTATAGAAAGTTAAGCAGGTGCTAATCTTCTGACCATGAGGGCAGACATAGCAATCTGGATGAGGGCCTCGCTGGATGCAGGCCGCTCTTCATAATCTTTGGCAAGACGGCGCTGTT